>Ga0071330_1084418_pt1 | contig 31748 bp, 26 predicted proteins | sample GBScel77sediment_FD_63802 | JGI IMG/M metagenome (GOLD analysis project Ga0071330, IMG submission 63802) | Hot spring sediment microbial communities from Great Boiling Spring, Nevada - Cellulolytic enrichment Sediment 77C v2 (version 2) | ecosystem: Environmental > Aquatic > Thermal springs >...
TAAACGAGGAACAATTCCTTCCGCAATTTTGCTAGCTCTTTTGGCTTCTTTGGTTGAGCTTCCTTGCACTGTTGGAATTCCTTTAGTTTACACCACTATTTTGGCTGAAAGAGCTGGCGCTTACATTCCATACTTAATCTGGTACAATCTCTTTTTCGTTGTTCCTTTGTTAATCATTATCGCTGCCGTTGCCTTTGCCTGGACCCAAGTAGACAAAGTTGAAAAATGGAGATTGAACTTTAGAAGGTACATGCGATTGATGGCCGGCCTAATTTTACTCTTTTTATCCATCGCTCTATTTAAAGGCTGGATGTAAATTCTGGCTAATCAACACTAAATTTCTGGTTTTTACGATATCTAAGACAAGATTTTATCTTGTAATTTAAACAAATTTTGACTTGAAAAAGCCAATTTTTTGTGGGAAAATGAAGAAATGGCGAAATTTTACAAGGAAAAAGAAGAGAAAATAATTGATAAAAATTCGCTTTTTGTAATAGCCGATGGTCTTGTAGGTTCTACCCATGATTTACTCGAAAAAATTAAAAGCGAAGATGAACTTAAAATTGAATTTGAAAAACTTTTAGAATCCGTTCGCAAAGAACTATTTGTTAATTTTGAATCGCGTTATGGCCGAACCATTATTAGAGGAAGACCGGATGCTGTGCATGGGCAAGTTATTATTGAATACGAAGCTCCTAAATCTTTTTCCTCAAAGAAAAAAATAGAACAGGCGTTCAATCAATTAATAACTTACCTATCAGAAGAATTGAAAAGAACTACTTTAAATAAGTTAGTTGGAATAGGATTTGATGGGGAAAAAATATTTTTTGTAAAACATCGCCAGGGCAAATGGATAAAAGAACCTAAGGAAGGCGCATATTCATTTAATCAAGAAACTGCTAAAACTCTTTTGATTTATTTGAGATCGCTTTCTCGTTTGTCCTTGACTGCAGAAAATTTGGCAGAAAAATTTGGTCCTCACAGTGAATTATCATCTAAAGCGATTTTTGCCTTTACTAATGCGTTAAAATATTGGGGTAATCAAACTCGTATTCGCACATTTTTTGATGAGTGGAAAAGGCTGTTTGGTATTGTTTACGGAGAACAAATAACTTTAAATCATCAAGGGAAAGAAGCTGAGATATTTTCGAAACTTTATAAAGTAGGTAGAGAAATTAGTTTCCAGGAACTTTTATTTTCTGTGCATACCTACTTTGCTCTTTTAATGAAACTTATTGCCGCTGAAATTTTAACCTTAAGAGAAACCTCTTTTGGATCATCTTTCGTTTCTCATCTTACTCACATTTCAGAGGAAGAGTTTAAACAACAACTTCAAGATATTGAAGATGGTGGAATCTATGTCAGAAAAGGAATCACCAATTTTTTAGAAGGTGACTTTTTTCGGTGGTATCTTGATGCCTTCGATTCACCTGAGTTAAGGGAAGCAATTAGGGAGATTGCCCGGACTCTTTCTCAGTTTGAACCTGCAACCAGTACAATAGAACCTGATTCGACCCGAGATCTCCTCAAAAAACTTTACCAATATTTGGTTCCAAAAGAAGTTCGACATCGACTTGGTGAATATTATACGCCAGACTGGCTGGCAGAATTATTATTAAATGAAGTAGGATATAATGGAAATAATTTTAAAAGATTATTAGATCCAGCCTGCGGTTCAGGAACATTTTTAGTTTTAGCAATTCAAAGGGCAGTAAAATGGGGGAAAGAAAGTGGCCGTCCAGATTTAGAGATCGCGAAAAGTATAAAAGCAAATATCTGGGGGTTTGATTTAAATCCTCTAGCGGTTATCGCTGCTCGCACTAATTATCTTTTCGCTTTAGGTGATTTGGCAAATGAAATTTTGGACAGAGGAGGAACAATAGAAATTCCAATTTATCTTTGCGATTCTGTTTTAACTCCAACAAGAACAACCGGAAACCTTTTTGGTGAATTTTTAGAGGTTTCAACTTCAGTTGGTAAATTTCAAATTCCTGCAGAGTGGGTGAGGGAAAGCTTTACATTAAGCCGTGCCGCTACTCTTATTGAAGAAATGGCAAAACAGCAATATTCAGTAGAGGAAGCGATGACTAGATTCAAAAAGGAAGGGTTAGTTTTTTCTTATAATCAGGAGATTGTGAAAAATTTCTACATTCAAATTTTGAAACTTGAGAAGGAAAATAAAAACGGTATTTGGGCACGTTTTCTAAAAAATGCCTTCGCTCCAATGGTTGCTGGGAAATTTGACTTCGTCGTTGGCAATCCACCGTGGATTATGTGGGAATATTTATCAAAAGAATATAGAGAAGCTACACAAAGTTTATGGGAAAATTATGGGCTCACCAAAATTGGACAGGTGCGAAATGTCCTTATTAGGGGGCGGCGAGATTTCTCAATGCTTTTTGTTTATGCCTCTGCTGATTACTATCTTAAACACGGGGCAAAATTAGGATTTTTAATAACTCAAGAAGTTTTCAAATCAAAAGGAGCAGGTGAAGGTTTTAGGAGGTTCCAATTAGGAGATAAAAAATATCTCAAAGTTTTAAAGGCCCACGATTTAGTTTCTATTCAACCATTTGAAGGAGCAGCAAATAAAACAGCCGCAATAATTCTTAAAAAAGGAGAGAAAACAGAATATCCAATACCTTACATTCTGTGGTGGAAGAAAAAGGGTATAAAGAAAATTGGTACAGAGAAACTTCTAAAAGAAATAGTCCCCATGCTTTCTAAAAAACGACTTCTCGCCAGACCAATTGGTTTAGAAACAGGGCCGTGGCAAACCCAGGCAATGGAAATAAGCAATTTAGCTGTTGAAGGACAAAATTATTATAAGGCTAATATAGGTGTTGTTGTTTCTCCTTATGGGGTATTTTGGTTAAGAGTAAAAAAGGTTCTACCAAAGGATAATCTATTAGTAGTTAACCTTAACGAAGAAGGAAAAGTAAAAATCCCGAGAGTTGAGGCGATAATAGAACAAGATTTGGTTTTTCCAGCAATAAGGAGTTCTGATATTCAAAAATGGCTAGCATGTCCAGAAATTTTTGTGTTAATTACTCACCCTGCGTCCCAAATTCCATACGACGAGGAAACAATGAAAAATAAGTGGCCGAAGACCTACAGCTATTTATTAAATTTTAGAGAGATTTTAATGCAAATGGCCCTTTATAAACACTTCCATGAACCGGTACATGGTCCCTTCTACGGTCAACGCAACATCGGAAAGCATGTTTTCTCTCCTTATAAAGTGGTATGGAGAAGACAAGCTACCGATATAAGTGCAGTTGTACTTGCTTTACATAAAACCCCATTTGGATATAAAACAGTAGTCCCACTTGACCCCTCAGTTTTAATTGCCATTGACAACGAATCTGAAGCCCACTATCTTTGCGCTATCATCAATTCAAAACCAGTTCGCGATTTTATTAAATCCTTTTCTTCTGCTGGCCGTGGTTTTGGTACCCCCTCAGTAATGGAACATGTTGGCATTCCAAAATTTGATCCTAAAAACCCACTTCATCAAAAACTTGCTGAGATTTCTAAAAAATGCCACCAATTAAAAGCCGAAGGCAAAGAAAAAGAAATTGCAAAATTAGAAAAAGAAAACGACAACCTGGTAAAACAATTATTTGGAATTAAATAAAAAAATGGATGAATTAATAAAAGTAATTAAACCAGTATTTGAAAAATATTTAGACGAAGAAAATCTTCAAAGATTTTTAAAGAATGAGGAGAATTTTAACTTCGGATACAGGTATTGGTATTGGTTTAAATCTACTAATTTGCTACAGATTACTGAGGAAGATCTAAAGAATAGTCATTGTTATTCGCAAAAGTTGGGTTTAAGAATTATTATAACCTTTTCGCTTATTGAAAGTCTTTATGGTGAAAAATTTGGTGAAAATGTAGTTATATCATTTTTTTCTAACCTGAACCTTGAAGAAAGATTTTTATTTAGTTGGTTAATTGAAACAAAAGATCCTACGAGAGAGGAAGAGGTGGAGCTTTTATTAAAGGATGAAGAAGCAGGAAAAGATCATCGCCAATTAGAAAATTCAGAAAGAAGGCTCAAAATGAACCTGCTTTTAAGTTATTTATTAAACCAGAATTCTGCCTTAATGAAACGCGAGTTTGATGAACGGATTAAGTATTTATATGCCTTACGTTCACAAATTATACATCAAGGAAAACTTCCGTTTTTTATGGCAAAGTTCGGTTCATTTCATGAAGGAATAATTAAGATGGCAATTGTTTCATCTTTTCCTAAAAAGAACGTACAAGATAAAATTTTAATTTTCAGAGATTACAAACATGCTATAAAACTCGAAGACATTTTAGAAGATTTAGTATTTATATCTTTGTTTCGCAATAAAGATATAAAAATTAGAGAAAAGTTTTTAAAAGAGTTTAAAAAGAAATTTTGGAAAGTATTGGAAATGATCCAAAAATATTCTTACGGAGATCTTTATTTTTCAATTCGTCAACAACTTAATCAATATTTAAATATATCGCGGGATAACTAATTTAAAATTGATTTTTGAGAAAAATTAAATTAAAATCAACCAATAAGCCGATTTTTTGATTTTGAGGATAATAATAAAAGTACTACTAAAGTTAATATGAAAATTTTTGAGAAAATTTTAGGGGGAAATACGTTGTATTATCCAGGGTGTTTAACAAAGTTTGTTGCAAAAGAGTTCAAAGAAAAGTATGAGAAAATTTTGAGAAAGATTGGCATTGATTTTATTGAGCTTTCAGAGCTTGAAAAGTGTTGCGGTTCTCCTGCTTTGAAGGCAGGTTATCTTGAAGATTTTAAAAAGTTAGCAGAGGAGAATTTAAAAATTTTTAAGGATCATTCGGTTAAAAAAATAATTACAAATTGTCCCGCTTGCGCAATGACTTTTAAAATTGAATACTCCAAAGCTTTGGGCAAAGAATGGAATATTGAGGTTCTGCACATTTCTCAAGTTTTAGAAAAAGCAATTAAAGAAGGAAAAATTAAGAAAAAAGAGATTAAAGAAAAAATTACTTTTCATGACCCCTGTCATTTAGGTAGAGGAATGGGAATTTTTGAAGAACCAAGAGAAATAATTAAATCTCAAGGATACGAAATTTCAGAAATGGAGCTTTCAAGAAATGAGAGCTTTTGTTGTGGAGGTGGCGGAGGGGTGAAATCTAATGAGCCAGAGTTGGCAAATAAAATTGCAAAAGATAGGATTGAGCAAGCAAAAAAAACTGGGGCAAAAATTTTATGCACTAATTGCCCGCTTTGTTATCTTCATTTAAAAGAAAATGCAAAAGAAATTGAGGTCAAAGAATTAATAGAATTATTTGAAGATTTATGAAAGGAGAATTTTTATCAGAAAAAACAAAAGCTGTTTTGTGGAAAGTGGTTTTGGAATATAGAGAAAAAAGGAAAATGGCGCTTTTGAGAAATAATTTAGAATACGAAAATTTTAGAGAAGAACTTTATCAAATTAAAAAGAAAGCAATCTCAGAAATTGAGAGCTTAAAGAAAAAAGCAATTTCCGCATTGAAAGAAAACGGAATTAATGTTTTTGAGGCAAAGGATGTAAAAGAAGCTAGAGAAATTATTGAGAAATTAGCTGAAGGTAAAACAAAAATTATCAAATCAAAATCGAACGTTTTTAATGAAATTGAAGAAGAAGGATTTTTAACTGATAAAGAATTAACAGAAACTGACTTGGGAGATTTCATTTGTCAAATAATGGGAGAAAAAGAATCTCATCCGGTATTACCTGCTATTCATTTGACTCCAGAAGAAATTGCAAAAAAAATTAAAGAGAAATTTAATGTGGATTTAGAATCTAAACCAGAAAAAATTGCAAATTTTGTTAGAAATTTATTAAGGGAAAAAATTTCTCAGTCTGAAATTGGAATTTCTGGGGCTAATGCTATAACTTCTGATGGTAAAATTTTAATTTTAGAAAACGAAGGAAATATATCTTTGGTCTCAAAATGGCCCCAAACTCATATTATTGTTTCTGGCTTTGAGAAAATCGTTGAAAATTTAGAATCCGCTTTAAAAATTGTGAAAGCTTCTGCTATTTGGGGAACAGGGCAAGATTTTCCAGTTTATGTTTCGATAATTTCTGGACCTTCAAAAACAGCTGACATTCAAAATCAAGTTGTGATTGGTGCTCAGGGAGCAAGAGAAGTGAATTTGATTTTAATAGATAATGGCAGGACAAAACTTTTGAAAGAAGGTTTTGAAGAGCTTTTGTATTGTATTAACTGCGGTGCTTGTTTGAACTTTTGCCCAGTTTTCCATCAAATCGGAAGAAATTACGGATCAAAGTATTTGGGTTCAAAAGGGATAATTTTTGCTGGGTTTTCTGAAAGTTTTAAAAAAGCGGTTGATTCAAATTGTTTTTCTTGTACTTCTTGTATGGCCTGTTATCAAAATTGCCCAGTAAAAATCAATTTACCAGAATTAATGAAGAAATTAAGGGGCTATCTTGAAAAAGAAAATTTACAAACAGGGGTAAACAAAGAAATGATCGAAAATATTAGAGAATTTGGCAATCCTTTCGGAAAGACAGAAGAGGGAAAAATTCCAAAAAGACTTTACTGTTGTTAAAAGGTCATTTTTGTTAATTTTTCGAAAAATTGAAAAATACAATGAAAGGAAAAAAATTTGCTACCGCTTTAAATTGTATGGATGGAAGAGTTCAAGAGCCGGTTATTAAATTTTTAAAAAATAAATACAAGGTCGATTTTGTAGATATGATTACAGAACCCGGCATGGATAAAATTTTAGCAGAAGGCGATCAAAAAACTTTGAATGGAATCAGTCAAAAAATAGCAATATCAGTGAAAAAACACGGATCAAAAATAGTAGCAATAGTTGGTCATGAAGATTGTGCTGGTAATCCAGTCGAAAAAGAAAAGCACATTTACCATATAAAAAGAGGAAAAAAAATAATAGAGTCGATGAATTTTCAAGTAAAAGTTTTAGGACTGTGGGTGAATGGAAAATGGAAAGTGGAAATTGTTAAATAAAAACAGCTAAAGAGAAACGAAATTTTTTAGGAAATTAGGAATTCTTAAAAAGATTAGTGATTGTCATCTTAATAAAAAAAATCTAAAATAAAATTGGAAAGGTCGAATAAAAAGTTAAAGGGTCTTCATGAAAAAAGTTGCGATTTCTCTAATAACTTTGGTGATTTTGGGGATTGGAATTGGCACTTTTGCTCAAACAACTACTCCCAGACTGATGGAAAGGATAAGAGATAGGTCTAGAATTTCAGTGCAAGAATTTCAGCAAATTAGAGAGGAGACAAAAAGGCAGATTGAACAAGTACGAATGGAATATAAGAATCAAATTCAAGAAAAAAGAGAAGAAATGAAAACGAAAATAGAAGAACTCAAAGCACAATTGAGGGAAAAATTAAGAGAAAGAATTAGCGAAAGAAAGCAAAAGATTGTTGAAAGAATTTATGAAAGAATCAATGCTTTGAATGAAAGATTAACCGATCATTATTTGGATGTTTTGGATCATTTAGGAAAAGTTTTAGAAAGAATTGAAAGCAGGACCGCAAAGGCAAAACTTAACGGAAAAGACGTAAGTAAAGTAGAAGAAGCAATTCAAAAAGCTCACGAAGCCATTGAAAAAGCCAGAAAAGCAGTGAAAGCTCAGGCAGAAAAAGTTTATGAACCTCCAGAAATTACAACTGAAGAAAATTTAAGATTGGATGTTGGAAAATTAAGACAACAGCTTCACGATGACTTGAAAGCAGTGGAAAAGTTGGTCAAAGATGCAAGAGATGCGGTAAGACAAGCTGCTGTTGCATTGGCTCAAATTCCAAAAGTCGATGAGTTAGAGGTGCCAACTACGACCCAACCAACTCAATAAAAACATGGAACAAAAAACAGAAACAAAAAAGAGTTTTATTCCGGTTATTTTGGTCTTACTACTTATATTGATTTTGGTTGGGATCGGATACTGGTGGACAAAGAAAAGAATTGTTAGCCCTGTGCCCACACTACCCCCCGCAGAGGAAGTAGTTCCAAAAGAAGATTCTGTGATTGCTATCAATCAAGACTTAGAAGGGATTGAAATTTTAAATTTGGAAAGAGAATTCCAAGAAATAGATCAAGATTTGAATTCATTATAAAATTATCAAAAAACTAAAACCCTCTCCTTGTGGGGGTTTTTCTTTTTCTGAAAAATAGAATAATATAGAAATGATGGAAGAACAAGCAAAAAGAGAGGTGGTAAAAACCCCTTCCTTTAAAAAATTGAGGAAAAATTTTTCTATTTTTAGTTGTTATTTGGGGGAGAAAATAGACCTAAAAAAACTTCAAGAGAACCTTAAAAAATATCCTTATATCACTAGAGACCACCCGATTGTTTTAAGGTTAGCCCTGGGCCAATACGCGGTTTTAACGAAATTTGGAGTAGTAACTTTTTGGAACGTTCCAAAAAAATTAAGAGAAGAATTCGTCCAAGAAATTTCTCCGTTTATTGAAGAATTCGATAAAAACTACCCTTATTTTGATACTTTGAAAGTTTTCACAGGGAAAGAAATAGAAAATGTGAGGTTTGGTAAAGTATATTTAACAAAAATTGATAAGGAAAAAGTTCAAGTAATTTCTTTTGTCATTTCTCAGTCAGTGGCCCTGGAAAGATTTGAAAAAGAAATAGAGCAAAGAGTTTCTGAATTGGAGAGATTAATTGGAATTTTAAAATCAGGAAAAATAAGAAAACTTAGAGAAAAAGAGTTATTAAGAGAAATTGGAGATATTTTGGCTGTAAGACAACGCACAATTTCCCATCTGTCTCTTTTTGACAAACCAGAAACTACTTGGGAGAGATCAGAGTTGGAGCGACTTTATAACAAATTATTTTACGAATTTGAACTAGGAGACAGGTTTGATATCTTGAACGAAAAAATTAGGTTTTTAGCAGACCATAACAAAATTTTGTTAGATTTTATTTCCGCTCAAAGAGGTCATTTTTTAGAATTAATAATCATCATTTTGATTTTAATTGAGCTTTTGATTTTTGTCGTAGAAATATTTCTAAAATGGTAGACCAAAGAGAAAAATTGAGATTTTCTGCGGTGGCAGGGCAATTTTATCCAGGAGAGAAAAAAGAACTAGAAGAAATGATCGAAGGTTTTTTGAAAGAAGCAAAAATACCTAAAATTGAAGGAGAAATCTTTGGAATTTTAGTTCCCCACGCAGGTTATGTTTTTTCAGGTCTTGTTGCTGCCCATTGTTATAGAGCAATTCAAGGGAAAAAATTTGAAACTGTTGTTTTGATTGGAGATTCCCATTACGAATATTTCGATGGAGTTTCAGTTTGGGATAGGGGAGAGTGGGAAACCCCTTTGGGAAGAGTAAAAGTTGATGAAGAATTGGCAAGAGAAATTTTGGATTTTTCAAAAAGATTTTTTGTTAAAGATTCTGCCCATTTGTTTGAACACTCTTTAGAAGTTCAAGTTCCATTTTTACAAAAAGTTTTGAAAAATTTTAAAATTTTGCCCTTGATTTTTGGTTCTGAAGATAAAGATTGGAAAGAGTTAGCAAAAGCAATTTTGAAATTGATGGAAAAAAGGAAAATTTTAGTAGTTGCTTCGGCCGACCTTTCCCATTATCCTCCTTATGAGATTGCAATAGAAGTAGACAAAAGAACTATCGAAGGAATTTTAAGATTAGATCCTGAAAAATTTAAAGAAAAAATTGAAACTCTAAAAAAACTTTTCCCAGATGTTGATACTTTTGCTTGCGCCCAAGATACGATAAAGACGATTTTGGAAATTTCAAGAAATTTAAAAGGGAAAGCAAAATTGTTAAAGTATCAAAATTCAGGAGATACAATTTATGGGGAAAAATCGCAAGTTGTTGGATATTCTGCAGTCGTTTTTACAAAATAAATCACAAAGTAACCAGGACTCCTCTTTCTTTAACAAAATCAATAAATCTTTCATAAACAGGATGAATTTTTAATGTTTCAATGTCTCCAACACAGATTAATTTTCTTTTAGCTCGAGTAATAGCAGTATTTAATCTTCTCAAATCAGTCAAAAACCCCAAGATTTTTTCTTTATTACTTCTTACAAAAGAAATCAAAATAATTTCTTTTTCTCTTCCTTGGTAGCCATCAACGGTATTTATTTCGACCATTTCTCCTAAATTTCTTCTTAAAAGATCTAATTGGTCATCATAAGGGGTAATCACCCCGATCCATTCTTTTTTAATTCCCACCTCAAACATTTTTTCTAAAATTGATTTTACAACCTCCACCTCAAAGGGATTTTCTTTTGAAAAGGATTCAGCCCTAACTCTTTCAAATTTTTCCTCAGATTTTGATGTATCTAAAAAGCAAATAACGTTTTCTGGGTCTAAAATTTTATCCCAAAAGTTTCCAAATTTTGGAATTTTTATTTTGAAATCTTTTAGAGTAATGTTTTTTACGCTTTCATCTGTTTTCAATTTCCCTTCATAAAATTCTTTATTTGGGAATTCCATCAATGTTTCATTCATTCTATACTGTACATTGAGTAAAACTGATTTTTCTGGGTATCTTTGGATTAATTTTTCAAACAAAGTTTCAGAAAGTTGCTTTGCTTTTTCAGATAAAACAGTTGGGGGCAATTGTTTGTGATCTCCTGCTAAAATGAATTTTTTTGCTTTACAAATCGGAATTAAAATACTAGGAATTGTTGCCTGAGTTGCTTCATCGATTATTGCAGTATCAAATTCAAAATTTCTCAAAAAGTCAAGCGCTGCAGAAGAATTAGTACACAAAACTACTTCAGCTTCCTCTAAAATTTTCTCAGCTATTCTTTCTTCAATTTTTGAAATTTCTTTGATTATTTTTGCTATTTGATTTTGAATTTTTATCCATTCTGCCATCGATTCGATATCTTCAATTTTTATTCCCCTTTTCGTCCGTTTTGTTTCAGCCAATTTTAAAATTTTCTCATCTCTCAAACCTCTTTTTCTTTGAGGAGTTGGTTTTAAAAATTGATCTCGAAAGGCAACTAATTCTTCAATTTTCTCTCTTAATTTTTTTACTTTTTTATAACCCTTTGAATTTTCAACTTGATAAACTAAAGTTGAGTCAATTAAATTTTTTGCCACTCTCGAAGGGTGTCCCAACCTCACAATTTTTGCCTTTTCTCTCAATTTTTCTACTAAATTATCGACCGCCACATTACTTTCGGCACTAACTAAAACTTTCTCTCCTTTCTTAACCAATTGCAAAACAATTTCAGCTAAAGTTCTAGTTTTTCCTGTTCCAAAAGGTCCTTGGATCAAAAAGAAATCTTTAGTTCCCAAAGAAAAAGAAACTGCTAATTTTTGAGAAGGATTTAAGTTTTTATCTATCGGGGAGAAATTGATTTTTTTTGATGGCAAGGGAGTTAATCCCCCTAGGCTATACTTTAAAGCCAATCTTCCACCTTCTTTTAAATTTTCTAAATTCTCAATCTGCCTCCTAAAGGTAATGTCATTTGCAAAAAGATCGATTCTCACATTAGAAAACGCCCAGCTAGGAGTTTTTTCTAAAGCAACTGACAAATATTTTTTTCCTTTTTCAGTAACTACCCCAACTAAATTGCTTCTTAATGGATTTCCTTTTGAAATCAAAACCAAATCTCCAACTGAAATTTCAGTTTCAATTTCTCTTTCTCTTCCAAATTTCACTATTTTAAATGAAAATTCTCTCCCAATTACTTTTCCTTTCAATCCCAAGATTGCCCTTCCTACTTTTTCTCTTTCTTTTCCAGAAAGGCTTTTGATTTCTTTTTTCATTATTTCAATCTCTGCTTCCCTTTCTCTTTCAACCAATCTCCTTAACCATTTTATGTGTTTTCCTAGTTTCACTTTTTTATTGTATCAATTTTTGGTATAATTTCTTAATAGTATGGAAAATTGCGTTTTTTGCAAGATAGCAAAAAAAGAAATTCCTTGTTTTGAAGTTTTTGAAAATGAAAAATTTTTAGCGTTTTTAGATATTAATCCAAGAAATCCAGGCCACACTTTAGTAATTCCAAAGGAGCATTTTAGATGGGTTTGGGATGTTCCTTATTTGGGAGAATACTTTGAAGTAGTCGGAAAAATTGCTAGAGCTATTAAAAAATCAATGAAAACAGATTTTGTAGTTTCTTTTATTATTGGCGAAGAAGTTCCTCATGCTCACATTCATTTGGTTCCAAGATTTCCTGAAGATGGACATGGAGCTTTGATTGATTTATCCTTAATTCGTAAAATTGGAAAGGAGGAAATGGAAAAAATTGCAAAAGAAATAAGAGAAAATGTTTAAAAATATGAACAAAGGGTATCTATTAGTCACATTAACTGCGATAACTTCAGGTTTTGCAATTTTCATTAACAAATTTGGAGTCGGAATTTTCAAAAGCGCTGAAGTTTACACTTTTTTAAGAGTGGCTCTAGTTGCCTTAATTTTAGGTTCGCTTTTGTTATTCTTTGATTTAAAGAGAATTAAAACTCTCAAAAAAAGAGAGTGGATTTTTTTAGCTCTGATTGGTTTAGTCGGAGGTTCTATTCCATTTTTGTTATTTTTCAAAGGATTAAAAATTACATCTTCGGCAGAGGGATCTTTCATTCACAAGACAATGTTTTTGTGGGTTGCAATTTTAGCACTTTTATTTTTAAAAGAGAAAATTGATCGAAAATTTATTTTTGGGGCTTCAATTTTATTATTTGCCAATGCCCTCTTGCTAAAAAAATTTTCTTTTGTGCCAGATAGGGGAGACCTTTTAATTTTAATTGCTACTCTTTTTTGGGCAGTTGAGAATACTCTTTCGAAATACTTACTTTCTACCTCGAATTTGGATGGAAAAACTGTTGCCTTTGGAAGAATGTTCTTTGGCTCAATTTTCATTTTTATTTACTTACTTTTCACTGCTCAGGCTTCTCAAATTTTTGTATTGAACTTAAAGCAAATAATTTGGGTTCTAATAACTGGAATAATTTTATTCTTTTATGTTATCACTTGGTATTCAGGATTAAAATACGTTCCGGTTTCCAAAGCCACTGTGATTTTGCTTTTGGGTTCTCCGATAACTACGCTTTTAAATCTAATTTCAGGAGCAAAAATTCCTTTACAAGAAATAGCTTCTGGGATTTTGATTTTAGCTGGAATTATTACTATCTTTGCTACCAAAAAGATCTTAGAAAATCTTAAATCTCTAATTTATGCGAGGGCTTAAAATCGCCGCTCTCTATAGTTTTCCTCCAGGAAGGTTCGGGCTTTGTGGAATGGGAGAGGAAGCTTCTCATGAAATTTTGCATTTTTTAAAAGGAGAAAAGGTACCGAACATAAAAGAGATTTTAGAAACCTTTGAGGGCTCTCTCTTTTATTACAAATTGATTGCAAAAGAAAGTAAAATTTCAAATCACTTTGATGAAAAAGTGGTTAGGGCTTATTGGGTCGGAAATGAACTTTTAGAAAAAGTGAGAATTTCAAAATTGAAAGAAATGGTAAAAAAACATTTAAAGAAACCTAAATTGGCAGAAAAATTACTTGAAAACTCAAAAGCCCATCATTCTTTCCATGTTTTAATTGTAGGACCAATGAGAAAGGGCTTAATTATGACAGAGGGAATGAAAGATCTTTGCAAAATTTCTTGGGGAAAAATTTTGAAAATTGAAGATTCTAAATTGCAAATTGCGAATTTGATAGTTGAATATCAACCGCTTTTGAAAGAGAAAAAGTGGTTTTTGGGAAAACCAACAAAGAGGAGAGTTTTTTGGTTTAAAAGTATTTTACCAAAAATCAAAATTGGAGATTTTATTTCTTTTCACTGGGGTTTAGCCCTTGAAAAACTTTCTAAAGAAGACCTGGAAAATTTAAAAAAATACACTCAATTGTCAATCGAAATTGCAAATTATTTGAAAAAGTGAAAAAATAAACTAATGAGAAAACCAAAAGTTGCCCTTTTTTCTTTAACTTCTTGCGAAGGTTGCCAATTTGCGCTTTTGGATTTGGGAGAAAAATTTTTTGATTTTTTAAGAGAAATTGATTTAATCGATTTTTCATTAATTGAAGAAATACCATTTCCAAAAGGGAAAGTAGAAATTGATGTTTCATTTGTTGAGGGATTGCCAATAAAGAAAGAGGAGATAAATTTATTAAAAAAAATCAGAAAAGAATCAAAAATTTTAGTGGCAATGGGAAATTGTGCAGCTTTAGGTGGAATTCCAGAAATGAAAAATTATCAAGGAAGAGAAAGGACAATAAGGTACATTTACAAAAAATTAAACGTTGAAAATCCAGAGATTAAAGAAATTGACAACTTTGTTAAAGTAGATTTTTACATTCCAGGTTGTCCCATCAATGGAGAGGAATTTCTAAAATATGCAAAGGAATTGATAAAAGGGAAAATTCCAGAATTTCCACAAAAGCCAGTTTGTTCAGAATGCGAGCATCAGGGGAAAGAAACCTGTTTTTTAAGAAAAAGAGAACCCTGTTTGGGACCGATAACTTTGGCAGGGTGCCAAGCAATTTGTCCAAAAAATTTTCAACTTTGTTATGGCTGCAGGGGGATTTTAAAAAACATAAACCCAAAAGGATTTTTAGAAACATTAAAAAAATTCAAAAGCCCAAAAGAAATCGAAGACAATTTGGAAATTTTTGGAATAAAAGATGACATAGAAAAATTTTTAAAATTATGAAAATCACCATTCCCCATATTCATAAAATTGAGGGGGAAGCTGGGTTTTGGGCAAAAGTAACAAAAACTGGGGAAATTGAGGAATTGAAGTTTCAAACTCTTTTGGGATTGAGACAGATTGAAGGAATTTTGATTGGAAGAAGATATTTTGAAGTTCCGATCGTTGTTTCGAGAATTTGTGGAATTTGCCCTGTACCTCATATTTTAGGGGCTTGCACTGCGATAGAAAGCGCTTTAAATGTTAAAATCTCAGAAGAGATTATTCTTTTGAGAAAATTGCTTTTGGCTGCAAACATTATCCATTCCCATACTTTGCATTTGTTTTTCCTTTCTTTGCCAGATTTTTTTAATATTGAAAACGATTTGGAACTTTTAAAGAAATTTAAAAAAGAATCAAAGGCAGCATTAAGAGTAAGGGATCTTGCTTTAGAAATAACGAGAATTGTTGGAGGAAGAGCAGTCCATCCAATAACACCGATCGTTGGAGGTTTTACAAAAATTCCAGAAAAAGAAAAATTGAAACAGATTTTAGAAAAAATTCCTCAAGCAATTGAAGATGCAAACTTGTTAGTGGACACTTTCAAAAAAATTGAGTACCCAGAATTTGAAAGAGAAACTCTTTTTGCTTCAGTTTTCAATGGAAAAAATTATCCTTATTATCTTGAAAAAATCGTTAAAATTGGGGAAGAAAAATTTACTTTCTCTGATTTTTACTCAGTTCAAATTGAAGAGGATTTAAAGTCACCGCCAGTAAAGAAAGTAAAGTTTAGAGGCAAGGCTTACATGGTAGGAGCAATCGCCAGAATTAAAAATAATGGAAGATTTTTAACAAAAAATTCTAGGGAAAAGTTTGAGGAATTTTTGAAAGAGAGAAAAATCAAAGAAAAAGAGTATTTTAAAAATATTTTTTATAATCTTTTTTCTCAAGCGATTGAGGTTTTGTACTTTTTGGAAGTTTGTCAAGAATTATTAAAAGAAATTTTGAAAATGCCACTCAAAAAAGAAAAACCAGAAATCAAATTTCATCCTTCAAGCGGACTGAGCGCTTTAGAAGCTCCCAGAGGAACTCTTTTCCACTATTACGAAATTGACAAAGACGGAAGAATTTTAAACTGCAACATTATTACTCCTACTGCTCAATTTTTGCACAACATAGAAGAGGACCTTAAAGATTTCTTACCAAAGATTTTGAGACTAAAAAAAGAAGAGCAAATTAGAAAAATTAGATCGTTAATTAGAGTTTATGATCCTTGCATTTCTTGTGCTACTCACTGATTTTCAAAATTTCACCATTGTGAAAAAGTGAAATTCGTATATTCAGAACAGTTAATTATGATGGAAAAAATTTATGTTATTAATTTAAGAGGGGAAAGAGAACCATTTTCTTTTAAAAAAGTTTATCAATCGGCGAGAAATGTTGGTGCATCAAAAGAAGTTGCATTAAAAATAGCAAGGAAAATTGAAAAAGAAGTCTTTGATGGAATTTCAACCTCTCAAATCTTTGATAGGATTTTTGAACTTTTATTAAAAGAAACTCCTCAGTCTGCGATAAAATTTAACTTAAAAAAATCATTAGAAAAATTAGGACCAACTGGTTTTCCCTTTGAAAAATTTGTGGCGAGGATTTTTGAAATCGAGGGATTTGAAGTGAAAATGAATCAAATAATTCCAGGATGTTGCGTGAGTTATGAAATAGATTTTTTAGCAAAAAAAGAAAATTTTCTTTACATTGCTGAGTGCAAATTTAGACGGGAGGCAGGAGGAAGGGTTGATTTAAAATCTGCCTTAGCTAATTACGCTAGATTTTTAGATATTCAAAGGAGAAAATTTTTCGATACAAAAATGGAATACAAAAGTATTTTAATTACTAACGCAAAATTTACTACAGAGGCTATTAAATATTCAGAGTGTGTGGGAGTCGAATTACTAGGTTGGAAGTATCCTCCAGGGCGAGGACTTGAGAGGTTAATTGAAAAAAATAATTTTTATCCAATAACGATTTTGCCATCAGTCACTGGTCAACTCGCGAAAGAACTGATCTCCCAAGGTATAGTTTTGGCAAAGGATATTTTAGAAAAAAAATTTGAAAAAGTAAAAATCCCAAAGAAAGATAGAATATTAAGCGAAGCAAAAATTTTCTTTGCAAAATGAGCCTTGAAGGGTTAAAAGAAAAAGAGGTTTTAGAAAGGAGAAAAAAATATGGATGGAATTTAATCTTGGAAAGAGAAAAACTTAAGGTTTTTCCACTTTTCATTTCTCAATTTAAAAACCCTCTAATTTATATTTTGCTTTTTGTTGGAGCAATTTCTTTAATTTTTGGAGAACTTTTTGATTTCGTTTTGATCATTGCAGTAGTAATTTTGAACATTTTAATGGGTTTTTTCCAAGAATACAATGCAAAAAAGACCCTTTATGCTTTAAGAAAAATGATAAAACCTGTGGCAATGGTAATTAGGGAAGGAAAAAGAAAATTGATTGATGCAAAAGAGTTAGTTCCTGGAGATTTGGTGGTTTTAATTTCAGGAGATAGAATTCCTGCTGATGGAAAGCTCGTTCAAGGTGAGATTTTAGTTTCTGAAGCAATTTTAACTGGAGAGGAAGAGGGAATAACAAAAAAAGAAAGGGACAAAGTTTTCATGGGAACGACGGTACTCTCTGGAAAGGGAATAATGGAAATTGAAAAAATTGGAAAAGAAACTGAATTTGGGAAAATTGGAAAGGCGTTGATTGAAATTGAAGAAGGAAAAACACCTCTACAAAAGAAATTGGAGGATCTTTCAAAAAATTTGGCAATTTTAGTTTTAGTAATTTGTTTTTTAATTTTTTTGGCTCAGGTTTTAACTGGAGGAAAAATTTATTCTGCTTTCAAAACTTCAATCGTTTTAGCAGTTGCAGCAATTCCAGAGGCCTTACCTGTGATAATTACTGTCGTTTTGGCTTTGGGAATGAGAAGAATTTTGAAAAAGCAAGGACTAGTGAAAACTCTTTTGGCAACTGAAGTTTTAGGTTCAACCTCTGTCATTTGCCTTGATAAAACTGGGACTTTGACAGAGGGGAAAATGAAGGTTGTGAAATTTCAATTTGAAAATAAAGAAGATGCTTTAAAAGTGATGCTTTTGAATAACGAAGAAAGAACAAGTTTGGAAGTTGCGCTTTTCAATTTTGCAAAAGAAAATTTGGGCAAACTTGCAGAAAAATTTTTAAAAGAGGGAAAAGAAATTTTTGAGGAACCTTTCGATAGTGCCAAAAAATACTCAATGTCAATTTGGGAAATTGAAGGAAAAAGAATTTCGCTATTGAGCGGGGCGCCAGAAGTAGTTTTAAATTTTTGCCAAATTGATGAAGAGAAAAAGAAAAAATATTCAGAGATCTTAGACGAATGGGCAAAAGAAGGTTTGAGAGTTTTAGCTTTTGCTAAAAAAGAAACTGGCAATTTAAAAGAGAAAAAAGATTTTGAATTTTTGGGAATTGTAGGAATTTCAGATCCAGTGAGGAAAGAAGCAAAAGAATTAATAAAAATAGCAAAAAAAGCAGGAATTTCAGTAAAAATTGTCACCGGTGATTACAGAAAAACAGCAGAAAGAGTGGCAAATTATTTGGGATTGGAAATTACACCAGAAAATGTGATGGAGTCTGAAGAGTTAGAAAAAATTTCAAAAGAAGAATTGAAAGAAAAAATCGATAAAATTGTTTTGTTTACTAGAGTTTTACCTCATCAAAAAAGAAAAATCGTTGATGTCTTGCAAGAAAAAGGAGAAATAGTGGCAATGACAGGAGATGGAGTAAACGATGCTTTAGCTTTAAAAGAAGCAGACATTGGAATTGCAGTTGGGGAGGCAACAGAAGTTGCAAAAGAAGCTGCAGATTTGATTTTGTTAGATAGCAATTTCAAGACAATAGTTTCAGCTTGCGAAGAAGGCAGGTTAATTTTGTCAAACATTAAAAAGAGTGTAGGTTATGTTCTTTCAAATTCCTTTTTGGAGATTGCAGTTTTATTTTTAGCTGGAATTTTAAGATTTCCTCCGCCCTTAACCATTCCCCAAATTTTATATTTACATTTAATCTGCGATGGTCCCCCAGATTTGATTTTTGCTTTTGAACCAAAAGAAAAAGGACTAATGGAAAGAAAGCCAATCGATATTAAAAAAGAGCCAATTTTGGATAAACTATTGATTACTTTGATTTTTTCAATTACTATTTTTGTTTCCTTGATTTCAACTTTTTTGTTTTTCAATTTTGGAATAAAAAGTGAAAATCTAAAATTAGCGAGCACTTTAGTTTTTGCAACCTTGGGAACTATTGATTTAATTTATGTTGTTTCTTTCAAGAATCTCAAAAGGCCAATCATCAGAATAGAAAATTTTTTTGAAAATAAATTTTTACCCTTAGCCATCCTTTATGGATTTTTACTTTTGTTTTTAGCCATTTATTTTCCTCCTCTTCAAAAGGTTTTGAACACTATGCCCTTGAAGTTTTGGCATTGGGGAATTGTCTTTAGTATTGGAATTTTGACTACAATTTTACTTGAAATTCTAAAGGTAATTTTCGCTAAAAATAATAACAAATCATAAATCGATATTTGCACATTTGCGCAATTGATCAAATGTGAAAATGTCATTGTAGGTTAATCAATTTTTTTAATTTTGAGCTTTTTTGATAGAATTAATAGAACTGTTACACAAGGATGAAAAAATTTAGCTTTGTTTATATTACTGCACCAACAAAAAAAGAAGCAAAAAGAATTGCCAAAACTTTAGTTTCTGAAAGATTGGCAGCTTGTTGCAACATTTTTAAAATCGAATCTTTATATTGGTGGAAGGGAAAAATTGAAAAAAGCGGAGAATATGGAATCTTTGTGAAAACGAAAAAGAGTTTGGTTGAGAAAATAATAAAAAGGGTAAAAGGATTTCACTCTTATTCTGTGCCCTGCATTATTTCTTTTGGTATTGAAAAGGGGAACAAAGATTTTTTAAATTGGATTGAAGAGTCGACCAAATAAAATGTCTGAGGTTTTTTGGCACAATTTAAAAATTGAAGAAATTGAAAAAATTCAAAGAACGAGTTTAAAAGAGGGTTTGAGCGAAAAAGAAATTGAAATTAGACAGAGAGAGTTTGGGAAAAACGAAATTCCTGAAGAAAAAACATCTTCTAATTTTTCTTTGTTTTTGTCTCAGTTTAAGCATCTTTTTATCATAATCTTGCTCTTTGCTGTTCTTTTGAGTTTGGTTTTTCACCAGTTTTTAGATGCCCTGGCGATTTTTTTAGTTTTGCTCTTTAATGCTTTTTTGGGGTTTTATCAAGAAAGAAAAGCAATCAAAATTTTAGAAGAGTTAAAAAAGATTTTAAAAATAGAAGCGAAAGTAATTAGAGAAGGAAGAGAAAGAATCATTGATGCTAGAGAATTAGTTCCTGGAGATTTGATTTTGCTTTCTGCAGGAGACAAAGTTCCAGCTGATGCTAGGGTAATTGAAAGTCAGAATCTAACAGTAAATGAAATGATTTTAACTGGAGAATTTTGGCCATCTTTAAAACATACTGAAGTATTACCTGAAGATACTCCTTTGGCAGATAGAGAAAACATGGTTTACATGGGAACGACAATAGAAGAGGGAAGGGGAAAAGCAATCGTTGTTGGAACTGGCCAAAATACAGAAATTGGTAAAATCGCAAAATTGGCTCAAAAAGAAGAAAAAAGATTGACCCCGCTTCAAAGGAAAATAAAAAAATTTACTATTCAAGTTGCAATTTTGGTTTTGTTCTTTGTTTTAATTGTTTTCATAATTGGTCTTCAAAGAGAAGAGTTGAGAAAAAATTTATTTTTGCTTTTTGAAACAGTAGTAGCTTTGGCAGTTTCTTCAATTCCAGAGGGATTGCCGATTGCAATTACTGTTACTTTGGCTTTGGGAGCACAAAGAATTTTGAGAAAACAAGGACTAATAAGAAAACTAGCTTCTGTTGAGACCTTGGGGTCAACGACAGTAATTTGTACTGACAAAACTTTAACTTTGACTGAAGGAAAAATGAAGGTTCAAAAAATCGTTGGCGATGAATTTTTAGCAATCAAATTTGCTCTTTTGTGTACCGAAGCATTCATTGAAAATTCAAAAGATCCAAAAGAAAAATGGAAAATTGTTGGAAGGCCAACAGAGAAAGCGATTTTAGAAAAGGCAATAGAAATTGGTTTGAATAAAAAAGAGTTTGAAAAAGATTTAATCTATTTTTTACCATTTTCACCAAGGTATAAATTTTCTTTGGCAATTTACAGAGAAGGAAACCAAAAAAATCTTTATTATCTGGGTGCTCCAGAAAAGCTATTGGAATTTTTGGATACCCCCGAGAAAGAAAAATTAAAAAAGGGTTTGAATGCGCTTTTGGAAGAAGGATACAGAGTCGTTGGAGCTGGTTATCTTCCTGGAATTGAAAAAGAAAAAATTTTACCAGAAGAAATTTTCAATTTAAGGTTAAAGTTTGCTGGGTTTTTAGCTCTTTCTGATACTTTAAGACCAGGAGTAAAAGAAGCGATTAAAACCTGTCAAATGGCAAATATTTTACCAGTGATTGTAACCGGAGACCACAAATTAACTGCAAAAGCAGTGGCAAAAGAACTAGGGCTAAAAATAGAAGAAGAAAACATTTTAGAAGGAAGAGATTTGGAGAAAATTGATGAAGAAAAACTCAAAGAAAAATTAAAAGAAATTAAAATCTTTGCGAGGGTAGAGCCTATTCATAAGTCAAAGATTGTTTCTTTATTCCAAGAAAAAGGAGAAGTAGTGGCAATGACAGGAGATGGTGTAAACGATGCTCCAGCTTTAAGAAAAGCAGATATTGGAGTAGCCTTAGGTTCTGGGTCGGAAGTGGCAAAAGAAGCTTCTGATTTGGTTTTACTAAACGACAGTTTTGAAGTGATTGTTAAGGCAGTAAGAGAAGGAAGAAGAATCTTAGATAATGTTAGAAAGACGATTTTATTCATGTGCACTGAGTGTTTTACTGAAATTTTACTGGTTCTGGGAGCATTTTTGGCAAAATTGCCTTTACCAGTTTTACCAATTCAGATTTTGTGGAAAAACTTTGTTGAAGGAAGTCCTCAAGGAATAGCTTTTGCTTTTGAGCCGGAAGAAAAAGAAATAATGGAAAGAAAACCAGAAAATCCAAAGGTCCCTCTTTTAACAAAAGAAATTGTATATTTGTTTTTGTTTGGCGGAATTTTAACTGATATTATTTTGTTCTTGATGTTTTGGTTTTTGCACAACCAGGGATTAGCTATTGAAAAACTGAGGACTTTTTGCTTTGCTGGCTTTGCTTTTGGCTCTTTTTGCTATGCTTTTTCTTGCAAAAACTTCAGAAAAAACATTTGGGAATACAATCCATTTTCGAATAAAGTTTTAAATTTAACTTTAACTTTAGGAATGATCCTTTTGCTTTTTTCTATCTATTTTCCCCCTTTTCAAGTTTTACTGAAGACAGTGCCACTTGGAATTTATGAATGGATTTTTTTGATCGTTTTTGGCCTGATCAATTTAGTCCTGTTTGAGGCAGTTAAATACTTTTTGAAAAAATCAAGTTGAAAAAATTTTTAAAATGGACTAAAATTGAAATAATGGGGAAAATTACTGAAAAAACAACCTTAGCAGAAATTTTAAAAGAGCCAAAATTAGTTGAGGTTTTGGAAAAATATAATTTTCCTTGTCTAGCTTGTCCCTTCGCTAGAATGGAAATTGAGAATTTAGAAATTGGCAAAGTTTGCGACCTTTATGGAATAGAGGTCGAAAAGGTCTTAAAAGAGATAAACGAGGCGATAAAAGAGTGAAAAAAGAATTAATCAAAAAAATAATAACTGGAGCCTTTGTCTTTGTGGTAATTGGAAGTCTTGTTGGATCTTTGGTTTATTTTTTTCCAAGAGGAGGAGGATCAGTGCCGAACGAAGTGAAAAAGGCAATGGAGTACATAAATGAATTAGTTAAAGAACAAGGGCAAAGCGCAAATTTGATTTCTTGGGCTGAAGAGAAAGGATTTTACAGAATAGATCTGCAAATTGGAGATCAACAATTTCAAAGTTTTGTTACAAAAGATGGAAAATATTTGTTTCCTTATGCAATTGATTTAACCAAAAAAATTGAACAATCAACAGAAACTGAAAAATCGGAAACTCAACAAACTCAAGTTGAAAAAAGAGAAAGACCCGATGTTAAGCTTTTTGTCATGTCCTATTGTCCCTTTGGACTTCAAATGCAAAAAGCCCTATTGCCTGCTTGGCAACTTTTGAAAGATAAAGCTGACATTGGAATTTATTTCGTTGATTATATAATGCATGGGAAAAAAGAAATGGAAGAAAATTTGAGACAATATTGTATCCAAAAAGAAGAAAAAGAAAAATATTTGGCATATTTGGAGTGCTTCGTTAAAGATGGGAATTCAGAAAATTGTTTGAAAGAGGCCAATATTGATCAAGAAAAACTAAACTCTTGCGAGCAAGCGACCGATAGGGAATTTAAAATTTCAGAAAGTTTCACTGAAACTGGATATCCACCGTTTAATGTTCATCAAGATTTGAACGAAAAATATGGAGTCAGGGGATCGCCAACTTTAGTTATTAACGATTCAGTGGTCAATGTTGAAAGATCGCCAGAAAAAGTAAAGCAGGTAATTTGCAATGCGTTTTTGAACCCACCAGATGAATGCACTCAAAAACTTCCTGAGGAAACACTTTCACCTGGTTTTGGGATGACAACAGGTAGTTCAAATAGTGGTTCTTGCCAATAAAACTATGCCAACAATTAAAATTTACACAACTCCAACTTGCCCGTTTTGTTTTATAGCAAAGGAATATTTGAAAAGTAGGGGAATTAAATTTGAGGAAATTGATGTTTCAAAAGATGAAAAGGCAGCACTAGAAATGATTCAAAAATCAGGGCAAATGGGGGTTCCGGTAATTGAAATCGATGGTCAAGTTGTGATAGGATTTGATAAAGAGAAAATTGATGAGCTTTTAAATTTGAAATAAAGGCCGCATCAAAAATTTAATAATTAAAAACATGGCAATAAGGGTTGCAATTAATGGTTTTGGGAGAATAGGACGTCCAGTTTTTAAAAGGATAATCGAGAACCATCCAGATTTGGAAGTAGTAGCAATCAACGATTTGAGCGATGCAACCACTCTCGCTCACTTGTTAAAGTACGATTCAATTTATGGAGTTTATCAAAAAACGGTAAAGGCGGAGGGAGATTATTTGGTTGTTGATGGTCAAAAATTCAAAGTTTTCTCTGAAAAAGATCCAGCTAAACTACCCTGGAAGGAGTTGAAAGTAGACATTGTTATTGAATCTAGCGGAGTTTTTACAGATTATGAAGGAGCTAAAAAACATTTGGAAGCTGGGGCAAAAAAAGTAATAATTTCTGCGCCATCGAAAAATCCTGAAAAAATCCCAGAATTCGTTTTGGGAGTGAACGAAGACAAATTCGATCCAAAATATGACATTGTTGATATGGGCTCTTGTACCACTAATTGTTTAGCTCCGGTTGCAAAAGTTTTGCATGAAAATTTCAAGATTGTGAAAGGTTTCATGAGCACAGTTCACGCTTACACAAACGATCAAAGAGTTTTAGATTTGGCCCATAGAGATTTAAGGAGAGCAAGAGCTGCAGGTTTAAATATTATTCCAACCACAACCGGAGCAGCGAGAGCAATTGGAAATGTCATTCCAGAATTGAAAGGGAAATTGGATGGAATTGCTTTTAGAGTTCCAGTTCCAACAGTTTCAGTTTTGGATTTAATTTGCGAAGTTGAAAAGAAAACAACGAAAGAAGAGGTAAATTATGTTTTGAAGAAGGCTTCGCAAAGCGAAAGACTGAAAGGAATTTTAGGCGTAGAAGACGCTCCCTTGGTATCTTCAGATTACATTGGAAATTCTTATTCTGCAGTAGTTGATGCTTTATCAACAATGGTAATTGATAATCTAGTTAAAGTCGTTGCCTGGTACGATAACGAATGGGCATACGCTTGTAGATTGGCCGAATTTGCTGAATTTGTTGGTAAGAGGCTTTGATTGAAAATTATTTCGAATTTTCGTCGGGCTTCCTTGCCCCGACTTTTTTGTTATAATGAAGTGATAAAGGTTTAAAAAAAACTTTAAAAAACATGCTCAAAAAAGGTGATCTATATTATCCAACAAAAGAGTTTCAAAAGAGGGCGATAATTTCTGATCCAAAAATTTATCAAAAAGCATTAAAGGATCCAATAAAATTTTGGGAAAAATTGGCAAAAGAACTTTTTTGGTTTGAAAAATGGAAAAAGGCATTCGAACATCAACCCCCTTATTTTAAGTGGTTTTTAGGAGGAAAGATAAACATTACTACTAATATTTTCGAGGAAAACAAACTTGGTTGGAAAAAAATCAAGAATAAGCCAGCAATTATTTGGGAGCCAGAACCTACCGGAGAAAGTTCCAAAATTTTAACTTACGAAGAATTATTCAAGCAAGTTTGCAAATTTGCTAATACTCTAAAAAGTTTGGGAGTAAAAAAAGGAGATACTGTTGGAATTTATTTGCCAATGATTCCAGAGGCAATAATTTCAATGTTAGCTTGTGCCAGGATTGGGGCAGTCCATACCGTAGTTTTTTCAGCATTTTCTTCTCAAGCTTTAAAAATTAGGCTACAAATCACAGAAGCTAAGATTTTAATTACCGCAGATGGGTACTACAGGAGAGGAAAAATCATTAATTTGAAAGAATCTGCTGACGAGGCAATAAAAGATACAAAAGTTGAAAAAGTCATTGTTGTAAAGAGAGCAGGAAACCAAATTCCCTTTGATGAAAGTAGGGATTTTTGGTACCACCAGTTAATAGAAAAAGAAAGCGATTTTTGCGAAGCAGAAAAGATGGATAGCGAAGATTTGTTTTTTGTACTCTTTACTTCAGGAACAACTGGAGTTCCAAAAGGATGTATGCATGTATGCGGAGGCTATACAGTTCAAGTTTATTGGACAGGAAAATGGATTTTTGACATGCATGAGAATGATATTTTGTGGTGCACTTCCGACTTAGGGTGGATTACCGGTCATTCATATACCTGCTATAGTCCATTATTAAACGGAATTACAACTTTAATTTTTGAAGGAGCCCCAGATTGGCCAACTCCAGATAGATGGGCTCAAATTATTGAAAAACACAAAGTAACGATTTTTTACACTGCCCCAACTGCCATTAGAATGTTTGTCAAGTATGGCGAAGAAGTGATAAAGAATTATAAATTTGAAACTTTGCGTCTTTTGGGTTCAGTTGGTGAACCGATAGATGAATCAACTTGGCTTTGGTATTTCAAAAACGTTGGAAAAGAAAGATGTCCAATCGTCGATACTTGGTGGCAGACAGAAACTGGCGGAATTTTAATTACATCATTACCAGGAATTGGGCCTTTTAAGCCTGCTCATGCAGGATTGCCGTTTCCTGGAATAAAAATTGACATTTTAGATGAAAAAGGAAATTCGTGTAAAGTGGGAGAAAAAGGGAATTTAGTAATTTTGCCTCCATTTTCACCTGGAATGCTGAGAGGAACTTACAAGAATCCTGAAAAATACAAAGAAACTTATTGGAGTCAGTATGGAGACAAAATTTATTTTACTTCAGATGGGGCCTTCAAAGATGAAAATGGTTTAATCAGGATTGTGGGTCGAGTTGATGATGTAATAAAAGTAGCAGGTCACAGAATTTGCACTGGAGAACTAGAAGCAGCAGTCAATTTACACGAAGAGATCACAGAATCAGCAGTCGTTGGAGTTCCGGATGAAATAAAAGGTGAAGTTCCGATGGTTTTTGTTGTTTACAAAGGGAAGAAGAGAGGAGAGGAAGTGAAAAATGAGGTCATAAATTTAATCAGAAAACAAATTGGGCCGATTGCTCTACCAAAAGAAGTTTATTTGGTTGAAGATTTGCCAAAAACAAGGTCAGGGAAAATAATGAGGAGAATTTTGAAGAGATTGTTTACTGGAGAAGAACTTGGAGATTTATCTACTTTGGCTAATCCAGAAAGCGTCGAAAATATTAAAAAAGTAATTGGAAAATAACATGAAAAAATACATCCTTTGGTTCAAAGAAATTTCAAAAGATGATGTACCCTTGGTTGGTGGAAAGAACGCTTCTTTGGGTGAAATGTTTTCTAAATTGTCAAAAAAAGGAATTCAAATTCCCAATGGTTTTGCAATTACTGCTGATGCTTTTAGATACTTTTTGAGATTTAACGAAATTGATGAAAGATTGAAAGAAATTTTTGAAAAATTTGACCCAAAAAACATTCAATCTTTAAAAGAAACGGGAAAAAGAGCTCGAAATTTAATTTTGAAAGGAAAATTTCCCCAAGATCTTGAGAAAGAAATTTTAGAAAACTATCGAAAACTCTCGAAAATTTATGGTCAAAAAAATGTCGATGTGGCGGTGAGGTCTTCTGCAACTGCAGAAGATTTAGCTACTGCCTCTTTTGCTGGCCAGCACGAAAGTTATATTAACATTTCCGGAAATGAGAATTTATTAAAAGCAGTGAAAAAATGTTTTGCCTCTCTTTTCACTGACAGAGCAATTGCTTACAGAGAAGAAAAAGGATTTGAACATTTAAAAGTTGCTCTTTCTGTTTGTGTTCAAAAGATGGTTAGGTCAGATTTAGCTTCTTCTGGCGTGATGTTTACTTTGGATACTGAAACCGGGTTTGAGAATGTTGTATTAATCAACTCAATTTTTGGGCAAGGAGAAATGATCGTTAAAGGAAAAATAATTCCAGATACTTTTTATGTTTTCAAGCCAACATTAAAAGAGGGATATAAAGCAATAATTAGGAAAGATTTGGGCAAAAAAGACAGAAAATTGGTTTATAAAAAGGGAGGAGGGCTAAAGGAGGTGAAAGTTTCCCAAAAAGACCAACTAAAATTTTCTTTAAGTGACGATGAAATTTTAACTTTGGCAAAATGGGCAATGATTTTGGAGGAGCATTATGGGATGCACCAAGATATTGAGTGGGCAAAAGATGGAAAGACAAATCAGCTATTCATCGTTCAATCAAGACCCGAAACAGTCCACGCACCAAAGAAAGAAAGAGTTTATGAAGAATATGAAATAAAAACAACCAAAAAACCAATTTTAACTGGAATTGCAATAGGAAATAAAGTAGGACAGGGGAAAGTTCATGTCATTGAAGATGTTTCAAAAATTGGAGAATTCAAAAAGGGAGAGGTTTTAGTAACAAGAATGACAGACCCTGATTGGGTCGTGGCAATGAGAATTGCTTCTGCAATTGTAACGGATGAAGGGGGAAGAACCTGTTTTAGTGGAGAAACAAAAATTCTCACTGATAAAGGATTCCTTTCTTTAGAAGAAATTTTTAAACGATTTAAAAATGAAGAGATGAAAACTTTATCTTTAAATCGTAAAACCCTTAGATTAGAATGGAAAAAAATTTCAAACGTTTTCTCAAGAGAAAGTTCCAATTTAATGAGAGTTGAAATTTCACAAACTGGAAGAATGAAAGGAAATTTCTTAGAAGTTACTTCAGATCATAAATTTTTAACTTTTAAAAATAGGAACTTAATTTCTGAAGAGATTAAAGATATTATTTCAAAGAAAGAATGCGTTTTAAGTGTTTTTAAAATCCCTCCTTTCAGGAATAAAAACCTCCCCCCCCAATTAGGATATCTGCTGGGGGCTATAATGACCGATGGAAATATTTATCTTACCCAAAGACGCGGAGGAGTTTCATTTATTCAAAAACCTACTAAAGAAAAATTGCCATTTATAAATGCAGTTTCGAGATATTTTTCTGAAATATTTAAATGCAATTTGCATTTTATTAAAAAACTTCCAACTGAGGGAATAATAAGAGGAAAAAAGATTAAGGGTGGAGAATGTTTAGCATTAAAATGTTATAAAAAAGAGATTGCTGAAGTAATTTTGCAAAAAAAAGAAAAATTGGAAGAGATTTTACTTTCAGCTCAAGACGAATTTCTATTTAATTTTTTAGCAGGAGTGATCGATGGTGATGGTACTTTTTTTGAAAGAAGAATTCAAATTTTTTGTTCTGATGAAAAATTGCTTCGAGCAATTTCAATTTGTTGTTTAAGATTAGGAATTAATTTTTATGTAATTAAAAATCGAACGATCAAAAACATTTTGATTGTCGATAAAATCGACGAAATAATAAAATTCACAAAAAGAGTAAAAGGAGAAGGGAAAAAAGTAAAATTTGGTTCCAGATTTTTCGCTGCCAAACAGCTTTTGGAAGATATAGCCAATTTAGTCAATTACAAAGGAAGAATCTTCCTTTACATAAAGAACAATCTTCTAATAGACGCGGAAAAGATTAAAAATTATGTTATTCCTTTAATCGAAGGGACAAAAGAAAACCATGAATTAACAAGAATTATCGATTCTCCTTTAAAGATGCTTCGAGTAAAAGGAAAGAAAATTTCGGTCAAAAAGAGGGTTTATAATATTGAAGTTGAAGATAATCACAACTACTTAGTTTTTACCAGTCGTTTAACCCCAATTTTGGTTGAAAATTGTCATGCTGCAATAATCGGAAGGGAGCTTGGAATTCCGGCAATCGTTGGAACGAGATTCGCAACCAAGGTATTAAAAACTGGTCAGGAAGTAACAGTAGATTGCACTTCAGGTTCAGTGGGTAGGATATTTTTGGGAAAAATTCCTTTCAAAGTTAAAAAATACGATTTAGAAAAAATTCCAAAAGTGAAAACAAAAATAATGATAAACATTGGGGCTCCAGATATTGCTTTTAAAACTTCGTTTTTGCCAAACGATGGAGTAGGCCTAGCAAGGATTGAGTTTATTTTAGCAGAAAAAATTAGAATTCATCCTTTAGCTCTTTATCATTATCAAAAATTAAAGAGAGAGGCAAAAAGAAACAAAAAAATAAAAGAAATTGTTGAAAAAATTGAAGAAATTACAATCGAACACAAAGACAAAAAAGAACATTTCTACAAAGAACTTGCAGAAGGAATAGCCCAAATTGCAGCTGCTTTTTGGCCAAAGCCAGTGATTGTTAGATTTTCAGATTTTAAGACTAATGAATATAGGCAATTAATTGGCGGAGAACTCTTTGAACCCGAAGAATCAAATCCAATGTTGGGATGGAGAGGGGCTTCAAGGTATTATGATCCAAAGTTCCAGCCTGCTTTTGAAATGGAATGTAAAGCAATAAAAAGAGCAAGAGAAGAATTTGGGTTGAAAAACATTTGGGTAATGATTCCGTTTTGTCGAACACCAGAAGAAGGGAGAAAAGTCTTGGAACTAATAGAGAAAAATGGATTAAAAAAAGGAAAAGATGGATTGAAAGTAATTTGCATGTGTGAAATTCCTTCAAACGTAATTTTGGCTGAAGAATTTTTAAAAATTTTTGATGGATTTTCAATCGGCTCTAACGATTTAACGCAGTTGGTTTTAGGATTAGATAGAGATTCAGCTCTAGTTGCCAAAGTTGGTGACGAAAGGAACGAAGCAGTGAAAGAAATGGTAAAAAGAGTAATAAAAATTTGCAATCAGAAGAAAAAATATTGCGGAATTTGTGGCCAAGCTCCTTCAGATTGGCCTGAATTTGCAGAATTCATAATGAGAGAGGGAATTCAATCAATGTCGATAAATCCAGATACCGTAATTAAGACAATTTTGAATTTAGCGAAAATAAGGGTCAAAAGGTAATTTTACAACATATAATTAATGAGAAAAGATAAATCTTTCACCTTAATTGAACTTTTAGTAGTGATTGCAGTGATTGGAATGCTCTCGAGCATTGTTTTAGTGAGTTTGAGACCAGCTAGGGCAAAGGCAAGAGATACAAAGAGACTAGCCGATTTAAGACAAATTGTAACCGCCCTTCAGCTTTATTATGATAAATATGGTCGCTATCCAGACAATACTGATACCGGAGATGTTGGTTGTTGGAGTAGTTGGGATGGAGGGAGTATTTTAAATGGTGAAAACGACCCCTTTATTCAACCCTTGGTTAATGAAGGATTAATTAAAACCCCTATTGAAAGACGTCCTGTTGGATCAAGTAGTTGGGAACAATGTAGTTATCGGTATATGAGAGTTCAAAATCCTTGTTGTGGCTGTCAGGGATGGTATGCTGTTTTATATGCAGTTTGTGAAACTAATAATTGTCCTACTGGGGAAAGGCCGATTTGTTGTACTTGCTGGGGTGAGGGAGCAGGGGCTTGGGATCCTCGAGATATTGCAATTTTTTTACCAGAATAAAAAATAGAAAACTGAATTTGTTGGAACAAACTGACAGTTAATTGACAAATTTAAATTAAGAGTATCTTTTTTGCTATAATTAAATAAAGGTCAAGTTAAATTAAAAAATTCTTTAATATGGCAAAAATTACAATTTCAGTAATCAAAGCGGATGTTGGGTCGATCGGAGGACACATAAAACCTTCAAAGAAAATGTTAGAAGCAGTGGAGGAGGAAATAAAAAAGAAGGGAAAAGGATTGATTATTGATTATTACATTGGCCATACAGGCGATGACATTTCGATTTTAACGACTCATAAAAAAGGAATAGGAAGCAGAAAAATTCATAAACTCTGCTATGATGCTTTATTAAAAGCGACAGAGGTAGCAAAATCTCAAGGACTTTATGGTGCAGGCCAAGATCTTTTAGCAACAGCCTTTTCTGGAAATGTAAAAGGAATGGGGCCTCAAGTTGCTGAAATGGAAATTGAAGAAAGGGAAGCAGAACCATTTTTATTTTTCATGGCAGACAAAACTGAACCTGGTGCTTTTAATTTACCATTGTATTTGGCGTTTTGTGATCCAATGTATTGTGCTGGCCTAATTTTATCACCAACTCTAAAGAAAGGATTCAAATTTGTGATAATGGATGTTTCTTATACTGAGGCAGACAAGGTGATTGAATTGGTGAGCCCAGAAGAAATTTATGATATTGCGATTTTGTTAAGAGAACCAGGAAGGTTTGTTGTGGAATCAATATTTTCTAGAGCAACTGGCGAACAAGTAGTTGCAGCTTCAACTACCAGATTAAGAAACATTGCAGGAAAATATGTTGGAAAAGACGATCCTGTAATGC
>Ga0071330_1061288_pt1 | contig 31644 bp, 40 predicted proteins | sample GBScel77sediment_FD_63802 | JGI IMG/M metagenome (GOLD analysis project Ga0071330, IMG submission 63802) | Hot spring sediment microbial communities from Great Boiling Spring, Nevada - Cellulolytic enrichment Sediment 77C v2 (version 2) | ecosystem: Environmental > Aquatic > Thermal springs >...
GCTTTCAAGGGTGGAAAGGCCGATCTGAGTTACCGCTTCATCCTCCACGCGAGTTTTGGAAAAAATTTTACAACGAATTCGGAAGAAATCTTCAACCCTTAGGACCTGCGCAGCATTATTGCTGTAGCTGTGAAGGAACCCAAGAAGATTGAGACCAAGAAGAAAGTTGCTGCTCTGTAAATCGTGCTCTGCTCCGAAAGACTCTTAAGCTCGGACTCCATTTGCGAGAGTTTGCTCTTCTTGCTCTCAAGATCCTGGCTTACGGCGGAGTACCTTGACTGAAGCTGTTCGTAACTCTCCTTATATGCTCTGAGCTCGTTCTCGAGAAGGGACTTTTCACTTCTGAGCTTCTCTTTCTCCTGCTCAAGTTCTCTCACTCTCTCAGAGAGCTTCTTTACTTCTTCACTGAGAAGGCTGTAGTTCCTTCCAACCTTTTTGAGCTCGTTTTCGATATAGATGGCATACTTTATCACGTTTTCTGGCTTGGCAGGAGAAATCGATATCACCGCAAGCCTACTGCCATTCGCAGTCACGAGTCTTATTCCCTGTGAGCATGTTAGTCCGATCTGCAATTCATGCTCTCCAGGCGGAACGAATGCGACGTTGCTCATGCTCTCCCAGAAAAACATGCACGGATCTTCTGCCTCTAAGAGCGCGGGTTCAGCAACAGGTATCGTAACGTTCTCGCCCGCTGAAACTGAGAAGATCAGAATGGAGAGAAAGAGTGTGGCGATCATATCAACCCCTCCAGCATTGAGTTTACCTCACCTCTTAATTTCTCGAGTTCAAGTCGAGAAAGTTCTCTTGCGACCTTCGCATATAGCAAAACGTCTGGATTTATTTGAATGACCACAATCCGGGTGTCTCCCCCGGTTAGCACGATTCTGTCCGAATTCAGAAGCTGATTTGCCACTTTTATGAACTCTGGAGCGTTTGCCGTGTCCTCTTCTGGGGTTGAGCTGTTAGATGCTATCGGCAATCCATCTGGAGTTAAAAGAGTGAGTTCTGAAAGCATGTACTTCTCGCTTATATAGCTCAGCAACTCTTCGAGGCTTGAAGGTGGTTTTTCAAGCCTTACTTCCGCTGGAATCTCAATCTTACTAGTTAATTCTGCTATTTTGGCCTTTCTAACTTCGTCGAACTTTTCCTCTTCTCTGCGAACCCCGATTTCCACAAATCTCCAGGTAACTATAAACCCGATCCCAAACCCAAATATAACGCTCAGGATTTCATAGAGCATGCAGATCACCTTAACTTGGCCAGTTCATCCAAATTCGCATTCTCCACTTTTTTCGCAAATTCAAAAACCTCCTCTATGGAGCTCAGGTCGAGCTTTTTCCTGCTCCCAAAAAGAAGCTTTCTTGCAATCACTCTTGCTGTTCCTGCCAATTTCCTGTTTACACCAACCATCACGAATTTTCTTTCGAAGGCTTCGAAGTAAACCGCGCTATCACTTCCGAGGAGTATGGCTTTTTTTATTCCCGCATCCCTCAGCCTTTTGAATAGCTCGAGGTCCTCTATTCCTTCAGAAGATATTTCATCCCCCAGCTGCAGGACGTAGAATTTATGTTTCATAAAAAGCACCCTTTTTCTTCATGATCTCACCGACGTTGTCCGTTTTTACCGGAAAAACCAGAAGATGGTCCTCAATTTTGAAGATCGCGAATCTGCTGTTTATGTCGAATTCCAAAATACCTGCCTCGAGATCCTGTGGAAGGTGCTCCGTTACTGGCAGCATTTTCTCGATCATTTCAATTTCTGCATCGCTGAGGAGATAACTTTCCAGAAGCTTGCCCTCCTTTACCCTGCAGAACCCAGATCCGAGCTTCGAATAGATCTCCTCCAAATCAGGCATTGAATAATCTTTAATCAATCGAATATTTAAAAATTTATCCAATCCGAATTTTCTCTTCACGCAAAACCTAAAAATTTTTACATCGCAGGAGAACAGACCTCGATGAAAATCGCCGTCTCAGGAAAAGGAGGGGTCGGAAAAACCACCCTTTCCGCGATCCTCGCTCACATATTCGCCAAAGAAGGATACAGGGTTACCGCCATCGATTGTGATACTGCGATGAACCTACCTTCCGCTCTCGGAATAAGGAAGAAATTAAAACCGCTCTCGGAGCTTAGGGAAATAATCGAAGAACGAGTTGTTGGCCCTTTGGGAACATACAAGCTAAATCCGAAGGTTGATGACATTTTCGAAGCTTATTCTGAATACAATGAGGACGGTGTCCGTGTTCTCGTTCTTGGAACGATTGAAAAAGGTGGCGAGGGATGCTTTTGTCCCGAAAATGCCTTTTTAAGGGCCATACTGAGACATGCAATCTTCAGGGAAAAAGACGTTTTGATCCTCGACATGGAGGCAGGCATCGAGCATCTCGGAAGGGGGACTGCGAGAGGGGTTGATCTGCTGATCGCGGTCGTAGAACCTGGAAGTAGAGCCTTTGAAACTCTCGAGAGAATTGAAAAACTGGCAAAAGACATAGGCATCGAAAAAATTGCTGTTGTTGTGAACAAGTACATTGAGTCCGAGGAAGCAAAGAGGCTGGTGGAAGGGATCAGGCACCCAGTTCTGGGGAAGATTCCCTTCAGCGAATGCTTCATAAGAGCAGACATAAACAACATTCCACCCTACAAGGTGTGCGATCTCCAGCCGTTCCTCAGGATAAAAGCAGAAATCGAAAGAATATGCAGATAGGAGTGGTCGTGAGAAGGGGAAAGAATAGAAGGGCAATAGAGCTCTTCTCGAGATTTTTTGATGTTAAGGTCTACGAAGTCGAAAGAGACCTTCCAGCACTCATAGACAACCCAAAAGACTACCTAAAATTACCCGAAGGTTTCAGACCCGATCTAATAGTATCCTACATTCTTCATCCCGACCTGAACCTCGAACTCATAAGACAGGCCTCGGAGAGGGGAGTTAAGACTGTCGTAATCTCGGGAGGCGCTAAGGGGGGATCTTACAAACAGCTACGTGAAGAAGGGGAAAAATCCGGAGTTAGGGTGTTCTGGGATGAAATCTGCTGCGCTACTCCGAAGATCGAAAATCATCCGTTTTTCGAGCTCTTCGGCGGGCCTGAGTTCGAAATAGAGGTCGAAGGGGGAGTGATAAAGGACATTAAAGTCAAAAGGTCTTCCTTCTGCGGTTCGACTTTCTACGTTGCGGAAAAAATCAGGGGATTGAGAATTGAAGAGGCACCGTCGAAGGCAGGTTATTACACCCAGATTTTCCCCTGTGTGGCTTCAAGGGGGCTCACGGGAGGAATTCACCGGGCAGCTTATGCCCATAAAAGGGCTGTTGAAAAGGCAATCGAACGGGCTCTGTCTAAACCCTCGGAGAGTAGCTGACTTTAACTTCCTCTCCAAAAGAAAAATTTGGATAAGCTTTTCTCTTCGCCCCAATTAGCCCGTGGGCTAAGATTGGCAAAGCGATCGTTGCATCAACAAAAACCTGAACTTTTCTGCTCTTGGAGTTTATTTTACCCCAGCTGATTCCTTCTTCAAAGGTGCAGCCGCTTAATCCGCCAAAGTAAGGCGAGTCCGTGGTTATCTGTATTGCATAGTCATGCCCTTCGACATCGTAGCCTTTCAGTTTAGCCACTACTTCTGTTTGCTGGATGAAGTTCTTTGGAACCCCTCCCCCGATGTAAACAACCCCCGTCTTCTCCGACTTCGCAACGATTTCTGTCAGCTCTTCCACGTCTCTGATCGTGTCAACCACACACCTTTTACTTGCAAGAGATGCGCCGATGCCAATGGAGCTGTCAGCGATTGCAGGGCAGAATATCGGGACACCTTCCTCGTAGGCCGAAAGGACTATAGAGTCTTCCTTTGCGTCCCCCCTTATTTTTTCAGCGATTCTCTCAATGATTTCCCTCGAACTGAAGACACCTTCGGACTCCGCGAAGATCTCGGATAGCAGGAAATCAAGTCTGTTAAATTCCTTTTCATAGGCGAATACGTCGTAGATTCGGTCGATGCCCTCTCTGTACAGTTCCTCGTCGTTCACGTAATCGCTACCAAGGTAATGCTTAAACCCAAGGGCCTCATGCAGGTCGTGGAATAAGTTCGCTCCCGTTGAAACGAGAACGTCAACGTATCTGTTTCTGATCATCCATGTAAGGATTTTTCTCATTCCGGCAGGAACCATGGCTCCAGCCAGGCCCATCAGAATTGTCAAGCGCTCTTCTTTCAGCATTTCGAGCCAGATTTCAAAAGCTAAGCCGAGTCTTCTACCCTGAAAACCTGTTTTAGCCATCGAACTTAAAAGCTCAGCAAAGCTCTTGTTCGAGACTTCTATGGGTGCTGTGTGTTCCATTTCAGATCACAAAAACCGCTGCTGCAACTACCGTCGTGTACTCATCCACCTCTGCAGTAGCGGTAACGTTGAAGGTCTTCGCGGGCTCGATGTCGAATGCGGTCCTGAGCATGTATGCAGCCATTTCTTCTGCATGCCTCCCTTCCTCACCGTTGCAGTAGCCGTGGTATTCGGTCAGATATCCGTTCAAAGTCGGGGTGTCGGGAATCGCAGCTCCGACGCTGGCGAATATTTTCCTGCCTTTCTCACAGCTCGTAAACCTTGACATGACGCAGAAGACGATCTGCCCTGGATAAAGCTCCTTCAATCCGTCCTCCTTTTTTACCATCTCGCATCCTGGCGGATATATGCTGCTAACCGTTACGAGATTGAACTTTTCGATTCCTGCATCCCTCAGTGCGAGCTCGAAGCTAACAAGCGCATCTCTATGTTTTCCGACGCCGGAGGTGAAAAAGACCTTTCTCGGCAAAAGTCTGCCCTCAGAGAGCAGATTCAAGCCGCCCGCTCTACTCGAGCCCTGTCGATATCCAGCCAATTCCAGATCAGCCGTCTCGAACATCTTCTTGCACCGATCAATTTGGAAGCATCAGAGTATTTAAGCTTTTCTATGGTATAAACAAGCCACGGGAGACGAGTTTAATTATTATCCATCCAAACCAGATTCGGGCTGTTTTAAGACAGATTCGGATTAAAAATTAAATACTTAAAATAGTATACAATCGCCCTTCGCGGATAGCTTCCTGCGATTGGTCGCCAAGTTATACAAGAAAGACTTACCTTCTCGGACTTTAATATCCGCCCATTTTTCCGAAAAATGCGATTAAGCTCTGGAAAAACGTTTTATCGGCTATTTTTTTAGCCAAACCCAAAATAACCTATTAAAAATCTCATTTCACCGCAAATAGACACCTGAACACCTGACACACGCCTGAAGGGATTCCATAAAAAGTCGAATCGGCAAACATTAAAAACCCGATGCAGATACAAGGGCATGGAGCAAAAGATAAAACTCGGATTCGTGGTTTCAGAATTCAACAGGGATATAACCTACATGATGGAGATCCTTGCAAAAGAACACGCAGAATTTCTTGGAGCTGAGGTTTCGGAGATAATTCGTGTCCCAGGAACTTTTGACATCCCGATAGCGATAAAAAAGATGCTTGAAAAGGGAAACGTTGACGCAGTCGTCGCAATAGGTTGCGTGATCGAGGGCGAGACCGAGCACGATGAAATCGTCGCCCAGCATGCTTCGAGGAAAATCGTAGATCTCAGCATCGAGTATGGGAAGCCCGTGACACTCGGAATAAGCGGTCCGGGAATGGGGAGAGTTGCTGCTGCCGAAAGGGTTGACTATGCGAAGCGCGCAGTGGAGGCTGCGGTAAAGCTGGTGAAGAGGTTGAGAGACTATGAACTCGGCAAGAAGAGTTGACTCCGTGAAGCCTTCAGCCACCCTGCGGATTTCGACAATGGCAAAGCAGCTCGCGAAGGAGGGAAAGGACGTAGTCGACATGAGCGTTGGAGAGCCAGACTTCAAGACGCCCCAGAGAATAATAGATGCAGCTTATAAGGCAATGAATGAAGGGAAGGTGTTCTACACGCCGACCAAAGGGATCCCAGAGCTTTTAAATGCAATCGCTGAAAAGATGCAGAGAGAGAACGGAGTTCCAGCGGCTGCTGATAACGTTATCGTAACTCCGGGGGCGAAGTACGCGATATTTGAGGCGATGATGTGCCTGATCGAGGAGGGCGATGAGGTGATCTTACTCGACCCATCCTGGGTCAGCTATGAGGCTTGCGTTCTCATGGCAGAAGGGAGGCCAATCTGGGTTCCGCACAGCGAGGACTTCGGCGATGCCCCGGTTGAAGATTACATAAGCTCAAAAACGAAGATGATCGTAATAAACACTCCCAGCAACCCGCTCGGCGTAGTCTATGGTAGAGAATTTCTGAAGAAGATCAGAGATCTCGCGGTGGACAAGAACCTGCTCGTAATGTCTGACGAGATCTACGAGAAGATAATCTTCGAAGGAACACACTACAGCCTTGCAAGCTTCGACGGAATGTTTGAAAGAACTATCACGATAAACGGATTCTCAAAGACATATTCGATGACGGGCTGGCGGCTTGGCTACGCTGTCGCTCCAAAATGGATCATCGAGAAGATGAACGTCATGCAGTCCCACTCCGTAAGCCATCCGACTTCTTTCGTTCAGTACGCAGCTCTGGAAGCGCTAAAAATGGACGAGAGCTTCATAAAACAGATGGTCTCCGAGTTCAGGGCGAGAAGGGACATGATAATGAAAAAACTCGACGAGCTCGATATAAGCTACGCTCCGCCGAAGGGTGCGTTCTACATATTCATGAACGTGGGCAGAGATGGAGATGAGTTCTGCGAAGAGTTTCTCAGGAAGGAATTCGTAGCCCTAACGCCCGGCTCCGCCTTTGGAATTGCCTTTAAGAATTGGGTCAGGCTGAGCTACGCAACCTCGAGGGAGAGAATTTCGGAGTTCCTCGTGAGGCTGGAAAGGTTCATCTCCTAAATTTTTATCAGCAATTCTTGGATAAAGTATATATGGACGCAACCCAATTAAGCGCATGAAAAACGCAAGGGATTTGGCATTCCTCGCCGCAGGATTGGTTATAGGCTTTGTGGCATGCTTTTCGGTTTTAAGTCTGATGCAGGCGACGCAGAATGGTGAACAGCCGCAGGACTTTTCAAAGAACCTGAACAAGACTCTGCAGGAGATAAACAGACAGGTAAAGATGTCCTATCCAAATATTAGCGTAAGAGCGACGAATTACACGAGTGCAGGGGAATTTTACTTGGTTACACTCGAATTCTACGACAGCAGCGGAACTCTGACAACTGCGAGGTACTACATATCCGCGGATGGAAAGAAGATAGCTCTGGAAGACTACGTTATGAGCCTTGAGAGAGAGCTAGTGAATGTAAGCGCAGACGACGATCCCTGGATAGGTGCTGAAAATCCCAAGGTCATTATAATAGTATTCTCGGACTACGCATGCTCCCACTGCGCAAGATTTGCGATAGAGGCTGAGAAAAGGATCATCGAGAATTACGGAAGCGTCGTAAAGCTTGTCTTCAGAGACTTCCCCGTGCTTGGAGAGTCTTCATACAAAGCTTCTATGGCCGCAAACTGTGCCCTGGAGCAGGGTAAGTTCTGGGAGTATCACTATATGCTTTTCGAGAGGCAAAATGAATGGAAATCCAACGAGACTCTCTTCTACAGCTACGCCGAAGAACTCGGATTGAATTCGACGCAGTTCAGAGAGTGCTTGGATTCCGAAAAGTACCGTGAAGAGATCGAGAAAGATGTTGAGGATGCCAAGAGCTACGGAGTAACTGGCACGCCGACCTTCTTCATCAACGGCGAAATGGTTGTGGGTTACAAGAGCTACGAAAGCTTTGCATATCTCATTGAAGAGAAATCAAAGTAATTTTTTATGTTTAGGTCCCCAGAGGACTCTGCAGCCTCTGCAGTGCTGTCCTTGCTCTTGGAGGTCTCAGCAAACCCAAAATCTGGTAATGTGGACAGAGAACATGACTTCGAAGACCTTCGTTACGAGCACTTTCTAATTTCCGCGGCTTCGGCATTCCCGTACTTCCTGAAGACTGCGAAGCGCAAAAAGCTCTGCATCCTTCAGGCAATCGATAAAAGCAGGGAATTTGGAGTGGATACGAACGTCCACTTTGGGGCATTTCTCCTGCTTTTTCCTCTGGTGGCTGTATGGGAGTCGAAATTAGAGGAATATCCCACGAATTCGATTGATTTCCTGAAAAAAACGAGTTATAGGGATTCCGTAAACATATTCAAGGCGTTTCAGCTCTGCAAACCGAGGGTTCTTAAGGCTGAAAGACTTTCTCTTGGAGATGAGAAGACGCTTTTTAAAATAATAAGGGAAAAAATGAACGTTTACGAGTGGATGAGGCTTTCACCGAAGGAGAACCTTATAGCAAAGGAGCTCACTGAGGGATATCCAGTCAGCATGGGTGGAGCGGAGTTCATTCTGAGCTCTGAAAACGATGTGAACGAGACGATCGTTCTTTTATACCACAAGCTCCTGTCGGAGTACCTTGACAGCCTGATAATCGCAAAAAGAGGATTAGAGGTTGCGAAAAGCGTTATGAAGCTCGCAAAAAAAGCTTTTGAGTCTAAGAATTTCGAGGAGTTCAAAAAACTCGATGAGTTCTTCATCCGGGAAAAGATAAACCCAGGAACCATTGCAGACCTTGTTGCAAGCTCAATCCATCTCGCGCTTTCGGAGGGGTGGAAGATTGAGGCTAAGGGATTTCGGACTGCGGAATGGAATAAATGAGGTTGTAGTTGTAACAAAGGGGGAAAAGATGAACACGGCTCCGATAGGGATAATAGTCGAAGACGAAAACAGCCTAAGGGCAAGAGCCAAGCTATATGCATCGCACACAAGAGAGAACGTAGAAAAGGGGAGATTCTTTGTAGCAAACATCGTTCAGGATCCTTTGATCTTCGCAATATCTGCCTTTGATGATCTCGGAGAGGAGTTCTTTGAGAGCCTTGACCCCCCAGTAATAAAGGATGCCCTGGCTTACTGCGAGTTCGAGGTCAAGCTCAAAGGACTTTACGCAGATCTTCATCTCCTTAGAGGGGGCATAATCCGCAAGGAAGCGAGAGCGGTTAACAGGGGATTCAATGCTGTTATCGAGGCGCTCGTTCATGCTACGAGATTCGTTAAAAACCGAAGTCCCGGGCTCGAAAGAAAGATCAGGGATTGCTATGAGATCATCGAGAAGTGCGGTGGAGAAAGGGAAAAAAGGGCAATGCAGATTATAATGGAAAAAACCGGAATTCGATAGCATTACGATTTCCGAAAAGATTGTCGAAACAGGGAAGCCCTGTAGCAGAGGTAGCAAGATGCAAACTTTAATGTGGAGACGTCACTTGACTCAAAGGCAAAGTTTTTAAGTTGAGATTAGAGCACAATTCATGGGCAAGACAGGAACGACAACATGGGTAAAGATAAGGAAAAGGAACAGCAACGAGTACAGGCTTGTGCCGACAAAGTGGCAGAACTACAAAAAACCTGGACCGAATCAAAAGTATACTTCGGACGGAAAGAAGAGGAGGAGAATTAAGAGATCTCCGAAGTCGATTCTCGGAGTGCGCAGTTAGCCAAACCTTTTTTAAAATTTTGGATTCGACGAGTTTTTAATATCTGTGGCAAACTTCTTCTGTGCAGGACAGAGATCAGGGAATCGTGGAACACATAGCCGAACTTAGGGCAAGGGTGACGAGAGTTGTAATTCTTCTTCTTTTCCTCCTGCCCCTGCTCTTTTACTTCTCCCCCGATTTGATCCAGCGTTTTTGGAAAGAAGTTGTGAATGAAGAAATGTTCGTCTACTCACCACTGGAGTGGATCCTGCTGCGCCTCGTTTTTTCCCTAATACTCTCTCTGATCTTTCTTTATCCATATGCTGTGCTCGAGCTGTATCTGTTTGCAAAACCAGGGCTTTACGAGCCGGAAAGAAGATTTCTGAAGTTCGCAATCATTCCAAGTTATCTCCTCCTTCTTGCGGGCTCCTACATTTCATACAAGTTTTTGGTTCCATTTCTCTTCAGCCTCTCCTCAGGAAATCCGTTTTATTCGGCCGAAAGAACGGTAATGAATGCATTGAAACTTTCACTTTCTCTTGGATTCCTTCTTCAGATACCTCTGGCTATTTTTCTGCTCGATAAGTTCAGAATCGTGGGCTACGAAACAATGAGAGCTCTGAGGCTCCCTATTTACCTCGTTCTAATCGCCCTCATATTCAACTCCTCCGCAGACCTTGGGGGTTTAACGATGATCGTGCTATTATTATCATTTTTTATAATGTTCGAACTCTCACTTTTCGTTCTCGGCCTGAGTAAAAGATAAATAAGAATTGATGGACTTGAAACTATGCGTATAGTAATTGCTGGAGCGGGAGAAGTGGGCTTCGAGTTAGCTAAATCACTTTCAGGTAAAAATGATGTTTATGTAATTGAAAAAGATAAGGAAAAAGTTGATCGTTTAAACGAACTCGATGTGATTGCGATAAGAGGAAACGCCGCGAGCTTTAAGGTTCTGAATGAGGCAAAGGTGGATAAGGCGGACATATTCCTGGGAGTAACCGGAAATGATGAAGTGAACATTCTCTCGGCCCTAACCGCAAAAAAGCTTGGAGTCAAAAAAACGCTTGTTAGAGTTGAAAATTTAGATTATGCTGATAAACCTGTTATGAGGTATTCTCCCCTTGGCTTCGACCTTGTCGTCTGCCCACCTCTGGTTCTTGCTCACGAAATAGTAGAGCTTGTGGGCATTCCATTCGCCGAAGAGGTCATAACCCTAAGTGGAGGGGAAATGGATGTAATAGAGTTCCAGATTTCTGAAAACTCGCCCGTAATTGGAAAAAGCTACAAGGACCTCAACCTGCCCCCTGACGTCGTTTTAGCCTCTATTCAAAGAAATGGAGACGTGATCCTTCCGGGAGAGGAGAATCTGAGGGCAGGGGATAAGGTTATAATGGTCGGAAAAAGGGATGAAATCGAAAAGATCCGAGACCTGTTCGGAGAACAAATAGTGAAAAGAGTGACTGTCTTCGGGACAAATGAAATAAGTTCCTACGTTGCCGAGGCCCTTTACAAAAGCAGGGTCAGTGTGAAGGTCGTGGGAGCGAGCAAGAAAGCCTGTGAAGAGCTGAGCGAGACGCTCAGAGGTATAAGAATAGTATGTGGAGACTTTTTAGATCTCGAATTCCTCAACAAGGAAGAAATAGGGAAGTCAAATGCGGTCGTTGCGCTGACTGACAGCGATGAAAGGAACCTGCTCGTTTCTCTGCTCTCAAAGAATTTGGGGGCAGAAAGGGCAATAGTTAAGGTCGAGCACGAAGAGTATGCAAGGATCTTCGAAAGTGTCGGCATCGACCACGCATTGAATCCAAAGAGAATGACGATAATGGAGGTTCAGAAACTGCTGATGATGGACAGGGTAGAGGTGAGAACGATCGCAGACATCTCTGGAGCTGTAGTCATGGAGCTCGAAGTTAACAATCAGAAGATCAAAGATAAAAGGCTTGCAGAACTGCAACTTCCAAAGAATACCGCAATATGGGTAATAATCAGGAACGGGAAATGTTTGGCTCCTTCTCCCGACTTAGTTTTAGCCCAGGGAGACAGAGTGGTGGTAAGAACGGAGTGGAAGGAGATAAAGAAAGTAGGAGAGATGTTTGGATGAACTACCGTTACATCGAGAACATAGCCGGTCAAGTGCTGCTCGTATTTTCCTTCATTGTTCTCTTTCCTACAATTTCGGCTTTTTTCTATGGGGAGAGAGCGGAGTTTTTCCTTCTAACGTTCTTGGTTTCACTTTTTCTTAGCCTTTACTTCCTTTTTGACTCGAGAAGCTACTCGGAGGCAGATATCGAGGATTCGGACGTCTACAGCGCTGTTGCAGTGATATGGCTTCTTGTGCCCTTAATTGGTTCAATTCCGTTTGCACTGTGCGGTATCAGCCCCATAGACTCGATCTTCGAGGCCATGTCCGGCTTTACAACTACCGGGGCAAGCGTGCTGACCCCTGAAGAGTTGCCGAAATCGGTTCTTCTATGGAGAAGCATGATGCAGTGGGTTGGAGGTATTGGTATAGTTGTTGTTTTCCTGATCTTCTTCCCCCAGGCGAGAAAAAGCTCGGCGCTCTTGGAGGCAGAATATCCTGCAGTTGTTCTGCCCAAAGTTCGCCCGAAAATGAGGGACATGGCCATCCTGATATTTCAGATTTATCTGATCCTCACGCTTCTGGAAATCGCGATCCTATTCGCACTCGGATTAAACCTCTTCGAAGCCGTAAATCACGCATTCACATCTATCTCAACCGCTGGATTCTCCACGCATTCGGAAAGCATCGCATACTTCAACGATGTCAGAGTCGAGGCGGTCATCGCTTTCTTCTGCTTTATAGGTGGAACGAACTTTGCCCTCATTTACGCATTGACCCAGAGGCAAATCAGAGCCATCGCGGACGTCGAGTTCAAGAACTACCTGATCCTGCTCTCTGCAGGCATCCTAACACTGACCATTCTTAACTCATCTCAATTCGATATCCTCGACTCTCTCCGCTACTCGGCATTTCAGGCCATCTCTCTGGCAACCACCTCTGGTTTCACGACCTACGACTACGACACCTGGAGCGATTCGGCAAAGGTCGTGCTTCTGCTTTTAATGATCATCGGTGGCTGCAGCGGTTCCACTTCTTCAGGGCTTAAGGTGATCAGAGTGATCATTCTGCTCAAATACGCAAGCGCCCAGGTATTCAAACTCGTCGATCCCAGAAGGGTAAAGGTGGTCAGATACGGCAATTCGGTTATAACGGAAAAACAGATGGAGGATGTGGTTGCGTTCTTTGTGATATATCTCTTTGTTCTCATAAGCTCCTTGCTGCTCCTCTCTCTCAGTGGATACGACATGCAAACCTCTATTTCTGCTACGATTGCGAGTTTGAGCAACGTTGGGCCCGGAATAGGACTTGCTGGTGGAAGCGAGACTTACGCTGGCTTCCACCCACTTGCAAAGATCATTCTGATAATCAACATGTGGATCGGCCGTCTGGAAATTCTCCCTGTTCTTGCGCTCATCTTTTCTGCATTTCGTGGAGGAAAGTGGTGATTTCTTCCGCCTTAAATCTGAACTGCTCTCCTGTCCTGAGGTCTTTTACCGATAACTCGCCTTTTTTAACCTCCTCTTCCCCGACAATTACTGCAAAGTCCGCATTTATGTCATTCGCGTAGCTGAGCTGCTTCTTCAAGCTCCTCTCCATCACATCCACGACGGCAACGAAGCCGTGGGAGCGAAGGTTCTCTGCAACCTCAAGAGCCCTCTTCTCAAGACCTTTAAAGTAAGCCACAACGACGGTTGTCTTTCTTTCCAATCTTGCATCTATTAGCTCGCATATTCGATCGAAGCCTATTGCAAATCCAGTCGCTGGAGTCTTAACTCCTCCAAAAAGCTGGGCAAGCTCGTAACTTCCTCCCCCACATATCTGCTTCTGGGCCCCAAGACCTTTCGCGTAGAACTCGAATACGATGCCAGTGTAGTAGTCGAGCCCCCTCGCAACTCCCAAGTTAAGGGTGTAGGAGACCTTAGCAGAATCCAGGACATCTAGGAGTCTTTCAATGTAGCCGAAATTGTAATCGACGAGCTTCCTGCCCTCTTCAATTATCTCCCTGCCACCCTCCAAATTCATTAACGCCTTTATTTTTTCTCTCATCTCACCTCCAACACCTATCTCGGTGAGATAATTTTCGAGCCCCATTTCGTCCCTCTTGTCTATGAGCCTCATCACCTTAGAAGCCCTTTCGCCCAAGAAACTAAGTGCAGATCTGAGGATGCCCACGTGTCCTATGTGAAGCTCGTAATCCAGTCCAAAACTCTTCAACATCTTGTCCGCAAGTATTATGACCTCCGCATCGGCAAGATAGGAATCAGATCCTATCAGCTCAACCCCAAACTGCCAGAACTCTCTGTAGCGCCCTTTCTGCGGGCGTTCATACCTGAAGCAGTTTTCGAAGTAGTAGAAGCGTATGGGCTTTGGAAGGTTGCTGCATTCGTTCACGTAAAGCCTCATGATCGGGGCAGTCAGCTCTGGACGCAGGGCGAGCTCTCTTTCGGATTTGTCTTTGAAGACATACATTTCTTCTACTATTCCCTCCCCAGATTTTATCTTGAAGAGCTCTGAGTGCTCGAATGTTGGAGTTAAAACTTCTCTGTAGCCGAAGGACTCCACGATCTCCCTGAGTTTCATCTCGATAGCCCTTCTTTTTTCCATCTCATCTGGGAGAAAGTCCCTCGTGCCCCTTGGCCTTTCGATCTTCACACATGAAGTAAGAAGTGGATTAAAAAGGTTCTCGCAAAACTTAAATCTGTCTGGAACCACTGGATTTATGGAGTTTCGGAGAGAGTTGGAGACCTCCCGAATTTTAATTGGCGACAAGGTTGAGGAAAGTGCTGTAGAAATCAGATACGATCCCCTGACCCTTCAGACGAGCAGGATAGTTAAGAAAAGCATTCCGATACCGGTTTCTGGTGGCTTTGAAGAGGAAATCGAGCTTTCGAGACAATTCTGTCCCTTCTGCAACGAAAGGGTGGAGGATCTCGCTGCAAGGGATCCGGAAATCATGAAAGGAGAAATATGGAGGCGCGGAGAATGCCTCGCTTTTTCGAACATCATGCCTTACTCGAAGTATTCGTTAATCCTGCGTATTGCCGAAAGCCATTACCTCTCCCTCTCCGAATTTAAAAAATCTCACTTCTTTGATGCATTCAAGCTGATCCAAAATTATATCACCAGGCTGCCGGAAGGGAAAATATACATATCTGTGGGCATGAACTACCTGAAATCAGCTGGCAGCAGCGTCATGCATCCCCATGTTCAGCTTCTGGTTTCTGAAAACGCAACAGACTTCTTCGCACGCCTCGAGTGGAGTGCCTTCGAGTTCTTCGAAGTGAACGGTAGGGACTACTGGTCTTCACTGGTCGAGAAAGAAAAAGGGGGAGAGAGATACGTTGGCAGAACGCAAAAAACAGACTGGCTTGCAGCATTTGCTCCCAAGGGATTCTACCACTTCATTGGCGTTCCAGAAGAAACTGAGTTCGCTTCTATGAGCAACGAACAGCTCGAAGGTTTCTCGGAAGGTATTGTAAAGATCCTGAGGCTCTACGAAACAAAGGGATTCAACGCCTTTAACTTCACATTCTTCTGCGGGGACAGAATCGGAAAACACTTCAGGACGAATTTTCACATTGTAGCGAGGACGCCGTTTTCAAAATACTACTGGTGCGACGTCTTTTTCTCGAAGCTCTTTCACGATGAGAGCGTCACGTTCTTCACACCCGAAGAATGCGCTGTGGAGCTGAAGAGTTTATGGTGATAGAATCCTACATTTACGATAGAGACGAGGGATTTGTTGTCTGCAAGACGTGCTGGCATCGCTGCAAGCTCAGGGACCAGCAATGGGGGATATGCAGGGTCAGAAAGAATGAGAACGGAAAACTCATGGTCTACAACTACGGACTGGCATCCTCAATCGCCCTTGATCCCATAGAAAAGAAGCCCATGCACAACTACAAGCCCGGATCGAAAGTTCTGTCCCTCGGAAGCGTTAGCTGTAATTTCAGGTGCGATCACTGCCAAAATTTCGAGATCTCATTTGCCGACCTCAGCTACCCGTATCTTCGGGAGCTCACGCCAGAGGACGTCGTAAGATTGTGCAGAGATAGAAGGGCAGATGGCGTTGCCTGGACTTACAACGAACCGGCTATCTGGCACGAGTTTGCCCTTGACTCCTCAAAGATTGCAAAGGAGGAAGGATACTTTGTCGTTTACGTTACGAACGGTTACATGACTTTAGAGGCAATCGAGCAGTTCAAATGGCTTGATGCGGCAAACGTGGATGTTAAGGCATTCAGCCAGCGATTTTACAGCAAGATCTGCAAGGCGAGGCTTGAAAATGTGCTAAAAACCGTTGAATTCATGCACAGAAGGGGAATTTTCGTTGAGATCACATACCTTGTGATCCCAGGGGAGAACGACAGCAGGGAAGAGATAAAGGATTTCGCCTCCTGGCTTGTCTCGCTTGACAAGAGAATTCCCGTTCATTTTTCGAGGTTTCACCCCGATTTCAAGATGACGGACAAAATCGAGACCCCTGTGTCAACACTGGAGCAGGCGGTAGAGATTGCGAGAGGCGAGGGTTTGGAGTACGTTTACATAGGAAACGTCTGGGGGCACAGGTTTGAGAACACCTTCTGTCCCAATTGCGGGGAGATTCTCATTGAAAGGAGGGGTTTTTACATTGAAAGGGTGAATCTGAGCGATAGCAGGTGTCCGAGCTGCGGGTACAGGCAGAACATTGTCCTCTGATTGATTTTAAAAAAAGCTTTAAGCACGAGAAAAAAATCCGAATTGTGAACGGCAAGGTATACATCGTTGGCGCTGGGCCGGGGGATCCGGAGCTATTGACCCTGAAGGCCCTTAGACTTATCAATGAGGCCGACGTGATACTTTACGACAGACTGGTCGGAGAGGAGATTGCAAGATTGATCGAAAACCTTGGAAAGAAGGCTATTTATGTCGGAAAGGATGGAAAAGGAAAGGAGAGGCAGGAGGAGATAAATGCTCTTATGAAGAAGTTTGCGGAAGAGGGAAAAAAGGTTCTAAGGCTAAAAGGCGGTGATCCGACTGTCTTTGGAAGACTCTGGGAGGAGGTGGTTTTTCTCAGGGAAAATGGAATTCCTTTTGAGATCGTTCCGGGAGTGAGCTCCGTGAATGGAGTGCCAGCCTGTGCAAACCTGCCGCTGACGCATCCTGAATTCGGAAAAGCGATCATCGTGATCGGGGGGAGAGAGGTCAAGGATTACTCAGAAGCCCTGAAGAACGGAACCCTTGTTGTGCTGATGAGCGGAATCTCAGCTTCCGAAATTTCGAGAGATCTAATAAGAAACGGTTTTAAAGATGAGACGAAGGTTGCGATCATCCAGAAGGGTTCTCTGAAAGACCAAAGAGTCTTCGTTTCCACCTTAGGGAAACTTTCCAGATCCGAGAGAAGCTTCTCGAGTCCAGCCCTCATGGTGGTCGGGGAAGTTGTGCGCCTCGTGGAAAAGTATAATTGTCTTGAGATTTAAAATGGTATGGATGGTGAAAAGAGCGAAGCTCGTCAACGACATAGTTGAGCTAATACCGATATTCCAGCTGCTTTCGTCGGAATACCACAGGAAGGTATACTCGGCCCTCCTTGACGGCTGGCTGACGCTCGAGGAGCTAAGGAAAAACTTCGGAGAGGGTTTTGAGGAAACTCTGAGGATTTTGAAGCATGCCGGAATGCTTGAAGTGAGATGGAGAATGCCTTCAGATCCCGGAGGGAGGCCCGAAAAGGAGTACCACGTCAGCTACACGCACATCTCGGCAAACTTCTACGTCTCTCTGAAGGAATTCAACAGAATTCTTGAGATCGTTTTCATGTCGGAAGACGAGCTGCGGGAGCACTTGGAGAAGATAAGGAGAGAAGTTGAGCTCGGAAGGAATTCTGTCGGGCACATAACGAAGACTCTGAACTACGATCCCCTTTTTGTGAGGGCGATCGTGAAGAGGTCTCTCAAGTTCAACCTTAAGGGACAGATAATCGAGCTTGCCAGGGATGAGGAGATATAGCGCAAGAGAGATCCTGAACAAGCTGAGATGGCATCCCGAATACGATTTTTCCCGCGTTATTGTGGTTTATCTGGACCGCTTCCAGGGATTTCTGGAATTCTCGGGAGAGGATATCGAGGAGATCGGGCACAAATTCGTTTATCTTAAAAGCGGAGCAGCCATTCCGCAGCACAGAATTGTTGAAATAAAATACGGAGGAGAGAGCATATGGAGAAGACAGTGATATGCGTGATTCATCTCAAACCGCTTTTAGGCGCACCGCTGCACGAGGAATTCGATGACGTGCTCGAAAGAGCTTTGAGGGATGCAAAAGCAATTGAAGATGGAGGAGCGGATGCTCTAATCATTGAAAATTACGGTGACATGCCATTTCTAATTGAAGTTGGAAAGGAGACAGTTGCAAGTATGGCCATCGTTGCGTGGGAGATAAAAAAGGCAACGAGCTTAGGGCTGGGGATAAACGTGCTCAGGAACGATGCCATAGCAGCATTAGCAATTGCAAAGGCAGTCAAAGCGGACTTCATCAGAGTGAATCAGCTCCTGTTCCCCTCAGCCGCACCGGAGGGATTTCTCCACCCAAAAGCTGGAGAGATCATGAGATACAGAAGGGCAATAGGATGCAAAGCGATGATTTTCGCAGACCTGAATGTGAAGCATGCAGCCCATTTTGCCAGCTTTGAGGAATACCTTTTAAATGCTGAAAGGAGCTTAGCAGACGCTTTTATAATCACAGGAAGGTCGACAGGGGAGGAAGTGGAGTTGGAAAAACTGAAGCTTGCAAGAGATTGCCTGATGGCTCCAATACTTGCAGGAAGCGGTGTGAATGCCGAGAATGCTAGGAGGATTTCAGAACACTGCGACGGAGTGATCGTGGGGAGTTATATAAAGAACAGGGGCAGGATTGAGGCTGAAAGAGTCAGGAAAATAGTGAGAGCCGTAAAGTCTAAATGAAAAAGGGCTTTCTTCTCTTAACAGCCTCAAAAATTGCCTTTTTCAGCTCATCCCCGCTCAGTTCGGATATATCCACCGTCTCGTCGCTCATTAGGCAAAGCTTTATCCTTCCATCCGAGGTTATGCGGATCCTGTTGCAGTGCATGCAAAATTCGGTGTTGTCCAGAGGCTTTACGATTTCCACAACCCCAAAAGGAGTTATAAATTGCTTTCTCCTGTGCATGTCCCGGATCTTCACCGCTTTGGCAACTCTCTCAAAATCCTTCTCGAAAATTGTTGGATCAAGGTAGAATTTCCCCGTTCTTGAATTTGGAATGAGTTCTATCAGCTGCAGAATAACGTTTGTTTCATTCTCATTGAACGAATTCGCAAATTCAAGCATTTTTCTGACCTCAGATTCGTTCAGACCACTCATTAAAACCATGTTTAGCTTGATAGGCGTCAGTTTGGCCTCAACAGCCATTCTTAAGCCTTCTAGAACCCTGCTCAACTCTCCCCCTCCCGTGATGAACCTGAAGGTCTCAGCATCGAGCGTGTCTAAGCTGATGTTAACTCTGTCGAGCCCGCTTTCCTTCAAATCGAATGCCAGATCGCTCAGAAGGATTCCGTTCGTCGTCAGAGATATCTCCTCAAAATCGGGCATCATGGAAATGATCTCACATATGTCCTTCCTGAGCAATGGCTCTCCGCCAGTGAGTTTCAGCTTTTTAATACCAAGCTCGTAAAAGGCTTTTGCAATTTCCGCAATTCTTTCGGCACTCATTTCAGTTCCCGGGTCGCTCTCACCCTCTCTGTGACAGTAAATGCAGTTCAGATTGCATCTGTTCGTAACAGCTATCCTCAGATTTTTTATAGTTCTCCCAAATGGATCCGTGAGCATATTTCCTCGGCCTTTGCCAAGTCTTCAGGTGTGTTTATGTTGAAAAAGGATACCAAGGTTTTATCAAACTTCCTTAACTCATCCGCCGGATAAAAAATTGCGCAAAGTCTGCTGAGCGGGACAATGATCCTCTTCTCACCCATTTCGATCGCCCTCTCGATTTCAGAAACCGATCTTTCAGAGTAGTACGCGAGCAAAGGCTCAGCAAACCTGTGCTTCGGAATCAGCGCGTCGCAGTCAAGCTCAACCCCCTTCTCGAATACGAACTCGAGAAGCTCTCTCTTTACGAATGGCATGTCTATGGCAACAACTGCAGTGTTTCCGTTATGTTTAAGTGCTGCGTGAATCCCTGCGAGAGGTCCAGAGTCCCTGTAAAAGTCGCAAATGCAGTTGATTCCGAAGTTCTCGGCATATTTTTTAGCCTGAGAATGATCCCGGCATACGAAAACGGGGTCGTAATCAGAATACTTTTCAATCGCAATCTCTATCAGCTTTTTTCCGCAAATCGTAAGCTCAGGCTTCTCAACTCCTATTCTCCTCCCCCTGCCACCCATTAGAACTGCGAGCTTCACACTTCCGGCTCCTTTAGTTATCTATTTATTACCTTTATCCGACGATGGCCATGGACGTGTTAGAGGAACTAAAGAGCTTCAGGAAGAGGGATATTCCCTATTCAAGGGTTTTGAGCTCCATGTGCACGATTCCACATGAAATAGCAGTTAAAGCTCATCAACTGTTCATCGGAACAAACCTCGGCGATCCCGGGATCTTTCCCGGAACTGTGGAGCTTGAAAGAAGGCTAATCTCAATGCTTGGCGAGCTCCTGCACCGCAAAGATTGCGTCGGCTACATCTGCTCCGGGGGGACGGAGGCGAACATTCAGGGGATAAGAGCTGCGAGAAACGTGAAGAGAAGGAAAGAACCGAACATAGTGATACCAAAAACCGCCCATTTTTCATTCGAGAAAATCTGCGACATTCTTTGCGTTGAGGTGAGAAGGGCCAACGTTGAAGAAGATTACAGGGTTGATCTTGCCGAGGTAGAGAGACTTGTTGACGAAAGAACCGTTGCGATCGTTGGAATCGCGGGAACCACGGAGCTGGGACAGATAGATCCGATTGTAGAGCTTTCAAAGCTTGCGGAAGAGAAGGATATACCGCTGCACGTCGACGCAGCCTTCGGCGGGCTCGTGATTCCATTCATGGATGAGCCTTATCCCTTCGACTTCGCCAACAAAGGCGTCACATCCATCACCATCGATCCGCACAAAATGGGCATGGCCACGATTCCGGCGGGAGGCATACTGTTCAGGGATGAGAGCTTTCTGAGGGCCTTAGAGGTTGAGACGCCCTATCTCACATCAAAGATGCAGTTTACTCTCACGGGCACAAGGCCTGGCACTGGAGTTGCTTCAGCATACGCAGTTCTCAAAGGCTTAGGCTTCAGCGGAATGAGGGAAATCGTGAAGAGGTGTCTGAAAAACACGAGAATCCTCGTGGAGGAAATTTCCGCCTTGGGCTTCGAGCCAGTCATAGAGCCCGTGATGAACGTCGTGGCCTTTAAAACGGAGAGAGCCGAGGAAATCAAGGCCGAGCTTTACAGACGCAGATGGGTGATTTCGACGATAAGGGAGCCAAGGGCTATAAGGTTCGTTGTCATGCCTCATGTAACGGAAGAAGTTATAAAGAACTTCATTGGCGAGTTCAGGAAGGTGGTATGAATGGAGGTCAGGCTGGTTGTTGATGGTGAGGAAATCGAGCTAAATCCATTCGTAATGAAGATCATCGGTAAGGTTGTCGAGGCCCTCGCGACATCGCTCAAGGGTGTAAGGGAAGAGTGGAAGAGGATAGAGTTAGAAGTGGTTAGATGAGAGAATGCATAGAATTCGAGAGCTACATTCCGGGAAGGAGTATCGATGAGGTAAAGGAGCTATACGGCCTCGAAAAAGTTGTGAAACTCGCTTCGAACGAGAATCCCTATGGCGCGAGTCCAATGGCCATAGAAGAGCTCAGAAAATTTACTGATCTGCACAGGTACCCCAATCCAGAGTACAGGGAGCTGAGGGAGAGTCTCGAGGAATATACTGGCTGGGAAGCGGATAGAATAGTGATTGGAGCAGGTATCGACGGAATACTGGAAACGCTGTTCACGATGCTCATTGAAAAGGGAGACGAGGTTGTAATTCCGACCCCAACGTTTCAGTACTACAGCATACTTGCGCGATTGCATTGCGGTAGGGAGATCAGAGTACAGAGAGGGAAAGATTTTCGAATCCCTGAGCAGATAATCGACCTTCTGAGTGAAAAAACCAAGCTCGTCATAATTCCTTTTCCAAACAACCCAACGGGAAACGTAGAGGATCCCGGATTGGTGAAGGAAATTGCAGAATCGACGAAGGGCATGGTGTTCATAGACGAGGCTTACATTGAGTTTGCGGACCTGGATCTTGATTTGGATCTCGAAAATGTGATCATAGCCAGAACTATGTCTAAAGCCTTCGGGCTTGCAAATATGCGAATAGGGTATGCCAGACTTCCAGAATGGCTGGTTAAATACTACCGATCAGCTTCTACTCCTTTTCCGGTCTCTACATTGGCAGAAAGGGTTGCAATAGCATCTCTTGAGGACTTAGAATGGATGAAAAGCTGTGTTAGAAAGATAAAGTCAGAAAGGGACAGGCTATTCGGTGAGCTGGAAAAGCTCGTGGAGGCTTACCCTTCACAGGCGAACTTCATATTCTTCAGGTCAAAAGAGGGTCTTGCAGAGGAACTGCTAAAGAAGGGAGTTATAATAAGGGATTGCAGAAGCTTTGGAATTTCCGGATATCGCGTTACTGTTGGAAAACCGGAAGAAAACGATTTCTTCCTTCAGAAGCTCAGGGAGCTGGTATGATAGCACTAACAGGTACCCCCGGTTGCGGCAAGAGCAGCGTTGCAGAAGAGTTGAAAAGACGTGGCTACAGGGTTATTTCTGTCAGGGAATTCGCAGAAAAACACGGTTGCGCAAGAAGAGAGGGAAAAGATATTGTTGTTGACGTAGAAAGGCTGAGGAGGTTCGATTTCGATGGTATCGTCGAGGGTCACCTTTCGCACCTTCTCAGGCCAGAGATCGCAATAGTTCTTCGCTGCAATCCGCTTTTGATAAAGAAAAGGCTGATCGAACGTGGCTGGGATTATGAAAAGGTGATGGAAAACGTTGAAGCGGAACTGATCGATGTGATCCTCGTAGAAGCGCTCAAGAGCTGCGAAAAAGTGTTCGAAATTGATGTAACTGAGATGAGTGTTGAGGAAGCTGCAGATGCCGTTGAAAAAATCATTAAAGGAGATGCAGATGAATTCAGGCCTGGAGGCGTGGACTGGATATCCGTGCTTGGAGACAGGATAGAGGAGGTTACGAGATATGGAGGGATTTAAAAAAATCGATTGGGCTGAAAAGCACATGAAGGTGCTTGCGAGGATCAGGGAGGAGATGAGAAAGGAAAAGCCTTTGGAAGGTCTTCGCGTGGGAATGGCGCTGCACGTCGAAGCAAAAACTGCAGTGCTTGTTAAAACGCTCATCGAAGCCGGAGCTGAAGTTGCGATTACCGGATGCAATCCCATGAGCTCGCAAGATGATGTTGCCGATGCGCTCAGGGGGATGGGAATTAAGTGCTATGCAAAGCGTGGCATGAGCGTTGAGGAATACTACTCCGCAATTGCCAAGGTTGCGGATTTTCGGCCCGATATAGTTGTTGACGACGGCGCAGATCTGATATTCGAGCTTCACAGGAGAAAGCAGAAGGTCAAGGGAGCAAGCGAAGAAACAACAACAGGAGTTTTGAGGCTAAAGGCCATGGAAAAGGAGGGAGTTTTGCAGTTTCCGGTGATTGCCGTTAACGATGCACTGACGAAGTACCTGTTTGACAACCGCTACGGCACAGGGCAGTCGACAGTGGATGGTATCATGAGAGCCACGAACATGCTGCTTGCTGGAAAAAAGGTTGTGGTTGCGGGTTACGGGTGGTGTGGAAGGGGAATTGCAATGCGCTGCAGGGGAATGGGGGCGAACGTGATAATCACCGAGGTTGATGAGATCAGAGCTCTGGAGGCGATAATGGATGGATTCACGGTTATGGACATGGATACCGCGAGTGAGATCGGGGACCTATTCATCACCGCAACGGGAAACAGGGATGTGGTGAGAGAGGAACATATGATGAAGATGAAAGACGGCGCAATTCTTGCAAACGCTGGACACTTCAACGTGGAAGTTGATGTTAGAGCTCTTGAAAGGATTGCAAAGAGTGTTAGAGAGGTCAGAAAGAACGTTAAGGAATACGATCTGGGCAAAAAGAAGCTGTATCTACTTGCAGATGGCAGACTCGTGAACCTTGTGGCGGGCGACGGGCATCCGATCGAGGTCATGGATATGAGCTTTTCGGATCAGGCTTTGGCAGTTCGTTACATCGCCGAGAACTGGGAGAAGCTCGAAAATAGGGTTTACAGGCTTCCTGAAGAGCTCGACAGAAAGGTTGCAAGGCTTAAGCTTGAAACGCTCGGAGTGAAGATTGACAGGCTCACGGAGGAGCAGATAAAGTATCTCAGCGACTGGAGGAGCGGGACATGATGTGGTTCTACAGAGCAGTGAAGAATCCCGCTGCTCGAAGAAAGTGGCTGGTGTTCATCTCAACCATAGCGGCAATTGTCTTCGGCTACGGTGCTTACAGAATTATGATCGGCGACAGTGCAATTCGGGTTGCTCTTCTATTGGCGATTTTCTCCCTGTTTATACTCCTCTACGCAATAATAGCCCTCGGAAAGCCGAGATACTATTTTCTGGACGATGAATTCGTGATTTACAAGCCCTTCAAGACCAAGCTTGGAGAGGTAACGGGATACAGCGTCGATGAAGGCAGGATGCAGATAAAGCTAAAAAAGAGGGGCATTCTTGGAGTAAAGACACTTTACTTCGAAAATATTGAGGACTTAAAAGAGGCTGAGAAGCGGCTTAAGAAAAAGCTGAGGTCATAACGATTTCCAGCAATTCTCCGCAATTCCTTTCACTTCCAGCCCCTTAGCGATCTTTTCTCTGATCGGTCTGAGGTTTTCCCAGTCCTCATCGCTCAAAGGCATTTCACCAACCCTCTCAGCGATGTTCTTTATCAGCTGCCTCACTTTCTGGCCTCCATTTTCGCTTTTCGGCACCGCAAGCCAGATATCGTAGAAGAGCGTAGGTCTGAAGGCTCTGGGTATCTCGGCGAGAAGTTCTAAGAATATGAAATCCTCCGTCTCAAGACCAGACCGATAGTGAACCTTTTTTATAGCAGCCATAAATACGCCTGTGGGAAGGAAGAAGGCCAAGGCAAGATTTTTCAGCAGCTGTGCTGCGGAAATGCTGATTCCCTTAGATTCTCCGAGTTCTTCAATTGCCTTTTTTGCTCCTTCTCTGTCAAGCTCCTCAAATTGAACGTCAAGCTTTCTGAAAATATCCAAAATGGGCTTTCTTGCCAAAAAACCCAGCCCGAAGACCTTGGATGCCTTGTCCAAAAACTTCTTGTTCACAAAGAGCACGAATGGTTCATCGCTCATGCTCTGAAATTAATAACTGATTATTTAAAAATTTTCCGCAGAAGCATTTATATAGTTTATATACCACCGATGTTGGGGTTTATTATGGAATACACAATAAAGATCGAGAACGTTGTGGCTTCGACGCAGATAGGAGAGAACATAGACCTTGTGAAGATCTCGAAAGAGATTAAGGACTCCGAGTATAAACCAAAGCAATTTCCCGGACTTGTTTTGAGAACGAATGAGCCAAAGGCGGCAGCCCTGGTTTTTAGAAGTGGAAAGATCGTTTGCACGGGCTCTAAATCAGTTGAGGATGCGAGAAGAGCGGTAAAGCAGATCGTTAAAATGCTCAAGGAGATCGGAATCTCCGTCATCGACGATCCCGACGTGAAGGTGCAGAACATCGTCGCCTCAGCAGATCTCGGCACCGATCTAAACCTGAATGCGATAGCCGTTGGTCTGGGTCTTGAGAACGTAGAGTATGAGCCTGAGCAGTTTCCGGGGCTGGTTTATCGCCTTACAGACCCAAGGGTAGTAGTGCTCATCTTCGGATCTGGAAAGATGGTCGTGACGGGAGGGAAGAGTCCTGAAGATGCGCAAAAGGCAGTTGAAAAGATCTCCAAAGAGCTGAAGATGCTCGGTCTGATGTGATGCACCCTCTGCTGAAGAAGAAGGGTTTCATATTGGACATAGATGGAGTTGTCGGGAGAAGCGCTGAACCCATCGAGGAGGGTGTTAGGGGTGTTCTGAAGTTGCTTGAAGCTGGAAAAAAGGTCGTTTTTGTTTCAAACAACTCAACGAGAAGCAGGAGAATACTGCTGGAAAGGTTGAAGTCTTTCGGCATTCCCGCTACCGAGAGAGAAGTGATATCGGCAACTCACGCAACGGCGAATTTCATCGCTAAAGAAAAAAAAGGGGCAAAGGTTTTCACGACTGGTGAGGATGGGCTGAAGGAAGAGCTGTTAAACGCGGGATTAAATCTTGTGGATTATCTGGAGGCGGAATACCTCGTGGTGGGTTCGAACAGAAATCTGGACTACGATCTGATGACGAAGGCACTGCGCTGCTGCCTGCAGGGGGTGAGATACATAGCGACGAATCCTGACAAGATCTTCCCCTCCGAGGATGGCCCGACTCCCGGAACAGGGCTCATAATAGGTGCCCTCTACTGGATGACGGGCAGAATGCCCGACGTCGTTGTCGGAAAACCTTCAAAGGTTATAATGGAGGAGGCCCTAGAAAGGCTCGGCCTGAGGGCTGAAGATGTCGTTGTTGTCGGGGACCAGATCGAAGTAGATGTCGTTGCGGGAAGAAGAATAGGTGCGAGCACACTGCTTGTGCTGACAGGAGTTTCTAAGAGGGAGGACATAGAGAGAGCAAGCATAAAGCCCGACCACGTTCTGCCATCTCTTGAGGCTTTATTTTATTCTTAAATTTTTCCGCTCTCGAGTATTTTCTTCAGCTCGTAGGTTGCCATTTCTCTTGTCCTCAACTCGTCCAGTATTCTCTCCATCTTCTCAACATGTTCGCCCAACTTTTTGACGAATTCACCTTCAGGGATTTCGTCTTTTATTTCAAGATAGCCTTTAATAACCGTGAGCGGATTTCTGAGCTTGTCAGCTAGCTCCTCAAACTGCTTGAGGTTCTCGACGATTATCCTGTGAGCCAAATCCTTTTCTCGCTCAACCTTTAGAGCTTTCAGGCGCATGGAAAGATTCTGAGATATCGTCGACATGAGCCTCAGTTCGTCTTCCGTGAAATTGTCGTCTCTTTCAACAACCACAAGAGCTACGAGTTTTTCGGCAAAGGCAGGGATAAATGTATAGAATTTTCCAGACCTGAACTCCTGAACGACTTCCCTTATTCCTTCCTTGCCAGAAAGATCCTGGGCCAACAATTCTGGGGGAACGGAAAACGGAACGAATTCGGATTCGAAAAGAAAAACTCCAACTCTTGCCTGCAGCTTCTCGAGAGAGGACCTGATGTGGGACAGAATCCTAAACTCTGAATTTTCTTGAATCAACATTCCGCTTATTTCACCAGATACCCTCAGCAGAGCGTTCATTCTGATGAGCTTTTCCTCGTTTTCCTTAAGATTCGTCACGTCTGCAATGTTCACGATCACCGCAGGCTTCCCCTTGTACTTTATCCTCCTAGCCAGAACCTTAATCCACTTCTCCTTCCCATCCTTTGTCTGAACCTTTAACTCGTAACTTTCGGGAACTTTCAGCCCCCTTTCCCTTGCCAGATACCTTGTCTTCGCCATCTCTCTGAATTCAGAAGAAACTATGTCGTAGGGATGGGAGAACTTGCGAATGTCCTCCATTGTGTATCCCAGCATTTTTGACACGACGTCATTTGCGTATATAATTTTATTATTTTGAATTATAAAAATTCCGGTATGCGAATTCTCAACGAGTGTTCTGTAAAGCAGTTCCCTCTCCTCGAGTTTTCGTTCGTATTCTCTTTTATCCGTTATGTCCTCAAAGCAAACTAAGATCAGATCCCTCTCACCATCGATAAGATTTGCAACGACCTTAGCATATCTCTTCTCCCCGTCTTTCCTCAAAAAACTCGTGACGAGATCTACGCTCTCATTTCTGAGGACTTTTTCGACTGTTTCCCTCACGCTTTTAGCCAGCTGCGATTCGAAAAAGATCTCGATGCTTTTCCCGAGAAGTTCATCGACAGAATAGCCCGTAATTTTCTCCACGGTCCTGTTGGCAAAAACTATTCTCTCCCTCTGAAGCATGAGAAATCCAGAAATGGAACAGTCTATGATATTCCTGTGGAACATTTCGGTTTCAGCGATCTTCCTTTCAAGTCTGACGTTCTCCGTAACATCTTTTGCAACGAATATACCCAGCCTCATCCCATCGTATTTTATGCACCTGCCAGAAACGTCGAGGACGAATTCGTTAACACCTATTTTCGCTCTTATCCCCCCTCTGACTATTTTATCCGATTCAAATGCTTCTTTTAATATTTTTAAAGCCTTATCTGTGTCTTCAGAATGAACAAAGGAGATCGCGGAGATGCCCACAACTTCCTCCTCTCTCAATCCCGAAGCTTGTATAAAACTCCTGTTTGCGCCCAGAATTCTGCCTTCTGAGTCCAAGATCAAAATGAAATCTGGAGATGCTTCAAGGATAGCTCTAAAAGCTTCGCCGCTATTTTCGATCTTCCTAAGGAGATCTCTTGACCCTGGAGTACCTTCAGAAGACATCTGGACACCTTTTTCGTTCCAAGACTTGTGAATTACTCCCCTTTGCTGAATTCAGCGCCCTCTGTATGCGGTTTACCCTTACCATTCGCTGGAATACAGAGTGTATAGAAAATATAAGCTTTTTCATCAAAAATTTTTCATTTTAAAATAATTTTTCCAGTCTATTTACTGCCTCTGCGATGACTTCCTTATCCCTCGTCACAGCGAATCTCACATAGCCTTCGCCCGAGGGGCCGAAGCCTATTCCAGGGGTTGCAACTATTCCTGCTCCGTCAAGAATTCTCTTTACGAACTCTATGCTGCTCTCCCCAACACGAACCCAAACGTAGAATGTGGCCCTTGGCTTCTTAACATTGAAGCCCAATTTTCGCAATCCTTCGACGAGGACATCTCTTCTCTCAGCGTATATCCTGCAGTTCTCTTCAATTATACTGTCATCACCTCTCAAGGCGGCAATTGCTGCCTCCTGCACTGCCTCGAAGACCCCGCTGTCAACGTTCGTCTTGACCTTCAGCAGTCCCTTGAGTATTTCTTCATTACCACAGGCAAATCCAATACGCCAGCCAGTCATGTTGTAAGTCTTTGAGAGAGAATTGAACTCTATGGTGACTTCAAAAGCATTCTCAAACTCTAAAAAGCTCTTTGGTCGATAACCGTCGAGTCCTATTTCACCGTAGGCGTAATCGTGAGCTAAGATGATTCGATTGTCTGTGCAGAAGTCTATCGCAGATCTTATGAATTCCCTCTCCGCGACCGCTGAAGTTGGATTGTTCGGGTAGTTTAAGAAAAGGATCTTCGCCTTTCTAACTATATCCCCCGGGACTGCATCAAGGTCAGGGAGAAAATCGTTTTCCTCTCTCAACGGCAAATAGTAAACTCTCCCTCCTGCCATTACAGTTGAGGCGTAGTAAACGGGATATCCCGGGTCTGGAACGAGCACATAATCGTTTTCGTTAACGAAGGCAAGGGGTAAATGAGCAATTCCCTCCTTCGAACCGATTAAGGCTATAACCTCCTTCTTGGGATCCAATTTCACACCTTTTCTTCTCCTGTAGAAATCCGCTGCACTTTCCCTGAATTCAAGCATTCCCTCGTAGCTCGGATATTTCTGCCTTTCAACCTTCTCAACCGCTCTCTGCATTGCAGAAACCACATGCCTTGGAGTGGGCAGGTCTGGGTCACCGATCCCGAGATCTATAACCTTCACGCCCTCTGCGATCTTTTTCCTCTTCATCGCATCGATTTCCGCGAAGAGATAAGGGGGGATCTTCTTCATTCTTTCTGACAGCTCGAACATAGCTGCAATTGATTTGAGACGCTATATCTTCTTTTCCTTGGAGGGCAAAAAATTTAAAGTTTTCAACCGAACTGAGGGATGTGGCTCAAACTGGTCGCTTCGGAGGACAGAGAGAAACTGATCGAGATTGCCTCGCAGCTCAGGCAACTCGGTGCCAAGGTTGAGCTTAGAGAGGTCGTGGAATGGGAGAAGGAGGAAAGATTCGTCATCAGCGGAAAGCTGAGCGAGCTCAAGAAGCATAAAGGGAAGGAAGTTTCCGAGAGAGCGCTTGAATGGGAGAGGAGGATTGAAATCCTGAGGGAGATACTCTCCAAGGAAGAACTGAGTTATGAAGAGTTCATTGAAAAATTCCTGAGCAGGGAAGACTCGAAGCGCTACGATTTATTTAAAAAGCTTTTAAACGGCGAATTCGAAGATTTAGCAGATCAGACTGAAGACATACTGAAAGTTAAGCTCCTTCTCGACGAACTTGAGCAATTCCTGCAGCAAAACCGATTCGAAGTCGATGAGACCGTAAGAGGTGAGCTGCCCGAGGATCCCGAGATCTCAATCTTCAGCGATACACCGATCGAAGGGGGCAAAAAAATCGTTTTAATCGACTACTTCCCTGTATTTGAGCTTGTAGTTGACGCATTGAGTCTTCTCGGCAAAGAGGTAGATGTTGAAGAGCTAAAATATCAGGAACTCATAATTTCGAACATACTCTTCAACGTTGAGAAAATCGACGACATCGACAAGCTGAGAGAGTTCAGCAAGGGGATCGTGGAGGAGGGGGATGAGGAAATATTAATAAATTGCGAAGAAATCTTCGATCAGATTGTGAAGTCCTTGGAGAAGTTCGGGCTCCTTAGGGTTTCGGGGAAGAAAATAAAGCCCAGAAAGAGGTAGTGAGATGGAGGACATAAGGTTCTGCCCAGATCACGGATTCTACAGGGGGGAGAACTGCTGCTGCGGTATTAAGGGAGAGATCGTGCTTAACAAGGAGAGGGTGGAAAAACTTGGAAAATTCGTTTCTGGTCTGCTTAGACATTTTCCCCAAAAATTTGGACTCGAGATCGACGAGAACGGGTGGGTTAGCTTCGAAGCCTTGGCGAAGGTTGTTGCTAAGAAGTACAGATGGGCCAACAGATGGGTTCTAAAGGCACTGGTTTACAGCGATGAGAAGAAGAGGTATGAGATGAAAGGTGAGAAGATCAGGGCAAGATACGGACATAGCATTGAGGTAAAACTCAATGATATGCCTGAAGCCGAGGAAGACACGCTATACTATGGAACAAGCGAAGAAGAGGCAAACAGAATGCTCGAAATTGGCATAAAGCCTGTAAATCAGGCCTATGTTCATCTGTCGACGACCATGGAGAGGGGGCTCGAAGTAGCAACTCTGAGGACGAAGAAGCCGATAATTTTCGAGATCGACGCGAAAAAGGCGAGAGAAGATGGTATAAGAATAATAAAGGCAAACGAGTCAATTGCTTTGGCAAAGGAAATACCGGCAAAATACATTAAAAAAATCCATCAGTATTCTTCGTCGTAGTATAGCTCTTCCTCCTCTTCCTCTTCTTCCTCCTCTTCTAACTCGTCCTCTTCCTCATAACTCTCAAGATCCTCGAGGTTGAACTCCTCGTTCGTGTCGAGAAGGAGAAGCTTTCCCTCTTGGTAAATCATTACGCAGCCACAGGACTCGCATTTAATCTCCACACCTTCGTAAAGATCCCTGATTTCGACTTCGTCCCCACAAGAAGGACAGAATATGATTTTCACCGCCATAGAATAAGCTTATGGCACGATGCAAATTTAAATTTTACGCTGCAAAATGCTGGTTCAGACTCGAGTAATGAGATCCTCATCAAACTCGGCAGGCAGAATTTCAGGAACCTTGCCCGCAAATGCGATTAGATCGTCCTTTACGACGAGTACCGCTTTTATATAGTTCCTGTTTTTTGAGTAAAACTCTCCGACGCAATTTTCAAGCTCCTCTTTTCCGAAATCTCTTATTTGGTTCCCGAGGGCAGTTGCGAAGGCGTCAGCGATTGCGGCATTTTCTGCGATAACCGTCGCCGAATCTGCCAAACCAAAGCTAACGGAGGGCCCTATTTTTCCGCTTGAGGTGCAGACTGCGATTCTATCTGAAGGGGGTATTAACAAGGCAATTTTCGAGGGGTAGATACCGATCCTGAGTTCCCTGTCCGAATGGAT
>Ga0071330_1064600_pt1 | contig 31643 bp, 27 predicted proteins | sample GBScel77sediment_FD_63802 | JGI IMG/M metagenome (GOLD analysis project Ga0071330, IMG submission 63802) | Hot spring sediment microbial communities from Great Boiling Spring, Nevada - Cellulolytic enrichment Sediment 77C v2 (version 2) | ecosystem: Environmental > Aquatic > Thermal springs >...
AGGTGGATTTATAAATGAGTTATACAGTTATGTAATTTTAGTTGAAAACATTTTTAAAAATGGTCCCATGCCAGCGTACTGGACTAATTTAAGAGGTTTAGTTTTTAATCTTTACTTAGTTCCTTACAAAGACTTAAAATTAAGACTTTCCTATCAAAAAATGTGGGCTGTAAGAACACCTTACTTTCCTTTAACTGGAGATCAAATGGATATAGATCATGAAGCAGCAGTTTTAAAGCTTTTTTGGGATGCAATGATTTCAGGTAAAGAAAAAGATAGAGGACAGGGATTTACCATTGAAGGAAGTTATAAATTTAAGCCTAACCTGACAGGTCTTTTGAAGTATGAACACTTTGATCCAGGAGATTTTTATACCCCAGAGGCAAGAGATGCAAAACTCTTAAGAATTCAGTTAGAAATGAAATTTTAACCTTTCTACTTAAATTTAAAAATTTTTGAGACCAAAATGGAAGAAAAGAAAATTTCAAATTTGTTAAAAGAAAATCCTAAGGAAATAGACACTTTAATTTACAAAGCTGTTTTTGAAGATCCCCAATTACTTAAAATTCTTCAAGAAGTTTTAAAAGAGTTTGGCTATAAAGGTTTTTCTATTTATCCCCTTTATCAAGAATTTTCTAAAAAATTCTTAGGATTTACAGTCCCTGCAATTAATATAAGAGGAATGACCTATGATGTTGCAAGAACAGTTTTCAGGGTAGCAAAAAGATTAAAAGTAGGGGCTTTTATTTTTGAAATTGCAAAATCTGAAATGGGTTATACAAAACAATCTCCTTTTGAGTATGCTACTGTTATTCTCTCTGCAGGTTTTAGAGAAAATTTTGATGGACCCATTTTTATTCAGGGAGATCACTTTCAATTTAATAGAAAATCTTACTTTACAGATCCAGAAAGAGAAAAAAATAACATTAAAAACCTTGTAAGAGCGGCTATCCTTTCCCAGTTTTACAACATTGATATTGATGCTTCAACCCTTGTTATTCTTGAAAAAGAGGACCTTTATGAACAGCAAAAGCATAATTATGAAGTTACTGCTGAAATGGCTGAATTTATAAGAGCTATGGAACCAGAAGGGATAACCATAAATCTTGGTGGAGAAATAGGAGAAATAGGAGGACAAAACAGCACTCCTGAAGAACTGCGAACGTTTATGCAAGGATTTAATAAATTTTTTAAAGGAAAAGTAGGAATTTCAAAAATTAGTGTTCAAACAGGAACTTCTCACGGAGGTGTAGTTTTACCTGACGGAAAGATTGCAACTGTTAATCTTGATTTTAACACCTTAAAAACTTTATCTAAAATTGCAAGAGAAGAATTTGGTCTTGCAGGAGCTGTTCAACATGGAGCATCCACCCTTCCAGAAGATTATTTTAGTCTTTTCCCAGAATCAGAATGTGTAGAAGTTCATCTCGCAACAGGTTTTCAAAATTTTCTTTATGATCATCCTGCCCTACCCTCTGAATTTAGAGAAAAAATATATAGCTATCTTAAAACCCAATTTAAAAATGAATGGAAAACAGATATGACTGAAGTCCAATTTATATACAAAACAAGAAAAAAAGGATTTGGAGCCTTTAAAAAAGATTGGTGGGATTTACCTTCTGAAGTAAAAGAAAAAATCTTGTCTGACATGGAAAACCTTTTTGAAAAAATATTTAAAGCTTTAAATGTGGTTAATAGTTTGGATCTTGTAAAATCTAAAATATCTTCAAATTCTTAAAAAATCTTATAAAAGTTTGAGACCTCTTAAATGTTGAACTTTTAGATATTAAATGATATATTTCAATTCTATGAATGTATTTAGGATTGAAGTCTCTCCTAAACCTTCCTTTAAAGACGCAATAGGTGCTAAGATAAAAAGAAAAATTAAACATCATTTGAACATTTCTTTAGAAGACCTTTATTTTGTAAAAGTTTATTTAGTTGAAGGGAGTTTTTCTGAAGAAATTATTAGAATTTTTGCTGAATCTGCTCTTTGTGATCCTGTAATTCAGACTTATAGTATTAATGAACACATATCCTTAAAGTTAAATTTTCCTTTTGATTGGGTTTTAGAGATTGGTTATCGTCCAGGAGTTACTGATAACGAAGGTAAAACTGCTGAAGAAGCTCTTAGCTACGTCTTAGAAAGACCATTAGATACAAGTAAAGAAGGAGTTTATTTTGCTCGTCAATTTTTGATAAAAGGAAATGTTTCAAAAGACACTGTTGAAAAAATAGCAAAGGATCTTCTTGCTAATGAACTAATAGAAAGATGGTTCATTCTTCATAGAGATGAATTTTTAAAAAGCGGACTTTCTTATTCTGTTCCCAGAGTAACAGAATATTTTCCTCCAGTAGTAGAAAAGTTCTTACTTAGTAAATTTTCTGACGAAAAACTCATAAAACTATCTCAAGAAAGATTGCTTGCACTTAATCTCAAAGAAATGAAAACTATACAGAGTTTTTTTTCTGATCCTGAATTTATAAAAATTAGAAAAAATTATGGACTTGATGAAGCTATTACTGATGTAGAGCTTGAAAGCATTGCTCAAACTTGGTCTGAACATTGTAAACACAAGATATTTAATGCTAAAATCTTTTACAAAGATTTAGATACCGGAGAAGAATTAGTTATAGGTAGTTTATTTAAAACTTATATTAAAAAAGCTACTGAAGAAATTAGAAAAGAAAAAGGAGAAAAGGACTTTTGTCTTTCTGTCTTTGTTGACAATGCAGGGGTTATAAAGCTTGACGAAAAATGGGCTTTAGCCTTTAAAGTAGAAACTCATAATAGTCCCTCTGCACTTGACCCTTATGGAGGTGCTTTAACAGGGATAGTAGGTGTAAATAGAGATCCCTTAGGAACTGGGAAGGGTGCTAAACTTATTTTTAATACTGATGTATTCTGTTTTGCACCTCCTGATTGGGATAAAGAGCTTCCACCAAGAATTTTACATCCAAGAAGAATTTTTGAGGGAGTAAGAGAAGGGGTTGAACATGGAGGTAATCAAAGTGGTATTCCTACCGTAAATGGTTCAATTGTCTTTGATCCAAGATATCTTGGCAAACCATTAGTTTATTGCGGAACAGGAGGGCTTTTACCTTTATATATAAACGGTGTGCCTTCTTGGAAAAAGAAAGCCCAGCCTGGAGATTTAGTAGTAATGATTGGTGGAAAAATTGGAAAAGATGGAATACATGGTGCCACTTTTTCTTCTGAAGCTTTACATGAGGGTTCTCCAGCAACAGCAGTACAAATTGGAGACCCTATAACACAAAAAAAATTGGTTGATTTTTTAATGAAGGCAAGGGATGAAGGTTTATATAATTCTATTACTGATAATGGAGCAGGTGGACTTTCTTCTTCTGTTGGAGAAATGGCAAGGGAATCAGGAGGTGCTGAAATAGATTTGTCTAAAGCACCCTTAAAATATCCTGGTCTTCGTCCTTGGGAAATTCTTCTTTCAGAAAGTCAAGAAAGAATGACTCTTGCAGTGCCTCCAGATAAAATAGAAAGATTTTTAAGTTTAGCAAAAAAAATGAACGTTTTAGCAACTGTTTTAGGAAAATTTACGAATTCTGGATATTTTCATATTTTATATGAAGGAAAAACAGTAGGACTAATACCTTTAGACTTTCTTCACGAAGGAGTACCTCAACTTGAATTATACGCTGAATGGAAAGCACCATCTTATCCTATAAAACCAGAAGTAGAGATTCCTAAGGATTACGGAAAAATTCTTAAAAAAATTTTAAAAGCCTACAATGTTTGTTCAAAAGAATATGTAGTAACTCAATACGATCATGAGGTTCAAGGAGGAAGTGTAATTAAGCCTCTCACGGGAATAAATAATGACGGTCCAAGTGATGCAGCAGTTTTGAGATATGACCTTGAAAGTGAAAGTGGAATTGTTGTTGCTCACGGTATTTGTCCTAAGTTCTCAGATTATGATACTTATTGGATGGTTGCTAATGCTATTGACGAAGGAATAAGGAATGCTGTTTGTGTAGGAGGAGACCTTGAATACATGGCAGGTTTAGATAATTTCTGCTGGTGCGATCCTATTGAAAGTGAAAAAAATCCAGATGGAAAATATAAATTAGCCCAATTAGTAAGAGCAAATCAAGCTCTTTATGAATTTACTAAAATCTACGGAGTTCCTTGTATTTCAGGAAAAGACTCCATGAAAAATGATTATCTTATGTATTTGGGACTTAATCCTAAGGGTGAAAATCCTTTTGGAATAGGAACTATCCTTCCTGATGGGAGTTTAAAAATTTCTGTTCCCCCTACACTTCTTTTTTCTGTAGTTGCTAAAATTCCTAAATATTATCTTGCCCAAACTATGGATGTTAAAAGAGAAGGAGACTTAGTATATATTCTTGGAATAACTAAAGATGAGTTGGCAGGTTCAGAATATTTTAATCTTTTAGGAATAAAAGGTGGAAAGGTGCCTAAACCTGATCCACACCTTAATAAAAGAGTTTATCTTAGATTAAGGGATGCTATTTATAATGGTCTTATCGAATCTGCTCATGATGTTTCTGATGGTGGTTTGGGGATTACACTTTCTGAAAAAGCTTTTTCTGGAGGATATGGAATAATGGTAGATCTTTCTGCTATTCCCTATGAAGGAAACCTCTTAAGAGATGACTTCATTCTTTTTTCTGAAAGTGCAGGAAGAATAGTTGTAACAGTTAGAAAAGAAAAAAGAGAAGACTTTGAAGCTCTTATGAAAGGCATTCCTTTCTCTTTAATAGGAGAAGTGATTGCAGAACCCTTTTTAATAATAAAAGGACTTGATGGAAAGATTATAATAAAGGAAAATATAAAAAAATTAAAAAGCTCTTGGCAAGAACCCTTTATTAATTGGTAAAAAGGAGAAATCATATGAGAATGAGAGTACTTCAGTATCCTTCTAAAAAAGCTGAAAAGTATTTACAAAAAATTATAAATAGAGTTGAAGAATTTCCTAAGAAAATAGAAAGAGAAGTAAAAAAGATAGGGGATAAAGTTAAAAAGGAAGGGGATAAGGCTTTAATTGAATACACTTATAAATTTGATGGAGTTCTTTTTAAAAAGGAGGAATTAAAGGTAGGTAAAGAAGAAATCGAAAAGGCTTACAAAGAAGTCTCACCTGATCTTCTTTCAGCTATAAAGTTAGCTATAGAAAAGGTTAAAAAATTTCATTCTCAAAACCTTCCTCAATCTTGGTTTATGGAAGAAGCAGAAGGTATTCTTTTGGGTCAAATGGTAAAACCTGTAGAAAAAGCTGGTCTTTATATTCCTGGAGGGAAGGGAGGAGAAACTCCTCTTATTTCTACGGTAATTATGACAGCAGTTCCTGCTAAAATAGCAGGTGTAGAAAAAATTATTATGGTTTCTCCACCAAGAAAAGACAAAACTTTACATCCAGCTTTATTAGTTGCTGCCAATGAGGTAGGTGTTGACGAAATATATAAAGTAGGAGGTCCTTGGTCTATTTTTGCTTTAGCCTACGGAACCGAAACCTTGCCTAAGGTTGACATTATTTGTGGTCCAGGAAATATTTATGTAACCACTGCCAAAAAACTTGTTTCTTCTTTTGTAGGAATAGATATAATTGCTGGTCCCAGTGAAGTATTAATTGTTGCAGATAATACTGCAAATACAGAATTTATAACCTATGATCTTCTTGCCCAGGCTGAACACGATCCTATGAGTCTTTCAATTCTTATAACTACTTCAAAAAAAATTGCTAAAGAAGTTAAAAATTTAATTCCTCAAGCTTTAGAAAAAGGAGTTAGAGGTGAAATAGCTAAATCTGCCCTTTTAAAAAGAGGAGGTATAATAATTGTAAAAGATGTAGAAACTGCTTTCTTTTTGGTAAATCTCATTGCTCCTGAGCACTTGGAAATTATGATTAAAGAACCTTTAGATCATTTACCTTTGGTTAAAAATGCAGGTGCTGTTTTCCTTGGTGCCTTTACTCCTGAAGCAATGGGAGATTATTTAGCAGGTCCTAATCATGTATTACCAACTATGGGATTTGCAAGATTTACCTCCTCTTTATCTACCGAAAAATTTCTTAAAAAAATAAACTTTCTTAAGTATTCTCCTTCAGCCTTAAAAAAAGAAGCTAAAAAGGTTATTTTACTTGCTGAGACAGAAAATCTTCCCTTTCATGCTGAAGCAGTAAAAATAAGGCTATAGGGGGATATAAATGAAAGAATTTTGCAATTATTTAGAATTTACAGAAGAAATTATAGAAGATATTGATACTTCCGTTGAAAATTTAGGACCTTGTAAAATTCCCTCTCCCTTAAATCTTAAACCTCAATGTTTTGTCACAGATGAAACAAGAGTAACTTTAAGAGTAAATTATAATTATTTAAGGGAGCAATTCTCAAAAAATAAAGAAATTCCTTCTTTAGAACTTGCGGGACCAAGACCTTATATATATTTTGATCCCTCTAAGGTAAAAGTAGGAATTGTAACTTGTGGAGGACTTTGTCCAGGGATTAATGATGTAATTCGTTCTATAGTAATGACTTTATATTATTCCTATGGAGTAAATAAAATAATAGGATTCAAATATGGATTGCAAGGATTTATTCCCAAATATGGACATGAGGTAGTAGAGCTAAATCCTGAAGTAGTAAAGGATATTCACACTATGGGAGGAACCTTTCTTGGCACTTCTCGTGGACATCAGTCAATTGAAGAAATTGTAGATACTCTTGAAAGAATGAATATTCAAATACTTATTATGATAGGAGGGGATGGAACTTTTAAAGCAGCTTATAAAATAAAAGAAGAGATATCAAAAAGAAATCTTAAAATTGCTGTAGTGGCAGTTCCTAAAACTATAGATAATGATATTTGGCTTGTTTCAAAAACCTTTGGTTTTGATACTGCTGTTGAACTTGCTTGTTATGCTATTAGATGCGCCCATACAGAAGCTATTGCAGTTCCTAATGGAATAGGGTTAGTGAAACTTATGGGAAGACATTCAGGTTTTATCGCTGCTGCTGCAACACTTGCAACTAAAGAAGTAAATTTTTGCTTAATTCCTGAAATGGATTTTGATTTGGAAGGAGAAAAGGGATTACTTGCTGAATTAGAAAGAAGGCTAAATAGAAGAAAACATGCAGTTATTGTAGTAGCAGAAGGAGCAGGACAAAAGTACGTTCAAAAAGATCCTCCAGAATATGATGCATCAGGAAATATAAAACTGGGAGATATTGGTAAATTTTTGAAAGATAAAATTACAGAATATTTTAAAGAGAGAAATATAGAAGTAATAATAAGATATATTGATCCAAGTTACATCATAAGAAGTGTTCCTGCTAATGTTGAAGATAGAATTTATTGCGGATTTTTAGGACAATATGTAGTGCATGCTGTTATGGCTGGGAAAACAGGAATAATGATAAGTTATCTTAACGATCAGTTTGTCCATATTCCTATTAAAGAAGCTATAAAGAGAAGAAAACAAATTAATCTTAACAGTAGATTCTGGCTTTCTGTATTAGAATCAACTGGTCAAGGTCCTTTAAAAAATGATTAAATTTAAAAAGGAGGATCTAATTTTATGAAAATTAAAAAAATTTTAATTCCCCTCTTGTGGGGGTTAATTTTTCTTTTATTTAGCCCAAATTTTTCCTTTTCTTTAATACCAAACGAGACTTATAATGAAATTAAAAAAGACTTTACTCCCTTTTCTGCATTAATTATTGGTATAGAAGATAGTAAAATTATTATAGACAAAGGGAGAGTTCAAGGTGTTAGACCTAAGGATATATTTACAGTATATAAAAGGGGTAAAAAGATTGTTCATCCTGAGACTGAAAAAACTTTAGGTTTTTTAAAAGAATTTATTGGAAAGATTGAGATCACAGATGTGGAAGAAAATTTTGCCATAGGAAGAGTTATCTTTCAAAAAGAACCTTTTCCGGTTCCTACCCCTATTGAAAGATTTACCGATTTAAAAATTCTTATAATTTCTGAAACACAAACTCCTGATGAAAATTTATTTTTAATTCTTAAAAATACCCTACCTGAATCGGTAGTCAATTTTAATCCTAATTTAAAATTTAAAGATCTAACCCCTCAATACCTTCTGTCTCAACAATATGATATGGTTTTTGTTGTAGAAGAGGATATAGTAAAAATATTCAATTATAATTTAGATTTAATAAGGTATTATGGAAGTTTAAGTTATAAAAAAGCTATAACACCCTCAGCAGTTACAACCACTCAAAAAGTTTATAAGCCCCCTACTACAGGTGTTTTTTCCATTAATCCTCCAACTATCTTAGGAAAAATGAAGGGAGAGGTTTTTCAAGTAGAATTTGCAGATATAGACAAAGATAATAATCCTGAAATGATTTATTTTAACTCTCAAGGACTCTTTATAGTAAAAATAAAGGGGCCTCTTTTAGCAAGTTATAATCCCAACACTGGTAAAATTGTAAATTTCTCTGTAGGACCATCTGGTTGGATAGCTTTAAATATATTTGATGAAAGCGTAGGTATGAGAAGCGAGATTTTAAGATATACTGAACAGGGATTAATTCCTGTAATTACAAATGTAAATTTAATTTTAAATTTCGTAGATTATACAACAAGAGGCATAAAAGACACCTTAATAGGACAAACCTTTGATTCAGAAAACTTTTTTGGAAAAGAAGTATACATTTTAAAAAGAGAAAATAACCAATTAGTATATGCAACTCAGCTAAAAGTTCCTCCAGATTATAAAAACATTGGAAGTGCTTTTGTTGATTTAGATGGAGATGAAAGCCCAGAAATTATTAATTATACTTCAGATGGAAAATTAGCAGTTTACAAAGATTCCAATATGGTTTGGGTATCTCCTTATCCTGTAGCTAATCATTTTTATGAAATAAAACTTATTAAAGGCAAAAAGGGGCAAGAAGTTGTTAAGCAAATCGTTTATCCTCTTATAACACCAGTTACAGCTGACATAAATAAAGATGGCAAATTAGAAGCCCTTTTTGTTTCTGCTAACTTTCCTTTAGAATCAGTTAAAGGTGATTTAAAATATACTCCTTTAAATAGTGCTACTTCTCAGATTTTTGTTCTTGGTTTTGAAGGCACCTATTTTTTTAGAAATTTATGGGCTTCTCAAACAGGATTTGTTACAGGTTTAGGGATATTTGAAAACGGAATTTATTATACCTTAGTTAAAGGGAATTATCCAGGAGATGTAGAAAGTGAGTTATACTTAAGTATTTTTTAAAGTTTAGGGTTTTTCTATAGTAACAATGGTGTGAACATTTCCTCTTGGATGAAAATCTGCAACTACTTTAAGTTTTTTAGGTTGAAGTAAATTCCAAAGTGCATCAAAGATTTCATTAGTTGCTGCTTCATGAGAAATGTAGCGACTTCTAAATTTATTTAACCAGAGTTTTAAAGATTTTAGTTCTACAATTTTATCTTTAGGAATATAAGAAATTTTTATTACTGCAAAATCTGGGTAACCAGATCTTGGGCAAAGGCAAGTAAATTCAGGAAAGGTAATTTCAATTAAATAATCTCTATCTGGATAAGGATTATCCCATGCTTCAAGTTGAGCCTCTTCTATAGCAATTTCTCCATACTTTTTTTCCATAAAATTCATTTTATCAAATTCTTTTTAATTTGACAAATTTAAAAATCTAACCACATTTAAAACATCTATCAATACTTTATACCTTTTCATTTCTACCTCCGTAATCCATACTCTTTTCATCTCCTATCCTCCAATAATTTTTTCTGGAGGATATTTTACCAATGTGACATTTTAAAAAAGTAATTAAGTGTGACATTTTAAAATAGTAACCACATTAGATTGTTTATTCTTGACTTAATTTTTTACTTTTTTTAAAATTATGTTTATGGAAAAGGAAAGGCTTGTTCCAGATACAAGTATATTTACTAATCCTGATGTTTACAAACAATTTGGGAAAAATCCTTCAGAAGCTTTTACCAATTTTCTTTTAATGGTCGCAGAATTAGAGGGTGAAGTTGCAGTTTATATTCCTACCTCAGTTTTTGAAGAATTAAAACGAATGCTAACAGATGTTAAACTTCCTCCAAAAGCTCGCTCAGTCTTAAAAGTAAAATCTCCCAAAAAATACGAGCTTTACATTCCTGCTTTTTTAATGTATGAATTTATTGAAGAGCTAAGAAATAGAATTAATAAGGGATTAAGAGTAGCTGAAGAAGCTGTAAAAGCATCAACTTATAAAAAACCTGAAGAAGTTTTAAAGTTTTTAAGAAAAAGATATAGAGAAGTTTTAAGAGAAGGAATTGTAGATAGTAAAGAAGACTTAGAATTAATTCTTCTTTCCTTAGAGCTTGATGCAATAGTTCTCTCTGCTGATAAAGGGGTTTTAAATATGGCAGATAAATTGGGATTAAGATATTTAGAACCAAAAGATATAAAAGATACTTTGGAAGGTTTTAAACTTTGGTAATTATTTAACTTCTAATTCTTTAAACACAATATCCTGTAAAATAAGATCTGCTAAGTCCTTAGCTAAAATTTTTAAAGCCTCTTCTCTTCCAGGATCCATAACATTAGTAGCTTCTACAGGAACACGATATATCTCATATCTACTCACACTACTTTCTAAAATAACTTTTCCTTCCCTTTTTTCTATAAGCTTATACTTTCCTTCAAATTCAATCTTTCTTTCCTTTGTTTGAATAAAGGTTTCATAGGCTACAGGAACTAAATATACTCTTGTTACCTCTCCTTTTAATATTAAGTCAGCTCTTGCCTCATCATATACAGGCATTAAAAATTTCCCCTGAGCTAATTTATGTCTTAATTCATAGGCAAGCATTTCTCCTAAAGCAGTTTCTGAAGTGAAGTTTTTCCAGGGAGCAATATAGATAGTTTGCCATTCAGGTTTAAAATAAGAAGGTCTTTCTTGAAATTGATATCCACAAGAAAAAAAGAAAAAACTAAGAAACCACAAAATTAACCAATTTCTTAGGAACAAATACCACATTTTTTAAGTTTCTTCCCTCCAAATATTTTTTAACCTTGGGACGCTCTTGAGCTAATCTTATAATTTCTTCTCTTGGAAGCTCTACAGGAATTTCTATCTGATCTCTTACTTTACCATTAACCTGGATTACAAGAACAAAAATGTCTTCTTCTATAAGAGCTGGATCATATTCAGGAAATTTTTCTAAGGATATGAAAGTTTTATGACCCAATTCCTCCCAGAGTTCTTCTGCAATATGGGGGCAAATTGGAGAAATAAGAAGTAAAACCTTATCAAAACACTCTTTTAAAACTTTTTTACTTATTTCATCCTCTATAGAAATTTCTTTTAAAGTATCCTCTAAAAGGTTTAAAAATTCCATAATAGCTGCTATAGCAGTATTAAAGTGAAGCCTTTTTTCTAAATCCTCTGAAACTTTTTTAATGGTTTGATGAAGCTTTCTTCTTAATTTTAAAAGGTTATTAGGAAGATTTTTTAAATCCTCTTCTTTATAAGATATCTCTTTTAATTTTTTTGCATAATTTATAACTAAATTATATAATCTTTTCAAAAATCTAAATGCTCCCTCAATTCCGTGATCGCTCCACTCAAGGTCTTTTTCTGGTGGAGCTGCAAAAGCTATAAATAATCTTACTGTATCAGCTCCATACTTTTCTATCATTTGATCTGGATCAACGATGTTACACTTGCTTTTAGACATTTTTTCAAATTTTCCAACCATAACCTCTTTTCCGCATCCGTCTTTCAAGCATTTTCTTTCGGAAGAAACTTCTTCTGGATAAAGCCAGCCATGGACAGGACATTTATAAGTTTCTTTTATAACCATCCCCTGAGTTAATAAATTAAGAAAGGGTTCGTCTAAATCAAAATAGCCAAGATCTCTTAAAACTTTAGTAAAAAATCTGGCATAAAGAAGGTGTAAAATAGCATGCTCTATTCCACCGATGTATTGATCAACAGGAAGCCAATATTTTATATCCTCTTTATTAAAAGGTTCGGGATAATCAGGACAGGCAAATCTTGCAAAATACCAGGAAGATTCTACAAAAGTATCAAAGGTATCGGTTTCTCTTTTTGCTTTTCCGCCACATTTTGGACATTTAGTATTTACAAATCCAGGAAGATTAGGAAGTGGTGACCTTCCTGAAGGATCTATCTGAGCATCTAAAGGTAAAATTACAGGAAGATTTTCTATTTTTTCAGGAACAATCCCACACTTTTCGCAGTAAATCATCGGAATAGGACATCCCCAATATCTCTGACGAGAAATTCCCCAATCTCTTAATCTATAAGTAACCCTCTTTTTACCAAGCCCTTTTTCCTCTAAATATGCTGTTATTTTAGCTTTTCCTTCAATGCTATCTAAACCTGTAAAGATATCTGAATTAACCATAATACCTGGTTCTTCATAAGCACTTTCCATCTCTTCAGGAATTAAGTCTCTATCCTTAGGTTTAATAACAACTTTAATGGGAAGATTATATTTTTTGGCAAATTCAAAGTCTCTCTGGTCATGAGCAGGAACACACATTATAGCACCTGTTCCATATTCCATTAAAACAAAATTAGCAACAAAAAGAGGCAATTTTCCACCTGTAAGAGGATGAAGTGCATAAGTTTCCAAAAATAGACCTTCCTTTTCAGCAACACCAGCTTCTATATCCTTTCTTTCTTTTCTAACTTTTTCTATAAAATTTTCTAACTCTTTTTTTAACCCCTTTTTCTCTGCAATTATTTTAGCCATTGGGTGCTCTGGAGACATACAAACAAAAGTTGCACCAAAAAGAGTATCTGGACGGGTAGTATAAACAATAAGGTCTTCTCCTATTTCAGGTATAGGAAATTTTATCTCTGCTCCTTCACTTTTTCCTATCCAATTTATCTGCATAGTTATAACTTTTTCAGGCCAGTGTCCTTCGAGTTTTTTTAAATCCTCTAAAAGTTCTTCAGCATAAGCTGTAATTTTAAGAAACCATCCTTCCATTTCTTTAAAGGTAACCTCTTCTCCACATCTCCAACAAGCTCCGTCTTCTACTTGCTCATTAGCAAGAACAGTATGACAAGAAGGACACCAATTAACTAAAGTTTTTTTTCTATAGGCAAGCCCTCTTTCATACATCTCTATAAAAAATCTCTGCTCGTGCTTGTAATATTCGGGATCAGAGGTTGCAAATTCTCTGCTCCAATCATAACTAAATCCAAGCTTTTTTAATTGATCTCTCATATAATCTATATTTGAATAAGTCCATTTAGCTGGATGAACTCCGTGTTTAAGTGCTGCATTTTCTGCAGGAAGTCCAAAGGCATCCCAACCCATAGGATGAAGAACATTATATCCTTTCATTCTTTTTACTCGAGCTAATATATCTCCCAAAGTGTAGTTTCTTACATGTCCCATGTGAATCCTACCTGAAGGATAAGGAAACATCTCCAAAACATAGTATTTTGGTTTTGAAGGATCTCTCTTTACTTTAAAGACATTTTGTTTTTCCCAGAGATTTTGCCATTTTTTTTCTATCTCCCAAAAATCGTATTTTTTCATAAAGATTCCTCCTCACTAACAATAGCTTTTACAGGGCAGCTTTTAAAGTAAACATCAATTATTTTCCTTATAAATGTTCTCTACTATAGCATCTGCAAATTCAGAACATTTAACCTCTTTTGCTCCTTCAAGCTGTCTTGCAAGATCATAAGTAACTATTTTCTGCTGAATAGTTTTAGAAAGTGCCCTCCAGATAAGATCTGCTGCTTCTTTCCAACCAAGATATTCAAGCATCATTTTCCCAGAAAGAATAAGTGAAGAAGGATTTACCTTGTCAAGTCCTGCATATTTTGGGGCAGAGCCGTGAGTAGCTTCAAAAATGGCATATCCGTCTCCAATATTAGCACCAGGTGCCATACCCAACCCCCCTACTTGAGCTGCAAGGGCATCTGAGAGATAATCTCCATTTAAATTAGGGGTTGCAAGAACACTATAATCTTCAGGTCTTAAAAGTGCCCACTGAAACATAGCATCTGCAATTCTGTCTTTTATAACTACAATCCCCTCTGGAACTCCATTAGGATATTTTTCAGAAATTTCGCTTTCAAAAACAATTTTATCTGGGAATTCTTCTTTAGCTAATTCGTATCCCCAGTTTCTAAAAGCTCCCTCTGTATATTTCATTATATTTCCTTTGTGAACAAGGGTCACACTGGGACAACCATTTTCTAAAGCGTATCTTATTGCTTTACGAACAAGCCTATAGGTTCCAAACTTACTTATAGGCTTAATTCCTATTCCAGAATCCTCTCTTATTTCTTTTCCAAAATTTTCTTTTATAAATTCTATAAGTTTTTTAGCTTCCTTTGACCCTGCAGGATATTCAATTCCTGCATAAACATCCTCTGTATTTTCTCTAAAAACTACCATGTTTACTTTTTCTGGGTACTTAACAGGAGAAGGAGTCCCAGGAATCCATTTTACTGGTCTTACACAAGCATAAAGATCTAATACTTGTCTTAAAGTAACATTAAGACTCCTAAAACCGCCTCCAACTGGTGTAGTAAGAGGACCTTTAATAGCAACCACACATTCTTTTATAGTTCGTAATGTTTCTTCTGGTAGATAATTGCCTATTTCTTTATAAGCTTTTTCACCTGCTAAAGTTTCTTTCCAGAGAATTTTTCTTTTACCATTATAAGCTTTTTCAATTGCTGAGTTTAAAACTTTTAAAGTTGCTCTCATTATATCCGGACCAATTCCATCTCCTTCTATATAAGGAATTTCAATCTCATCTGGAACTTCAAGAGAAAAATCACTTCTAATTCTTATTTTCCCCATATTTTTAAAATACCTCCTAAAAAATTATCCTAAAAATCTTAATCCAAGTAAGAATTTTGACAAGATAAAAAACTCCTTATATAATATTTTAAGAAATTATGAATATTGTAAAAGAAATTAAAAAGTATCTTGTCTACCTAAATGAATTAGGATTTAATTATATCCCTGCTGATAAAAATTTTAAAAAATTATTACAAAATAATGTTTATTTCTCAGAAAATACTTTAGAAAAGATTAAAAATGCTATAGCTAATTGTGAAAAATGCCCTCTTTGCAGGGTAAGAAAGCAACCTGTATGGGGTGAAGGAGATTTAGAAGCTAAGCTTATGCTTATAACTGAGTTCCCAGATAAGGATGAAGATTTTTACGGAAAACCATTTGTAGGTGCTATAGAGGAACTTTTAGAAAAAATATTAAAGAGTATAAATTTAACACGAAAAGATTTTTTTATTACTCATGCCGTTAAATGTAAAACCCCTGGGGGAAGACCTCCTGAATTAGAAGAGATTTCAGCTTGTAAACCCTATCTTCTTAAACAGATTAAGCTTTTAAATCCTAAACTTATTTTAGCTTTTGGTTTTACACCTCCAAAAATCTTCTTTGACAATAACCCTGCTCTCTCTTCTATAAGAGGAAAACCTGTAAAAATAAAAGATTTTATTATTCTCTTTACTTATCATCCTAACTATATGCTTAAAAATCCTGCTGTAAAACGTTTATTATGGGAAGACTTACAAAAATTTAGGAACCTTTATGAACAAATTTTTGAAAATTTTTAAAATTTTTCTTTTAATTGGTTATTTTCTTTGTTCCGTAGGTTTTTGTAAGGAAAATAAGATTTTTTTAGTTAAAATTGATGCTCCCATAACTCCGGTTATTGCTAATTTTTTAATATATAGCATTGATTTAGCTAACAAAGAAGCTTCCCAAGCTTTAATTATAGAATTAGATACCCCTGGGGGATTAGTTGAATCTACAAGAGAAATTGTAAAAGAGTTTTTACAAAGTAAAGTCCCTGTTATTGTATACGTAAGTCCCTCAGGAGCAAGAGCAGCTTCAGCAGGAACTTTCATTTTACTTGCTTCTCATTTAGCAGCTATGGCTCCAGGAACACGTGTAGGAGCTGCTCATCCTGTAGAACTTACAGGAAAAGCTGATGAAAAGGTAATGGAAAAAATAACCAATGATTTAGTTACCTGGGCTAAAAATCTTGCTCAGATGAAAAAGAGAAATGAAAAATTTGCTGAAGAGGCTGTTAAAAAAAGCAAAAGTATTACAGAAACAGAAGCTTTTGAGTTAGGAGTTATAGAAATAATAGCCAAAGATTTAAATGACCTTATCCAAAAAGCTCATGGAAGAAGTGTCATAATAAATGAACAAAAAATTTCTTTAAACTTAAAAAATTGTCAAATAAAAGAAATTAAAGAAGATTTAAAAACAAAAGTGTTAAAAATTTTAACCAATCCCAATTTAGTATATCTCCTTTTAATGCTTGGACTTGCTGGACTTTATTTTGAATTTTCCCATCCAGGAACCATTTTCCCCGGAGTAATAGGAGCAATTTGTTTAATTCTTGCTTTAGTGGGCTTAAGTATTTTGCCTGTTAATTATGCAGGTTTAGCTCTAATTATTTTAGGTGGGATTCTTTTCTTTTTAGAATTACAAATAACATCACACGGACTTCTTGCTCTTGGAGGAAGTGTTTGTCTTCTTTTAGGCTCTCTTATGCTTTTTGGGAAAAATCCTCCTGCTCTAAGAGTTTATCAACCCTTTTTATATACGGTGATTTTAACCATTTCTGCAGCTTTAGGAGGAATAACTTATTTAGCTATAAAAACACTCAGAAAAAAACCTGTTTCAGGTAGAGAAGCACTTATTAATAAAGTAGGGAAAGTAATAGAAGATGTAGGACCTAAAGAGGGTAAGATATTTGTAGAAGGTGAAATATGGAAAGCTATAGCTGATGAATACATTCCTAAGGGAACAAAAGTGATAGTAATTGAAAAGAAAGGATTTATCTTGAAGGTAAAACCTTTAAAAGAGTAATTTTAATGAAAAAGATTTTTTATCTTATTTTGTTCTTATTAATCTTTAATAAAGCCTATTCTTATAATTTAGAAAATTCTACTGATAATTGTAAGGCTGTAAATTTTAATTTAGAAAGCAAAGAATTTTTTATTGATCTTGAAGGATTTTTCGCAAAACCTATAAAGAAGGAATCTATTACCTTTCTGGGAAATATACTAATAGAGAAAAGAACTTATAAAAATACAAAAAGTAAATTTAAAGTTAGCTTATACAGAGGAAAAAATCTTATTAATAATTGGAAATTTTTACTTTTTTCTTTAAGTGGTTTTTCTGAGGAAAGTCTAAAAGATTTAGAAATAGAAGGTTTTAAAACAAAACGTTACGAAAAAGAAGATTATAAAGCAATTATTTTCCCTTTATTGGAAAGTGAAGATACCGGATTAATAATTATTTTTAGCTCTGAAACTTTAAACTTAGAGGAAATGATAGAGCTAATAAAAAAATTTCCTATTTACAAGTTTTGTTTAGCCCCTTGCTCTTAAAATTAATTCTTTCATCTCTCTTACAGCATCTTTCATTCCTACAAAAAGGGCTCTTGAAACAATGCTATGTCCAATACTAAATTCTTCTATCTGGGGTATAGCTGAAACAGGTCCTATATTTTCATAGTTTAAGCCATGACCAGCATGAACTATAAAACCAAGATCCTTAGCTATTCTTGCAGAAACTTCAATCTTATTAAGTTCTTTTTCTCTTTTTTCTTCTGTTTCAGCTTCTGCATACATTCCTGTATGAATTTCTATAATTTGAGCACCTGTTTTTTTGGCAAGTTTTATAGTTTTTTCATCTGGATTTAAAAACAAACTTACCTTTATTCCTGCTTTATTAAGTTCTTTAACTACCTTTTTAACCTCTTCCACCCTTCCCTCTAAGTTCATTCCTCCTTCTGTGGTAATCTCTTCTACCCTTTCTGGAACCAAAGTAACTTGATAAGGTTTTATTTCTTTAGCAAATTTAATTAAATAATCATCTATAGCCATCTCCAAAATAAGTTTAGTCTTTATAATTTCCCTTATAATTCTTACATCCCTTTCTTTAATGTGTCTTCTATCAAGCCTTAAATGAACAACTATTCCATCAGCTCCTCCAAGTTCTGCAAGTACCGCAGCATGAACAGGATCGGGATAATAAGTCTTTCTTGCTTCTCTTACTGTTGCAACATGATCAACATTTACTGCCAATTTTGCAGGCATATATTCCCTCCCTTTAACAAAATTTATAACTTTTTTCTTGCCCTTTTTAAATGCAATTTTATTGAGTAAGTTTAACTCATTTTTTAACATAAGAAAAGGTGAAAACCATCCCCTTTCGTGGTTATAATCTAAAAGATGAAAAAGTCCATGAATAACTAAGGCAAGAAGATAATTTTTAAAATCAAGTTCATAAATTTCTGCTTCTTTCTTTGCCTTTTCAATAGATATAATTATTTCTCCCAAAATATTAGAAATGAAAGAATTTTCTTTAGCAAAAGGAAAAGCTAAAACATTAGTAGGATAAGGTCTTCCTAAATATTGAGTATTAAGTTTTTTAATGTTTTTATCATCTGTAAAAACTAAAGATACTTCTCTATGGAAAAGTTTTAAATATTTTAAGGCTTTTTCTAATTTTTTTTCTAACTCTTTAATTTCTTTTTCAGAAATAAGTTTTTTTGAGGTTAAGTGTATTAAAAGGGACATTATTTTTCAAAGACCTTTTTAGCAAATATTAAATATCCTGTGTGAGAAATCATTCTATCTTCTGGACGAAGTCTTTCTGGATTGGTTTTATAATGCCTCAAGAGTATCTCTACAACTTCTATCTCTACAAAAGGATATTTTTTAAGCTCTAAAAGGCACTGAGAAACTTGATTAGCTGTAGGAACTAAAATACCAAGAGGATGACCTCCTTTTAAAGCTTCCCAAGCACCTTTAATAAGTACCCAAGGAGTTTTTAAATCTAAAAATACAGCGTCAACTTCTCTTTCTTCAAAACTTTCTAAAACTTCTACATTTTTAAAAACAACTCTATTTAAAAGCCCAAGTTTTTTTAAATTCTTCTTTGCAACTTCCTGAAATTTTACTTCTTTTTCATAAGAAATTACCTTTCCTTCATCCCCTACTATATAAGCAAAAGCTGAAGTAAGTGCACCTGAGCCTCCTCCACATTCAAGAACTATTTTTCCAGGACATATATTAAGTTTTAATAAAATGTATCCTATATCCTTAGGATAAACAATTTGAGTTACCCTTTCTATTTTTTTTAAGAAGTCATAGATTGTAGGCTTTAAAATATAAAATTTTTCTCCCTTTTTTCCGTAAATAATATCCCCGTAAGTTTTCCCTATCAAATCTTTTAAATTTAAATAATCCTTATGAGTGTGAAAATCGAGGTCTTTTATTTCTACAAGATAGGACTTTTCATCTGAGGTTAGAAGTAAAACACAATCTCCTTCTTTTAAAGACATTTATAATTAAATTTTCAAGAAGGTTTTAAAGGCTTTATAAGTCATGTATAAATCGCCTTTATGAGCAATTTCAAATGGAGAATGCATAGAAAGTAAAGGTGGACCAGCATCAACTATATCCATACCATAGGAAGCAAAATATTTAGAGACTGTTCCTCCACCACCCTCATCTACCTTTCCCATAGAACATACTTGATAGATAACCTTATTTTCATCCCAGTTTTTAAGAAGCCAAGCTAAAAATTCAGCATGAGCTTCATTTGCCATATATTTACCACCATGCCCTGTATAACGACTAACTGCTATTCCAAATCCAAGCTTTGCATCATTAAGTTTATCATGAACCTCTATATAGTTAGGATCAATTCCTGCTGTTACATCTGCAGATATAGCTTTTGTTTTACTCATTATATTAAAAAAGGTATCTGCAGTAGGAGAAAATCCAGAATTTTTAATGAGGTTATACATAATTCCTTCAAAAATTCTACTTTTTGCAGAAGTATTACCTTCAGAGCCTATTTCTTCTCTATCCATAAATAAAATTAAGTTAGTATATTCTGGATCCTCTACTTCTAAAAAAGCTTTTAAGGATGTGAAAGCACAAATTCTATCATCCTGTCCATATCCTCCTACAAAGGATTTATCAAGCCCAACTTCCCGAGCTGAACCAGCAGGCACCACATATAACTCTGCAGAAACAAAATCTTCCTCTTTTATTCCATATTTTTTATAAATAAGTTCTAAAAATTTAAGTTTTATTCTTTCTTTTATTTTTTCATTTTTGTCTTCAACAGGAATACCCGCTACCAAAATATTTAACTTCTCTCCAACAATAGCTTCTGAGAGTTTTTTTTCTGCTTGAATTTTTTTTGCAAGATGGGGAAGTAAATCACAAATAGTAAAAACAGGATCCTTTTTATTCTCACCTATGACTATTTTAATTACTCTTCCATCCTTTTTAGCTACAACTCCATGCAAGGCAAGAGGCTGAGCTACCCAGTGATATTTTTTAATACCTCCATAATAATGAGTTTTTAAAAAGGCTAAGTCTGTATCCTCAAAAAGGGGATGAAGTTTTAGATCAAGTCTTGGAGTATCAATATGACTAACAATGATTCTTAAACCATCTGTAATTGGTTTTTTACCAAGTTTCCAGCAGGCTAAAAATTTGTTTTTATAAATAAAATATCCCTTTTTAGAACCATTTTCTATAAAACCCTCTTTTTCAAGAAGTTCCTTCCCAAATTCTACAGTTTCTCTTTCAGTTTTAACTACCGAAAGAAATCCTATATAATCTTTAGCTATTTTTTCTAAAAGATCTTTTTCTTCTCTATCTATTTCTTCATAAACATGTTTAGCTTTATAGGTTAATTCTTTTTCAAGTTCTTCTATTTTCATACTGTCAATATAATACCATTAAAATTGCCTTTTAACAATGATATTTTTGCTTTTTCGGAGTGCCAATTTTTTAGTTATTAGTTTATAATATTAAAACAATGGAAATTCATGTAATTTTTCTTTATCTTGCCATTCTTTTACTTTTTGCAAGGCTTACAGGGGATATTTTTGCAAAATTTGGAATTCCCTCTGTTCTTGGTGAAATCTTTGTTGGAATCCTTCTTGGACAAAGTGTTCTGGGAATAATTCCTCTAAATGATGTAATGAGGGTTCTTGCTGAACTGGGCATAATATTACTACTTTTCCATATTGGTCTTGAAGCAGATTTGAAAAAATTAAAGAAAGCAGGCTTTTCAGCTACTACAGTTGCTATTGTAGGAGCTTTAGCTCCTATGTCAGCAGGATTTTTGGTTTCCTATTATGTTTTTAACTATTCATTAATCACCGCATTATTTATTGGTGGTACACTTACCGCAACAAGTATCGGAATAACTATAAGAGTGCTTGAAGATATTGGAAAAATAAAGGAAGGATTTGCTCAGATTGTTTTAGGCGCTGCAGTTTTAGATGATATATTCGGAGTTATTATTTTAGCAACACTTTTTGAATTTTCCAAATCTCAAGAAATAAATGTAAATGCTACTATGCTTTTAATTTTTTACATTGCAACTTTTTTCTTTTTTGCTCCTATTATTGGTAAAATTTTTGCACATTCTGTAAGTTTTACATCAAAAAAGCTCCAAACTCTTGATTTTGTCCCGCCAGTAGTTATTGCTATAATACTCCTTTTTGCCTACGCAGCCCATGAAATAGGTTCTCCTGAAATCCTTGGTGCTTTTACTGCTGGCATAGCTTTTTCAAGAAGATTTACTATTCCCTTTGCAGCAGCTTTTCAGACTGATGAAGAAATTATTTACAAAATTGAAGAGGCTTTAAATCCTCTTATATGGCTTTTTACTCCTATCTTTTTTGTTTATGTGGGGTTGCAAATAAATCTAAAAGCAATTAATTTTGCTTCAGCAAACTTTTGGATATTAAGTTTTGTTTTACTTTTTATAGCAATTGTAACCAAATTAGTAGCAGGATTTTTTGTAAGAGGTGATTTCAAAGAAAAGTTAAGTATAGGATTTTCAATGCTTCCGAGAGGTGAAGTAGGTTTAATATTTGCAGAATTTGGAAGAATAAGTGGAATTTATAATGACGAGCTTTATGCAGTCATTATTTTTGTAGTAGCCCTTACTACTTTAATTGCACCTATTGTACTTAAAATTTTATGGAAAAATTAAAATTTGGAGATGAGGGGATTCGAACCCCCGACCTCCGGAGTGCGATTCCGGCGCTCTCCCAGGCTGAGCTACATCCCCTTTATTATTGGGTAGTAGCTTGAAGCTTAACTTGATTAAATTTCTGAAAAAGTTTGGATATTTTATTAGATGCCTTTTTCCAATGAAAAATACCCTTACTTACACCTTTATGAAGTAAACTTTGAGTTACTCTTAACTGTGCCTCAGCTTTTTCTAAATCTCCAGCTTGCAAATAATTCAAAAATTTTTTAGTTTCAGTTTTTACCCTACTTTTAAAAGCCCTATTTCTAAGCCTCCTTTTTTCACTTTGTCTTAAAGCTTTTTTAGCTGATTTGTGATGTGGCACCTTTCTTCCTCCTTTTTAATATTAATTATTCCTAAATTTAATAAGAAGTTTTAGTTTTGTCAAGCTTTGTTAAATTCAAATTTTTAAAGCTCTTGACTTATCTATCAATTCCTATATTTTAATAATGTATTTTAAATCAAAAGGGGGTTAATATTATGGAACCAAAAGTTTTAGCTATTTTAGGACAAACTGAATCTGGAAAAGCTACCTTTTGTGAAAACCTCTGTAAATTATGTGGAGAAACTATTAAAACACCTAAAAAAGAGCCTTTTTATTATTTAAAGATCTATGGGTTTAAATACAAAAACAATCCCTTTTATCTTCTTAATACACCAGGAGATGAAAATTTTATAGGAGAAATTAAGTGGGCATTAAAAGTTGCCGATGCTGGTATACTTTTAGTTGATAGCACCTCTATCTTAAAATACCATAACATCCGTGTGCTTGAATTTGCAAAAGAGGAAGGAGTTCCTTTATTTGTATTTTTAAATAAAATTGATGACCTCGAAAAATCTAATATTGAAGAAACTTTATCTAATTTAAACAATACTTTAGAGATTTCACATATTCCTATTACTTACGCTTTTAAACAATCTAACACTTTTTCTCTTATAGATCTTATTGAGGAGAAAGCATTCCTGGAAGAAGGACTAAAAATTAAATATCAAGAAATATCTGAAAATTTAAAAGATAAAGGATTAGAAATAAAAGAAAAGCTCATGGAAGCTGCAGCTGAAAGCTCTGATACACTTATTGAAAAATACTTAGAAGAAGGAAAACTTGAAAAAGAAGAAATTTTAAATGGACTTAAAGAGACTGTTAAAAAGGGAAATATAATTTTTGTTTTTACAGGTTCTGCTAAAACTGGTACTGGATTAGTAGTATTTCTTGAATATATGTTACATCTTGCGCCTTCCTATAAATTAAAATTAGAAAAAGAAAATATAACCCATTCTGGTGCTATTGGACTTGTCTTTAAAAATTATATAGATCCTTATGCAGGAAAACTTTCTTATGGAAGAATCTTTGCAGGTAGTTTTACTTCAGATGGAGTAGTATATACTTCTGAAGGAAAAGAGGAAAAGTACACTCAAATATTTATTCCTAAAGGAGATTACTTAGAGCAAGTTAAAGAAGTTAATGAAGGAGAAATAATTGTATTTTCAAAAGTTGAAAGTCTTACTACAGGAAGCACTTTTTCTAATTCACCTATTTCTGTAAGTTTTAGTGTGCCTGAAATGCCATTCCCAATGATTACTATGGCTCTTCATCCTGAAACAAGAGCTGATGAAGATAAAATAAGTAGTGCCATTTCTAAGGTAAAAGAGGAAGACCCATCTATTGTGTTTAGAAGAAATGAAGAAACAAGAGAACTTTTAATCTCCGGTGTGGGACTACCTCATATCGAAAAAACTGTAGAAAAGCTCAAAGAAAAATACGGAGTTAAAGTTAAATTAACTACTCCTAAAATACCTTACAAAGAAACTATTAAAAAACCTGTTCAGAGTGTAATTTATAGGCATAAAAAGCAAACTGGTGGAAGAGGACAATTTGCAGAAGTGCATTTCCATATCTTCCCCTTAGAGAGAGGAAAAGGGTTTGAATTTTTAGAAACCTTAACTGGAATGAATGTTCCCAGAAATTATGTCCCTGCAGTAGAGAAGGGAGTTAGGGAAGCTATGGAAAAAGGTCCCTTGGCAGGTTATCCTGTAGTTGATGTAAAAGTTCAGTTTTACGATGGGAAATCTCATGAAGTAGATTCTTCAGATCTTGCCTTTAAAATTGCTGCCTTTCATTGTTTAAAAAAAGGAATAGAACAAGCAAATCCTGTTCTTTTAGAACCCTATCTTGAATTAGAAATAATCGTTCCTGACGAAAATGTTGGAGATGTGGTAGGAGATCTAAATGCAAGAAGGGGAAGAGTTTTAAATCTTGAGAAAGAAGGTAAACGCACTAAAATAAAAGCTCTTGCTCCTATGGCAGAACTCCAGGGTTATGTAATCACTCTTCAAGGCATTACTGCTGGAAGAGGCTATTTTACAGCTAAATTTTCCCACTATGAAGAAGCTCCACCTTTTATAGCTGAAAAAGTAATTGCTGAAAGTAAAGAAGCTCAAGAAAAGGAAGCTAAGTGATAAAAGTTGGTATTTTAACTTTAAGTGACAAAGGAAGTAAAGGAGAAAGAGAGGATCTTTCTGGTAAAACTTTATTAGAACTTTCGGAAGCCGAAAATTGGAATGTTACAAAATATGAGATCATCCCTGATGAAAAAGATCAAATTGTAGAAATTTTAAAAAATTGGGCTGATAAAGAAAATCTTGACTTAATTATCACTACAGGCGGAACAGGAGTATATCCAAGAGATGTCACCCCTGAAGCAACTAAAGAGGTTATAGAAAAAGAAATTCCAGGAATTCCCGAATATATAAGATATATAAGTTATCCTATAACTCCTATGGCTGCACTAACAAGAGGTTTAGCAGGGGTAAGGAAAACCACTCTTATTATAAACCTTCCAGGAAGCCCAAAAGCTGTAAAAGAAATCTTTCCTAAGTTAATTCCTATTATTAAACATGCTATAGAAAAAATAAAAGGGGATCCCAGTGAATGTGCAAGAAATTAAACTTACTCAAATGACTAAAGCTTCAGGTTGAGCAGCAAAGCTACCACAAGAGTTTCTTGTGGAAATATTAAAAGATCTTGAATTACCTTATCATCCGAATTTAATACAAAGTTTTGAATACGGTGCTGATGCTGCTATTTTTAAAATCAATGAAAATACTGCTCTTATCTTCTCAGCAGATTTTTTTACTCCGGTAATTGATGATCCTTTTGTCTTTGGACAAATAGCTGCTGCTAATGCTCTTTCTGATATTTATGTATGTGGAGGTAAACCACTTTTAGCATTAAATCTTATTTGCTTTCCTAAAAAAGGTATACCCAAAGAAGTACTTAAAGAAATTTTAGAAGGAGGACTTTCTAAAATAAAAGAAGCTGGAGCACTTCTTGTTGGTGGACATAGTATTGATGATCCAGAACCTAAATATGGTTTAGCTGTTGTAGGAATAGCTCATCCGGAAAAAATTATTAGCAATAAAAATGCTAAAGAGGGTGATTTACTCTATCTTTCCAAACCTATTGGTTTAGGAATCCTGATAACTGCTTATAAAGGAAATCTTTTGGATAAAAGTAGTAATATTTATAAGGATATGATAAAAACAATGACAGAGCTTAATGATAAGATAGCCGAAATCTTACTTGAACTTGATATAAAAGCAGCAACAGATATTACAGGATTTGGACTTTTAGGGCATGCTTTAGAGATGGCAATTGCAAGTAAAAAAGACTTAATTATTTATGCTCATAAAGTTTCCTATTTTAAAGAAGCAAAAGAATTTGTTGAAATGGGGATTATTCCAGAAGGAGATTATAACAATTTAAATTATTGTAAAAAAAATATAGAAATCCATCCTGAGGTTTCAGAAAATGATCTTATTTTACTTTGTGACGCCCAAACTTCAGGAGGTTTTTTAATAGCTGTCCCTTCAGAAAAAAAGGAAGTTTTTGAGAAAAAAGCAATAGATGCAGGACTTAATAACTTAACCCCCCTCGGAGAGGTTAAAAACCCAGAAGGTCACTGCCCCACTTTAAGAGTATATCCCTAATTTATAAAATTTTCCAATATATATTTTAAAAATTTATTAGCAAAATTTATTTGACTTTTTCTTTTTCTAAGAAAAATTCCACTTCTATAAACAAATTGTAATAAAAAGAGTGGAAAAAGGAGGTGTTATGGATCAAGACTATATTAGCATGTGGCAAAATTTAGGAATAGATTTAGAAAATCATGATTGTTTGCTTAAGGCTTTAGCTGATTTTTATCAACAAATCTATCTTTCTCAAGAAAACCGTCCTGAAGGGATGAAATACTTTGATTTTGTTATCTCAGAGGCACACGGTCTTAGAATAAAAGAACTTCTTGAGGCTAAAAAACAAGGAAAAAAGGTTATAGGAACTTTTTGTGTTTATGTTCCTGAGGAAATGATACTCGCAGTAAAGGGAATTTGTGTAGGACTTTGTGCAGGAGCTCAAATAGGTTTTGATGAGGCAGAAAAGGTATTACCTAAAAATACCTGTGATCTTATTAAAGCTTTTATAGGATTTAAGCTTACTCAAGTTTGTCCTTATACTGAAAGCTGTGACCTTTTAGTAGGAGAAACAACTTGCGACGGAAAAAAAAAGGCTTACGAAATCCTTGATAAACTAACCAGAAAAGTTTACGTTATGGAAGTTCCCCATAGAAAAACTGAAGCTGGCAAGGAGTTATTTTTAAAAGAACTCTTCAATTTTAAAGAAAAGTTAGAAGAAATATCTGGCCAAAAAATGTCATTAGAAACCCTTAGAGAAGGGGTGAAGATAGTAAATGAAAAACGTAAGGCCTTGATGAGGCTTGAAAGCTTAAGGGCTCATGACCCAGTTCCTATTTCAGGATTGGATGCTCTTTTAGTTGAGCAGATTGCTTTTTATGATGACCCTATAAGGTTTACCAAAAAGGTAAACGAGCTTTGCGACGAACTTGAAGAAAGAGTTAAAATGGGCGTAGGTGTTAAACCTAAAGGAACCCCAAGAGTGCTTATCACTGGTTGTCCTTTTGCTTTACCCAACTGGAAACTTCATCACCTAATAGAAGCAAGCGGAGCAGTAGTGGTGGGAGAAGAATCTTGTGTAGGAAGAAGGTATTATCATACCTTGGTCCCTGAAAACTTTAATAGTGTAAAAGAAAGTATCAAGGCTTTAGCTGAAAGATACTTAAATACTCATTGTGCCTGCTTTACCCCTAATACGGAAAGGATAGAAGACATCAAAAACATGGCTAAAAAATTAAATGCTCAAGGTATAATTTATTATTCTATCCAGTTCTGTACTCCCTATCTTTTTGAGGCTTACCAAGTAGAAAAAGCACTTAACTTTCCCTTTTTAAAAATAGATACCAACTACAGCACAGAAGATGTGGGGCAAATCAAGACGAGAGTAGAAGCTTTTATAGAAACTTTATAAAGATTTAAAACTTTTTATGAAGGTCTTAGGACTTGATGTTGGATCTACCTATATTAAAGTAGCTCTTTTTGAAAGCAAAAAACTAAAATTCTTAGAAAAAGATAAAACTTCTTATCAGCCTTTAGAAAAGTGTCTTAAATATATAGAGAAATACCAACCAGACCAAGTGGTTGCTACTGGATACGGAAGGAATCTTATAAATACAAATCTTGAAAACTGTACTACTATTTCTGAGATTAAAGCTTTTGCCATAGGTGCAAAATTTATCCATCCTAAAGTAAGAACCATTTTAGACATAGGAGGACAGGATACCAAGGTTATAAGCCTTGATGAAAAAGGTAAAGTGGTAAAGTTTGAAATGAATGATCGTTGCTCAGCAGGAACAGGAAGGTTTTTAGAAATAATGTGTAAAGCCTTGGGCTATGAAGTAGAGGATTTGAATAATTTAGAATTTGAAGGAAATGTTAAGGTAAAAATTAGTAGTCTCTGTACTGTTTTTGCTGAATCAGAGGTTATCTCCCTTATAGCTCAAGGAATACCAAGAGAAGAGATTTTAAAAGGCGTTCATCTTTCAATTGTCTATAAGGTGCTTTCCATGCTCAAAAGAATTCCTGTTAGAGAGGATTTTGTTTTTGCTGGAGGTTGTTCTCAAAATAGGATTTTAAAAAGATTTTTAGAAAATCAGCTGAAAATTAAGGTTATAACCTTTAAAGAATCTCCTTTCTTAGGAGCCATAGGTGCAGGTATTTTTGGAATAAAATATACTTTATAAGTATTGAAAAATGAAATTTATAAATTTTTCTTCTGAAGAAGTTAATTTTTTTACCTTAGGATAGATAAGATAAAATTTTCTTTTTATAGAAATATCTTTAATTTTAACAATTTTGATAAGATTTAATTTATTTTCTAATTCTATAGCTAATGAGGAAACAAAGCCGCATCCAAGTCCACTTTTTACAGCTTCTTTAATAGCTTCAGTGGAACCCATTTCTCCAATAATATTTAATCTCATAATGTCTAATCCCTTTTTTTGCAAATTTTCTATGGCATTTTTCCAAGTACCTGAACCTTCTTCTCTTTTTATCAAAGGTATTTTATAAAGTTTTTCTAAATCTATTTCATCCTCTAAAAAATCAGAAGGTGCTATTAAAATTATTTCATCTTCATAACAGTGCTTAAATACCAAATCTTTATTTTTAAAAACTGCTCCTACCATACCGAGATCAAATTCCCCCTTTATAACTTTTTCAACTATTTCTTTACTATCACCAACTTTTAAAAAAATAGAAATTTCAGGATATTTTTCTTTAAAACCTTTTATGATCTTAGGGAGTATATATTGCCCTGGGATGGTGCTTCCCCCTATTTCAACCATACCTTTTTTTTCATCTCTATATAATTCAAGCTCTTTTTCCATTTCTTTTAAAAGCTTTATTATCTCTTTACCATATTCATAAACTACTTTTCCAGCTTTACTTGGGATTACTTTACGGGTACTACGATCAAGTAGTTTAATACCAAGAGTTTCTTCTAAATCTTTTATATGAAGAGTTATAGTAGGTTGAGTAAGATAAAGTATTTTTGAAGCTTTAGAAAAACTTTTTATCTCGTAAACTTTTAAAAATACTTCTAACTTTCTAAAATCTATCATTACAAAATATTATACTACCAAATTTTTTTATTTAAAACTTATTTTAATTAATATTTTCAATAAATTGTTTTTAATCTATTTGAAATTATCTATTTGACCTCTTTTCTAATATTAACTTTGGTTTTAAGCTCTCTTGGAACTAATTTAGAGCCTTTTAAGGCTTATGCAAAAGAATTAAAGATTTAAAGTGCTAAGAGATTACAACCGTTTGTCCTTATTGTTTTGTTGAATATGGGATTATTGTTTATTATAAAGGAGGAAAGTTAATAAATATAGAGAGAAATCCTAACTATCCTGTTAATAACTCCATAATTAAAGAGTTTCTTCTCTAAAAAACTTCCTCTTTGTAGAGGTTCTTCTCCATTCTTTTTTTAGAAAAATTCTTTAGGTAAACTAAATAAATAAGTTGATTGTGAATTTATTAAATCTTTCTATTTGACATTTTTTAATACTTTTATTAAAAAAATCCTATTTAAACATAAAATTCCTATTAAATAGGAGGTTTTTATGAAGATTTTAAGGGAATTATTAAAAATAACTTTATTTGAACCTTGGCCTCTATGGGTAGGAATGTTAGCTTTAACTATAACCAATTTATATATGTTTATGTTTGCAAGAGCATTAGGTGTCTTCCCTCAAATGGCTATGTGGGGAAGCTGGATTTATAACCTGCTTGGATGGCAAATAGAGAGCCCTTTCCCTCCTTATCCTGTAAAGCTTCCTTACTTAGATCAACACAGTTTATTAGATTTAGGAATTATTTTAGGAGCCTTAAGTGTAGCTCTTATTAACAGAGAATTCAAACTCAGGAAAGAGAATTTTTTAGGCTACTTAATGGGAGCCATAGGAGGTTTTTTAATGGGATTAGGCACAGTTTTAATGCCTCCATGTAATGTAGGAGGGTTTTGGGTAGCTACTATGGCTTTTTCTTTAAGCGGACCTTTAGCTGGTATAGGACTTTTCATAGGAGCTTATATAGGTGGTAAAATTCTAAAAACGCAGGTAAGCAAAGCTGTAGAAATTATAGATTTTAATAAAGCTCAAAAAGCTGAACCTGTATTATCTAAAAAGCATTCTATAAGTACTTTTTTAGGATTTATATTTATAATTTCTTTGCTTTTAATATCCTTAATTTATTATTACTATGGTATGCCAGTACATGCTGGATTATTTTTATTCGGAGCCTTTTTTGGAATAATCTTTCAGCGTTCCCGTATATGTTTTGTAGCTGCATTTAGAGAAATTACTATCTCTAAAGATGGAAAAATTATGAAATGGGTTTTAATAAGTATTGGAATAAGTGCTATAGGTTTTGCAATTTTGAAAAGTAAAGGTTATCAACCTTATCATATGGTTTTCCCAGCTGGCTGGCACAATGTTTTAGGAGGTTTGATTTTTGGAATAGGAATGGTTTTAGCTGGAGGATGTGGAGTAGGTATATTAGTTAGAAGTGGGGAAGGATATACTCGTTCATGGATAGCAATTTTAACAGGAATGCTTACCTCTGGAGCTTGGACTGGAATATATAAACATAAAGTTGGAGAAGGATGGCTTTATGGAAGTCCTGTTTTCTTGCCTGAAAAATTAGGATGGGCAGGAGCTTTTTTGGTAATTTTTGGTTTCTTGTTTATTTTTTATCTTATTATAACTTGGCTGGAGGGGAAAAAATATGAAGGAAATTAAAGTAGTTAAAATAGATGATTCTTATTATCAAGTAGATATGAGAGGGTGGATGTGCCCTTACCCTAAATACGCTATAGAAAAGCTTATTGAAAAACTTCCTTCACAGAGCTGTATGGATTTATTAGTAGATTGTCCTTCTGCTACAAAAGATGTTCCAGAGGTTGTAAAAGAAAAGGGATTGAGAGTAGAAAAGGTTATTTTAATAAATGATGGTGAGTGGTGTATTACTATATGTAATTATTAAAAATTAGCTTTAAAAGTTTTATTTTTGCATAAAAAGACTATTAATTAATATTTCTAAAGGCTTCCTCTTTTTGATTTAAAATTTTTGTTTTAGCGGATCAAAAAAATATTGAAATATTTAATCGCAATTCACATATTTATTTAAAATTTTTGTCCAGTCCTTTAAGTTTTTATATCCCACTACCCTTTCTACCAAATTACCATTTTGATTTAATATGTAAGTTGTAGGAGTAATAGAAAAATCAGGAAAAATTTTATAAATATCTGAGGGTGCTATTCCCACAACATAAGTAAGATTGCGGGAATTTACAATTTTAGGAAGTAAAATCATCCCTTCTTTGTCAACTAATAAAGAAACTATTTTATATTCATTAGATTTACAGGTTTGATTAAGTTTATTTAAGGTATTAAGTTCTACTAAACACATAGGACAATAACTTGTAAAAAGATTTAAAAGCACATATTTCCCTTTAAATTTTTGCAAGCTATACTTTTCTCCTTGATAGGTATAAAAATCAAAATTTATAATAGATGAGGAGTTTAAAGCTGAAAAAGAAAAAAAATTCAAGCTAATAATAAAAACTAAAATAAATAAATATTTT
>Ga0071330_1033056_pt1 | contig 31349 bp, 18 predicted proteins | sample GBScel77sediment_FD_63802 | JGI IMG/M metagenome (GOLD analysis project Ga0071330, IMG submission 63802) | Hot spring sediment microbial communities from Great Boiling Spring, Nevada - Cellulolytic enrichment Sediment 77C v2 (version 2) | ecosystem: Environmental > Aquatic > Thermal springs >...
ACCCATGCTATTTCTTCTTCCTTTGGGCAATGTTCCCCATCATGTTGGCGTTTTCGGATTTCTTGAAGTAACTGCCGATAAAGAGGCCCAGGCGGCAGCCCCAGTGCTTGGAGGTCGTCTCCTGAGATAAGCGGTGGGGGGTTCAAAACCTCTGGGGGAAGGCTCCGTTTCGTGGTCCACCAAGCTAGGTTTTCGGGATCGAGCTTGCCACTTGCCACAAGGGCCTCTCCCCATTTCACCAGTTGAGCTGCCTCTGGAGACGACACTACTGGCTGAACTTGTGACCACCTTCGCGATTTGGCTTCCGCAAGGAGCGGAAAATTTTCCAAGAGCCAGGCCGTTTGGTGCCGAATTTGGTTTGAAAACCGCAACCGCCGGGCAATTTTCTCCGACTGGTGCGGTGTGACCAGCCCACGATAGAGGGCCGCAAGAGCAAGGGCAAAAGTTGGCTCCTTTAGTCTTTCCAGGACGGCCAAATTTTCTTTCCACACTTCCGGTGTCTTCGCAATTCCCTCGGCAAGTTCCGGGAGGATAACGGATGCCAGGTTGGAATCAACCAAGAGTTCCATAGCCCGCCGTCGGTTTGCATGAAGGAGGCATCGCTCGAGTTCCATCGCAATCCTTTCCGGGCTTACTTGGAGAATTTGCGGAGCCATCTTCCGAATTGCTTCGAAGGTTTTCGGTTCGATAGTGAAATCATAAGTGGCTGCAAATCGGATTGCCCGGAGCATCCGCAATTTGTCTTCTCGAAAACGTTCCTCCGGATCACCGATTGCCCGGATGAGCCGTCGCCGAAGATCCTCCTGACCTCCGACATAGTCGAGTACCCGTTTTTCGAGCGGATCATAAAACAGCCCGTTAATAGTGAAATCTCGGCGTTTAGCATCTTCTTCAGCCGTCGAAAAGAAAACCCGATCAGGGTGCCGACCGTCACTGTACGTATCATCTTTTCGGAATGTGGCGACTTCGATTCGGCCCTCCCCCCGACGGCCAAGAATCGTCAGCACTCCAAAAGCTGCTCCTACTTCCATCATCCGCCGGTGGGGAAAAAGCCGACGGACCTCGTCCGGCCGGGCATTGGTGGCCACGTCGTAATCTTTTGGGGTTAACCCCAGCAGTTCGTCGCGGACACATCCTCCCGCCCAATAGGCTTCGTAGCCGGCCTCCCGCAACACACGAACTACCTCGATGGCAAATTTTCGTTGCTTTTGAGGATCCACCTCTAAGGGCACCGATGCTCCTCCCTTTGCTTGATTCCACCCGGATGCCGTCCGTTCCCGAGGATTTATTCTTCTCCAACTTTCAATACGGATTTTTCCGCATTCTATTCCCTCGATTCAACCTTGGGGGGACCTTAATTAAAGCCTCCACTTCAGTACCTGAGGCTTTGCCGAGGACACACGTCTTTTCAGATCAAAAAGGGCCGACTCAGGTGCCCAGTTGAGATAAAGTTTCGCCTTTTCCGGAAGACTTCCCTCGGAACCCCACCTAGCCTCCGATTGAAATCTGAAGTCGACGTTCTGGGCTAACGAGATTTCACGCGGGCAGCTGCCGGGTGGGCTGTGCGGCCCTTCGGTCTGATACATTGTTTTTCACGCACAAAAGGAAGAGAGATCCCTATGAAAGGCCCCTATCTCCATCGTTCACCCTTGAACGGAGGAGGGCTCCAATCCGTTCTCTGGCTTGGGATGCGGCAGTTTCATCCCAAGCCATTACCCATTCTTTTCCAGGCCGGAGAAAATAAAGCACCAGTTCCCTCGGGGGTTCCCCCAAGATCTCCTGGGCCGCTAAACCATACAGCTCCAGTTGGAGGCGGTATTCTTCGGCCACGGCAGGAACTTGTTTTTCGGAAATACGGTTGGTTTTATAGTCGAGAAGGACCCACCCGCGAGCCCGGTCCCGATAAAGGCAATCGAAAAACCCCCGAAAATAGGGCGACTGTCTCCCAAGGATTGGCTCTGGCCAGGTGAATAGGAATTCTGCCTCTCGGAAAAGTTTCTCGGCCCGTGCAATTTCCTGACCGCGGGGAGAATTTAAAAACCGTTCGATCATTTCTTGGAGAGATTCCAGCGATTCCGGGAGTTCGTCGTAACGGATAGCCACAGCAGCCAACCACTGTGGGACGGTTTCAGGCCTGGAAAAGTCGAGATAACGTAATACCTCGTGGACGAATGATCCAGTGACTGCCCCTGGGCCAGCTTCATCAGCCGTGGCCAACCACCGGGAAAGGTCGACCCGAGGAGAACCGGCGGGGGATTCTTCCCCTTCTTCCCGGCCCTCTTGAGCAAGAGAGCTAACCTGGGCAAGAGGAGGAACCTCTCGGCCTTTCGGGATGGCCAATTCTTCTTCCCATCCACGAAGCAAGGAGAAAGAAAGTTCCCGTTGACCGGCCCGATCTACAGGTATTGGCGGAAGGTACCGTAGGATGTCCTCCGAGCTTCGCGGAGCAGCCGCTCGCGTTTGGAGGCTGGAAAGGATCTCCTCCGGGCTAAATGTTTTCTGCCGAGGTTTCTCGGGTAGTTGGGGTTCCGGAAGTTGGGTGGTTACTTTCACTTTTGGTTCTGGCCATCCTTCAGGCAATTGGCCACGGTACTCCCCGGTGCGGAGACAAAAGTAGTTAGCAAGATGCTCAAGCCAAGGCCCAGTGAGTTTTTCAAGAGAGGACAGACCAGCGGAAAGGATAAGGTAGTCGGCCGCTCGGGTGCATGCCACATAAAACAGGCGGAAAAGCTCTTGAAGATCTTTTTGGTCTTCCGGAGCGGCAAGGGCCTTGCGGAGGGCATCTGGCAGAACATCCGTACATAAGAAGGGACCACAGTCTTCCGAAAAACGAACTACCGCATGAGGTCCGCGAGCCGATCGGCTCAAATCGGCCACGATCACCACGGGAAATTCTAGCCCCTTCGCCTGATGAATTGTCATGAGCCGGACCACATCCGCCGATTCCCAGATCAACGGGGCCATGGGTTCCGCGGGTTGAAATGCCACGAATTCTGCCAACCTGGCAATGAAGCCCTCCAGGCCAAGAAAATCAACTCGGTCGAACTCCCGGGCAAGTTCGATGAGCTTCCGGAGGTTGGCAAGTTTGCGTTCTCCCAGAAATTCGGTCAGAAGGAGGGCATCATAGCCTGTCCAATTTAAAGCTTGCGTAATCAACTCCGCCAGAGGAATTCGATCTTTCAGTTCGCGAAGGGCAAGGAGAATATTCCGAGCGCGCTCTACCGCCTTTCTCTGGTCGGGTTCCAATTCCTCGGGAAGGTTGCCGCCGTAGAACCCATTCACAAGCCCCCCTGGAGCTTTGCTTAACCACCAAAGCGATTCGTCCTTCAGGCCGAAAAAGGAACTTCGCAGGACCCCCGCTAAACTAAGAGCATCAGCGGGGTCGGCAATAGCACGGAGGAGATTACAAAGATCATAGATCTCTTGCTGGGCATAGAACGCATGTCCACCTACCAAATAATAGTCGATCCCCCACTCTCGGAGAGCCTTTTCATACAGGTCGATATCGGACAGAGCCCGAAACAAAATGACCACATCCCCTGGCCGTACAGCCCGGAGGGTCGGCTGGCCACCTCCGGGATCCCTTTCCGCGACGAGTTTTTCCCCGGTATCGAACATCAACCGTAGCCGCCGGGCGATGAAATCGGCCTCCAAAGCCCTAAGATCTCCCCGCTTCGACTGCCTGCCGACTCCCTTGGTTTGTCCCTGATTTTCCTTTTGCCTCTCTTGGCCGTCGGATTCCAATGCCCAAAGGAATTCCACCAAGGGGTTATCCCCCAAGGCCGGCCGAGAAGCATGGAGAGGCTCGTACTCCGGGCCCAATACCCGGTGAAACAAAGCGTTGACGAAGTGCAAAATCCCTGGCTGACTTCGAAAGTTTTGGGTAAGAGCACGTTGGCCTTCCGCAGGTAAGGCACTTCGCAACCTACGAAAAACTTCAGGATCCGCCCGGCGAAATCGGTAAATCGACTGTTTGTAGTCGCCCACAAAAAAGAGTTTCCCGGCCGTCAACTCCGCCCCACAAATCCCACGGATCAGCTCTTCCTGTTCTCGGTCGGTATCTTGAAATTCATCAACTAAAAGTAGACGAATTTCCTCGGCGAAGTGCTGGAGCGATTCCCGCCGAATCCGGAAGAGTTCCGCTGCCCGCGTGACAAGGTCGGAAAAGTCCAAGGCGGATTGTTCCTTTTTGATGGATTCATACCTTTTAGCCGCCTCGTCCGCCAGGCGGAGAAGGTTAGTCATGAGCTTTGCTGCCGCGGAGAGGGATTCGGTGTCGGCGGTTAGAAGCTCGAGCAGTTGGTCGCACTTTTGGCGAACAACCTGTGCGGCAGTGCGGAAGTTTTCTCTGATATCCTCCGACCAGCCGACGTCACGGGGTGCCTTGTCAATCCGGGCGGATTCTCTAAGTTGCTTTAAGCTCTCGAGAAACTCCCGCCGCTCCGATGGTTCCGGGAGTTGTGCCAGGACATTCAAAGCAGCGGCTACCGCCAAGATCTCCCTACACCGTTGTTGAAGGAGTTCTGAGGAGGGCTGGTGTTTCTCGGCAATCTCGCAGAGTTGCCGAAGCTCCTCCGATCCCAGGAATTGTGCCAAGTATTGTTTGCAGGTCTCCAGGATTCGACTCTTCCAAATTTTAGCAAGGGTTTCTGCCGAAATTTCCGCAAATCCCCCGGGCCGCCATTTGGTGCGATCCCAAACCAGGCTGACGATTGCATCGGTCAACCTTTCCAAACCCAGGGCAAAGGCCAGGTCCATTGTTTGGGGTTCGAGCGATGCAAGCTTCTCTTGAAGAAGGGTTTCTGTGACCTGGTAAATGAGGCCTTGAGAAGCGGCTTCGTCTAAGACCTGGAAAGCTGGATCTAGTTCGGCCTCCACCGGGAACCGCCTGAGCAAGGTGCTGCAAAATGCGTGAATCGTACCAATCCGGGCGAAGTCGAGAACCCGCCACAGATTAAACCAAAGGTCTCGGGCTGAGTCCCGTTGGCTGAGTCGCTGCTCGCATGTTTGGCGAACTCGATGCACCAATTCTCGAGCCGCACGCTGCGTGAAGGTGATGGCCACCAACTGATTAAGGATGTTGCTGGCCTGCTCCCATCCACCCGGCTGATTTTGCGAGGATTGAGCCCCAGGCCCCGTAAGAGCCTCTTCCAGTTCCCTGAGAAATCGTTCCGTGAGGACCCGGGTTTTCCCACAACCGGCACCAGCGGAGATTCCCACCGACACATTCCGGAGAGAGATACACACTTGCTGTTCCGGTGTAAGGACCGACATATTTCCGTCTTTCTTGTTATTCCTGCTTGTTATTCCTCGGGGTTGTCCCTGCCTCCCGTTTCGTGATCCTGAGGCTTCCCCGCTAGAGGTTTACGGTTGGTGATTGAATGGCCCAATAATTCCGGCCAAAAGGTCCTCGGTGCTAGGGAAGACTTCCAAGCAAGCGGGATCCGACTGAGGGCAAGTTCAGCCGCCTCTTATCCCGAGTTTTTCCCGCGGGGCGGATTGCCTGGCCTCTTGGGAAGGAGCCTCGAAGGCAAAACGCACACCCTTGCGACCTCCTTCCAAAATTCTCGTCTGCCTATCGTTGTGCCATGTGGGCGTTCATTCCTTCCACGACCATGTTTTTAGCAGATCTTTACACTCTCCCACTCGACAGACGGTTCGGTACGGACAACCGCGGCATTCCAACTCTGAAATAGGAACCGGCGGAAAGTCTCCCCGGCGGATGGCGTTGAGGATTTGCAGGCAGGTTTGCTGGAGGATTTCTCCTTTGATTTTCTCCCAATCGTTTGCACGAGTTAAAGCAATGTCGGATTTTTTCTTGGCGGAGGACCACACCTCGTAGACCGGAAGCACGCATCGTTCGGCCAAGCCTCGCCCGGAAAGCATCCAATATCCTCCGAAGATAGGTATGGCCGGCGGAGGGAGAACGCAGTTCTCTTCGGCCGCAAGTAAGTAAAGGGCTAACTGCAGTCCGATGCCATTTGCCAAGGACTCCTTCCAGCTATTTGCGGCGACTGGGGGTGAACTCCCCGACTTGTAATCGACGATAGCAAGCCACGTAGTGTCACCCATCTGAGCCACATCGATCCGGTCGATCCGGCCGTGCAAACGGAGGGTCTCGCGTTTGTCAAGCTTAAGCAGATAAGGCTCTGGTGGGCCCTCTTCTCCTTGCCCCCTTTGCCTACCGATCCAACGTTCAAACCATTTCGGTTTGAAAACGGTACCGAAATGGCCCTCGCAATACTTGTCGTAATTTTGCCACTGCTCCAGATATGTGGGCTGGAAGGCTTGCCATCTGCGTCTGTCGAGCTCGTACCCGGCAGCCGCCAAAGAGGAAGGACTTCCCTGGGGTGGAGGCTCGAAGCTTTCCTCCCAAATCTCCCTAAGAGCCTGGTCCGAGAATTCCGAGCGGATATCCTCATAACATACTTCTTTCCCACATCGCTCGATTAGAGTCTGGTGAAATTTCGCAAGGGCATGATGGAAGCGAAGCCCCCGCTGCAGAAAATCCGTCTCCACCCTCACTTCCGGGGGCGGTTCGATGCCGAGCAGATCTCGAAGGAGAAAACGAAATGGACAAGCCGCATAACTTTCCAGCTGGGTAGGGGAAAAACTGGGTTGTTGTTGGAAAACCCGCTTCAATGCTTCTCGGATCCGTTTCCCTTCTAGCATCCCATCGAAGGCAGTGAACACGCGGAACCTACCCCGGTGTATTCGTACCACGAAACCGTGTCGAATATTCGTTCCAAGGGTAGAATTGGATTCCGGTCCGCATAAAAGCTCTAAAAGCTGAGTTCGTGCCGAAATTGCCTCGTTCACCGCCTTGATTCGCCAATGCCCGATCGTAAACGGACGTTCCGCCCGAGGAAGGGGCGAGAGACTCTCCGGCAGTTGTTTGGCGATTCTTTCTTTGCCGCAAGCAAGTTCTATCTCTTCGAGGAACGGGCTGGGGAGTAAGGCTTCTCCTGCTTCGTCCGCCGCTGGGTACGAGAGGAATAGCCGTCGCGAAGCCCGGGTGACAAGGCGGTAGAAAAGAAGCATTTCTTCTTCTACCTTTGCCGTGAGAGAGATAGCCTCAATTCCCAGTTTTCCCAGACGGAGAAGCTCTTCCTTATTCCACACTGATATTTCCGGCATCGGAGTAGGATAACTTCCTTGGGTCAATCCCATCACGAAGACATAAGGGGCTGAAAGGCTAGAAGCCGAGGCCGGCGAAAGAACGCGGACCCGCCCAGATTCTTCCGGTTGGGGAATTATTACGGTCCGGGCGGCAATTTGGCGGAGAAGTTCGAATGCTTCTTTCGCCGTAAAGGCTTGCTCGGCTATTCCTGTAGCTCCGTACAGATTCTGAAGTTCGCCAAGTTTGGACGACAAGATGGTCCAGGCCCTCCGATCTAGGAGGCGGAGTTCCTCCCCATTTTCTGCAGGAATCCAGGGAGGAGATTTACCCATTGCCTCTGGTTGCTTGGCCGGGCTGATTTCCGCAGACAGCTCGGAAAGGAGTCCGCACCTTTCCGCCAAAAGTGTCCAACGGCTAATCCATTCCCCCCAAGAAGCCACCTCCCTCCACGAGCTGAAACATTCAGCCAGCTCTTGCACAATCTGGAGGGTCCGCAGCTCAGGATCAGGATTCTCGGCCCCCGGCTGCTGCTCTTCCTGGGATTTCGCAGATACCCAATTCCTTAGTTGTTCCAGGACGGCCTCCTTGCCCCCAGCAAGATTCAACGATCGAAGCACCGTCTCGACCTGGGCCACTACCGCGGAATCACCCCCTTCCAACCAACGCGGACGAAAGTATCGGTTACGGAGGATTGCCAAAAGTTTTGGCAACGGCCAGCTTTCCACTTCCAGAGCTATAAGAGTCAGGAGGGCCCGGATGATTCCCACCCGGCTCAATGGGAGGCCACCTTCGATATAGGTGGGAATCCCAAATTCTCGAAATGTCTGCCAAATTCGATCGGCATATTCGGCAAACGATCGAACGACTACGACGACGTCCTTTGGTCTGACCACTCGGTCGCCGAAGTCCGGATCCCCGTCAATCAAAAGTCGCTTGATTTCCTGAGCAACCAGCTCCACCTCCTGAGCGACGTTAGCTCCGACAATGATTTTCACCCCTGTGGTATCTTCGGCTGCAGGGGCTTCCCCCGGGGGAAAGAAAAGGTACCTCTCCAAATGGCGGAGGCCAGCAGATTCGAAGTAGGTCGCCGCACCAACACACTCTTCCTGAACGGAGGCTTGGCCAAACAGGGAAAGAAGACGGTCGCGGGTACGGGAAGTTTTGGAGAAAAGGTCCGGCCGTTTGGGATCCATCAGCAAAGTAGCCAAAACCTCTCGAACATGCCGGGCGAGGGTTTGAAGGATTGCCAACTCCGCTGGGAGGAGTTCGAGGAACCCATCCAAAACCACAATTTCGGTGGGGAGCGATAGGTTGACGGCCCCTTCGCGAAGTAGCCGGTCGGCCTCCCATAGCCGCCGTTGAGCATCGTACCATCGATTTGTCCTGCAAGTTTCCTGGTATTCCGAAAAGATTTTCAGGAATTCGGAAATCCGCGGCGAAGGTTCGCCGTCGAGAGTTTGACGAATGCGGTCCGGGTCCACACCCACTCGCTGGCATCGGCTAATCCAGTGGTAAAGCCGATCTGTAAGCCCAGATGTACTAGCGATGGGCCGAAAGTATTGAAGTTCCCCCTGGGCGGCCAACTTGCGGACAATCAGATGGAGAAGTTCCCACCGGAGTTCTCCGCCGATGGGCCGGAAGGGTAGGCCGCTACCGGCTAATACTTCGGACGCGAGGCTGTCAAACGTTCCTATCCAGATGGATAAAGTTGCTCGCACACCGGAGTCCACAAGTTGCTCCCGAAGTCGCTCCCCGGCCCGGTGACTTGGAACGAGCCAAAGCACCTTCCGCGGCTCCGGCTCCGTTAAGGCGGGTCGGACTTCGGAGATTAACCGAGTGGTCAAACCACTTCGAGCGGGTCCTGTGAAAAGCCGAATGGAGCACCGGGGGAAAGAGTAACTGGACGAATTATTAGTCATGTTTCGGAAGGCCCCACTTACTCCGGCTGGAACCGATCGAATGCCCTCTCAACCGCAGAGGACCGGTAAAAGACCCCGAAAGCCTTAAATCAGCCCACGGGCAAAGGTTTTTCGACACACTTTCATTCCCGTGCCCGCGAAAGGAACACTTTAACTTTTTAGAGTTAGAATCGCTTGGGCCCCGGTGGTGCTCGGATACCGACCGGTGGCCCCCAGCCTGGGTTTGACCGACGGTGCCAAAGCGTCTAATGGACCGGGCCCACGTTATTAAAAGTATCCTAGATGCGGCAAAGAATTGAAAAGGATCCCAGGGTTGTTTGACATCGGCACTGCCGCAGAATAAAATCGCCATCTTGGGAACCTACAAAAAAGCCACGGAGCTTCAAAATAGGCATCCGAGCGGCAGGTTTCGGGATCGAGGTCCAACTCGATTTTCGGTTCCGGCGGGGGTAGATTTGCGGAAAGCCCCGAGCCATCAGAGGAGATTTCGGCAGGTCGGACTTATCTTTGGGATTTTTGGCTCCTGGGGGGATGTCAGCCACGGTTCATTTATTGGGAGGGTCAGCGATGCACTCTCGCAAGTTCCGCTCCGCGTTTACGTTGGTCGAACTTCTGGTCGTTATTGCGATCATCGCGATTCTGATCGCCTTGTTGCTCCCTGCAATTCAACGGTCCCGGGAAGCAGCTCGGCGAATGCAGTGCTCGACCAAGCTCAAACAGATTGGGCTTGCATTTCATAACTATCATGATCGACATAAAAAACTTCCTCCTTCTTGCCACGTCACCCGGACAGGCGGGATCATCGACGACCTTTATGGGTGGAGCTGGATTGCGGACCTGCTCCCGGATTTGGAACGCCAAACTTTATGGGAAACGTTAGATATGCAGGTGGGACGACCTTTGGGGAAGCATCCAGATCCGCCTCCCCATCGACAGGGAATCGATCCCCACGAGGAAGCTCGGGGCACGGTGCTTCACGAGTTTATTTGTCCCAGCTATCGGGGGAGTCCGTATGTTAACCCCAACGCACCAATCCTCGAAACGATTACCAACTACAAAGCGGTGGGAGCCACTCATATCGAGTGCTTGATGTTGGCCACCCCCTGGAGTAAGCGGTACGCTTGTCGGTACGATCCTACCCGCCGCGATCCCGATGGAGCATGTTATCCCGGGGCGAATCTGCGATTTAAGGACTTTGGGGATGGCACTGCCCATACGATCTTGGTCGTGGAGACCGTGGAACCTCGGGCAGCCCGCTGGGGTGTGGGAGCCGAGACCGTGCTGGTGACCCTACCACCGATCATCGATTTCGTGCGGATTAGCCACTATTGGGCACCCGTGGGTTTCACCCCGGGACTGTACGGGGATGAGAGCACGATCCCCCGACGGTACAGGACCTACCTCAATTGGGACTACGAACAATATCCCTATGACGACCAAGGTATCGACGAAGACATGATCAGAGAATTTGGGGATTATGGGTACTACATCAAGTATGGTCCCAGTAGCCATCACCCGGGCGTAACCAACCACCTATTTGTGGATGGCTCGGTGCACAGCATTTCCAACCGCATTGATGTTGCCCTTTATATGTTCCTCACCACCCGGGATGCCGGCGACCCGGCCGGAGCATGGAATCCTGAGGAGTAATCTTTGCTTTTGGGCACAAGCAAGAAGCGGCAGTTGCAACGGCACAATACTCTACCCCGAGTGAAAGCTGTGCTGGCCAATCGCTCCGAAGGAGCCAAGGCAGATCGGTCCGTAAATTAGGTACGGCAGATTGGGACACAAATTAGGTACGTTTAGGCAAGGCGACTGCCACAGAAAGTTCGGGTTGTTGCCCGGGGGGCGGTCCCCACCCTTGTTACACAAGGTGGGTATTCACCCTCGTTACATAAGGTGGGTTCTTACCCTTGTTTCATACGGTAGGTTATCAGCCTTTTTACAAACCGGCAGCTTGGGCTGTACCTATAGCGGAAAAAGCCAGCCCTGATTGATGCCCGTAGTTGCAACTTGGGCAAAAGGACGTTCGGTTCTTAACGGCTGGTTTGGTTTTTTAGGGCGGGGCACCACTTGCCGGGAGGAGGGTTTGACCGATATAAAACTTTGGGGTATTCATCAGGGAAATCCTGCCCGGTGGTAGGGCTCGAGACAAATACGGAGATAAGGGGTCTCTCGATTGAGGCTCCAGTAAGGTTTGGCCCCGGGGAAAATCTCGGTGGCAAGGCCAATCGGTTGCCGAAGTGGCGGAATTGGCAGACGCGCTAGGTTCAGGTCCTAGTGGGCATTAGGCCCATCCGGGTTCGAGTCCCGGCTTCGGCACTTGGGCTCACCGAACCTGCAGATATTAGTAACCCGCCAAAGTTCCTAGACTTCTCCTCCTTTGTCTTAGATTGTCAAGTGAATTCTATTTCGACGTTGGATCCAGCTCTTATCCGGCGGATCGGGTGTTACCTGAGATGCCCGGAAATAGTTGCCGTGTTCCGAGTGTTTGTCGGTGCCGCGAAACTTCGCCTCATCGCCCACACGTGCAGCAAGCACCCGACCAACTGCTTTGTAGGGCCCAGTAGATGGGAGAAGACTTATTAATTGGGCCTTAGCACCTGGTGGATGCTTTTAGCTAGCGGTCGTTTAACTTGTCCATCCGGGCCCGCAACCAAACTTTGACTAGGTCTGGAAATTACGTTGAACCACCCGGTTGCTCGGTGTTTCGGACATAGTCTCCTCGGGGGCAAGGGCGAGGTTGCGGACGGGGAATTTCGGTTGGATTCCCGTGAGTCCGGGAAAAAACCATGCCGGTGCAGGGGCATCCCAGGACCGTTGATGCCCCCAAAATTTTCGGGCACCCCTGTGCCATTAAGGGGAAATACCTAAAAACCCATCCCCGGCAGGCCCAAATTTGAAAATTCTTGGCCAATTGCGGGGCCGGGGGCCGCAAAACAATTGCTTGAGAACTTTTACCCTCCTCTCTTCAGTTATCCCGGTGGCCTGCCTCTACGGGCTTTGAGATGCTGTAGAGGATTTCCATTCCGGTCCCATCATGTTTGGCGAAGGGCGAATGGATCCCCGCTTTCGCTGGTATCCCTCCAAAGGGAGGCGGCGGAGAGTGGGGCAACTTTTGGGCATCCGGCGGTCTAGGGAGACTTTGAGGGGCAGGTGACGCGGTTGTCGGTTCGCGAGTTGAGTCAGTGGGGGCTTTCGGGCCCGGAAAGGCTAGTAAACTTCCCAGATTGGAAAAAAGCATAACTTCGGAGTCTTCCGTCAGAAGGAGCCTTCCGGTGAATATTTTCTCCTTTTGCGACGATATTTCGTGATGGCAGGCAGCTGTTCCGGGTCGGGGTTCGTCTTCGCAGCACGATCTGCGGCGAAAGGGAGTAGCATCGATGGAGTTCAACCGCAACCAGGTCTTTGCCGCCGGGATCTTTTTCCTTCTGCTCGGTCTGCAATTCCGGATGGTGGAGGAGTTCGTGTTGACCCCACAATTTACCCGGCTGGTTGCGGAGATGTTTAATCACCCGCTCGCTTTGGCAGACGCTACGGTGGAAACTTTGGCCGGGAGCAGCCCCCCTACCATTCCCCCAAAATCCATTCGACCACCAGAATGGATCGGATATGCCTTCCTATCGGTGGGGGCCGTCCTCTTCCTGCAAAGTCTCACCATGAAAAAACCAGGATAGGAAAAGCCGTCTTCACAACCCGCCCCTCTAGGACTGCTGTAGATATTTCGCCCGATTTTCGAGTCTTTTGGACACAATCCCCCGTTTCCTCTATCCCTCAAGACGGCACCTCTGGAGGAGGAGGTTCCCCCGCTTTAGGGTGACCTAGGGCCATTGCCGAGCCAGAAAGGGGTGGCGGGGATGTTCGGCTAATTCTTAGGCGGGGAATACCCTCCCCTTCAAGCGGGGAATAATCCCGTCCTGCACTCCAGAAAGCATTCACCCGCTTCCTACTTAGTGGTTGCATGCCGCTGCTGTTCCGAATTTCGTCAGCCGGGGACATCCCGCCGATCGAGGAGATAGCCTCCTGACGAAATTTTGGCCCCAGAGTGACGGCTCACCTTTTGCCACCCGAGAGCAGTAAGGGACTACCCGAAGGTAGATCTCCAGACAACGAGTGGAACTTCCGATTGGTAGCTCGAGGTTTTTTCTCCGGTAGGCCGCGGATGAGCTCAAGCTTTGCCCTTCATCTCTCCGGCCAAATTTGCATGTGGAGGCTTCAAAGGAGGACAAGTTCCCTCCAGGCAAAAGGCCTTCTGGGGTGTAAAGCAATTTTCCGGGCAGGGGTTCAGCCTAACCGTGGGTGAAGTGGCCTTTCCGTTTTCCCGATCGCATGAGACCCTTTCCCGCCCAATAAGCCGCCATACCAATCGGCCGGGCCTGACGGTTGAACCCCTACAGGATTCTCAAAACATGCCACCGGCTGCCCAATCCTTGCCGACCTCATATGGGATTCCTCACCCCCTTCCTCCAGCCCGGGTGATTGCCTGAGAGGAAAAGGGACTTCACAAAGTTCGGTGGGCGAATTCTTCCATTAATTCCAAGCTATCGGTGGGGGTGATTACTGTGACACCCTGGTTAGTGATAAAGAAACCCCGACGGGCATCTAGCTCAGGGTCGAATCCGATTTCCATCCCCGGGGGAATAGAAACTCCTTTGTCGATAATGGCCCGACGGATCCGAGCATATCGGCCCACATTTACCTCCCCGAGAAGGATCGAATCGGTTACCTCAGCATAGCTATTGATTCTGGTTTTTGGCCCCAGGATGGAACGTTGGACCAAACCGCCGGAGATGATACACCCCAAACAGACGATGCTATCTAAAGCCCGGCCACAACGGTCCGGATCTGCAAACACAAACTTGGGAGGAGGATAATTGGGCTGATAAGTCCGGATAGGCCAACGTTCATCGTACAAATCCAGTTGAGGATCTACCGACACTAAGTCCATGTTCGCTTCATAGTAAGCATCCACCGTTCCGACATCCCGCCAGTAGGCATCCTTTTTGCGGTTTTCGTCAATTTCTTCCACGAACGGGAAGGCGAAAACCCGACTGCGTTCGATAATCGCCGGGATTACATCCCCGCCAAAATCGTGCTTGCTCGTTCGCCGGGTAGCATCGCGGCACAACTCCTCGAAGAGAAACCGTGCGTTAAAAACATAAATCCCCATCGAGGCCAGGCAAAGCTCGGGGTTACCGGGCAAGGGGACAGGTTCTTCCGGCTTTTCCTGAAAGCCGATGACCCGATTGTTCCGGTCCACCTCGAGCACTCCGAACCGACGGCGGGCTTCCTCGCGGCGGACCCGAAGGACCCCAATCGTGGCATCGGCTTGGTGGCCGATGTGGTACTCGATCATCCTCACATAGTTCATCTTATAAATGTGGTCGCCTGCCAGAATAAGCACATAACGAGGGTGTTCCTTCTCGATCGTATAGATGTTTTGATACACAGCATCAGCCGTGCCTTGGTACCAGCTATCGTCGATCCGCTGCTGGGGAGGAACCACATCGATAAACTCCCCTAGCTCTCGACAGAAATAGCGGCTCCATCCCATGCTGATATGCCGATCCAAACTGAGGGCTTTATGCTGGGTGAGGACAAGAATTTTCTTCAGTCCGCTGTTTAGACAGTTGGAAAGGGTAAAGTCGATGATTCGATAGGCCCCACCAAAAGGTACCGCCGGTTTCGCACGTTCGCGGGTAAGGGGTTCCAACCGGGACCCTTTTCCGCCAGCCAGAATTACGGTTACCACCTCGTCCTTAAGTCGCATGACTCCGCCTCCGTTTTGAAGGTTGATCCTCCATTCTGATAGGCATTCTAACAGCTTTTCCCATATTGCCCAAGGGAAGAATCGCCCAAAGCTCCTCCTAGCAAGTAAAACTCTCGGAGGGGTTTAGACTGCCACCAGGTTTGGGAGAAAAGCGGATCCCCTGGGAAGAAAGCAGTCACTTAGCTCATGTGTTATCCCGAGAACCCTTTTTTGAAACCTCTTCCTTACGTTAAGTTCCGTGGAAAGGGGACTCTGGATTGTCCGGGTCTCCAATCTTCCTGGGCTTGAATCAGTGTGGATTGGTCCTGCCCTCGCGAACAGATCCGGTAACCGATTGCTGGTGGAAAAACCAGCGATTGGTGCCCCTCGGTATTTCTGATCTGCCGAGAAATGGACATTTCCGGAGGCTTAAGTCTTGCCGACAAGGTGCCAGGCAGTTGCTCTTGGTATCCTTTCGGCGGTGAGGTACGTTTTGCGATCCAATTGGTCGGGCCTCAGGTAGGATGCTTGAGATGGAGGGCAAATCCCAAGAGATGACAAGAGCACACAACGGGAGCCTAAAGCCTGTACGAACTTATCCCCGCGTTATTTCCTTCGCCGCCGGGGATTGGACCTCCGTTCATCCCATTTGGCACGGGGATTCTCCGTTCCTTTCAAGGGAAAGGCCATTTCCCCCACCGCCGGAAAGGGTGCTCCTTGTTGAATTGCAACTTGGTTTAGGGTAACCTTGCCCTATCAAATCAGCTCGGTTGATTCCAGAGACCCACGTGATGCTGTTAAAATTCGGAGGATGGGCGAGATTCTTTCGCTGGGATCGTGTTCAAATGAATACTTTGCGGGAGTGTGAAAAAATGGCGGAGTTCCGAACCCTTGTGATCCGTTCGCTTGCCGCGGGTTGGGCCCTAGTTGTCACCTTGGCGGGGACGAATGGGCTAATTCGTGCCCAGGAATTTGAAGGTCCGGCTGTCGATTGGGAGAACTACGGCTATCTTATGCCGGAGGCCGGCAGTTCGAAGATTACGGTGTGGTGGTGCGAATCTGGTTGGAAAGTAGGGAAACATCGGCGAGCACCTGAACAGGTGTCTCCAGTGCTTCGGCTTGAAGCCCCGCGAAATGATTGGGAGGCAGCCCAGATTGTTCTACTCCCTCGGGAAGTTTTGCAAGTTCTTGCGGTGCGGAGCTCGGAGCTAAAAGGGCCAGCGGGGGCTACCATTCCGGAAGCAAACGTCCGGATTCTGCGGGTCTATTACCACTGGGTAGAACATCCCACCGACAGAACCGGGAAGCGGGACTGGTGGCCCGACGCCCTTCCTCCCCTTACCGATCCTGTGGAATGCAAACCCGGGGAAAATCAGCCATTTTGGGTGTTGGTCTATGTCCCCAAGGAGGCTCCCGCAGGAACTTACCTCGGGAAAATTGCAGTGAGAACCACCCTGGGTACTATCGAGGTACCCCTAGAGCTTGAAGTGTGGGACTTGGAACTTCCTGAGCGAAATCGTTTGGAGACAGCCTTTGGGTTTAGCCCGGGGAATGTATTCCGCTATCACAACCTTCGTGAGGAAAAGGACCGTCGCCAAGTGTTAGATCTTTATTGGCAGAGTTTTGCGGAGCATCGGATTAGCCCCTACAACCCCGCTCCCTTGGATCCGATTCGTGTTCGGTTTCTGCCCGATGCCGATCCACCCCGGGCAGAGGTTGATTTTTCCGCTTGGGAACGAGAAATGACCCGGGTGCTGGAGCGGTTCCGATTTACGAACTTTATGCTGGCCCTTCAGGGAATGGGAGGGGGAACATTTCATGAACGGTATGAACCGCAGATCCTGGGTTTTGGGGAAAACACTCCCCAGTACCAGGCGATGTTTTCGAGCTATGTAAGTCAGTTGGAAGAATTCTTACGGCGGAAGGGATGGCTATCGATGGCCTATGTATATTGGTTTGATGAGCCAGAGCCAAAAGACTACGAATTTGTCACCAAGGGGATGGAGCGGCTCAAGAAGTATGCCCCGGGATTACGGCGGATGCTCACTGAAGAGCCAAATGATCGCCTTCAGGCTCCGGTGGATATTTGGTGTCCCGTTACCCCGAACTATAACCACGAAGTGGCAGAGAAACGTCGGCAGCTTGGGGAGACGTTCTGGTGGTATATCTGTACAGGACCCAAAGCTCCGTTTTGTACCCTTTTCATCGACCATCCGGCAACTGAACTCCGGGTCTGGCTCTGGCAGACTTGGCAGCGGAAAATTGCAGGGATCCTCATTTGGCAGACCAATTACTGGACCTCTGAGGCTGCCTATCCGGATAGTTTTCAGAACCCTTACGAGGATCCCATGAGTTATGTAAGCGGTTATTCCACACCCAAAGGCGTGAAACGTCACTGGGGTAATGGGGATGGTCGGTTTATCTATCCTCCTCTATCGGCAGCTACTCCCGAGACCTCGAAGGGCCAGCCGGTGATCGAGCCTCCGGTTTCCAGCATCCGCTGGGAAATGCTCCGGGAAGGGATCGAGGATTACGAAATGTTGGTATTGTTGCAGGATCGACTGGAAAAAATTGCCGATCAACTCCCCGCAGACAAAAAAGCTCGGTATCAAGCCCTGCTTGAGGTTCCGGGAGAGATTACCCGGAGCATGACAAGCTTTACTTTCGACCCTCGACCAATCCTTGAACGGCGGCGGGCGATTGCTCAAGCGATTGTCGAACTTAGCCGCATGAACTAAGGTTTTCTTCGGTGGAGCCAAGGCTTCACGGATGAGGCCGTAAGGCCTTGAAATTCAAGTCGAGGTTGAAGGTCTCCCGACTCCCAATTGGCCTTTGATAACCTTACGGGGCAAGCGGAGGGTGTCGGGAGCTGGGAAATCGGGAAGGAATGGTTTGCAGCCGGTTGCCAAAAAAGAAAGTGCCCCGGAGACGTCCTTGCCCGGGTGCACTTTTTCACCCGTGTGCATCGGCGGTGGGAGATGCCCGGGTGTCCACGGTGGGAAACGAGGAGGAACTTCCCTGTTCCTCCGGGGGTGCTTAGGCTCGTCCGTGAGTGATTCGGATTCCCTTCCTTCTTAGGTGAACCAACCCCCTCTCGAATTCCTGGGGTGCATCCCTGCAAGGTTCGGCAAATGCGTTTGATTTTGCCTCCGTGCAGGTTCCACCGCCCTGAAGTTTCAACCAAATTAGCGACCAACCAACCTACAGGTCAATTCCGGTTTTGGCTGTCTTAAGGGTAAACCCCGTCTTGCTCTTAACCCAAGCTTGGCTGTGCGTGATAGGGTGTTCGGAAGTGGAAACCTTCAACACTGAATGATCTTAAGCACTGCCTTTCTTAGCTCAAATAGCAAAATTTCGGCAAGGCCTCTCTCAGTTGCCGGCCCTGTGTCCTTCCTTTTTCCACCTCAGAGGCCTTAAGCATAGAGGATTGCCGAACAAATGCCAAGTTCAATTTAAAGACTTTTCCGGAAGATTTTCGGATCCCTGTCTCCTAGGGTTGTCCGTGCCGCGGCCTAACTTTTTCGACGACCGGGAACGAAACCGAATGTAGGGAACTCACTCGGGTACTCCGAGGAACCCTTCGTGGAGAAACACTGGTTTATACCCTCGTTCGCTAACAAACTGGAGGGCAGCCTCCACCCGTTGCGGGTGATCGGGAAGGTACCGCGGATAGAACGGCCAAAAATATTGCTCATGAGTCATAAGGTCCATGATTTCCGCCGTGTTGGGATCCTCCACAAGAGGTGAAAGGGTTTCCACGATTTTTTCCGGCGGCAGGGTGTTACAGACCACATCGATTTTGGAGAAGACGATATCGACTTCGAAGTCCATCAGAGCATCATGCCGCGAAAGGTATTCTGATCGGACAGGATCCAAATGGTAATTGACATCCCATAACGGACCGCGTTTGGTGAAATAGCCGCTCAGGACTCTAACCCCCCGTTGACGAAGCACTGGAAGGGCACTGGGAAGAACCATTCCCCAGTGAACGATGGTTGTTGGAGTCCAGGATTGTTCTCCTGCGAAGCGGAGGACCTGTTCGGCCACCAGGTCGTAATCAGCGGCAAGCTTTTCTGGGGGAGCATTTTGGTAGGGCCGGTCCGGCTGGTCCGCATAAGCATGAAAGGCCAATCGGAGCCAATCTGCATTGTCGGCCCATTCGGAGCGATAGCGATCCGGGAATTGCGTCAGATTGAAGTCATCCCCCGTAGTGAAGTAAATGTTCAGGACAAACTTCGTACCGTATTTTCGATGGAAATCCCGGAGCATCGCCAGGTAGAAGCAATCAAAGAGAGAACGATAGTTGTTCTGGGCAATATCGCGAAGGAAGAAGCCGTTATCGTCGATAGCGAAACGATACCGGGGCACCGAGTTACGATCCCAAACTACTTTGATGCGGTGTTCTTGCCGGCCGAGGATTCCTTCGGCCACGGCCACCAATTCCGTTATTCGATCCCGAAGCACCACTCGGGCTGAGAATTTTTCCCCAGCACGGCGGGCAGGTTGTCCGTTTACCGTAACCCGGTATTCAAGGGGAGCCACCCCCGAGACCTCTATCTCCAAACCACCATCCACTTGCCGTCCATGACGGTGGTTGAGCACCGCTCCGTGGAAAGGCCATTCGATGCAGGTAGTCCCCCGCACTTGCGAGAAGGCTCGAGCACCCAAGAGGCCAGTGGTGGCAAAGACGGCCGAGGTGGCAAGAAAATCCCGCCGCTTCCAGGAAAAGCTTGACCTCTGCATGAGAATAGTCTCCTGAATTCCGGGGTTGTTTCCGCACAAATCACCGATTGATTTCCGCCAAGCCCCTTGTAAAAACGGAACACTCTATATGGTCAGCGAGGTCCGGATGCCCACACCTTTGGCACTTCTGTCTCGGGGACCAGTTGTGCTTAAGCTGATTTTCGGTTTCGAGTTTCGGAACCTCAATTTCCCTTAGGGGCCTGCTTCATGGCTTCGGCCAGGATTCGGGCGGTACTCGGCCGCATGATCCGGGGGTCAACTGGCCGGCCTTCTTGCAGAGCCTTCCGGATTTCCTTGCCAGAGATTTGAAGCGGCTTTTCCCCGGGATGGTTCTCCATGAGATCCACTCGGCCAATCGATGGATAATAAGCCGCATAACCCACGCATAATGGCCGAATGAGCAGTTCACCCTTCAAATGTTTGAAAATCTCCTGTGCGTCAAAATCTCCCCAGATGGGAGTTCCATCGTGATACGGGGCGTCGGCATGCTTTCGGCCAATGATAATGTCCGTAAACCCCAAATTCTGGCGGTAAATCGCGTGCATTACCGCCTCCTTTGGTCCGGCGTAAAACATCTTAATATCGAGACCGACAAGAATCACGCGGTCGGGGACACTTTCCCCCAAACGGGCCCAAAGCTCCGGATCGGCATCGCCATCGCCGAGGGCTCGCTCGGCCAAAAGGGCCTCGTACGTACGCATCCGTACAGCAGCAGGCACATCGTCCTCTTTGGTTTCGCCTACAAGAGGATTTAGACAAGCTCCGGCGTTATATCCGGCCCGCAACAGGGTCTCTAGCCCGTAGACGAGAGCATATTCATGTGCCCGGTGTAACGGATTTCTTGTTTGGAATGCCACCACGCGGTTCCACCCCCGCTGGGCAATAAGCTGCCGAACTTCTCGCGGACTGAGAATGTACTTCCCAAATTCAGGATGCTTGGGCTGAGGAAAAACCGTAAGCCGACCACCGATTAGGTAGTCTTTATCACCATCTCCTTTCAGCACCATATCTCCGCCCGGGTGGTCCACCCGAGTGGTCTGATAAACGGCGGAAAGGTACCGGTATTTATCCCAAGGATAAACGTCATGAATTTCGAGAATAGCCACCACCCGGTCTTTCGAGTCCACAAGCGAACACTTGTCCACATGGGCTAACCGTCGAGCTTGATGGGAGGTGATCGGAAAAGCAAGGGGGATGGTCCACGCATACAGTTTTCCCTCCCGCTCGATCACTGCCTCCTCCAAAACCCGCTCGTAAGTGGCTCGGTCCATTGGGCCTTCTAGTGGGCTAAGAACTCCGTCGCCAAAACGGTAGACGGTGGAAAGATCCGCATCAGAAACCGGGATTTTGGGCAGTCGCTCAGCCTCCGCCATCAAATCGGCCACTGCCTCCGGAGGCACCATGCGATCGACCGGCTCCAAAAGGCCTCCGTGAGGTGGGATCAAGCCACGAACGCCAGATTTGCAAACACGATGGGAAACCTGGTTCATGTGCATAAAACCTTTCTTAAACTCGAACCTCAACCCAACTTTTTTCGTTCATCGGCACGAATTTGGAACCTGGGAAAAACGAGTGGTTGAGTCTTAAATCTCGGCAAGCTCAAACAACTCTCGGTTGAACCTTCGACTAACCATGAGTTTTCCCAGTTCATGCCTATCATGGCTTTGGTTACTACGGATTCGGTTATTTTTGCCGAAACAAACCAGGAATTGGGAGGTTGCTGATAAATGTCGGCCCCACGGTTGAAATTGCCAAAGTTCCCCCATTATGGGTTCCTAGGAAAGGAATCCGAAGTAAGCCGGGCCCTCCAGAATGCTGCCAGTTGGTATCCTTCTCTGCAGCCCCGGGGTCAAGCTTACCCCTTGCAATCCCACCGGGGATTGTGAAAAGGTGCTCCCGAGATAATGGGCTGGGAAGGGACACCCTTTTGCCTGATAGGCTGATTCCGGCAATGGAGGGCTTGTTTACAGAGCTTCTATTGAGGTAGCCCTTAACGGCATAAGTGCCTAAGCCTGAATCAAATGAAGTTTGTGGGTCTCAGCCGGTCCCGCCCAGCCTCCGGTGGGAGTAACGGTGCGAAGTATAGGTTGTCAGAAGAGTCCCAAGCAAAACGATTGGGGGCCTTGGCGGCCTCAAATGCAGTACTCAGAGCTAACATACTGCTCAGAGGTAGCACATCAGATAGAGCTAATGTACTCTACTCACAGCTAGCACATCAGATATAGTACATCTGCTGGTCTTGAGAGCGGGCCCGTTCTAGCAGGTCGGCGAAAGTGATCTGCCGCAACCACTCGCGTTCTTTGGCCCGAATTTCATCCCAAGTTTCGGCCAAGGCCTTGACGGCGGGGGAGTCGGCCGAGGCATTTGGCCGCCATTGTTCGCCGTCGCCGCCTTCAATTACTTCCATGACCTCCCCCAAAGAGACTTGCTCGGGCGGCCGGGCAAGGTGGTAGCCCCCCGCAGCTCCGCGGGTACTTGCAACCAAGCCCGCACCTTTCAGCTGTAGAAGGATTTGAACGAGAAACCGCGGGGGAACATCATGCCTTTCGGCAATTTTCCGAATGCGGACGGGCTGGCCCGTACCATATTGAGCGGCCAATTCCAGCACTGCGATACATGCATATTCGGTCTTGGCGGATATCCTCATCAACATATCCCTTCGCCTCGAATGGTGGACGAATTTTGTTAGCCGATCAACTCATCCCTCCGAGGTACCAATTTGCCCCACTTAGCAGCCAAAAATCCCTCGATCTTTTCTGCGTCCCCTTCCCCAGGTTGAGGTCCACTAGGAGAACGCCGACGCAGGTCCTAGGGCTTATCCCCCAGAACCAACACAATGTTGGCAAATGTGCTTTGCTACATTATACACTTAACCGGTGATGATGCGAAGCTTTCTCGGCACTTTTTTCCGAGGTACAGGCTCGGCAAACCTTTCCGATTTCAAGACCGACTTGGGACTGCGGCAGAGGGATGGAGCTGGGGGAACAACGAGGATAGGCCTCGCCGGGGAGATTTGCTGAATTGGCCGCTCGGGAAGACTACCCAGTGCCTCAGAGATCGACCGCCCATGGGCTGACGGTCCTATCAAGGAATGCCATCCCCCAAGATTAGTTGCGATCCATCAAATTGGTTGTAACCCCATGGCAGTATTTAAGTTACGGCCCGAAGGTCTGGGCGAGTAATTGATATCCCCCAATGAGCCGGTACGTACGAGAACACCTTGCCCCCACGGTCTTGGGCCATTTCTCCCCGCCCATTGGTGATGTCAAAGCCGACGTGAGAAGTCTCCGGAAAACCGGCCGATCCCTTATTGCTCCTTCCTTTGTCTCCCAGTTCCAGGTCAACGAAATTTCGGCCGGCCTAAAATCGATCCCTAAAAGCTGGGGCAATGGTCCTACCCCCTTCGGCGGGCGATCCGGGTTGTTCCCTCCCCCAGGAACAACTCCCCCAACCTGGCGGAATTCTGAAGAAGGGTCTTGGGAGAAGCTATCACGCACAACAACGGTAACAATAAGGATTAGTGACCAACCGGGTGCTGGCATGTAAGAAACGGCCCCTTTGAACACAGCCCCGTCGATTCCGCCTTTATGTGGATATCGGTCCCCACGTCAGTCGGGAATCTCCTGTGAGCTAACCCGGTTTTCCACGATTCCATGGTCAACGGTCAATAAGTAGACGGCGATAGTGATATTGCAAGTTCACAGAAAGGGGGCACAGAAGTGGGGAATGGGACCCTTGAGTCCCGCAGTTCGTGTCACTTTAGCGGTACCGCCAGGTGGTGTCGTGGATTTCCGAAGCCAACACCGCGGCGGAAACACCCGACTCCGCTCGACGGCGGGCGAATTCGCGGCGAGGAACTCCCACAGTGGGGGAACTTATCGCGAAATTCCCATCAGTCCCTACCTCGGTTAAAAAGATCCGCCGGTAGGGGGGAACTCGGATCTTGCCCAAAAATTCTAGAGATTTGGCTGCATCAAAGACGGGACCCGATATCTTTCGACAGTTTCCTGCCCCAGTTGCCCACACTCGGTGGTTATTTCGGACTACTTACCGGCTATACCTGGAATTCTTTGGAGCCACCACCTTTCCGGAAATCTGAAATCTCACGTTCTGTTATCTACTTTGCGACAAACTGCTCGACGGCTCTTTTCCGGGAAAAACGTTCTGGGGTGGATTCTTAAGGCCAAATGTGCTCAGCGGTTTTTGGCATTGGTTCTTTCCCTGGCGGACAACTTGTTGACTTCAGAAGCCCCGGGCAAAACCAGTGGGCGGAAAAGCCCAAACGGTCTCGGCAGGGGGACCACCCCCCGGGTCTGGTCGGGCCCGTAGAGGCACTTCGCAAGGGCAACTTGAAAGGCACTTATGGTAGAGTTAAACAAGAGGCCGGGCAAAGCCGGTGCCGGCTATTTGCGAAAGTTGTCAACGAAAGATGCGGAGTAGCCGTAGTTCAGATCGTCGAAGGTCGGGGTTTGAGGAATCGGACGGGAACGATGTGACAGCATCGGTCCGGGAAGGATCTGCTTAAGGAGACCGATCGAGCTGGCAGCCAGTGACTTGCCGGTCGTCCGAACCAATTGGAATTGCATCCACCGTGCCCTCGGTGGTTCCAAACTTGAGAAACCGGATTCGGTTCCACCCGTTAGAGCAGACAGAGTTTCCGAACTGGGGATTCGTTTTATTTGGGCCAGGATGTAGACCACACTTAGTACGGGTCCGATGCATTGCCGCCATTGCCCACTTCGTAAGTTGTGAACGTGTGTCCGAGACTTATTTCAGTCAATGGGCTGCCTGGGGGCAGGCTCGGATGAAGCCCTCCTTTGGGAAAGGCTTTTTGTCAAACGGGTTGGACATAGAAACCAGGTCCTTGGTCAAAGAAATGGGTCAGGGAAGTCCATAAAAAGTTCCGTGCCGGAGCCGATCGGGTGGGATTGTCAAGCTGCTTGGTCACTTGTGTTTCCTGGATGAAAGCGGGGGCAACCCTGAACTATTGCGATAGCCGATGAAAGCAACCGCAGCTCAAGCCGGGAAAGTCCTCAAGGTTCTGATGGAGGCCTGTGGTTTTGGCCGCAGCCCCCGGCTTTCTGCTTCGACTCCGGGGACCGAACGGGCGGGAGAGGGTGACCGCCCCTCTGATGGGCCAAGGATCCATCTAACGGCATGGGGGCTTTCTTTACTATGCCATGGGGTCCTTTTGGTCTTTGTCGGCCTAAGCCTTCGAGAAGCACCACCCAAAGGGACAACTCGGGAGTATTCCACAGTGGTGGGGATTGCCATTCGGCCAGCCCCCCCGCCGGATGTCTCGATGGAACCGCAGGGCCTCACGGCGGATGGAAGCGAGGAGGAAGCCCGGACCAGCCACGAGGCGTTGGCGATTTCCGGGCTTGGGGACTTAATTGGCCAACCTTCGGAGTCGCCACTTGCCCGGGTTTTGCCGGAAGCTACCCTCGGGGCTGGAAGGGCTCAAACAGGCGAAGTGACGCCTTTTTCGCCGGGGCCGCCCGGAGGAAGTCCCGATTTGCGGGGTGAACCTGGGGGCAAAGCTCGCGTTCGGCTTTTTGGGATTGTGGGGGAGGGCTATAAATTCGTTTACGTCTTCGATCGCTCGGACAGCATGAATTGGTTCGAGCAACGTCCCTTGCGGGCGGCCAAAGCCGAGCTTTTGGCAAGCCTGGAGGGCTTAGGCGAGACTCATCAGTTCCAGATCATCTTTTACAACCATGAGCCGCTGGTCTTTAATCCCGCGGGCCATCCCCACCGGCTTGCGTTCGGCACCGAGGAAAACAAGCGACGGGCCCAACGATTTGTGGAGTCGGTGGTTGCCAGCGGGGGAACCCGGCATATGGAGGCACTGCTTCTTGCCCTTAATATGCGGCCGGATGTGATTTTTTTCCTTACGGATGCCGACGATCCTCAATTAACCGATGCACAGGTGGACACCATTGTCCGGCGGGCCGGGGGAATCACCATCCACACGATCGAATTTGGCTACGGACCTCCAAGGCGGTCGGATAATTTCCTTACCCGAATTGCCCGCCTCACCGGCGGCCAGCACGTCTATGTAGACGTGTCGAGGCTGTAACGTGTGTAGAGGGCAAGAGGCAAGGCAACCGAGGAACCTCGCCGTCGTTTTTGATAACATGCACGGCATGTCATCGGCAGAGGTATCGGTTCATGTGAGGTACAGGTCCCGCGTTTGTCGCAGCTAAGTTTTGCAAAATAGTGACCAAATGTTCCGATTCATTACGGCTCCGGTCTGTTTGGTTCTTGCATTCGGTAGGGCGGGAGGAACTCTCTCCGAGCCGGACACGGTTTATTTCCTGGCTGAGGGCAATTCCCAGGGCTGGGTGAGCATGTCCGGTGAACTACTCAGTTTCTCTCGGGCGGGGGTTACCCTGCGGGATAGCTCCGGTATTGTTCGCGAATTCCGCGGGCGGACCGTGCTGCGGATTGAGACCCAACTCCTCCCAGAACACCGCGAAGGGATTAAGGCTTACTGGGAGGAGCACTTTGAGGAGGCCTTAACCAACTTCCGGGCGGCTCGGGCGAAAGAAACTCGGCCATGGGTGGTAGAAGAGCTAATTGTTCGCAGCTTGTGGTGCTTGCGGTATTTGGGACGGCAAGAAGAGGCCATTGAGGAATTTGCCCTGCTCCTGCATTGGAATCCCCAGACGGCACACTTGGCGAGTATCCCCATGGCCTGGACACCGGGAGAGATTTCCCCGGCACTTGAGCGGCGGTGTCTGGAAGCCTTGCGATCTCCCGCTCCCGAGCTTCAGGTTGTGGGAGCAAGTTATCTTTTGGGCGGTAGGAACGAAGCCCAGGCCGTTCCGGTCCTTGGGCGTCTTTCGAGCGTTGGAGAGGAGCCGCTCCGGACTCTCGCTTGGTTTCAGCTGAATCGGGTTCACGCTTGGCGGCTCACCGAGGCAGAGTTAAAGGGGCTGGAAAATGCTGTGGATCGGCTGCCTCGGGAACTTCGACCCGGTCCTGTGGCAGTCCTAGCTCAGGCTTGGGAGGCCAAGAAGGCATATGAGGAAGCCCTCCTCTGGTGGCTGAAACTTCCGCTGAATTTCCCGGAATATCGGGATTTGGCTGCCTGGGGAATACTCAATGGTGGCAGGAATTTGGAGCGACTCAGCCGGCCGGCAGATGCTGCCCAGCTATACCGCGAGCTTTTAGAAAGCTATCCGGAGTTTCCCTACCGGCACCTCGCTGAAGCCCGGTTGGCGGAGTTGCGGACTGACCGCTAGGGGATGATCCTACTCGGAGAACTGTTCGGTCGAAAAAATTCTTCCGGATGCACCCTCTTTTGTGCCCATTGTGGCCCGTTTCAAGATGGTCTTCTACCAATCCCCGAAAAAGGGCGGCTGCCCGGGCTCGACACCCCGGAATCCGCCGATGCTGATGGGCAGTTTTGTCGGCAAATGGGGAGGAGCCCCTGCCGCGGCAAACTAAAAGTGAGGACACTCCCCAAGCCGGTTCGCACCCGTCAGAAGGTGGGCAAGACTGGTTTGCCCGCACGGCCTGCCTCTCGGACTGCTTCGGGTAATTCTCGACGAAAGCGGTCCCGATAAAGCCCGATATATTGGATTGGGATGGGACGAAATCCTAACTCCCGCCAGAAGGGGGCATCCTCCCGAAGTCGGAAGAAACCAGGCTTTTCAGCCACAACGGCTGCCTCCGCAGAGCCCGTCCAGTTTGGCCCAATGTAGTTGGCCCGGCTATCACGAAGGAACAGCTGCTGGCACCCCGCTGCCACATTTCGGTAAATCCAGTTTGCGTTGGGATTTTCCGTCAGATGCTCAAGTGCTGGGTAACGTTCGAGGAAGATCTTCCGGTCGATATCTCCCCGCTCCAATCGGCCAGCGACGAATTGTTTCCAGCGATCCGCTCCCCAAGGGCTGAAGCTAATCGCCGCCATACAATCGATGAAAAGATTGTTATCGATGATATTTTCTTTTCCTCCATGAATTTGTACTCCCCCGAATCCCTGCCGGCCGACGCTTGCCCGGTAAAAGACATTTCCGTAAACGAGATTCCCGCAGATGGCATCGTCGAAGCGAATCCCGGCTCGGTATAAAGCACCGGATTCTGCCGGATTTTCCCATCCCCCGATGTGGTGCCAGTAGTTATAGCGAAACAGATTACCCCGGAACGTAGGATCACCGTGCATGTCGACGGCCCCTTGATCGTCCGATTCCATCACCACACGGAAGACCTCATTGAATTCCACAATGTGTTCGTTGCCCCCTACCCGAAAGGCACTGGAGCCTATGTCGTGAACCAAATTGTGGGCCACTCGGTGTCCCACCCCGGACACGAGAACTGCCGGAGTATATGTGTGATCGATCCGTGAAAGATTGTATATGTGGCAGTTTTCCACAAAGTTTCTTCCGGGCGTTAAGGTTCGTCTTTCTCCACCGGATAGCACCACTCCTCCGCGACCCATGGTGTAGATGTCACATGATAGAAGCCCGGAGTCCTGGCATCGTTGTGGGGTCTGCTCGGTCCCCGTACGGAGTTGGCCTTCTCTAAACACCACCCCGTCGCCAGCAAAACAGCGGATCGTACAGCCCGCAAAAATGCATTCTCGGCCACCGGAGACATGGATGGCATCGCTTGCCCCCAGCTCCCAAGTGATTCCCTCAAAGCGAATGTGGGAGGTGTTTTCCATAATCAGCATAGGTTCAGAGAACAAAGAGAGTTCCACGACCGCCTGAGAGAGATCGCCCGGCGGCCAGAGGTAAAGGATCATCTCCTTGCGGTCGAGGTACCATTCGCCCGGCAAGTCAAGCTCGCAAAGAAGATTCAGAGCAAAGAACGGCCGACCTGCAGCATAACCATAACGCGAGTAAGGGGCTTTGAGGTAGATTGCACCCGTGGATGGATCAATCCGCTCAACGAACTCGTAACTATCCGCCCAACCCCAATACCAGTAACCGTAGAGTACAGGTTCCGGTTCCTCGGCCCAACGCTTAAGCCTTTCGTCTGGGAAGAAGATGGGACCACTCTTTGTCCCAGGACCTGCCCAGGTTTTGAAGCTTTCCTGGTCCGAGACTTTCGCTATCTGGACGAACCCTCCATTGGGCCAGCGAGCAAGCTGCAGTGGCTGCTTGTTCCAATATAGTTCCGCGACCGGATAACTTCGAAACCCTCGCCCACTCGCAAATCCGCCCAACCGGAGTGGGGGTACCTCGTTGATTCCGTGTTCGCGTAAGTTCACTTGAACGACATGCTTTCGCGATTCCGCAGGCAGGCGAGCCAGTACGGAGGCATTTTGGACCGGTTGGAACTTTTGCAAGCGGATACCCCCAGTGAAAATCGGTGTTTCTCCAGGTGCCGCCTGATAGCAGACAGGAGCCTCGGGGGTACCAGAATCTTCTAAGCCGAGACGTAACGGCTGGCGAACTGGGTAGATTCCCCCACGAATCACGACGGCCACACCACCGGCAGGAAGTCCCCGGCGTTTGAGCTCCCGGATGGCATCGCGGGCCCGCTCGAGGGAGGCAAAGGGTTCAAGCTCCGTGCCCGGGTTTTCGTCCCGGCCATCGGGTGCTACGAAGAACCGCACGGCCGGCCGAAGTTCCGGTAACTCACGGGAAGTTGGGGGACTAGTCGCGAACACGCCGGCCTTTCCCTGCTGCTCCAAAATTTTCAGCTGTTCGCTGGCTTCGTCGCGATGGTGGGCGGGGATGTCCTGAGCGGTAGCCAATTCAGCGAAGATCGCCCTCGCTTTTGATAGATCTCCGTCGAGCCAAGCTTGGCGAGCCTGTCGCAAAAGCTCCACACTCCGAGGAACTTGAGCTTCCGCAACCGGTAGACCCAGGGTCACTACCCCGACCAGAAGGGTCGCAAATAAACTCGACAGGCCACAGCAGCGAGGATAACAAGTTTGCACTCTCACAGTTGACGGTTTCATGGCCTCTCTCCGATATTTGTGCAGGAAAAGAAAGTAATGGGCTTCATTGAAACACCTGCCTGACCAAGGATCTATTTTGCGGGGCAAAACGGAGTCCTATAGGCTGGATGGTTCGTACTTGCCGGGGTTGCTCAGGCCGTAGCAGGTGGGGCAAATTACGCTAGCTCATTATAGTGCCCGGTTCCTTCCACCTACAGGGTGCAAGTGCCATTTCGCATCGGCATCGAAATCTCGCGGGGTTTTGCTTATCGTGGGATTTGGCAACCGGTTTTTCCTCTACCAGTTTTTGGGAAGACTGCTCGGGAACTTGACGAACCCGGGGATGCAAATTACCCCACTTGGGCAAATATGCTCTGCCAGCGAATTATGCCGGGAGTAAACGAGTCCTCGCACAAAGATTCTCGAGCTTCCGTGGGGAAGGGAATGGGAGCTCTTGGTGCTCCATCTGGGGCGAGGGGATTAAGGAGTTGCCGCTTCAAGTGGAGGGAACACTTCGGCTTTAGAAGGTGGGTGCCGGGCATAACAAGGAGGCATCAGAAGGACTTGTGAGCTCGCGAGTCTAACGGACGTTTAGCCCCGGGGAGGAAAACGCCCTCCCTGGGGAAAGAAACTTCCGAACAGCAGCGATAAGATGCCATCCCATGTTTAAAGTTTCACCTGCACGGTCTTCAGAGAGACAAACGCGACTTGGCTCCCGCTCGCGAGTTTCATAGGACACCAAGTCGCAACTCTTTTGCTGAAAAAGGGTTTGGGAAAATTTTCGGAAGGGACTTGACTAGGTTTCTGGTATCGCTTAAATACAGACTACGTATTCCGAGTTAATCCAGACGTTAAGCTCGAGCGTTGCCACGGGGGTGTGGGGATGCGAGAGCAGGCTCCACGGTTCGTAATTCAGTTGTCCTCCTGCGGTGGCCTTCCCAGCGGGAAGTCTTCCTCTGGGAATGTACGAAGTCCAATTCTCCTCTCTTCCGGTTTTCGCTCGGGTGTGATTTTCCAGATTATTTGCCGCCGCCTGGGAGATCCTCGGACACGGGGCCCCCCGGAAGGAAAGAGCTCTCTTCGGTTCTATCTCCGAGTTTCTTTGTGTGCCAAACGGCAAGTTCCATCCGGGCTGTTTGTCCATTTGTGCAACTGGGGGAAAGGTGACGATTAGTCTTCTAGTGCCAGTGACATGCGATTGGGGGAATTTAGAAGAAAGAGGAGGATTATCATGAGGCGAAGCAGTTATCGACGTCCACTCGGTTTCACCCTGGTGGAACTATTGGTAGTAATTGCGATCATCGGGATTTTGATCGCCTTGCTTTTGCCTGCGGTGCAGGCGGCTCGTGAAGCAGCTCGACGCAGCCAGTGCACGAATAACCTGAAGCAAATAGGTTTGGCCATCCACAATTTTCATGACACTTACAAAAGGTTCCCGGTGGCCACCCACGAGCCGAATTTCATGCATCCTGAGTATAAGGATTGGCGGGATGGCAGGGAACGTTGGAGCTTTCTCGTAGCGATCCTTCCCTACGTTGAGCAACAGTCGATGTACAACGAGTTTTTGAGCCGGCAGTTAGGGATAACTCGGCCGTGGCATGGGAACATGCCGGATGGGTCTGTGAACACCTTTACCCGTGCCCGGCTTCCCGTTTATTTGTGTCCTTCGGATCCTGGAAGTCAGTACACGCACCGGAACGACTTAGGACCGACCAGTTATCACTGCAACCGCGGAGATTACTGGTTGAACTGGGACTGGTGGGAATGCCGAGGCTTTTGTGGTCGGGGTGGCCGAACCGTGTTGAATATGGCCTCGATTCGCGACGGTACCAGCAACACCGCCGCACTTGCCGAGTGCAAAATCGGTGTGCAAGGCAGCCGGCTGGTGACAGAAGCGTTTGCGAGGGATGTGGCATCGTACAA
>Ga0071330_1090750_pt1 | contig 31242 bp, 34 predicted proteins | sample GBScel77sediment_FD_63802 | JGI IMG/M metagenome (GOLD analysis project Ga0071330, IMG submission 63802) | Hot spring sediment microbial communities from Great Boiling Spring, Nevada - Cellulolytic enrichment Sediment 77C v2 (version 2) | ecosystem: Environmental > Aquatic > Thermal springs >...
TCCTCGCCGCTTCGCGGCTGGGAAGGACAAAGGAGGATACGGCTCGGAAGGACAAAGGAGATGTGCTTTGGAAAGACGGGAAAAGGGCTGTGGCTTCGGAAAGAAGAAGGGGTTGGGGCTTCAGAGCGACAAAAGGGGGCGTCCATGGCCCGGATAACAGGAGAAACCGCCTGGAATGGCACAGGGAATGGTTGGGCAAAAAAGCAAATTGAGAAAAATCGAAGCGGGGGTATAATATAGGTGAAAGGGCGTGAGCGCCATGCTGAAGATGAAGGTCCAGGGTCTCATGTTCGACCAGAAAAGCGCCATGGCCGTCGTCATCCTCGTTGATGAGGAGGAAAAGCGGAGCCTTCCCATATGGATTGGCCTTTTCGAGGCGCAGGCAATACTCCTTGGTCTCCAGGGAGTTCAGACTCCCCGCCCGCTCACCCATGACCTCATGGCTTCGGTCATCCGGAGCATGGGAGGGGAACTCGAAAAGGTCGTCATCACCAAAATTGTCGATAATACCTTCTACGCGCTCCTCTACCTCAAAATCGACGGCCGGGAAGTGACCGTGGATGCCCGCCCAAGCGATGGCATCGCGCTGTCTCTGCGCATGGGGGCTCCCATCTACATCTCTGAGGAAATCCGCAGTTCAACAACAGTTGCCATGGGAGAGATTGACGATAAAGAGATCGAAGAGTTCCGCCAGTTCCTCGAGAACCTGAAACCCGATGACCTCAAGAAATACCTTGGCTACGAAACCTAAGTGGTACATTGGTGTCATTGGGCAGCATGCACCAGAAGAACCGCTCCTCACCCTGGCGTACCGCGTGGGGAGAGGCATTGCTGAGCGTGGAGGGGTCCTGCTCTGCGGAGGACTGGGTGGGGTAATGGAAGCGGCTTGCCGGGGTGCCAGGGAGGCCGGAGGCATCACCATTGGTATTCTCCCCGGATCCTCTCCTGAAGACGCCAATCCCTTCGTGGATTTCGCCATCGCCACAGGGCTTGGAGAGGCGCGGAATTTCGTTATTGTCTCTGCATCGTCAGCGCTCATCGCCTGTGGAGGTCAAGCAGGAACCCTGAGCGAAATTGCCCTCGCCCTTCGCCTGGGAAAAATCCTCGCCGGTGTCCACACCTGGAAGATTGAGGACCACCGGGGCAAGAAAGACTTCTTCCCCTCTTTTGAGAACGCTGAAGAGGCTGTGGAGTACGTCTTCTCAAGGCTTCAAGGAGTGAAGCGATGAATACCGAGAAAAGCCCGGGCTTCATTCGCCTGAGCACCACCACCATCGCCGAGGTCGCTGCCCGGGCAGCTGTCCATATTGAGGGCGTGCGAGATGATTTCGAGCGCCTCCTGAAGGCGGTGGAGCTCTTCCGGGGAGAAGATGCTCTCCCTCACGGGGAAAAGGTTCCCCTGGAGGCCCAGGACCTTGTGGTGCGCCTCAGGATCACCGTGAGTGCCTCTGCCCCATCCTTTTTCCTGGTGGCCCAGAGGGTACAGAGAAGCGTCTTCGACGCACTCTACTCGCGCCTCGGCATTGTGCCCTCCCGTGTGCATGTTGAGGTTCAAAATGTTGACTGGTCAGACCTTGACGGAAGGGGGTGAGAGACCTTGTACAACCCTGAAGGTCTGTGTCAGGTGTGCCGTCACTGTGATCCGATTCTCCGGGAACGGGGAATTTACCGGTGCCTTCTGGGAGAACAGAAAGAACGGACGCAGCCCGTGGACCGCTGCGATTATTTCTTCCCGGACCACCTTGCCTCTGCGCAGGAGAATAAGAAAAAACCTTGAACGATGCGCAGAACTCGCCTGGGGCAGCACTTTCTTGTTGATGAGAGGGTTCTCTCTGCCATTGTGGAGGCCGGAGAACTGAGCCCCCGGGATCTCGTCCTTGAGGTTGGAGCGGGAGAGGGAGTACTCACCGAGCGTCTGGCGCAGAAAGCGGGACGGGTCGTGAGTTTTGAGGTTGATCCTTTACTCTTCTCCCGGGCAAAGGAACGGCTTGGAGTCTGCCCCCATGTAGCTCTGTACCAGGAGGATATCTTACAGGTGGACCTTGTGTCCCTTCTTCGGACCTTCCCCGAAACGACCAGAAAGTGCATCGCCAACCTCCCCTATGGGATTTCTGCGGCGTTCTTCGTGCTCCTTCTTGAAACCACTCCGGAACTCCTCTGGGAACGGTTTGTGGTGACGGTACAGTACGAATTCGGCGAAAAGCTCCTCTCCCTGCCTCCAAAGGGCAAGGGGAATTGCCTTTCGGTGGGTCTTGCCCGGCTCTTCTCCACAGAAAGACTCCTTGTGGTTCCTCCCCAGGCCTTTCGACCGCCGCCAAGGGTCTACTCCCTCGTCCTCCTTGGCCGGCGCCGAAAAGACCTCCCCCAGGACGTTATTCCCTTTTTCCGCTTCGTCCGGGAGGTTTTCCGTCATCGCCGGAAAATCCTTCGTTCCGTGATTCCCCAGGGAAAAGCTCCTGTCTCTGAGCTTTTGGGGAAACGGGCCGAAGACCTGACCCTTGAAGAGTGGGAGCAGCTCTGGGAGAGTATCCGCGTTGTTTCTCTCAAGAGGCAGGGATATAATGGAGAAGGAGAGCGCCATGCCAAAGAACACCTGGGTTGGGGACAACCTCACAGACGTCAAGATTAAAAACCGGTCGCTCGTGCTGCAGCTTCTCAAGAAGCGGGGACCACTTTCGCGGATTGAGCTGGCTCGCATCACCGGCCTCACCCAGCCCACCATCACCAATATCATCAACGATCTCCTTGCCTCAAACCTCGTCCGGGAAATTGGACCCTCCGAGACGAGAACCGGGCGGAAACCCATCCTCCTTTCTGTCAACGACCAGGCCTTCTACATCATCGCCATCACCTTCACCCGTCAGGGATTCTCCATCGCCCTGACTGACCTTGGGCCCAACATCCTCTTTCGCCGGGATTCCCGCTACAGCCTCCTTGAGGACACCGACACCGCCCTCTTAGAACTCCAGAAAGAATTCATCCACGTTCTCGAGTACGCCACCCAGTCCCTGAGTCTCATCCTCGGGATTGGCGTGAGTGCCCCGGGGCCCGTGGATACCGAAACCTGCACCATCCTTGCCCATTCAACCTTCCTCCTCCACAGAAGCCTTGACCTCAGGAAGTACCTCCGGGAATACGACCTCCCCATCTTCATGATGAGCAACGCCGATGCAGCGTGTCTCCACGAAACCTGGTGTGGCAGCGCTAAAGAAGTCCAGAACATGGTGTACTTCATGGTGGGAGAGGACGTGGGGGCAGGAGTCCTCATCGACGGGAAAATCTACCAGGGGAAGCACCGCAAGGCTGGAGAAGTGGGCCACACAAGCATCAATATCTTTGGCCCGCGGTGCGTGTGCGGGAACTACGGGTGTCTTGAGCTTTACTGCAGCACTCAGAAGATTGTGGAGAAGGCCAGGGAAATCGGGTGGTTTGGAGGGGAACCGTACTTCCGCTCTTTTCTTGAGCGTGGAGAACAGCTCACCTTCCGCCACATCGTCGAAGGGGCCCAGAAAGATAACGAGGCCTGCGTGCAGCTCCTCACCCAGCTTGGCCGGTACATCGGTGTAGGAGTGGTGAATCTCATCAACCTCTACGACCCGGAACTCGTGGTCATCGGTGGGGAGGCCTCTTTGGCCCGGGAGTTCATCGACCGGCCCATCCGTCAGGTCCTCGAAGAACGCCTGCTCTACCGGGAGTACATCACGCCCCAGCTCCTCTACTCCCGGTGGGGGGAGGATGTGACGCTTCTTGGGGCGGCATCACTCGTGCTTGACCACTTCATGGCTGGAGAACTCGGGCGGTTCTAACGCGCAAGTCGGATGATGACCCGGTTTGGGATGCAGGCGATGAAGGAGGTATCATCGGGAATTTTCCCAGTTTTGACGCACACCTTGTCAGGGCAGGGAGAGGTCACCACAAAGACCTTTCCTCTTCGAATGGCCACGATGGTCTTCCCCAGGGGTCCGGAGACGACAATCTCCCGGTCGTCCTGAGGGGTGACAGGGACTTCCATTCTTCCCTTCTCACTTTCGATAACCACGGTGTAGCGTTCCTGCCCTTTCCCCTCAAAGGGCACGTACCGGAAAACGAAGAGTATTCCCAAAACCACGCCCACGGCGATGAACGAGAGCCAGTCACTTCTCCGGAAAAGGTACACGACCATCCCCCCGCATCTCATGGAGAAGGAGCAAGAGCCCGCTTTCCAGGCATTCATTCCGCACCGCTACACCCTCGGGAACCCGAAGGAGCGCCGAAGAGAAGTTCCAGATGCCCCGAACCCCAAGACTAACGAGGATGTCCACAACCTCCTGAGCGCTGTGGGGAGGAATGGCGAGGATGGCCATTCGCACCCCAAAATGGGGGATGACCTCCTCCAGGGCTTCAAGGGGGTAAACGAGAACGCCGCCGATTTCTCTTCCAACCTTCTCAGGATCCGTATCAAAGGCGCAGACAATCCGCACTCCGTATCTCGAAAACCCCGGATAGTTCAGGAGTGCCCGGCCGAGATTCCCCACCCCGATGAGGGCGGAGAGCTTCTCCACTTGTAGCGCAAAGAGGTCCTCGAGCCTGCGGACTATGGCCTCTACAGGATATCCCCGTTTCTGCACTCCCCCAATACCCACCATGGCCATGTCCTTGCGAATCTGGGTTTCGTCGACCCGAAGGAGGGCAGCAATGTCCTGACTCTTGAGGTATGCTTCCCCTCGATCCAGAGCTCTTCTTGCCAGAGAATAGCAGAGCACCAGGCGTTGCACCGTGCTTGGAGGAACTCTCTTCAACATTTCCACCTCCTCTTTCAGTGTACTGAAAGGCCTCCATCTTTGTCCACAAAAGCAGGCGAAATCCTTCTCTGGAATCCTGTGGATAACAATTTCTGGTGCAGTTTCTCTTCCTCATCACACGAGGATTTTTCGCTTCTCAAAGTTATCCACAGCTGTGCACAAGCTGTGGATAACTTGCCCCGAACCAATTTTTGTGGTTAAATTAGGACGCACGCAAGGGAGTCACGCACCGTTCATCGAAGAGGTAAGGGGAAAGAAAACGGGGAAAGTCCTTTTCTTTTCTCCTCTTTTTGCTGTTTTTTCGGTGGAGGGAGAAACTGTGGATAACTCTGTGGACGACTGTGGATTTGCGTAGGGGGTTTCGCTATGAAAATCTCTTTCGAAGCCCTGCGGGAGATGTGGATAAAGACACTCGCACTTTTAGAGAAGCAGATGAGCACCCCCGAGTACCGTTCCTGGGTGGAAACCATCCAGCCAGTATCCCTTTTTGAGAAGCGTTTGGTCCTCGCCGTTCCTACAGAACTCTCCCGGGAGAAAATTGAACAGAAATACCTGGAGCTCATCCGGTACGCCTTCCAGCGGGTCTCAGGACTCCCGTACAATAACCTCGAAATTGGCCTCATCGTGGACCCCTCAATCCTGCGGAAACCCCAGGAGATCGCCGAAGCCCAGGGGATTCCCCCAGAATGGGAGCGACCAAACCTCAACCCCAAGTACACCTTTGCGACGTTCGTTGTTGGGAATAGCAACAAATTCGCCCATGCTGCGGCCATGGCTGTGGCAGAGAGTCCGGCCCGGGCCTACAACCCCCTTTTCATTTACGGAGGCGTGGGCCTTGGGAAAACCCACCTCATGCATGCCATTGGCCACTACATCCTTGATAAAAACCCAAACATGCGCATCGTCTATGCCTCCTCAGAGAAGTTCACCAATGAACTCATCAACGCCATCCGTGACGACAAAACCGAGGAATTTCGTCAGAAGTACCGCAACGTCGATGTCCTCCTCATCGATGACATCCAGTTCCTCGCTGGGAAGGAACGAACTCAGGAAGAGTTCTTCCACACTTTCAACGCGCTCCACGAGGCTTCAAAACAGATTGTCCTCACGAGCGACCGTCCACCAAAGGAGATTCCAACCCTTGAGGACCGCCTCCGTTCCCGTTTCGAGTGGGGGCTCATTGCCGACATCCAGCCACCAGACCTTGAAACCCGCATCGCCATTCTCCGCAAGAAAGCAGAACTCGAGGACATCCACATCCCTGATGAGGTCATCGTCTTCATCGCCAACCAGATTCCCTCCAACATCCGGGAACTCGAAGGGGCACTTGTGCGGGTCACCGCTTTCTGCAACCTCAACAACGTCAAGCCAAGCCTCAGCGTCGCCCAGGAGGTTCTGAAGGACGTCTTTCCCAAAAAAGAGACCCAGAAGGTTTCTGTAGCCGTCATCCAGCGAGTGGTGGCTGAGCACTTCGGTCTCAAACCCAGCATGCTCCGGGCCAGGAAGCGCAGTAAAGACATTGCTTACCCCCGTCAGATTGCCATGTACCTTGCCCGGGAGCTTACAGACCTCTCACTCCCCTCAATCGGCGAGGAATTCGGCGGCCGGGACCACACGACAGTGCTGCATGCCTGTGAGAAAATTCGAGAAGACATTACCAGGAATCCGCAGCTCGCCAGAGAAATCGAGGAACTTATCGAGCGGATCCGCTCCGAGAAGTGAGCACCTTATCCACACCTTGCACACAGGGAGGGGAGCTTGGAGGATGAGGGAGAGAGGGGACTTTTCCACAGAGTTCTCCTTTACTCCTACGGCTCCTCCTGAAAAAAGATTTTTTTAAAGACAGGAGAAGAGGAAGGAGGGTCCTGTGTGGATATTCGGGTTGAGGCACAGACCTTCAAAGAAGCCTTGAGCAAGGTCTATCGGGTGGTCTCCACGCGCCCCGTGACCCCGGCTCTTGGGGGTATTCTTGTGGATAGTTCTGGGGATAAGGTATGCCTTTCCGCCACTGACCTCGAGGTGGGCATCACTGCAACCTTTCAGGGAGAAATCCTTGAGGGGGGACAGGCGGTGCTCCCGGGGAAGGTCCTCTACAACATCGTTCGCACGTTCAAGGGAGAAGTGAGGTTGAGAACAGAAGGAGAGAGGGCTCTGCTCCAGTGTGGCCGGAGCCGCTTTGAGCTTTCGGGGTTTCCCCCCGGGGACTTTCCCTTCTTTCCTCAAGAAGAGGAGGGTTTTGTGGTACTCCTTCCCGGAGAGCTCTTCAAAGAGGCGCTGCTCCGGACGTACTTTGCTGTTTCTCGGGACGAGACGCGTCCCGTGCTCACAGGAGTGCTCCTTGTTTTTGCTCCGGGGCGCTTCGAGGTGGTCGCCACCGATGGCCATCGCCTGAGCCGGAATGTCCTTGAGCTTTCTGGAGTTGAAAAAGAATCCCGCTATGTTCTGCCCCAGAAAGCAGTGACAGAGCTTTTGCGCCTTCTGGGAAAGGAGGATACCCGGTTTGTCCCCCAAAACGGCAGTGTGGTCTTCCGGATTGGAGAAACCGTGCTCTTCTCCACCCTCATTGAGGGTGAGTACCCCAACTACCTCCAGGTGATTCCTCAGAGTTTCGTGAGCCGGGCTCAGGTCTCAAGGCAAGAGCTCTTAGAGGCGCTTGAGCGGGTGGCGCTTGTGACCTCTGGAGTTCCGGTGGTTGAGATAGCCTTTGGTGGAGGGGTGCTGCAGCTTCAGGTTACAGGAGACCTGGGGGTGGCGGAAGAAGAGGTGGTGGGAGAGACCGAAGGGGACCACCTGAAGGTGGCGTTTAATGTGCGGTACCTCCTTGAGGCCCTGCGGGTAATGAAGGATGAACGGGTAGAACTTGGGCTTTCTGGAGAGCTTTCCCCAGCAAAGATTTCTTCGTCTTCCTCCTTTGAGTACGTCCTCATGCCCGTCCGGCTCCAGGGAGTGTGAGTACCCTCCGTGCACTTTGAGGCGGTGCGTTTCGTGAAGTTCCGGAACCTCAGGGAGGTTGAACTTTCCCTGGGGCGGGGGGTATTCGTGCTCTTGGGAGACAATGCCCAGGGGAAGACCAACTTCCTGGAGGGCCTCTTTTTCCTTGCCCGGGGCTTTTCTCCCTTCTTTGCCCACGATGAGGAACTCATCGCCTTTGGAGAAGAAGAAGCCTTTCTTTCGGCCCGCTTCATGGAAGGGCATTCGTTCTCGGTGCGCCAGGTGGTTCTTCGCAAAAAAGGTAAGAGGGAGTGGCGCCGGGATGGGAAGCTCGAGCGGAAGAGAGCTCCTCTCCCCCTTGTGGGGTTCTTTCCTGAAGACCTTGCCCTCATCGATGGAGAGCCAAAGAAGCGGCGGGACTTTATCGATCGGGCCTTGACGTTTTTTTCTCCTCAATTTGAGGCTCTTCTCAGTGCCTATGAGCAGGTGCTCTCACGGAGGAACTTCCTCCTTCGGGAGGGGCAGGGGGAAGACCTCGTTGAGGTTTACGGAGAGAAGCTTGTGGCCCTTGGGGCGAGGATTGTTGAGGAGAGGCTCCGCTACCTCCGCCTCTTTGCCCCGTTCTTTGAGCAGGCCTACCGGAGTTTCTCTGGGGGGAACGATGCGCTCCGGATCGTGTACGAAGCCCGGGGATACACCACAGGAGAGGGGGTTCTTGAGGGTCTTAGGAGGGCGAGGGAAGCGCTGCGGGAAGAAGAGCGAAGGCGGGGAATGACGCTCTTTGGTCCCCACCGGGACGAAATCGCCTTTCTCCTCGGGGAACGGGACGTCCGGGAGTTTGCATCTTTTGGAGAGAAAAAGAGCGTGGCCCTGGCGCTGCGTATGGCGGAGAAAGCTGTGGTACAATGGATACGGAAAGACGATGTGGTGCTCCTCCTTGACGATGCGTTCCCGGGACTGGATACGAGGAGACGGCAAGCACTTGCATCGTGTCTTTTCTCTGAAGCCCAGGTTTTCCTCACCACTACAGAGAGGAACCTGGCACTTGAGCTCAAAAACCAGGGTGCACGGGTATTCCTTGTGCGTGCGGGGGAGATTCGGGAATGAACAAACCTTCGCCACTCTCTGAGGCCCTGGTGGAGTTCCTGAGGCGGCAGGGCCTTCTGCCCAGGGTCCAGATGTACCAGGCCATAGAGCGATTCGGCGAGTGGTTTCCAGATCTTGCGGCGGTGTGCACCCCAAAGAAGGTGGTGCGAAATATGCTCTTCCTTGAGGTTTCGGATCCCATGTGCCTTCTTGAGGTCGAGGGGAGAGCTTGGGAAATTCTTGAGACTTTCCGGCAGCGGGGGATTCCCCTTGAGGCGGTGAAAATTCGGGTGTGTCCACGAGGTGACGAAAAGTGACGAAGAAAGAGTACACGGCCGAGGCCATTCAGATCCTCGAAGGACTGGAAGCAGTCCGGAAGCGGCCGAGCATGTACATCGGGAATACGGATATTGGGGGGCTGCACCACCTGGTGTTCGAGGTGGTGGACAACAGTGTCGATGAGGCCCTGGCCGGTTTCTGCACCGAAATTACGGTGACCATCCACCGGGACGGTAGTGTTTCTGTTCTCGACAACGGGCGGGGGATTCCGGTGGACATCCACCGGGGGGCGGGGAAACCGGCGCTTGAGGTGGTTTTGACCACTCTCCACGCCGGGGGAAAATTCGAGAGCGGAGCCTACACGATTTCTGGAGGGCTCCACGGGGTGGGGATTTCAGTGGTCAACGCCCTCTCGGAGTGGCTTGAAGTGGAGGTAAAAACCCAGGGAAGAATCTGGCACCAGCGCTATGAGCGAGGAAAGCCGGTCACGCCTCTCCGTTCCCTGGGAGAGACGGAGGAGACGGGGACGTTCGTTCGCTTCAAGCCGGACCCCCTGATCTTCTCCCAAACGGAATTTCACTTCGACATCATTGCCCAGCGCCTGAAGGAGCTCGCCTTTTTAAACCCCGGGCTTACCCTGAGCCTTGCTGATGAGCGCTCGGGGAAGCAAAAGGTGTACAGTTTTTCAGGAGGCATCCGGGCCCTGGTGGAGCACCTCAACCAGGGGAAGGGTGTGCTTCATCCCGAGCCGATTTTCTTTTCTGGGAGCCGGAACGGCATCCGGGCCGAAATCGCCCTCCAGTACAACGATGGGTACCTGGAGACAGTGCTCTCTTTTGCCAACAATATCCGTACTGAAGAGGGTGGGACCCACGTGACGGGGTTCAAGACCGCCCTCACCCGGGTTATCACCGAGTACATCGAGCGGCATGGCATCCTCAAGGAGAAGGAGGAGCTCCCCACGGGGAACGACGTCCGGGAAGGACTCTGTGCCGTGATCCACGTTCTCGTCCCTTCGCCGCAGTTTGAGGGGCAGACAAAGACCAAGCTTGGGAATCCCGAGGTCCGGAGTTTCGTCGAGGATCTTGCGGGGAATTTCCTGGGAACCTTCTTTGAGGAGAATCCCGGGGTGGCTCGGGCGATTGTGGAGAAGGTCTTGGAGAGCGTTCGAGCCCGAATCGCAGCACGGAAAGCCCGGGAGCTTGCCCGCAAAAAGGACAGTCTGGAATCGGTGACGCTCCCCGGGAAGCTTGCCGACTGCACCGAAAAGGACCCTCGCGTTGCAGAGATTTTCATCGTGGAGGGAGACTCAGCCGGGGGCTCAGCCAAACAGGGGAGAGACCGGCGCTTCCAGGCCGTTTTGCCCCTTCGGGGCAAAATCCTCAACGTGGAGAAGGCAAGTCTTCACCGGATCCTCTCAAGCGATGAAATCCGGAACATCATTGCCGCCCTGGGCTGTGGCATTGGGGATGATCTCACCATTGAGAAACTCCGCTACCACAAGGTCATCATCATGACTGATGCCGACGTGGATGGTGCCCATATCCGAACGCTTCTGCTCACCTTCTTCTACCGCTACATGCGTCCGCTCCTTGAAGGTGGGCACATCTACATTGCCCTTCCACCTCTCTACCGCGTCCGGGTAGAGAAGACCGATTACTACGCTTTTGATGACCGGGAGCTTGAGCGGATTCTTGAGGGTCTCCGGAGCAGGAAGTACACCATCCAGCGATACAAAGGTCTTGGAGAGATGAACCCGGAGCAGCTCTGGTACACCACCATGAACCCGAAAACCCGTACCATCAAACAGGTCACCATTGAAGATGCCCTCGAGGCTGAGACGATTTTCAGCATCCTCATGGGGGATGCGGTGGAGCCCCGCCGGGAATTCATCCAGGAACACGCCCTTGAAGTGGTGAACCTCGATATCTGAAGGTGGTGCCTGTGGACGAGAAAGGAAAAGTCCTCCTTGTTGATGTAAAAGATGAGATGAAAGAAGCCTACCTGAGCTATGCCATGAGCGTCATCGTGGGGCGGGCACTCCCTGACATCCGTGATGGACTGAAGCCCGTCCAGCGGCGCATTCTCTACGCCATGCAGGAAATGAACCTGCGCCCCACCGAACCTTACCGCAAAAGTGCCCGCGTGGTGGGGGATGTTCTCGGAAAATACCACCCCCACGGTGACATGGCGGTGTATGAGGCTTTAGTGCGTCTGGCTCAGGACTTCACCTGTCGGTATCCTCTCGTAGATGGTCACGGCAACTTTGGCTCGGTTGACGGGGATCCTCCAGCGGCCATGCGGTACACGGAGGTTCGCCTGGCGCCGATTGCGGAAGAAATGCTCCGGGACCTTGAGAAGGACACCGTGGATTTCGTACCGAATTTCGACGAGTCCTTGAAAGAACCCGTGGTGCTTCCCGCGAGTTTCCCCCAGCTCCTCGCCAACGGTGCTTCAGGCATTGCCGTGGGCATGGCCACGAACATCCCCCCGCACAACCTGCGGGAGCTCGTAGATGGACTACTGTACCTTCTGGACCATCCTGAAGCTTCGGCAGAAGACCTCCTCCGCCTCATTCCTGGGCCCGATTTCCCCACAGGGGGGAAAATCGTCGGGAGGCGGGGGATTGAGGAGTACTTCCGGGAAGGACGGGGAAAGCTCGTCATCCGGGGAGAGGCCACCGTGGAGGAAATTGCCCGGGGGAAGCAGGCCGTCGTCATCCGGGAACTCCCCTACCAGGTGAACAAGGCGAGCCTTGTGGAACACATCGCCCGCCTTGTGGAGGAGAAAAAGCTCCCCGACGTTGCCGAGGTTCGGGATGAATCCGACCGGGAGGGCATCCGGGTGGTGCTCGAACTCAAGCGAGGTGCCAACCCTCATTACATCCTCCGCTACCTCTACAAACACACGGCGTTAGAAGTGAGCTTTGGGGTAATCCTTCTGGCTCTGGTTTCGGGGAAGCCCGAGGTCTGTACCATGCCGCAGGCCCTGAAGCACTTCCTCGACTTCCGCCGGGAGGTCATCCTCAGGCGAAGCCGTTTTGAGCTCAAGGAGGCGGAAGAACGAGCGCATATCCTTGAAGGCTTTTTACGGGCTCTGGACCTCATCGACCAGGTGATTGCCCTCATCCGTTCCTCTCAGAGTGTTCCTGAGGCAAGGGGACGTCTTGTGGAGGAGCTCGGCTTTACAGAGAAACAGGCTCAGGCCATCCTGGAGATGCGTCTCCAGCGCCTGGTGGCTCTGGAGCGGGAGAAGCTCGAGGAGGAGTACCGGGACATTACTGCGAAAATCTTCCGTCTCCGGGAGATCCTCGAAAAGGAGGAAGTTCTCCGGGAGTGTATCCGGGAAGAGCTCCGGCGAATTCGAGAGCTTTACGGCGACGAGCGGCGAACGCGGATTATCGAAGAGGAAGAGAAAGAGGAGGAAGCGACGCCCCTCATCCGGGAAGAGGAGGTTGTTATCACCCTCACCCGCGATGGGTACGTGAAGCGGGTGCCCCTTGCAACCTACCGGCGTCAGGGCCGGGGAGGGAAAGGGGTGAGTGCCGTCGCTACCGGGGAAGAGGACTTTGTGAGCACCATGGTGGTCACAACCACATTGCACCGGGCGCTCCTTTTCACCAGCTGGGGGCGGGCCTTCCAGCTTCCGGTGCACCAGCTTCCCGAGATGGGTCGCCAGGCCAAGGGTATGCACCTTGTGAACCTCTTGCCGCTTGAGGAAGGGGAACGAGCTGTCACCCTCATCCCCATTCGGGACTTTAAGGAGGGGAAGTACCTCTTCTTCGTGACGGCAAAGGGGAGAGTCAAAAAGATTGACCTTCTGGAGCTTCTCTCTGTTACCCGCCGGGGCGTGCGGGTTGTGGAGCTTGAAGAGGGAGACGAGCTTGAAGGGGTGTTCACTACCTGCGGGGAGGACCGGGTGTTTCTGGCGACCTCACAGGGCCTGGGACTGAGCTTCAAAGAGGAAGAGGTTCGGCCCATGGGCAAGGCTGCCTCCGGTGTGCGGGGGATGAGCCTCCGGGAAGGCGACCGGGTAGTGGGAGCCTGCGTGATACGCCAGAACGAGACGCTCCTTGTCGTCACCTCTTCAGGCATGGGGAAGCGGGTGGATCCCGAGGAATTCCCGGTCCACCACCGGGGCGGGATGGGTGTCCGCCTCCTCAGGGAATCGGAGCGCTCGGGGAAGGTGGTGGGGGTCGCCGCGGTGAAAGGCGAGGAGGAGCTGCTCCTCTCAACCCAGAAGGGGCTCCTCATCCGGGTCCACACCAGGGAGGTCCCCATCCAGAGCCGAGTGGCCCAGGGTGTCCGACTCATTCGCCTGGAAAAGGACGACCAGGTGACATCTTTTGCCGTTGTGCTCCCATGAGCATGAATCCCCATGGTGGCCGGGTACTGGAATGGCTCAGAGAGGGGAAGGAAGGGATTGACCTGAGCGCCAACCTCAACCCTCTGGGCCCTCCGGAAATCCTCCGGAGACGGTGGCCTGACCTTTTTGCTGCTCTCTCGCTCTACCCTCCCCTTGACCCCCGTTTTGTGGGGCGGCTCCTTGAGGCCATCTATGGCTTTCCTCAGGAGGCCATTCTCCCCTGCAATGGGGCCACCCAGGGGATCTACCTCCTTGGGCGAGCACTTTCGGGGAAAATCGTGGTTATCGTGGAGCCGTGCTTCACCGAGTATGCCCGGGCCTTTCGTCTTGGGGGAAAGGAAATCCGGCGTCTCCTTGTATTCCCTGAACCTCCCCCGAATCCCCTTGAAGCCCTTCGTGGGGCCGACATCGTGGTCCTCGGGAACCCTGGAAATCCCCTGGGGGACACCGAGGGGCTTGCGCTCTATTTCCAGGCCCGGGAGGAGGGCCTCTCCACAGTATTTGTGGTTGACGAGGCATTCCAGGAGTTCCTCGGGGAAGAGACCTCCCTGGTCTTTCGGGTGTTCTCTGATCGAAACCTCTACATCGTCCGTTCCCTCACCAAGTACTTCGCCTTAGCCGGCCTTCGGGGAGGGTTTGTGGTCACCCATCCAGAGAACGCGGCTTTTCTCCTTGACCACCTTGAACCCTGGAGTGTGAACACAGTTCTCGTCAGGGCGCTTGAGCTTTTTGCCTCTGAGGATCTTTCGCCTTTCCGGGAGGCCACCCAACGCTGGCTTTTAGAGGAAAAGGCTTTTCTGGAACGGGAGTTTTCTGCTCTCCCATTCCTCTCCTTCTTCCCTTCCCGGGCGAACTTCTACACCCTGTGGACAGAGAAAGAGGACCCGGAGTTTTTTTCTTTCCTGGAGCAAAAGGGAATTTTCGTCCGCAGACTCGGGGACTTCTTCGGCCTTGGCGGTCGATTCTTCCGGGTAGCGGTGCGGACCCGGAGGGAAAACGAACGATTCCTCGAGGCGGTGAGGGAATATGGTGGTGCACGCTGAACGGGTGCTGATTCTCGGAGGGGCCCGAAGCGGCAAAAGCCGCCTGGCCCTCAGGATGGTGGAAGAGACAGGACTCCCGGCAATTTTCTGCGCCACCGGGATTCCGGTTGATGAGGAAATGCGGTCCCGTATCCTCCGCCACCAGAAGGAACGCCCCCCACACTTTACCACTGTGGAAACGCCGTACGGATTTTCTCCCCTGAAAGCGCTGGAGCTTTCGGGGAAGGCTGTGCTTTTGGACTGTGTGTCATTCCTCGTGAGCAATGTCCTCCTTGAGGAAGAAGATGGAGAGAGGGCCTATGGACGGGTGGTGGAGGAGTTCGGGATGCTTTTTGCCCGTCAGGAAGAGGAAGGGTTTTTCCTGGTACTTGTGAGCAACGAGGTGGGCATGGGTGTGGTGCCTGATTCCCGTCTTGGCCGGGAATTCCGGGACCTTCTCGGGAGAGTGAACCAGTGGCTGGCAGAGAGAGCTCACCGGGTGTATTTTGTTATAGCGGGGATTCCCTGGCAGCTTCGATGAAGCGGGCACTCTGTCTTTTGCGTCTTGCAGTGAGTTTCCTCACCCCCCTCCCCCTGGGGGGAGGGATGTACCGGGGCGGGGATCTCGCCCGGGCCTCCGTCTTCTTTCCCCTTGTGGGGCTTGGGATTGGTGGGGCCGTGTGGGGGGTACGCCTTGCGGTGCTCTCCCGCACAGAAGATGCTCTTTTAGCCAGCCTCCTCGCCCTGTTTTTCTGGGTGGTGCTCACCCGGGGGCTGCACCTTGACGGGGTGGCCGATGTGTGTGACGCCCTCTTTGGTGGGAGTGGAAAGAGGGAACGCCAGGAAATTCTCAAGGACCCCCGCATCGGGACCTTTGGAGTTTTGGGAGTGATTTTTGTCCTGGGCATGAAGGGGGCGGCGCTCCTCCACTCCGAGAGCGCCTTCTCCCTCCTTCTTGCCCCGGCCTTCGGGCGGGCGGTGGCCCTGCTTTTTGGCGCGTTCTTTTCTCCCTTTCCCCGGGAGGTGCCGGGCCTTGGGGAGGAGTTCCTGGGAAGGGTCCCGAAAGGCGCATTCCTGGGATGGGGTGGGGGGCTCTGTGTGGTCTCGTTTCTTGTCGGGGGCTGGACATTCACTTTGAAAACTGCCGCCGGCTTTGGTATCATGTTCACGCTTGGGAAAGTGCTCTCCCGGAGTTTTGGCGGACTCAACGGAGACGCTTTAGGAGCAGGAATCGAGTGGGGGGAGGCACTGTGGCTTTTGCTTTTGAAGTTGTGAAGCGCGCGAGGGCTCTCTGTCCGGGCAGCGCAGGTGAAGTGCTACAGGGAGTCATCGGAGGGCAGGAGGTCCTCGTTTCGCTGACTGTGGACCGCTTCAGCGAGATGGAGGTGGTCCTTGGGGAAACGTCCTCCATCCCCCCAGGACTCTGGAAAAGTAGAAGGGCCCTGGAGCTTGCCCTGGAGTATTTTGGAGGGGAACACCTCAGGGGGCGGGTTACCCTGCGCAGAAGGAGGGGCCTTCCCGAGGGCAAGGGCTTTGCCTCAAGCACCGCAGATATTGCCGCAACGGTGGGGGCGGTGGCCCATCTTCTGGGACGAAAAATCCGGGAGGAGGAGATTGCCCGACTGGCGCTCTCCATTGAGCCTACTGATGGGACGTTTTTCCCCTCCTGGTGTCTTTTCGACCACCTCCGGGGGGAGGTATTCCTGACCCTTGCCGTGCCCCAGTATCTTGGGGTTGTGGTGGTGGAGCTCCCTGGGGAAGTTCCCACCCTTTCGGTGGACCGGGAGAAGCTCCGCCGGCATTTTGAACAATTTTCCCGGGAAACCGAGAAGGCTTTCGAGCTCCTCGAGCGGGGTCTTGAGGAGAGGGACCTTACCCTTGTGGGGAAAGCGGCGACGCTGAGTAGTGCCATCATGCAGGAGTACGAACGCAGTGAAATCTTCTTCCTCCTTTCCCAGGCTCTTCAGGATATCAGGGCTTTGGGAGTGAACCGGGCCCACACGGGGTGCGCCTTTGGGGTCCTTTTCGACCTTCGCCTTGTGAGCCTTGAGGAGGCCAGACGCAGAGTCTCTGAGGTTCTCAGGGGGAAAGATGTTGCGCTCTGGACTGCCAAAGCCATTGGAGGGGGCATTCGGGTGGTTGGAACATGAAGGAAGTGTGCCTGGTACGCCATGGGGATACCGACGCCACGGAACGGGAGTACTTTGCCGGCTGGATGAACCTCCCCCTTACCCCCAGGGGGCGAAAGAGGATTCTGAAGGTCCGGGAGTTTCTGGGAAAACGGCAATTCGATGGGGTCTTCTCGAGTCCCCTTGCCCGAACGATTGAGACGGCGCTTCTTCTGGCTGGCCTCGATACCCCCCTTGAGGTCTGCGAAGACCTGAAGGAGCGGTCTTTTGGACAGTGGGAGGGGAAGAAGTGGCGGCACCTCAGGGACGAGTTTCCCGAGGAGGTCGCCGAATGGGAAAGAGACCCCCTTCGCTTCACGCCCCCGGGGGGCGAGAGCTTTGAGCGAGTTCTCAAGAGGGTTATCCACTTCTGGGAGCGGCTGAAGGGTTTCCCCGATGGACGGTACCTCGTTGTGACCCACGCGGGGGTTTTGCGGTGTTTTCTCGTGCACCTTCTTGGAGTACGCTTTGAGCAAACCTTTGCGCTGCGCCTTGATCCGGGGGTACTCATCGTGGTCAAAGACAATGAGGATTTCTCTCAGGTAACGCACCTTGTGAACTTCGAGGTGGAGCCATGATCGGGCTTTTCCGGCTCCTCTTTGGGGTGGGCCTTGACCTTGCCTTTGGGGACCCGGAACCCTTCCACCCCGTTTTAGGGATTGGTCGCCTCATCGGGTTTCTGGAACGGCTTTGCTTCCCGAAAGAGCGGAACTTCAAGCGAGAGTTCCTCCTGGGTTTTGTGGTGCTTGGAGTGGTGGCCGGAGGACTGGGGGTGGGGTATGGTTTTTTGCGGCGTTTCCTTTTCCAGATGTCCCCGGTACTCTTTCTTGCGGTGGAGGTCTATCTCATTTTTAACTCCCTGGCGCTCCACACCCTCCTCCGGCGGGGAAAAGAGGTGGAAGAGGCTCTCGAGGCAAAAGACCTCCCGAGAGCCCGGAAGGCCCTGCAGCACCTCGTGGGACGGGACACTGAACACCTCTCCGAGTGGGAGATTGTGCGGGGGTGTGTGGAGTCGCTTGCCGAGAACTTCAACGACGCCTTTGTTGCTCCCCTCTTTTACACTGCGCTCTTTGGTGCTTTGGGGGGCCTGGTATACAGGGCGGTGAACACCCTGGATTCGATGCTTGGGTACCGGGATTTCCGGTACTACTTCTTCGGGTTTGCCTCGGCCAGAGCAGACGATGTGGCAAACTTCCTCCCTGCTCGCCTGAGCGCTCTCTTCATCGCGCTCTCTGCGCTTTTCTGTGGCCGCTTTTTCAAAGGGGCTCTGGCCTGTGCTTTTCGGGATGCACGCAGGCACCCAAGTCCCAACGCAGGCTGGCCGGAGAGCGCCATGGCAGGGGCTTTAGGGGTGCGGCTTGGAGGGGTCAACTACTACCAGGGGAAGCGGGAGGAACGTCCCTTCCTGGGGGACCCGGTTCTTGACCTTGTTCCTCTGCGCATTCGTGAAGCCCGGGAAATCGTTGCGGTGGGAGCGGGTATCGCAGTTTTCTGTTTCTCTCTTGTGGCCTTCTTCTTCTCCCTCTGAGGTGCGGGCTATGGAGGAGAGAAAATTCACCGTCACGCCGTACGAACCTTCGCGGCTCAAGCGACAGATTGTCCTCGCCATCTTCCTGAGTCTTGGGACCATTTTCCTCGTGTTCTCCCTGGGGTCTTTCCGCGGGGTTTCGGTGACCGAAATCGACGAGCTCCTCTTCCGCCCGGCCTTTTTGCTTCTCGCGCTTTCCTTTGTGGTGATGGGATGGTTTGTGGACGGGACGAGGATTTTCTTCACCACCCGGGCCTGGGGGAAGAGGATTCGGTTTCGGGATGCCCTGGCGGCAGCGCTCTCCACGTACTTTATGTCGGCCATTACTCCCTTCCTCACGGGGGGAAGTCCTGCCCAGCTCTTTGTTCTCGCCCGCTCCGGGCTCTCCTGGGGAGAGGCGGGGAGCCTCGTGGTGGTGTGCGGCATCCTCTACCAGGCGGGGCTTCTGACTCTCATGGTGTTCTTCTTCGCCCTCTTTGGAGCCGCGATGAGCCTGCGGGGGATTCTCCTTGGGCTTCTGTACTCCTTTGCCATCTTCTACAGCACCATCATGTTTCTCCTCTTTTTCTTCCTCTTCCGCCCCCAGGTCCTCTTCCGCCTTGTGGACTGGGGTATTCACTTTGTCCGTCGCCATTTCCCTCGAGCGAAGTTCTCCGAAAGCGCGGTCCGGCAGTGGATCGAGACCTTTTTCGCCGAATTCCGGGAGGGTTTCTCTATTCTCTTTTTGCGGAAACCCCAGTACCTCCTCTGGAACATAGGTTGCTATGTGGCGTATTTCCTCTGTACCTTCTCTGTAGCCTATTTCATCCTTCGTGCTTTTGGTCTCTCGTATTCGTACTTCCGGGTGGTGGGCGCTCAGATCCCGCTCTTTTTCGTCTTCTCTTTCATTCCTTCCCCGGGGGCCAGTGGAGGCGTGGAGCTCTCCATTGCCTCAGTCTTCCGGGGGTTTGTGGGGACGTACCGTCTGGGGAGCTTTGTGCTCCTGTGGCGAACTGCGACCTATTATCTCCCCCTCCTTGTGGGGGGTGTGGTGTTTTTCCGGGTGCTCCGGGGGCTTTCGGTGAATGCCCGCCATGAACAGGCTAAACCTCTCAAGAACCATCCTCTCCCTCCTTCTTGAGGCTTTCCCTGGAAGCGTTTCTGGGGAGAAAATAGGGGCTACAGGCGGCGTCAGTCGGGTGGCGGTATGGAAGGAGGTCCGGAAACTCCAGGACCTCGGATTCCCCATCGTTGCCTCTCGTCTGGGGTATCGTCTGGCATCCATCCCCGACCGCTTCGACCCCGACTTTCTCGAGCCTTATCTTGAAAGAGACGTCCCTGGAATTCGGGTCGTATACCGGGAGGAGGTGGATTCGACGAGCACCCTCCTCAGGGCCCTTGCGGAAGAAGGTGCTCCTGAGGGGACGCTGTGCATTGCCGAGCGCCAGACTCGGGGACGGGGGAGAAGAGGCCGAAGCTGGTTTTCCCTTCCTGGGAAGAGCCTCACCTTCTCATTTCTTCTTCGCCCGCTACTTTCCCCCTCTTTTTGCGCCTCCTGCACCCTCCTTGCCGGGATTGCCCTGGCCGAGGCCCTGGAAGGGCTTGGTTTTTCCCCGGTGCTCAAGTGGCCCAACGACGTACTCCTTGGCGGGAAGAAAGTTGCCGGTATCCTCCTTGAGACCGCAACGGATCTTGACGAGGTTTCGTGGATGGTTCTCGGGGTTGGGGTGAACGTGAACCTCGAAAGGCGCGACCTCACCCCCCTCCCCTTTCAGGCCACGTCACTCCTTTTTGAGGGGGGTGTTCCTGTTCTTCGTGTTGAGGTTCTGCGGCGATTCCTCGCCTGCTTTCTGGCAGCCTACAGGCGATGGAAGGAAGAAGGAGACTTCTCGCCCTGGGTTGCGGACTACAACCGTCGCCTCGCCTTCCTGGGTCGTTCGGTCACCATCGTCGGGGGAAAATCCCCGGTCTCCGGTACAGCCCTTGGGGTTGACGGAAGCGGGGCGCTCCGGGTAATGGAGGGGGAAAAGGAGCGACGCATCACCTGGGGAGAGATTGCTTGAGAAAGCCACTCACCTTTCCAGAACCTTTGCCACGATGGACGAGAGCGCCTCGTTCTCGTATTCCTCGATGGTGCCTTCGTCGCAGTGCTTTGCAAGCTCTGGATCCAGCGGAAGGCTTCCAAGGAAAGGCAGGGACATCCGGGAAGCAACGAGATGCCCCTTTTCCTCACCAAAAAGGGCGATTTTCCCGTGGCAGTGGGGACAGAGGATGAAACTCATGTTCTCCACAAGCCCCACAATGGGCTTCCCCAGGTCTTCCACCATGTGAATGGCTTTCCGGACCACAAGGAGCGCCATGTCCTGGGGTGAGAAGACGATGACCACACCCGTCAGGGGTATCGTCTGCAGAATGGTCAAAGGGATATCTCCGGTACCCGGCGGCACGTCGAGGATGAGAACCTCCGGGTCATTCCAGACGGTTTCTTCCCACAGTTCCTGCAGGGCTTTGCTGAGAAGAGGACCGCGCCAGATCACCGGTTGATCCGGCCTTTCAAGGATGAGGTTTATGGACATGACCTCAATGCCGAGGGTTTTCGTCTTTACCGGGAAGATGCCCGGATTGAGCACCTCGGGCCTTTCCCCCTCAATGCCGAACATGGTGGGGATACTCGGTCCGGTGATATCGGTGTCCATAATGCCAACCCTCTTGCCCTTTCGGGCAAGCTCGCAGGCCAGAAGGGCCGAGATCGTGCTTTTCCCCACGCCCCCTTTACCGCTCATCACCGCAAAAACTTTCTCGATGCGACTGTAACGGCTCATTTTTCCTTCCTCCCCCAAAGGAGCGTCATTCCTACCCCGCAGGGAACGTACCCTTCTGCCCACAGGGAACGAATACGCTCCGTAGCGAAGAAACCCGTACAGTGTGCAGGAGCTACCTTTCCAACTCCTTCGGCCTTCATGACTTCAAGCGTTTTGTCGATGTCCTCTTCCTGGGCAAAGGCAAGGTGAAGTCCCCCGAGAAACCCCGAAATCCTCTTGCCCCAGAGCCGGGCCCTCTCCAGGAAAGCATCCACCCCGGGGTGACAGCATCCACAAAGAAGCAGGACTCCCTCCTCCCCCTCGATGAGAAGCCCCTGCTCCCGCACAGATCCCTCCACTTCGCCGGTGGTTGCCACAGAGGACGTGAGGCGTTGGGGGGCCTGTACTTCGATACATTTTGCCCCAGTTTCCCGGATGCGTGCTCTGGTTGCTTCGGAAAACGACGGGAGGATGTAGACCGTTACCCGGGGGTACGAGCAAAGGAAGTGCCAGAGCCCCCCGATGTGGTCGTAGTGCTCATGGGAGATGACCACAGAGGAAATGGTGCCGGGGTCAATGCCCAGAAGCTCCATGTTCTTGAAGAGCAGAGGACCACTTTCCCCGGTGTCGAAGAGGATGTTTTCCTCCCCCTCCACAAGACAGGAAAAACCGTGGGAGGCAAGGAGCGACGGGGCGAGCGCTGTGTTGTCATAGAGTACGGTGAGCTTCACCATATTCTCCCTGAGACCCACCTCAACCTCTATTCCTGTGGCAGTCATGGCCGTTTTCGGTGTGGCAGGGAACGGCAAGTTCTCTAAGGCGTCCCTGAACGAATGCGGCAACGGCGTCTTTGAGGGTTTCGTCGTCGGTTTGGAAGACAGAAATACCGGCACTTTTCAGCCGCCCAAGGCCCCTTGGGCCCATTCCCCGAACAAGGACGATTTCGGGAGAGAGCTTGAGGACCCAGTCATGGGTGAAACCGCCAGAATGCCCGCCTTCGTTGGGAGGGAACTCGATTCGGAGGATCTCTCCTCCTTCACCAAGTTCAAGGAGGGCAAAATACGGGGTTCGCCCGAAGTGCTCGAAAATGCGGGACTCCATACCCCTGGGTTCCTCAATGGGGACGAGAATCCGCTTCTTCATCGTTTCTACCTCCTTTTTGGGGCCGGGGAATTCCCCGGCCCATTTTAGGGTCAGTTCTGAGTTTCTTTTTTCTTAAGTTCTTCGAGCTCCTGGATCCGCTTCTCGAGATAGGCCTTTTCTTCCCGGAGAGCCTCAAGCTCTGCCTCGAGGTCTCTCAGGGTGGGGCCTGCAAAAGAGGCTCTCCAGAGTGCAGAAGCGTGGACGATTCTTCCTGCAGGATCCACGTAGAACGCGTGTGGTCCTCCTCCGCACCGGCATGGTCCGATGTACCGGTACCCTGCCGGAGCACTACCAATCCAGGCTCCTCGCCAGCTCCCTCTCCATCCATACATGCAGCTTCACCTCCCGTGTATTCAGGTTCTGCAGGAACCTTGACCCCTCCATCCCCTCCGGCAACGACACCGGTGAGGTGGAAGAGGAAACTCTTCCTGGTATACCGGTCCCCCCTCGATTCGAAGGGGTTTCCCAAGAATCAACGCCTCGGCCACTTTTTTCCGCGCGTTCTCGAGGATTCGGCCAAAGGTCGGGCGCGAAATCCCCATTCGCTGTGCCGCTTCTTCCTGGTAGAGACCCTCGAAGTCGGCAAGCCGAATGGCTTCGAGTTCATCAAGGGTCAGGACTATCTCCTGGGAGTTTTCCAGGGTTTCGGGATAGAAGCACCATATCTTTGGCACCCAGCCGATTCTCCTTGGACAGTGTGGTCGTGGCATTGTTTGTCACCGCCCCGCTGCTCTAATTATAAGCATATGTTCATAATTCGTCAAGGGTTCGAGTGGCCCTACCGTTTTGGCTCTGCTCCTTTGGGGAACCCTGTTGCGCGGTTTTGTTAACTCATGATATGATTTAGGTTAACGAAAAACCAGGAGAGGAGGATGCTCATGCAGCTTTCTCCACGTACTATGGCCCGTGTTGCCCTCTTTACGGCACTCTGTGTAGCTGCGGCGGTATTCTTCCGTTTTGGAGGGAATCTTGTTCCCTTTAGCCTCGTTCCCTTTGTGGTGTTCCTCTCAGGGTTTCTCCTCCCACCCCGGGAGGCTTTCCTCAGCATGGCCCTCTACGTTCTCCTTGGCCTTCTGGGGCTTCCCGTCTTTGCCACCCCACCTTTCGGGGGTCTGGCGTACGTGTTTCGGCCTACCTTTGGGTTCCTTTTAGGTTTCATGCTTGCTGCTCCCTGTGTGGCGTTCTTCTCGAGGGGCAAGAAAAGTCCACTGAAAGTTGCCATGGCCGTTGTCCTGGGCATGGTGGCGATGTACCTTCCCGGGATACTCTACTTCTTCCTGGCCATGAATACTTTTCTGGGAAAACCTATGGGATTTTCGAACGTTCTCCGGATTGCTTTCCTCCCCTTCATCGGTCCAGACGTTGTGAAAGCCTTCCTGGCATTCCTTCTGGCTCAGGGAGTGGTGCGGCGGATGGAGGGAAAGAGGTAGGCTTCGCCCTTTCTAGAGCCCATCACCAGGCAAGGAATCTATCAATTTTTTTGATATAAATGAAAAAACTTTGCGGAAGCTATAGGAAAAGTTTTTTCACCTGTTGACAGGAAGAAGTGGCACATGTTACACTCCTCAAAAAGAGCAACGAATTTGTTTTGTATCATTTTTCTTGATACAAAAGGAATGAAAAGGCTGTGATGCGAAAAGGCGGAAGCATCCTCGTCCTCAACACGGAGAAGGACTTTGAGGTTCTGAAAGTCCTGGGCTCAGACCTCAGGATCCGTATCCTCGGGCTTTTGAACGGGAAAAAGCTCAACGTGAACGAGATCGCTAAAGCCCTCAACATCCCCCAGTCCACAGCTGCCGTGAACATTAAAGCCTTAGAGAAAGCCGGGCTTGTGAAAGTCGAGAACAAAAAGGGAAAGAAAGGCTCTCAGAAGCTCTGCAGTGCCCAGTACAGCGAGATTGTCATTGCCTTCCCTTCCAGGGCACCTGAAGACAGGGAGGACGACGTGATCGAGGTGGAGATGCCCGTGGGCCTCTATACCAAGTTCGAGGTGAGCCCTCCCTGCGGGCTGTGTTCTCCAGAGAAAATCATCGGCTTTCTCGATGCGCCCGACTCTTTCTGGAGCCCGGAGAGGGTGAAGGCAGGACTTCTGTGGTTTGAGAAAGGCTTTGTGGAGTACAAGTTCCCGAATAACGCCCTGTATAAGCGCGAACCCCTCAAGCGCATCGAGGTCTCCATGGAGCTCTCCTCAGAGGTCCCGGGGACGAACAAGAACTGGCCCTCAGACATCACCCTCTGGATCAACGAGGTGGAAATCGGCACCTGGACCTCTCCGGGAGACTTTGGGGACAGGCGGGGCCGGTTTACTCCGCTTTGGTGGAAGCTCGAAGGGTCCCAGTACGGGCTTTTGAAGACCTGGATTGTGACGGATGAGGGCTCTTTTGTGGACGGAGAACGGGTCTCTGACGTTACCCTGAAAGACCTCAAAATCTACGACCACTCGTCCATCAAGATACGGGTGGGGGTCAAAGAAGACGCACGGAACGTCGGCGGCATCAACATCTTCGGCCGCGGGTTTGGCAACTACGACCAGGATATCGTGCTGCGGCTGTGTTTCTGAGGGGTGCAGAGACCGGAGGAGGTGATGGGAGAAGGGGTGTACGGGAAAGGAAAGACGTGGAAACACATATGGTCGGTTCTTCTCTGGGGTTTCTCCAAAATCTTTACCTTTAAGGGAACGGGTTTTCGTGTGAGGAAGTGGTGAGAAATTGTAGCATATGGCGTATGAAGGGGGGATTAAGAAAATGCGCAGAATTGTTGTTGCTTTGATATTGTGTGGGTTGATAGGGTTAATAGGTTTCAGTGCAGCAAGTGCTAAAACAACGCTAACGTTTGTTTCTTACTTTGATGTTTCTCCCGAAGCCACATGGCCTGCAGCTGCGGCTCACTGGATGATGGCGGATAAGTTCATGAAAGCAAATCCAGATGTGGAAATCCAGTTTCTCTTTGTAACCTTTGGCGAATTAGTGCCTCAGGTTGTACGTTGGACAATGACTGGGGAGCTACCAGACATCGTTGCTCTGGATAATCCTGATGTGCTACATGCTGCGGCTGCCGGGGTCTATTATGATCTTACGCCTTTAGTGCAACAGTGGGGACAGTGGGACGATTTTTACGCAGGGGTCAAGCACGCCCTCACCTATCAGGATCAAATTGTTGCACTGCTCCCCGGTACTAACAACGTTGCGTTGTATTATCGAAAGGATATCTTCCGTCAGTATGGGTTGACACCCCCGCGAACGTGGAAGGAACTGTTGGATGTTTGCGCCCTTCTGTCCGAAAAGCTTGCAGGGACGGGGATGTATCCACTTGGGGTGGCTGCAACGAACACTGAGGAGCTTACATGGCAGTTTGAGCCATTTTTATGGAGTAACGGAGGCTCACTTCTGGAACTTGACAAGCCTGAAGCAATAGCGGCGCTGGAGCTCTGGGTAGAGTTGTTCCAGAAAGGCTATGTTCCTCAGGATGCGCTGACATGGGGCCAAGGGGCAGATCCTTTCATTGGTGGACAGGTTGCGATGATGATTAACGGTCCCTGGATCCTTCCGCTGGTGAGGGAAGCAGGTCTTGAGTATGGCATCGTACCCATTCCTGCCCCAAGTGAAGGCCGTAAGGTCGTTGTGCCGATGGGGGGAGAAACGCTCGGCATTAGTTCAACCATTCAAGCTGATAAGGTTGCCATTGCGTGGAAATATTTCACCTTCTTTGTCGAACCGGAAAATATGGCTGAATTTTGCACTAGGGCTGGTTATGTTCCGACTCGCAAGAGCGCGCTGCCTCTGGTTGTAGCCAAGGATCCCGAGCTCGAGCCCTTTGCAACACAAGCTGTGAGTAGTTTGCCCCGTCCACCTATGGGTGGTGATAAGCTTTACACCGAGGTTTCTGCTATCGCTCGTAAGTATATTCAGCTGGCTTTAGCAGGAGAGCTAACTGCTAAGGACGCTTTTGCTCACGCTGCATCGGAAATTCGTGCACTTTTCCCCACGGACCAGGCTTATCAGGATGCTGTAGCTAAAGCTCGCCGGCTGCTGGAGGAAGTGGCGAGTGGTTCATAAGTGGTTGCAGGAAGCCTGGGTGGCGAAGATCCCGCTACCCAGGCGCTTCTTAGGATGGAAAGAGAGGGGGAAGTAGCGGGTTGAAGGGGGAAAAGTGGAATTACCTTTATCTTCTGCCAGCCATTCTCTGTTGCTTGTTCGTGTTAATATATCCCTTGTTTTACAATCTGCAAATGAGCTTTCGCGAAGTTACATTTGTAACGCTCACACGAGGTGGTAGCCCCTGGGTTGGCTTGAGCAACTATCGGTCTACAGTTCATAATCCTGTATTTTTGCGCGTTCTGTTTAACACCTTGGTTTTTTGGTTAGGTTCAGTAACAGTACAGTTTGTACTGGGTTTTTTGCTGGCATTACTTTTTAGCAAAAGTTTCCCTCTGAACTATTTTTATCGGGCACTGGTTTTGCTTCCGTGGTTCATACCCTTAACGGTAAGTGGGACCGTTTTTAAGTGGTTTTTTTCGGGAGAGACAGGGTTGATTAACTCGCTTCTGCTGGGGATGGGCTTGATCAGCAAGCCCATCCCTTGGCTTACTAGCCCGCGACTGGCGATTTATACGGCAACGCTGGCTAATATTTGGCTTGGCATTCCGTTTAACTTTATTATGCTGTTTACTGGTTTGCAGGCGATACCAATCGAGCTTTACGAGAGCGCAAGGGTAGAAGGCGCGCGTGAGTGGCAACTTGTGCGATACATTACCGTTCCTCTTCTAAAGCCTACTATTTTTCTGACCCTGGTTCTAGGCTCCATATTTACCATTAAGGTCTTTGACATTGTTTGGGTACTTACCGGTGGTGGACCAGGGGAGGCCTCGCATATTTTAACCACCTGGGCGTATTCGCTGGCATGGCAGCGTTTCCGATTTGGTGAGCACGCTAGCGTGATTGGTGTAACAATGCTCCTTATCAGCATCTTAGGCTGTTTGCTGCTTTTTGTGAGGCGACACTGGAGGGCGGAGTAAGTGCGACGTGAGAAGCGCGCCAGGTTAATCAGATTTGTTGTTGCGACGGTTTTCGTAGTGCTGATTTCAATACCGCTGTACTTTGCGATTATTGCTGGGATGATGGAATTGAGCGAAATTGCGCGACGTCCGCCATATTTGTTTCCTCCCAATCCGACGTTGACCTATTACAGGCAAATAGCCCCGTTAATGACCAGGCCGCTGTTAAACAGCTTTCTAATAGGGATCTGCATAGCTTGTATTACAGTGTGTCTTGCACCACTTGTGGGATACGGATTGGCGAAGCTGCGCCTTAGAGAAGAGGTGAAAGGCGCGGTGCTTGGGCTGATATTTCTTCTCCAGCTTTTGCCAGGGGTTTCAATGGTGACACCCCTTTTCCTTGTATTCTATAAGCTCGGCCTAATAAATAACTTGTGGAGTGTAATCGTCGCGATAGCAGCTGGACAAGTTCCTTTTGTTAGCCTTATTTTGGCGACATACATGGCATCCGGGATACCGAATGAGCTGATCGAGAGTGCCTATATTGACGGAGCGTCGAGTTTGAGGGCCTTCCGAAGCATCGTTCTGCCACTCGCGAGGCCGGCATTGGCCACGGCGTGGTTACTTTCGTTTATGGCAGGTTGGGGAGACCTGCTTCTATCGATGTGTTTTGTTCAGAACAAAAGTTTATACCCTGCCAGTGTCGCGATGATGGCCTATACCACATCGTATGGAACCCAGTGGAATCTACTGATGGCGGCTGCTACCCTTTATGCTCTACCACCGGTGTTTGTGGCACTTGTTGCTGGGAGACAGCTGGCCTCGGGCTTGTTATCGGGAGCGATCAAATAGTTGTGTGTGCGAAGTTGTCGCTAGGAATTATTATCGCGGTTGGGTCCTGCCGATTTGTGCTGCGGCTGTGTTTCTGAGGGATTCCTGGATGGAGATATAGGAGGGATGGGAAGTGGTATTACCCTGTCGGTGTGGGTTGAAGGATGCTGGATGGTGCTGGATTGAAGAGAGTTCACAGGGGTGGCTATGAGCGATCTGCTGCTCGCGCTTAGGGGAATTACCAAAGTGTTTCAGGTGGGCACCCTCTTTTCGAAGGTGAGGATCTACGCTGTTCAGGATGTTACCCTGGAAATCGAAAGAAAGCCAATCGTGTTCACCTTGGTAGGCGAGAGCGGAAGCGGAAAGACAACCCTTGCCAACCTTCTTTTGAGTGTTATCAGGCCTACAGAGGGAAGCATCTTCTTCCTGGGAAAGAAGCTGGAGAGTTACAGGAAGCTGGAGTTGACCAGGCTGATTCAGCCAGTCTTCCAGAACCCCTACGAGACCTTCAATCCTCTGAAAAAAGTGGAAACGTACTTCTGGTCAATGGTGAAGATAGCGACCAATGGTACCAGTACCCCTGAAACGTTGATAGAGCGAGCTCTAAATTCTGTTGCGCTAACCTGGGAGGAAGTGCGGGGCAAGTATCCGCATGAGTTCTCCGGTGGGCAGCTCCAGAGGCTGTCCATTGCCCGGGCGCTGATGGCCAATCCCGTGCTTTTGATAGCCGATGAGCCCGTTTCGATGTTAGATGCTTCCCTCCGGATATTCATTCTTAACCTCTTTCGGAAGCTCAAGGAAGAGCGAGGAGTATCTGTCATCTACATTACTCATGACCTTGCTACGGCCTACTACATCAGTGACCGAATAGGTGTTATGCTGAGGGGTTCCTTCGTTGAGACGGGGCCTGCTGAAAAGGTTTTACTCAACCCCCTGCATCCTTACACAGTACTTTTGCGAGAGTCTGTTCCAAATCCGTATGAAGCCGGAAAAGCACCCCGGGTTAGGAAGAAGCAACCCCTGGAGGTCGAGGAGTATTCTGAGGTGGGTTGCAGATTTGCTCTTAGATGCCCTCAGGTGAAGGATATTTGCAAGAAAGAGGTCCCCCCAGATGTTCCTGTTGGTGACGTTGTGGTGAAATGCTGGCTTTATAAATAACGAGTGCAGAAAGGAGGTGTTGCCGTCTAACGGTAGGAGTGCGAGGTCCCTGGTCACTGGTTCTTCAACGTGTGAAGGAAAAGGGCTCACCAGTAAATCCTAAAGAAGGAGGGAGGTTCCATGAGGCGTTGGTGGTTAGGAGGGTTAGTAGTTGTTGCGGTGCTGGTGTTAGGAGCAGTTGCTTTTGCCCAGGAGGAAATCCTTCCCGGGGTGCCACGGAATGAGGTCATCGTCATCGAAGATCCGTCGGGCCGCTCCCTCAACCCTGGAAGATTCAATCTCTGGGGAGGTGGTGTAACGAGCTGGTCTACGGGTCTCCAGCAGCTTTGCCTGGGCGCGCTGTGGTATATCGACCCCGACGAGGGCATAGAGGGAGAACCATGGATCAACCTGTTAGCGGCTGAGCCCCCCATTTACAACGAAGACTACACAGAAATGACCGTGAAGGTAAGGCAGGGGATTTACTGGAGCGACGGCGTTCCATTCACCATAGATGACGTGATTTACACCGTGGAACTCCTGAAGGCACATCCCGAGATGACCTGGGGTGCCTATATGCAGGTAAACGTTGCAGAGATTCAGAAGGTGGATGATTACACCGCAGTATTTAAACTGGCCAAGCCCAATGGCAGATTCCACACCGTTTTCACTGTAAGATGGTCGGCCTGTTACATCATGCCAAAGCACATCTTTGAGAAAGCGGAAGACCCCGTTGCCTTTGACTTCAACCCACCTGTTGGGACAGGACCATACGTCTTGGAGTCCTACGACCCTAATGGGTACTGGTTCCTGTGGAAGCTGAGAGAGGACTGGGACAGGTCTGACCTTGGGGTAGCGTATGGTAAAAAACCAGGTCCCAAGTACGTTCTCTATAAGGGAGAAGCATCACCCGAAAAGAAAGTTATGGAGCAGCTGGCCCACAGACTCGATATCATCCATGACCTGCCTCCTGAGGGAGCCATAACGCTGTACCGGGAAAATCCCAAGTGCGTTACCTGGTTTGATGGCTGGCCATGGGCACATCCTGACCCAACACTGCCCTCTCTGATTATGAACCACGAGCACTTCCCCTACAACCTCAAAGAGGTCAGGTGGGCGCTTACGCTGGCAATTGATATCGTTCAGGTTGCTCTGCAGGCTTACAACGGTTGTGCCACCATATCCCCCATTCACGTTCCTCCAACAGGTCTCTACCCTGAGTGGTATTTTGACAAGATAGAGCCATGGCTTAAGGAATTTACCCTCAAGGTGGGTCAGGAAGAATTCAAGCCTTATGATCCTGAGATTCCGATGAAGATAGCGGATGCTGTAAGGTACGCATTTGGCTACGAGGTGCCGGACGATCCCCAGCAGATTAGAAAGATGGTTGGATACGGATGGTGGAAATACAGTCCTGAGTTTGCAGCAAAGCTCTTAGAAAGCGTAGGATTCAAGCGGGATAAGGATGGAAAATGGCTGTTGCCCGATGGAAAACCCTGGAAGATCAGCATCCTGTGCGAGGCAGCTACAAGATCCGTCATGACGCGGGCTGCTGTGGCAGTGGCTGAGCAGTGGCGTAAATTCGGTATCGATGCTCAAATAGAAGCCGTGGAACCCGCTATGCTCTGGACCAGGATGAATTACGGAGAAGATCCAAACACGATTTACTGGGCATGGTGCATTGAGACATGGGGAGGGCATCCAGACCTCTTCTGGTTCCTTGAGTCCTGGCATTCCGAGTACTACAGACCTACCGGGCAAACCGTCGTAGCGAAGAATCCGATGAGGTATAAGAGCGAGCGCATCGATAAGGTTATCGAAGAATTGAGGCGGACGGACTTCTTCAAAGAGACGGACAAGATTATCGAGCTCGGTCTTGAATACGTGAAGATATGCGTTGAGGACATGCCTATAATCCCAGTATTCTCTTACAACGTGTTCACCGTTTGCGATGGAACCTACTGGACTGGCTATCCCACCTCGGAGAATCCGTACACTAACCCTGTGCCGAACTGGGGCAACACACGGTTCATGTTCATCAACATTCAGCCAGCGCCGAAGGAGTAAGACGGGTTCCCGGGAAAGGACGGTCCTGCAGAACCCCCCGCTCCCCGCGGGCGCGGGGGGGGGGCGGAGGGCCGGCGGGGAGCGCCTGCCCGCTGCTGGCGGAGGCGGCGGGGGGCGTCTTGGTCGCCCTG
>Ga0071330_1055732_pt1 | contig 31238 bp, 20 predicted proteins | sample GBScel77sediment_FD_63802 | JGI IMG/M metagenome (GOLD analysis project Ga0071330, IMG submission 63802) | Hot spring sediment microbial communities from Great Boiling Spring, Nevada - Cellulolytic enrichment Sediment 77C v2 (version 2) | ecosystem: Environmental > Aquatic > Thermal springs >...
CGGCCTTCGGCCGCCGCACTGCATGTGTTTTTCGGGGGGTATTCTCACCTGCCGCTCATAGCGGGCGCTCCTCGGTCCGCTCCCTCCGGGGGGCCAGAACCCCGATCCCCATCTCCCGGGCTAGGCCCTTTGCGTCTGGGCAGGCACACTGGCTGGAAGATGAAATACAGGATCACGATTTGCTTGGAGGTCTACATCTGTAAGACCGCAACTGCTTTTGAAGATCGTGTCAAAGCCGGATCAACCAGCGTGTGTCAAGGGAGCGGGATTTCAATCCGTGGTATACTAATTAGAGCGCCGCCCTGTATAGTGAAGGTTATCGTTTTCCCGTCCTCGGGGTTAGCCAACAGCATGGAGATGTCGGGGGTAATTAATACTACCCCATAGGTTCCGGGTACTACATTAGTTATAATAAACAAGCCGTCATTAGAGAGAGGGCTGTAATAGGCATTACTTCGGTCTACTACAATTACCGGTACCCCTGTGTCCAATTTATCAACTTCGCCTAAATATATAAAAGATTCTGGGGGAGCACAACCTGTCTTCCGGTCTACCAAAATCCCCCAGACCACTCCCCGACCAGGTATCGGGGTGGGAATTTGGCTAAAGGAGTAAAGCACAGCAGCCACAGGAGTAGGAGTACTTAAGGATGAAATAGAAGCAGGTACGGGAAAGCATCGCGCCAGGAAAAGAGCAACTGCGCTAAAAATTAACGCTATTGTTCGGCAGTTTTTGAGCAGCATGGTAACTCCTTCACAACAGTCAGAATTTGCCCCCGTGATGGGCGTAGGTATCAACGAAAGCCCAGTTGACAAACCACTAGCACATTTCCGGTAGTAAAGGCTTTTTCCCTCGCCCAACTTGGAAACAGTACATAAGCACAAGCAAATAGACTGGCCCCAGATTCACACGCCGCTGAGCCCATACCGCGATTTTGAAAAGGGGATGGATCAGCCCCGGGCTCATCCAGAAGCCCGAGCCGGCCGCTAACCACAGGCGTGAGATTCCCATCGCTCCAGTCCCTCTTGTTTTTTCCAAAAACATATCAAAGGCCTTACCACGAGTTACCATACGTCTGCAGGCCTCTCTAAGGTCCATAGGGTGATAATGATAGGCCTTTGCCTGTGGCCGGAAAACGATCCGCATACCCAGCCTTGCAAGTCTTACGCCAAGCTCTGTGTCTTCATATGCTGCGGTCGTAAAGGTCTCATCAAAAAGCCCACCTTTTATCAGAAAGGTTTTCTTGGCAGAGACATTGTTCGTATAAAAGAAGGAATAGTCTGGCTTACATTTGTCACTTAACAGATGCGAATACCTGTAATTCCACTTTTGCCACCATTTAACGAAGGGGGTGTAAGATATCTCAGGAGCCAAATCGGCTAACCCTAAGATCACCGTGCTCTCCTCCGGGTATTCCTTGTGAGCAGCAATATGATGATACAAAAGACCTGGTAGGGGAATAATATCATCTCCCAAAAAAAGGACTATGGGTGCTCGCGCTTCCTTTATCCCCCTATTCCTGGCCGCTGCGGGGCCTTTATGCGTTTGTTGAATATAGCGCACTTCGCTTGATAGCTTCTGGTGGTCAAATGATACAGATAGGTAGCCTAATACATCCATCGTTGAACCGTCGTCTACAACTATGATTTCAATACAGCCACCCAACTCGGTAACCTGTGGCAGTAAGGCTTGTATTACACGTGCAAGTAACTCTGGACGGTTATAAGTGGGAATGATGACAGAAATCTCCAAGGGCCTCATAGCATATCCTACCACAATAATCTCATTTGAAATCTCACAAACAAAAGTGCAGATTGCAAAAATCGAGCAGAAAAATTTCGCCGCATAGACACTCCAATAAAGCAAGTGTGGGTACAATCACATAGATGGCTTCTTGCAATCTCCCTTTCTTGCTGCACCACTTTAGAATTCCAGGCTTCCCAGAAATTAAAGCCAAAATCCTTAAGATCAACCCCTTGGTTTCTCAACTCGCAGATCCTTAAATATCCATTATAATCTATTACTCCGATGTCTTGACCAGCCCGACATGGAAAATTCCAAATTCCTGTTCCAGCATATACCTTCCATTGATGATAATAACGATTAATTAAATTACCCATATCTAAAATATACCGCAAAATGCCACCAACAGGCCCGCGTCGGCGCTTCGCTTCCTGGAGCAAATATGTTGCTTGAATCGGAAGCAGGCGTTTATAAAGCACCTTCAAGGCTTCAGGAGATATTGCCTTAAGCGAGGCGCTTAGAGGTTCCCCTCTGATAATTTCAAAAAAGTGACCATCCGCCAATCTACTGACTAATATATGATTGGCTAAATCTAAGATTTGTGAGTGATTAACGCTCATGATAACGGTATTGACCCAGACTCTGAGATTGGCATATTTATCAGCAACTTCTCGCAATCTGGAGAGTGATTCCATAGCCAAATCGTAAGCGCCGGGCACGCCTCTAATCTGATCGTGTATATCCGCGAATCCGTCGATAGAAACATTAAAGCTCACTAATAACTTAGGGGAAATATTGACTATCTCTTCGGCCAGGAATGTAAGTTTTTGAGGCAATAAGCCATTTGTTGGTATACTAACGTTTCTAATACGGTTAAATGTTACGAAAATCCTGATCAACTGAGGCAGATCTTCGCGAAGGGTTGGCTCACCCCCAGAGAGAAGCAGAGTGCGGAATGGTGGCATAGACGAGGCTATTTGAGCAAGGTGGTTTAGCTCAAGCCCCTCGTGATCCCGCCCCAAATTTTGCCAATAAAAACAGTGCTGACATTTAGCATTACAACGACCAGTTACAAATAAAATTAGCATATCCATTGGACGATGGTGCATGGCCATACCCTTCTATAATCACGCAAGCCTGTTCTCCGTGCTTCCTAAAAGTTGTGTGTTATTTGTGTGTTATTCTTAGGAGTTACGCAGTTGGCGTAACTACCTACCCATTTATAGAAATTGTGCTAAACTACCTAAATTTCGCCCAAAATAATGGCCGTTTCCTCCGGAGCCAGAAGGGCCGCTAAACCCGGGCCCAACTCTCTCGCCACCGGGTCTCCCCGGTTGAGAACAATCTGGATGATTCCAGACGAATGAAATACGACTAACCCGTTGATATGAATCACATCCCGTATCCAGCGCAACAGGCCCCACCGGGCCAGCCGGGGACAGGCATCGGCCAGCCAGCCGCGCACCCAGACCAGCAGATTATGGGCCAATGCCTCCAGCAATACGACCATCTGCTGGGCTTCAAAGCGCTTCTTATTTCGCCGCAGGCTTCCCAGGCCGTGTTTGTCCTCTTTAATTTCAATCTCCACTCCACCGCCGCGCTGATCATAGAAGCGCACATAGGCCCACAGGACGGCCTGAGGGTCACTGGCCTTTTCCGGCGATTCGCCCACCAACCGCAACACCTCTTCCGGCGTCAGGGTGGAGAGGATCACCCCCACTCCCCACTGCCCGTTCTTCTTCCGACACCGCACGGCAATCCGGCGCACCGGACGGACGTATATCCCGTCGGTGGGGAGGGTGACCCAGCCAAACTGGCGGTTGGGGTCCTCCGGGTCGGTGAACCACTCCTGGACGCTGGCGGCCAACTTTTCCGCCCGATGCCCGGAGTAATCTTTGCAGTGCAGCTGGTATCCTCGCTCCAGCAGCCAGTTGACGTGCTCTACCGTTCCGCCGCCCGCATCAATCCGCAGGATGGTGCGCCGCCGTCTGGCTTCATCCAATTCCAGCACCGATTCGGCCGCTTCTACCAGCGGCTGCAAGGCCTTCAGCAACGACTCATTGCCGGAGAAGACCTGTTGCACCACCACTTCCTCATACAGAGTGGCCAACACGTATCCGACCTGACGCCCCCGGCGGTTTCGTTGTCGGCTGAAATAGCCGGGGGTGGCGAAGGCCGCCTTTGGCCCACACGGCCTTCCGGTGAGGTCAATGTCCAGAATCTGGTATTGCTGATGGTATGGATGACGGTATCCCTGGCTGTGCTGGCGGTAAATGACGGCCAGGGCCTCTTCCATCTGCTTCACGTTCTCTGAAGTGCAGGCATCCAGGGTGTCCTGGATGACCGATTGTTCGGCACACCCCGAACGGCCAAAGGCCTGCTGGAGTCCCTGATCGGGGCGGACGCGCTTATTGGCTTCCACCAGCCCGTGAGCGCCAGCGAGGAGGGTGATGAGGGCATCCACCAACTTCTCGGCCGGGGAGAATTTGACCGTCTTTTGAGCAATCCGGACTTTCTGGAAGATGGGCTGCAGCAGGCCGAGCCGTTGGATTTTGATGCCGATAGCCACCAGAGTGGCCCGGGCGGTAAAGGTTTGGTGCTCCTGGGAAGCATCATTGAGCCTGGACATGGTGACAGACCTCCTGTATGAGAGATGGGGAATCTCTCATACAGATACCATCTGTCACTCTTTTGGGCGAGCTCCCCAGGGCATCAGGCCCCTAATTTGGGCGAAAATTGGGTAGTTACGAATAGCCCCAATCCGGGCGATGGAACTTCCGGGGTTCTACCATCGTCTATCAAGCAGAGAACCGTATCCAGGTGTGAGGTCAGGAGGGTAACATGCGATGGATTCCTGTTTTCCTTGCAGCCATGATTGGGTTGACGGCGTGTACGTCTGTGGCTTCTGCTCTTCGTTCCCAGGAGTCTCCTCCGCGCGCTTCGCCCCTGCCCACCAGCGAATGGACGATGTCTGGTTCGGAGGCTGCGATGATGGTCTTTGAGCGCAGTGGAGGACTGGCGGGTGTCCAAGAGGTCTGGCGGTTCTATGAAGATGGCCGTGTGGTCAAGACGGAGCGACGCGGAAACGCGACGGTAGAGGCACAACTTTCGCCCGACCTCGTGAAAGACGCGGTGCAGCGGATCGTGGAGGAAGGGTTCATGGACCTGGCCGATGAGTATATGCCAGCCAACCGCTGTTGCGACCGCTTCACCTATCGGTTGACCATTGCCTACGCGGGAACCGCCAAGACGGTCACCACGATGGACGGCGCGGAGTGGCCGCCAGCGCTGGTCAGGGCACTGGAGGTGGTGAACTCGCTGATCGGTCAGGCGACATCCGGGCAATAATATCAGCGGAATTTTGTATCGGCGGCGAAACCGCCGATACAAATATCAGAAGACAGGGCGGGGTGGTGGCGACCACCCCGCCCTGTTGCATGTGTGCCCGCCTACGGCCAGATTCCTTCTGGAGATAGCATAGAGGGCGGCCCTTCCACAGGGGTTACCTCCAGCACAAAGGGCTGTAGTGTCTCCTGCGCGGCATCCAGAGTGTAGCGAGTACAGGTAGTGGTCCAGGTCACGTCATCAATGAAAAAGGCGGTATACAGGGAAGAGTCAGTGGTCGCGCGGATGCGGACCCGCAGGTTCCGCTGGAGGATTTCGTTCCAGGTAAGGGTGATCCGCCACCATCCGTATACGTGGCCGTAAGTACCATCCCCATAGGTGTTGTCTAGCAACCAGTACTCCGGTGTAATCGGGTTTCCACTCCCATCCTCTATGCGCAGAAGGAGATAATCGTAGGGATACGATGTGACGTCATCACTGGACACCGCAGCGTAAAACTGCAGTTGCATGTAGCGGGCATCGGCAGGTACAGTGATGGCCTGGATGATGCGGTCATCCTGATAGTTGCCATTGCCCAACAAGGCCGAGTAATTACCGGAGCGTTTAAACGTCGTGATTTGCGGGGTTCCTGATGTGATCCAAGAGGAGAAATTGCCGGCTTCAAACCCGCCGTTGGCCAGCACATTGGTGGTTGGGCAGGTAGTAGGAGGATACGCCCGCAGCGTCAGCGGCAGATATACCTTGTTGGGCCCTGGGGTAACAGCCGGACTGCCGATGCCCACCGCTGCCCAGGCATTGAGCACCTGATCGCAATGGCTCTGGGTAATCCCGTAGGAGCCGATCAGGTCCCGGCAGGAGGTATACAACGCGGCCCGGGCGGCGAAAAAGTCAGAGTAGGTCGTCAAATAGTGGGAGAGGGCGCGATAGTAAATCTGCTCGGTGCGGGTGTAGCCCAGGCCGGTAACTGTGATGCCGTAGTAGGTGCCGCCCGCCGTAAGCAGGTATGCCGCTTTGTTGGGGATGCCGCTGTTGGTGTGCACACCGCCGTTATCGTGCTCCAGCGGCAACCAGAGGTATTCACTCCAGTGGTCGGGATCGTCATAAGCGCCGGGGTTGGCAATGTTGCGGATGGCCCCCATGTATAAATCCTCCCCCATCAGCCAGTCGCAATCCGCCTGACCGGTGTGGGTAGAGCAGCCCGCGAAGACGGCCATCACGTCCGAGAAGGATTCGTTCAGCGCACCGGGCTGGTGCTCATAGATGAGGTCCGCCGTCTCCTGGGTCACGCCGTGGGTGAGTTCGTGGGCCACCACGTCAAAGGCACGGGCAAATTTATCCCCGTCGCCATAGACCATCTGGTTGCCGGTCCAGAAGGCATTCTGGTAATTCACCCCATAGTGGACTGTGCTCACCAGTTGGGCGCCGCGTCCGTCATAACTATCCCGCCCGAAAGTCTGGTAGTAGTAGTCGTAGGTCTTGCTGGTGTTGGTGAAAGCCCCCTGCGCGTCCAGGTCCGAGGTCATGGTGCAATTGGAGTCAGAACCACCATGCCCGCAGACGAAAGTGCCCGGCAGTTGTGCATCGGTGAGCCACTGGTTGTTGGCGGTGTAGACTTTGACGATTTTGGCGGTGTCTAGTTGGTTGAGTTTGTGGACGATCTGGCCGGTGTGGGCGTCCACGAAGTAAAGCCAGTTGCCCAGGTTGCGCCAGGAGAATACATTGACCTTCCAGGTCAGATAGGGCTGGCCGTTCTCCACGTAGACCACCAAGCCGCTGCGGCTGGCGCGGAATTCGGCCGCGTCGTCGCCCACATCCCTGAGGACGATGGCCAACGCCTCATCCTGGGTCAGACGGGGGGATGTATCCACCTGCAGATTGGGGAAATAATGGCCGTTGACTGCGGTGATGAATCCATCGCGCAGGTGGACGATCAGTTGCCCGCCGAAGACGGGGACGCCGTTGACGGTCTGGTTGAAGCGGACGTGGTGCATTCCGAAGGGGTCTTCTTCTATGCGGGCCAGTTGCAGTTCCTGCTGGGGGGCTTTCATAGAGTAGAGGGCTGTGTAGCGGTTAAAGAAAGCGCGGGCAGCCTGCTCGGGGTCGGGGGATTCTGCCGGGATTTGCCCTCCGATCAGCAGGGGCAGGCGATCCGAACCATCAGCCCATTCCACGTAGAGGGTTCCCCCGGCTACCCGCTCCAGGGCATCCAGCGCCACCTGACGGGCGGACGGCGGGGGTGGCGGGCTGGCTCCTGCGGGTGATGACGAGATGACCGCAAGGGTCAGGCAGGCCAGCAGCACAATGGAGAGCAGAGTTCGTGCTTTCATCCTTATTTCCTCCTTCCTGGCTATGGATCGGGTGATTATCCAACTCTAACGTAAGAGGTCCCGAGAGCGGAATGGCTTTTTCACCACATCCTTTACCACCCCCTTTCCATGCCCACTACATTGATGTGATAATAGCATAAGTGTCCCCCGCTGTCAACTCCCGGCGGGCTTATCGCGCTCTAAGCTTGTTCGCGGTCAGGCACGAAGCGATGACGGGGTGCCATTTTGCCCGCCCGGGAGTATTCGCGTCACTCGGGGCGATTTTCATCCCAGCACCCGCCGGATCACCTCCGCCAACCGCTCCACCTCAAAGGGCTTGCGGACGACCGCCGCCACGCCGGCCTGGCGGATGCGCTCCACCTCCGGGTCTTCGCCGTAGCCGGTGATGGCGATTGCCTTCAGGTCCGGGTTTTGCCGCCGCAGCGCCTCCACCAGCGCCGCGCCCCCCATCCCCGGCATCACCACGTCGGTGAGCACCAGGTCCACCCGTTCGGCGGCGTACACCTCCAGCGCCTCCCGACCGTCCGCCGCCTCCAGCACCCGGTAGCCCAACCGCTCCAGCATCTCCCGCCCTGCCGCCCGCAGTGCCGCGTGGTCCTCCACCAGCAGAATCGTTTCTCCCCGACCGCGCGGGACGGAAACCGCCTCCCCTTCCTCCGGATAGAGCGTCGCCCGTTCCAGCGCGGGCAGGTAGACCCGGAAGGCCGTCCCCTTCCCCACCTCCGTCTCCACGCCGATGTACCCGCCGTGCTGCTGGACGATGCCGTAGACCTGCGCCAGCCCCAGGCCCGTCCCGACGCCCCGGGGCTTGGTCGTGAAGAACGGCTCAAAGATGTGGGGAAGCACGTCCGGCGGGATGCCGGTGCCCGTATCGGCGACCTCCAGGCAGACCCACTCGCCCGGCCCCATCCCCGCCACCGGCGGCGCATCCGCCGGGCCCAGGGTGAAGCGGGAGAGGCCCAGGCGGACCTCCCCGCCCTGGGGCATCGCGTCCCGCGCGTTGAGCACCATGTTGACCACCGCCTGGCGGATGCGGGCCGGGTCGCCGTTCACCACCAACGGCCCCTCCCCCGCGACCAGCCGCAACCGGATGTTCTCCGGAATTGCCCGCTCCAGCACCTTCACCGATTCTTTGAGGAACGGCACCAGGTCCATCGGACGGGCCTCCATCGGCGCGCGGCGGCTGAAATCCAGCACCTGCTGCACCAGTTGGGTGGCCTGGTGGGATTCGCCGATGATGATCTGCAGGGACTGAGCCAGGTCAGCAGGCAGACGGGGGTCTCCCAGCACCATCTGGGCGTAGAGGATGATGGTGGTGAGGAGGTTGTTGAAGTCGTGGGCGATGCCGCTGGCCAGTTGTCCCACCGCCGCCAGCCGCTCCTGCTGCTCCAGTTGCGCCTGCAGGTACCGCTCCTGGGTGACCTCGCGGATGACCAGCACCCACCCGCCGTTGGGACCGACGCCGGAAATCGGCCGGGCGGTGACCTGGAAGACCCGTTGGGGGCGGCCGGGGAGGACAATCTCATGCCAGGCCGTTCCCGCCGGAAGAATCAGCAGGGAGGAGAGCGGGCGGTCCGCCAGATGGGTGAGGACGTCGCCCACCCGGGCATGGTTCAGGACCGGCAGCATTTCCTGCGCCGCCGGGTTGGCCAGCAGGATGCGGTGGTCGCCGTCCAGCAGGAGGACGCCCTCGGGCAGATGCTCCACCAGCGCGGCCAGCCGCGCCTCCTGCGCCGCCAGCGCGGCCCGCAGATCGGCCTGATACAGGGCGACGGCCAGTTGCGCGGACACCGCCTGCAGGACCTCCACGTGTTCGGCGGTCAGCGTGCCCGGGGAGGCGGAGGCGACGGCCAGCCAGCCCCGCAGTTCCCCGCCCGCCAGAAGGGGTACCGCCACATAGGCGCGCACGCCTGCGGCCAGGAGGGCCGCCTCGGCCAGCGAGGGGGCGGGGAGCGCCTGAACATCCGGCACGAAGAGAACCTCGCCCCGCTGGCTGGCTTCAATCTCCTTCTCTACCCCCACCAGCGGGAAGCGGAATCCGGTACCAATCTGAATTTCACGATCGGCGATGCCCGCCAGGACGATGCCCTCGCGGGCGGCCCGGTCAAAGGCCACCACTCCGGCCCCTTCGCAGGGGACCAGGCGGCGGACATACTTCAGGGCCACGCGGGCGACCTCTTCGGGGGAGCGGGCGGCCAGAATGGTCGCATCCAGCGTCCGCAGCACCTGCAGCCGCTCCGCGTACCGCCGCAGGGTCTCCTCCGCCCGCTTCCGCTCCGAGATGTCGGTGAGGACGGCCAGGGTGCCCACAAAGCGGCCCGTCGGGTCAAAGCGGGGCACGCCGCTGACCTGCACCGGTACCCGCTGCCCGTCCTGGCGCAGGAGTTCCAGTTCGTAGCGGTCGCTCAGGCCTCGCCTCCGCCGCCGAACCGCGGCCTGGACAATGGGCCGCTGATCGGGTGGGATGATGGCATCCCTGTGCAGGCCGGTCAACTCCTGGGGATCATAGCCCAGAAGCGCCGCGGCAGCCGGATTGACGAAGGTCATGCGCCCCGTTTCATCCGTTATAATGATGCCTTCAGCCAGTGACCGGACAATTTCGGCATTGAAGGCGGCCAGCGCACGGACCTCCTGGAAGAGGCGGGCGTTCTGGATGGCCAGGCCAATCTGATGGGCCACCGTCTGCAGGAGCGCGGCGTCTTCCGGCGTGTAGGCCGCGCGGCGGTAACTCTGCACCTCCAGGAGCCCCACCACCCGCCCCTCCACGACCATGGGGACGTAGAGGGCGGAGAGGGCATACGGCCCCTCGCCGACGACGATGGCCCGCCCCTCCTGGTAGGCCGGGCTGAGGTCGGGAATGATTTCCGGACGGGCGGTGGCGATGGCCCGGCTCCGTCCGGTGGGCGCATCCGGCACATGGGCCAGCGGCGGGAACTGGCTCACGTCCAACTCCGCATCCCCTTCGGCCACAAACGCGGCGGTGATGAGTTGCTGCTCCGCGTCAAACAGGGAGATGCCGAAGACGGGGGCGTCCACCAGTTGCCGGACCCCGTCCCGCGCGATGCGGTAGATGGCGGGGAGGTCCAGGGTGCCCGCCAGCGCCTGCCCGATTTCGTTGACGATGGCCCGTTGGCGAGCCCGACGTTCCACCGCCTGGCGGGCCCGGGTGGTGGCGATGGCGGCGGCCGCCTGCTGACCGAAGAGGGTCAGCAGGCGCAGGTCGTCTTCAGTGAACGGCGATTGCTCCGGCGCGCGGGCGACGGTCAGCACACCGATGGGCTCTTCCTGCCAGGCCAGGGGGACGGCCGCCACGGCCCCCAGCGGCAGATCATCAAAGAGCGGACTGCGCCCCTCCCACGTCCGGTAATCGTCCACTTTCAGCGGGCGCTGCTCCTGGAACGCCCGTCCGGAGAGCCCTTCCCCCAACCGCAGGCGGATGCCCACACTCTCGCGGATGATGCCCTCGCCCACCACCCATTCCAGTTCGTCGGTGACGGGGTCGTAGAGGTAGATGCCGCCGCCCCGGGCGTGCAGGAGGGCCGTGGCCCGCCGGATGGTCATTCCCAGCAGTTCGTCCAGGGAACCGGCGGCGGCCAGGCGGAGCGCGTTGTCGTAGAGGGCGCTCAGTTCCTGCATCCGCCGGGAGAGTTCCCCGAAGAGGCGGGCGTTTTCCAGGGCGACGGCCAGTTGGTCGGCCAGCGCGCTCAGCGCCTCCAGCGCGACCAGGTCAAAGGCGTCGGGGGTCGTGGCCTGGACGTCCAGCACGCCCAGCATCCGCTCGCCGTGCTTCACCGGTACGGCCAGTTCGCAGCGGGTGTGGGGGAGTTGTTCGTAGGGGAGATAACGAGGGTCCTTTGTGACGTCCGGGACCAGGAGCGGGCGTCCGGTCTGGGCCACGGTGCCGATGATGCCCTGCCCCGGTTCCAGCCGATAGCCGATGGGAGGCTGATCGTCCTTGTACCCGCCGTGCCCGGCCGCCAGGACCAGCCCGGCGTCGGTGAGGAGGAACACGTTGACGTTGTAGGCGCCGGTGATCGCCTGCACCGCGCGGACGACCTCCCGCAGCAAGGTGTCCTGGTCCAGGAAGGAGGCCATGTGTCGCACCGGTCGGGCGATGGCCAGCAGGGTGGAGGCCAGGCGATGGGTCTGCTCCTCCGCCCGTTGCCGTTCCCTCTCCAGGGTGAGGCTGTGGAGCGCGAAGGCGATGTCCGAGGCGACTTCCCGCAGGAGGTCCGTTTCCTCCAGGAGGTCAGCGAACCGGCGCGGGCTGCGGACGCTCAGAACTCCGTATATCTGCCCTCCATATTCCAGCCGCAGGGTGAGGGTCTGCCAGTCCGGCCGGTCGGCCCGCATGGGGCAATCGCCGCAGGGGTCCTGCTCGGGGCCGGTCACCACGATGGCGTCGCCCGCCAGCGCCTGGCGGGCACAGGCGGGGAGGTCTCCGCGCTGCCACCGTTCTATCAGGGTCGGGAGCGCGTCCTCCCGGAAGCCGGCCGCGGCCGCCGCGGTGAGATTTCCCTCCGGGTCCAGCGCCACGCACCAGGCTGTCAGATAGCCGCGGGTCTCTATCAGGTTCCGGCAGACCTTCTGGAGCAGTCGGAGGGGGTCCCGCTCCCGGACGATGGTCTGGTTGACGTTGCGGATGGCCCGCAGGAGGGCGTTGAGGTGGGCAATGCGGTCCTCGGCCTGGGTTCGTTCCGCCAGGTCCTCCAGAAAGCGCTGTACCCGGGCCGCTCCGCGCGCGGGGGCCGGGAGTTCGTGGAGGGGAACGTAGTGGTGATTTTGGTAGACCTGTCCGCCAAAGGCGACCCGGGGGTGCTGCCAGAGCATGTCCAGCAGGAATTCCGGAGCGAACTGCCGCCGGTCGTACTGGCAGAGGCCAACGAAGGGGAGGTCGGGGAGGAGGTCGTTGACCCGGGCTTCGTACTCCAGGAGTTGTTCGGCGCCGGGCATCCCGCGCAGAGCCCAGGACATCTCGCCGGTGATGCGCAGGCCGGTGAAACCGTCGGCCAGGGCCCCCTCCGTCTCCGCCCGGAGAAGGTCCAGCATCTGGTCGGGGTCAAAGCAGTCCCCCTGGAGGTAGGTCTCCTGCGCGGTCCGGAAGACCAGTTGCCCGCGCGCGATCGCCGCATCAAAGTCCACCCCGGCGTCCCGGAGGTATTCCAGGATGGTCTCCGCGGGATGGGCGTCCGTCACATAGATCACCCGCTCACCCCGCTCCAGGCCCTGGAGGAGGAAAGAGGTCACCAGTGCCCGGTGCTCTTCCTCGGTCTCGTAGAAGCAGCAGATATGGGAACCGGTGGGGAGAGAGGAGGTGGCCCCTTCCAGTCTCTGGGTTTCGGTCATCGGGTTCCCTCAATTCCGGGCGAGATCACTCCCGCCCGCGACGTTCAGATAGGGGGTGGGGGAGATGGGAAATTCGTGCTTATTATAATCCCATTACGGGATAGAGGCAAACAAGCGGGGCATTCGGGTATGTCCCGGAATCGTTAGGCAACCTCCTCTGGGGGGCTTCGCTTCACCCTCACCCGCTTTTCTTGAAGTCTGGCTTTTTAGAGGCGAGGGAGGAAAAGGATATTTGGAAGCCACCTCCGGCGGGCCGATGAAAAGGGAACGGGCCGGGGCGGGCCAATGGCCCGCCCCGGCCTGGTTCTCCTACGGGTAGTTGCGCAGGACAAGGGGCAGATACAGGCGGTACAATACGGTGACCGACGTCACGGCATCCACCTCACTTCCAAAGTAATCCACTGTCACTGTAATCCACCATTCTCCACCCCTTACCGTCCCACCCAGGTTCGGAGCCAGGTCTACCGGGTGGAAGGATGCTACATAGGCTCCATCCTCTTCAATGAGAGGCAGAACGACCTGTCCGTTGGGCGCCCGGACCTCTGCCCCCACACTGGCCCCTTTAACAGCCATGCCCTGTTCATAAACTTGTGCCGTGATCGTCAGCACATCCATCGCAGTCAGCACGGTTGGTGTGGCGGTCAGCGTCATGGTCAGGGGCGGGGCAACGAAGAAGGCCGAGGCCCCGTAGGCCGGAGCATATCCGGGACGAGTTGCGGTAAAGTCCACCCAGTACGTTCCGGTTGGAGCATCCCCCGGCAGGTCCAGAGTTTGCTTGAAGAACCCCTCAGTATCCGGTATTAACGACAAAGTTGCGGAGTAAGCCAGAGTCGGGGTGATGTACACTGTGGCTGTAACGGCGGTAGAGGTATCTGCGAGAGGGCGGAGGGTCTCATCCAGAACGTAAGCAGTGATGCTGATCGGCATCCCCGGCCGCACCGTGCCTGGCCCGCAAAGCCCGTCCAGAGTGAGCGGTAGGGGAGCATCCGGCTCTTTCACGACTACGAGCTGCTCCGCTATGTCCCAGTAATCGCCGCTTTCAGCCATTACCCGCAAGGGGAGGCCATTGCCTGCCAGTAGCGGCGTGACGGTCCAGGTCACCGTGATCTCCCCACCGGGGCTCAGGCTGGAGACGCTCTGATATGGGGGATCAACCTGGAAGAGGGGGACCTCGGAATCCACATATTCGCTGATTCCCACCGTCACCGTGATGGGGCTCAGGGTCAGGGTAGTGCTATTCACGATGCCGGTCTCCAGGGTGAAGGGGAGCGTGCGGGTAACCAGGATGGGTGCCTGGATGCGGACCATCAACTCTTCGTTGCCCGTCAAACTCAAACTGCGCCCGCCCATTTGACGGTAACGGGCCGTCACATCCTCCACGCAGGTAAGATTGCACTCCCAGGGCCATCGGCAGGGGGGCGGCGCTGATTGCTTTCTCGGAAACAGGCGGTGCAATCCGGGGGCGAGGCATAGCACGGCGGAATGCACTGGTATTCCACACTGCTCACCAAACCCGCCCACGGTATCGTTTTTCGGTACGGTACAGAGGAGAATGGCCTCAGCCGCCCAGGGACCCCCGCTTGCTTCTTCATCACCCCATCGCTTCTCCTCACCGGCTCTTGGACCGGGGAACAGCCGTCATTCCCAACTGGCTGCACGTTTTACCCCACTCACCCTACGGTAACTCCCGCCAACTCCCTATCCCCTGCTCCGCACTATACACAATGACCTTCCCGTTCATTCGGCGCACAAAGAAAGGCACGCCAAGGGTTATAGGTTGCGCCATCTGCCACTGGGTGTAGAACCCCTGCTCGGGGGCCGTGGCCCAGCCCAGCCGATCCCGTACCTCCTGATGGGTCCGCCAGAGTTTACCGAAACCCCGAATGGGCTGGTACAGCCCCGGCGGCGGCACAAAGGACGGGTCGCTTTCGGGCTCTCCCTCTACAAAGGTGTCCGGATACACCCTCAGAAACCCGTTCTCGTAAAAGACGAGGATGACCCGGGAGATGACAGTCTCGCGGCTCTGGACTTTCTCCAGCCAGAGCATCCAGCCATGCTCAAAGGGTTGCTCCGCCGCCCAGGTCGTGCTGGCCGCATCGTGTGGACAACAGCGGTTATCGGTGGGAAAGAACCAGGGATGCTGGCAGGGCACCGGCACCACTACGGAAGTCCGGACCTCGTGGCCGGCCGCGTCCCGGGCCACCAGGGTCATTAGCGGGTCACGGGCGGGGGGATCTATCAGGTCCACGAGGAGCGAGCCCCCCTCCGGCGGGGTTGCTTCCCAGTAGCGCATAAACCGCCTGCAGTCCTGATCCATGATGGACGCCCAGGTTGCGCCCTGAGTCCGCCAGGAGAACCGCACGCGCTTGCCGCCCGGTATGTCCTGAAGGACCTCCGCGGAGAACGAGAGAATCGCCAGCCCCGAGGGCGGGTAGGGGGTGGGCGTCACACAGACCACGCCGCAGCCGCCCGGGCAGACGCCGGGGCAGTAGAGGACCTGGCCCGACGGGCAGGCTGGCGGCGTGCAGACCGGGGCCGGAGAGGGCGTCCCCGGCACCACAATCTGCACCCAGATGACCGGGCCGAAGCGGGTGCCGTCCGGGGCCTGGAACTGGTAGTTGGCCCGATACGTCCCTGGCGCCGCCGGCGCGGTCAGGCTCACGCTCACATCCGCCTGCGCGCCGGGGGCCAGTGCGGGCACGTCCGCCGCCGGGCCCCCCATCGGGGTGCCGGAGATGAAGACCAGCCGGGTCCCCGGCTCCCAGGCGCAGGTGCCGGAGTTGCGCACCCTCCAGGTCTTGATGAAGGGCGTGCCAGGGGCAATGACGGTGTTATCGGGAACGGTCACATCGGCGACCCAGCGGGCGCCCAGGGTGCAGCCCACCGCTGTCGTCGGTTCGGGGGGCGGGGCCTCCGTCGGCGGGGCGGTGGTGGGGGCGGGGGCGGCGGTTTCGGGCGTCGGGGACGGCACCGCAGGCGGCGGCGTCGGAGTCACCACCACGGTGACCACTGGCCCGCAGGCCAGGGCTACCAGCAGCAGAAGGACCACTGATCCCATCCGGACGAGCAAGCATCTCTTCTGGGCCATCTCACTCCTTTCAGCCGTTCCGGGTAACCATCTACCCTGATCGGTTTGCAGAACGTAGCGCAGGCTATCGGCCGGCATGCAGGCCTGGCGGCCTGCGCTATGCTATACAGGGGCATACCTTCGCTGGCGTTTTTATGGCGCCTGCCCAGAGGCCCCCCTGGTAGGTGGTTACCGTTCTGATGAGAGGGTCAATCTTTGAGAGCGCCTGTCGTTCTCTTGTGATCAGGGTTGGTTTTGAAGGACGGTAACGCGAGGTTCTATCGGAGGCTTGCTGGAAAGGAGGCGGAGGAGGAAGTTCGTGCTGATGGAAGGTGAAGTTCTGAACCTGGATAGAGTCTGAATCCTGGCCAGCAGAAGCCCGAACAGACCAACCAGGAAAGCGAAAAGCAACTCCCGCCGCATCCGGCAGGAGTTGCTTCCTGTTGCAAATGCTGATGTCTCCACGCCGTCTGCGCCGGTACAGAGAATTGCTCTCTGATCCGATATCTTGTGGAGACTGTATTCTGGATGGATGTGAGTTCTTTAGCAGTTTTATTATACCTCAAAGGTCTTTCTTGTCAAGTTTGCGCCCCTTGATTATGCACTCAACCGGAACGAGGCCCAAATTTCCAGCGCCCGCAGCGCGCTTCGTTCTTTATCCTTGACCTCTAACATCAGGTCAAAGTCGTGGGGGGCGCTCTCCACCAGGAAGCGCCGGAAGTGGGCCTCGTCCAGGGTGTGGGCGTGGCTCCCCGGACGGCCCCCGGGGAGCGGGGAGGAGTAGTCCACCATGGGCGGGCCGTCCTGGGGGCCCCAGGTGGCCCGGGCCGCCGCCAGCGCCTCCGGCAGCGTCCGCCCGTCCGGATACACCTCCCGGTGGAAGACGTCCAGGAGCACCGGCAGCCCCGTCGCCCGGCTCACGGCCAGACAGTCGTCCAGGTTGAAGAGGCGCTCGTCGTTCTCCACCACCAGGCGCGCCCGCACCGCCGGGTCCAGGCGCTCCACCTCCCGGACGAAGCGCTCCAGCGCCGCGGCTTTATCCCCGTACCGACCGCCGATGTGAATCTGAATCTTCGCCGTCCGGTCCAGCCCCAGGAGGTCTAGGACGCGGGCGTGGTAGGCCAGGTCGGCGCGGGCCGCCGCCACCACCTCCGGGCGGGGGGAGTTGAGCAGGGTGTACTGGCCCGGATGCATGGAGATGCGCATCCCCGCCGAGCGGATGAGGGCGCCGATGCGGGCGAAGTCCGGGGCAAACTCCTGGTCCCAGGGGAAGCGGTTGGCCGGGTGGGAGGCCAGGGGGACCAGGTCGGAGGTGATGCGCAGGAAGAGGAGCCCCCGTTCGGCGTTCCAGCGGACGATGCGCTCCAGACAGGCCAGGTTCCCGGCCACCAGCGCCCGCAGACGGTCCGGCGTGAGGTTCGCCAGCCGGAGGGTGCGGCTGGGGCGACAGTCCAGGGAGAGGTTGATGCAGGGGTAGCCGATGCGCATCGTCTGGGCCTACGATTCCCCTCTCCCCGAATCCCGGAGGGAAAGGAGCGCCTCCGGGAACGGCGAGAGGAAAGCCTGCCCGGAGAGGTACGGCTCCTCAAAGCGCAGGACCCAGGCCCGCAGGACGCTCAGCGGGGCGCTGAGCGGCACCCGTCCCTCCCGATAGGCGGTCAGCAGGTCCAGGAAGTACCCCTTCTCTGCCGGACTGAGCCCGTCGGAGACGTAGCCCAGGGCGTGCATCAGGACGTTGACGACGGAGGGACGGCGGGGTGGGTGGGCCAGCGCGGCCCGGAAACCGGCGACGTACGCCTCCATCACCTCGCCGACGGGCCGCCGCTGGGGATTGGCGACGACGCGTCCCAGTTCCCGCAGGCGGGCCTGGTTGTAGGCCATCAGCAGGAATTTGTGACGGGTGTGGAAGTCCACCAGCGCCCCCATCTGCCCCGTGCCGACCGTTTCCCGCAACCGGGCCAGGGCGAAGACGGCGGTGAAGAAGTGCTCCCGCAGGGCCCGGTTGGTCAGGCGGCCCTCGTCCTCCACGGGGAGGTTCGGGAAGCAGGCCTGGACGGCTCCTCCGAACATCCCCGGCCCACTTCCCACCGCCGGGGCCTTCTCCGGCGCGGCATACACCTTCGCGTCCTTGACCCCGCAGGAGGGGGAGCGGTTCTTCAGGAGAAAGCCGTCCACCGGCGGGAGCCCGTCCAGGAAGGACGCGGCGAAGGCTTGCATGGCGTCGGTCAGGTCCCTGCCAGTAGCGGGCTGGAGCAGGCGGACCTCCCCACCTACCCGGACCAGCCGGACGGGCGGGCGCGGCGCGCCCAGCCCCAGTTCCACCTCCGGGCAGACGGGGAGGAACTCCACCCACGGTCGGAGGGAGTCCACGACCGGGTCGGGGATGATGCTGCCGTCGTAGCGGCAGTGGTCAAACCCCAGGCATTTGCTGACGACCAGACGGGGGCGGGACATCTATACCTCCTGTAGGCCTGCTCATCTTACCCGGCCGAGACGGGCTCTCTGTCGCCCCTCTCCGGCGTTCCAGCGGTCGCCAGGGCGGGAAGGCCCCCCTCGCTTCTTGCGACGTTCCGCCGTCCTTTCAAGGATCATGACGACCGCAAATCCCAACACCATCAGCCCCAGGGCGAGGGCCACTTCGCCGGTCAATGCGGTGGGGAAGAAATTCACCGCCTCCACCGGAATATCATCCACCAGATGGGCCCGTTTCCAGGGCCAGAGTTCCCGCAGCGCGCCGAGCATAAACCCGACCAGCGCGGCGACCGTCAGGTCGTGATAGTGATTTAACAGCCAGCGCAGGATATAGGCGAAAGAGACGATGCCCACCGCTGCGCCCGCGATGAAGACCCCGATGGTGACGAGGTCAAAACGGATCAACGCGCCCAGGAGATAATGGTACTTGCCCAGCAGCACCAGGATGAACGCTCCCGAAATCCCCGGGAGAATCATCGCACAGATGGCGAGCATCCCGCTCAGAAAGATAAACCAGAGAGTCTCCGGCGTCTGCGCGGGCCGCAACCCCACCAGAACGTAGGTGCCCGCCGCAAACAGCGCAGTCACCAGCACCGTCAGCAGGCCCCACTTCTGGACCCGGGTGCGGACCACGTAGACGGAAGCGACGATCAGTCCAAAAAAGAGGGCATACACGTAGACCGGATACGTCTCCAGCGCCCGGTGCAGGAATCGGGCCATGCTCAAAACCGCGGTGCCGATTCCCGCGACCAGCGCCAGCAGAAAGCGCCAGGGAAACTCATTCAGCGCCTCCCGCCAGCGCAGCAAAACCATCCGGCGCAGACATGGAACCGCTGCGCGGATGGCGTCAATCAGTTCCTCGTAGATTCCCAGCACGAAAGCCACGGTGCCGCCTGAAACGCCGGGAATCACGTCCGCCGTCCCCATCAGGAAGCCGGACAGGAAGATGGTTACGTGTCTGCGCCCGTTGGGTATCGTCTTTCTCTTCATCGTTCCTTTCCGTCCAATGGTGGGATTGAGGAAACGGGCTGGCAGGGTACTCCCGCCGCCCGTCAGGTGACGGTCACCCTTTTGCAAACCCGTGCTAACAAATCCATAACACGCCGTTTAACTGTGCATAACACGGATGCAGTAAGTTCAGACCGGAAAAACACTACCAGGAGTATAGCATGGGATTGGCAGATTTGCACATTCACACCATCTATAGTTGGGATGGCACCTGCGACGTCAAGGCGGTCCTGAAGCGGGCCGCAGAATTGGGACTGGATGTGATCGCGATCACCGATCACAACGAGATTCGGGGCGGGCTGGAAGCCCAGGATTTGGCCCCGGCCTACGGAGTGGAGGTCATTCCCGGAAGCGAAGTCTCCACCGCCGAGGGTCACCTGCTGGCCCTGTTTATCCAGCACAACATTCCGAAAGGGCTGTCGCTGGAGGAGACGCTCCGGTGGGTCGCCGACCAGGGGGGATGCGCGATCGCCGCGCATCCCGCCGCGCGGGGGATGAACAGCCTGACCCCTGAGGCCATTCGCCGCGCGCTGGCCCACCCTGACCTGGCCCGGATTCTGGTGGGCGTAGAGGTCTTCAACGCGGGGCTGCTCCATACCCGAAGCAACTCCACTGCCCAGGCCCTGGCCGACACCCTGCCGGTCGCCCGGGTCGGCTCCAGCGACGCCCATATGTTCTGGATGATCGGCGCCGGGGCCACCCTCTTCTCCGGCCGGTCCGCCCAGGACCTGCGCCAGGCGCTGGAGGCCCGCCAGACCCAGCCGGTCAGTGGCCAGTCCTTCCCCCGGCTGAACCTGCTGATGGCATGGCTGATGCGCTACGCGCTGCGCACGGCGGGCTGGGTTATTGGGAACCCCGCGCCAGACCGCCCCCTGGCCTGGGTGCGGATATAGAAGGGAAACTCAGCGCCCATTGCGGCCTCCTTTCTGGTCCGAGCCCAACACCCGGATTTGCTCCGGCGCGGTGATGTAGACCGCCGGGTCGCCCTGGTACCAGGCGATCCGGCCGACAACTTCCACCCGCTGGCCAACGCGGTACAACTGCTCCGGCGGCGCGCCGAAGCGGGGCCAGTCGGCCTGGCGGATGATGGCCTTGAACGTGCCCCGGTGCGGGTCCGAGAAGCCCAGCAGCACCTGTTTGCCGTTGTTGAAGACGTAGCGCAGCGTGCCGGTGATGGTCACCGTCTGCCCGGCCCAGTGGCGTGCCTGGGTATGCGGGATGACCGCCGCAGGCGATGAAGCGATGGGCCGATATGTCTCCTGCGGGGCGGCTGCGTACTGCACATTACGTATTACGTATTGCGGATTGGGGATTGCCGCTGGTCAGGGCAACGATTGCCCCGTCGCAACTGCGGAAGTAGAGGTTGTCGTTGCTCACCACCCAGATGGCGTAGTCGCTCCAGTACCGGTCGTAGACTGCCCCCTGGTTGGAGTAGATGTAGAAGCCAAAGTCATACTCCCGCGTGTTGGTCAGGCCGCTGGCGCAGTAGTGGGAGGCGCTGAAGGCGTAGGCGCCGGTGTTGTCCTGCGAAGTGGCCACCGTGGAAAGGCGCTGGCTGGTGATCTTGTTCGTGAAACTGCCGCGCCCGTCGGAACGGTCCAGAATCCGGATGGCAAAACCCGCCTCCCAGTGCCCGCCAAATAGATCATCTCCGGCCATAGAGTTCATCGGACATTAGAGCGCGACGTCAGGGAAAAGTCCGTACTCATCCGCGTTCATCTGCGTCCTATTTCCGATGCAGTCTTCTCATCGGTTCCGGAGGACCATCGCAAAAACAGCCGATGGGGGGTACACCCGTTCCCAGATGTTCTGCGCCCATCCCGCGTAGCGGTTGCCGCAGCAGGCGTACTCGTGAATGTCGGCACAGTCCACGCCACTGTACTGTGGGTTGGCCCAGAACTCGGCCTGCGGGAAACTGTGCCAGTGGGAGGTGGTGACCGGATGACAGTGCGGGTCGTTCGCGCGCATAAAGCGGCCGAAGGCGTCGGCCATGGCGTAGTGATTGCCGTTGTACGGGTCGCCCGCGTTGATCAGTTCCCAGGAATGGACGGCGCGCGAATAGCCCCGGCGCGCGATGAGGTAGCGCCGGAAGTACTCATGCAGGCGGCGCACGGCGGTGTTCGGCGCCGCGTAGAAGCGGTCGTTGTCCAGGTCGTAGTAGCCGCCCACGGGGTTGCCGCTTGCGTCCAAGTGGTTGGCGATCCAGTCGTTCTTCTCCAGCACGACGGGACGGACGGTCACTGCGCCCTGTTCGGCGCGCTGGAAGAGGTAATCCCACTGCCAGGAGGGTTGCGGGTCAAAGTAGAGGTGGTAGGCGAAGCGGTTTTTTGCGCAGGATTGCCGGGCCGGCCGGCGCGCCGTTGCGCAGTTCCCGCAGCGACACCTCGTCCACGTAGACACCGCCGCCGGTGGTGTTCTCCAGGATCAGGTAGAAGTTATCCAGGAAGTACTGGTTCGGTCCGGTGGGGAAGGTGGCGGTGACCGTGGCCCAGCCGGGCGTGGTGCCGCTGACATGGCCCAGCAGCCGCTGGCTGTTGTTGATGAAGGGTGTGCCGTCGGAATACTCAAAATAGCCGGGGTCGGTGGGGCTGACGCGGATGAGGCCGTGGTTGTGGGGCAGCGCGGACGGCACGACGGTGAACGCCCCTTCGGCGCTCTGGACGGTGCCGGAGGCGTCGGTGGCGCGCACGCGATGGCGCCAGGTGCCGGTTTGCTGGGGCGCAAAGCGCACCTTCCAGACCGGGTCGCCTGTCAGATAGAGCCCTTCTTCGCCGTTGGGTGGGCGGGGGGCCACCAGGGCGTTCTTCGCGATGCAGCAGCGCTCGTAGGGCTGGTAGAGGAGAGCTGGCTGGGTTATGATGTTTCCTTAACAGTGTGATGCAGGGCAACCGCTATGGGTACCTGACGGGCAAGTCCGGCGATAGACGAAGAGACGTTTTGCCTTCACCTTTGCTGGTGCCTGGCGCGGAGGAACGCATTCGCGGGATTTTTCCGGATTCAGCGCGGGAAATTCCCGCTGTGAACGACTACATGGGTAGAGCAAAAATCCACATTCCATCGGTGATCGCCTCGCAGAGGAGGGAACCACGGTGGTACAGGTTCGCATCCTGATCGTGGATGATCAGCCGGAATTCCGGGCGATGCTCACCGTGATTCTTCAGAAGAGCGGCTTCCAGGTGTTTGCGGCTGCTGATGGAGAGAAGGCGCTTCGCCTGGTGTCGGAGATTGCGCCGGACCTGATCCTTCTGGATGTCAGCATGCCCGGGATGGACGGTATAGAGACGGCTCGCCGGATCCGGCAAATCACCTCCGCCCCCATTCTCTTTCTCAGCGCACTGGGCGGGCCCGAAACCGTCGCAAAAGGGCAGGCCGCTGGCGGGAATGGACATCTGACCAAGCCCTTTCGCCCGACAGAACTGCTTCTTCGGATTCAGGAAGAACTGAACGCATCCGGCGTCCGGGCAAGCCAGATCAACGGCCTCCATTGAGAACTCCCGATGGACAAACCGCGCATTCTGCTCGTGGACGATGACCCGGAACTGCTGGCCCTTCTGCGGTCTCTATTAGAGTCCTCTGGGTTTGCCGTGTATACCGCCACCGATGGGCCGACGGCGCTCCGGATCCTCCCTCAGGTGGCCCCCGACCTGATCATCCTGGATGTGCTGATGCCCGGGATGAGCGGCAAAGAGGTCTGCCAGCAGATTCGGCGGCATTCCCCGGTCCCTATTCTCTTTCTCACGGCCATCGGCGAGGTGGATTCCATCGTGGACGGGCTGAACCGGGGGGCAGACGACTACATGGTCAAACCCTTTCATCCTGCCGAACTGGTCGCCCGGGTTCAGGCCATGCTCCGCCGCTCCCGGTTGCAGACGACGCCCCCGAGACTCCTGCACTTTCGGGGAGGGGAACTGGTCATCAACCGGACCCTGGCCAGAGTTTTCCTCAGAGGGAATGAGGTCCCCCTGAGCCCGATGGAATACAATCTGCTTCTCTTCCTGGCGGAACGGGCGGGGCACGTGATTCCTCCCGAAGAACTCTATAACGCCATCTGGGGGCCGGGGGGCGGCGTGGACCCTCGCCAGGTCAAATGGTACATCTGGCGGCTCCGACAGAAAATAGAGGATGACCCCGCTCATCCCCGGTTCATCTGCACCGAACGGGGTCGGGGGTACTATTTTGCCCCCGAGTAGCAACCACCGCCTCATCCTTTGCAGGTAACTACCTGCCGGAGAACCGTTCGGTAAAAACCACGAAGCAACCAATGCTCGTTATACTCGGGAGATAAAGACCCCACAAGGCACAAAGTTTTACTGCCTCTTTGTGTCCCTTGTAAGCACTTTGTGCCTTGTGGCAGGTAATGACCGCAATGGGTATACATAGCCCCCTGCGTCTCCTCGCTTTCTCCTCACTGAACACCCGTCGGGCCGCGCATCGCAACGCTGACTCTCCCGCTCCCCCCACGTAGTACCTTTTTCCCACTTGGGCCAGAAAATTTCAAACCAGATTCCAACTTTCGGGGATTACAATTGAAAGTAGAAGGAACACAGGGCCATGCAGTGCGGTGAACGATAAACTTTACGCCCTCCCGTTCCATGTAAAACAGGTCTTGAAACAGGCAGGGTTGCTGCCGTAGATTATGAAAAAACAGTCCGCTCAGTGTTGGGGGATAAGGCAATGGATGTTCGGAAAGCCCTTTTCACCACCGGGATCGTCGTTGTGGTGGCTGTGCTGACCCAATGGCTGGGTCCCGTCCTGGCCGACTCCCAGGCCGGCACCACCCTCAGCGCGACCCAGACGGCCACCGGGTTCCGGGAGCATGTCCTGGAATACGATTGGTCCCTGCAGAAAGTGGTCTCTCCCGCTGAGGTGGAAATCCTGCCTGGAGCCTCCGCCTCCCTGGAATACACCCTGACCGCGACGCGGATGCTGATGGCGGAGACGGAGCGGGTCGGCGTGCGCGGCGAAGTCTGCGTCACCAACGGGGGCGACCGGGCCACCGAGGGCCTGACCATCGTGGATGTGGTGCAGTACAAAACGGGCTCCGGCCCTTTCACCGACTATGTGACCACAACCGTGGACGTCAGCATCCATCCCGTCCTGGCCCCCGGGGAATCCTTCTGCTATCCCTATCAGGTTCTCTTCCAGCCTGTCGCCGGCGCGATCTACCGGAACGAGGCCCGGGTTACCATCACCAATCACTCCGGCTGGCTGCCCGGTGGTCAGAACTGCCCCGGCCCCGCCCCGTGCCCCTTCGGCCCCAGCCCCAGGGCGGGTTTCTCCCTGCCGGAGGAGTTCACCCTGGTTGAGGTGGACGCCCAGGCCACCTTGACCGATGAACTCTCCTGTCCTGACGGTTTCACCTGCACCCTCAACGATCCCGGCCCCTGGACGCTGGGCGACCCGGCCACCCTTTCGTTCACCGTCACATTGTCCAACGACTCTGCTCCCTGCGGGATTGAGGAGCAGGTCACCAACACGGCCCGGCTGACGGAGGCCGACAGTGGAACAGAGCGCATCGCCTCCGCCGTCACGGAGATCCACACCGGCCGGTGCGGGACCGGTTGTACGCGGACCTACGGCTACTGGAAGACCCACACCCGCTACGGCCCGGCCCCGCAGGACCCCACCTGGGACCGGATCGGGGAGGACGGAGAGGACACCCCCTTCTACCTGAGTGGCCAGACCTACTATCAGGTCCTGTGGACCCCGGCCCGGGGGAATGCCTACTACATCCTGGCCGACCAGTTCATCGCGGCCCGGCTGAATCTCCTGAGCGGCGCATCCTCTACACCGGAGGTTGATGAAGCCCTCGCCTGGTCCGAGGGATTCTTCTCCCAATTCGCTCCGGATAACGTGCCCCCGGATCAGAGGGAGACGGCCATCTTCTACGCGGACCTGCTGGACCGGTACAACAACGGAGAGATTGGCCCGGGCCATTGCGATGACATTACACCCACTCCGACGCCCACTCCGACCCCGGTGCCGACGCCGGAGCCCCTGCCGGGTATCCGGGTCACCGCCATCGGCCCGACTGTGGCGTATGAGGGAGATTCCCTCACCTACACCGTGACCATCTGCATGGAGGACGTCGGCACCACCCCGCTTTCCATTTCCCTCCCGCTGCCGGACGGGACGACCTGGACGGGGAGCGGGGAACCGGGCACATGTGTCACCGTGATCGCCAACGCCCCCGTCTCCGGCGACCCCACAGTGGTAGCGTTCACCGCCATCGGGACCGATTCAGCGGGCCGGCAAACGACCTCCAACACCGCAGTGGTGACCACGGATATCCTCCATCCGGCCCTGGAAGCCAGCGCGGCCGCGCCCATCGCCACCGTCTACCCCGGTACCGTCGTCACCCTGACCTGCACGGTCACCAACACGGGCGACGTCCCGCTCTCGGATGTGATCCTCCGGTGGGACAACGGCACGCCGGATGACCCCGAGGACGACCAGATCCTCTGCGTGGTGGAGTATCTGGACGTGGGCCAGGCCGTGCAGTGCCAGGTCCCCGTGGCGCCGGAGCAGGAGACCACGTACACCGTCAGCGCCACCGGCACCGACCCCCTGGGGGGCCAGGCGGAGGATTCGGCGGGTATCACTATCGGTATCATCCCCTCTGAGCCCGGGGATACCGACGGCGATGGCATACCGGACGACCTGGACGCCGACTCCGACGGCGACGACATTCCGGACTGGGTAGAGGGTGCAGGCGATACCGATGGTGACGGAATGCCGGACTACCTGGACACCGACTCCGACGGCGACGGCATCCCCGATGCCGTTGAGGGCACGGGCGACGTGGACGGGGACGGCCTCCCCAACTACCTGGACACCGACTCCGACGGCGACGGTATCCCCGACGCCGTTGAGGGCACGGGCGACGTGGACGGGGACGGCCTCCCCAACTACCTGGACACCGACTCCGACGGCGATGGCATCCCCGACGCCGTTGAGGGCACCGGCGACGTGGACGGGGATGGCCTGCCCAACTTCCTGGACCTGGACTCCGATGGCGATGGTAAGCCGGATGCCGTGGAAGGTACTGGCGATGACGACGGAGACGGCATCCCCAACTACCTGGACCCGGATGACACGCCCCGTACAGCGGGGGTGGTCTATCGGGTCTATCTCCCCTTTGTCGCCCGAAACGTTCCCTGATCGGGTTTCTCCTGATCGTTCCTCCCTCCCGTCCATCACCCGGGCCGATCCACACAGACGGCGACCGGAACGACGACGGGATGCCGGATGCGGAACTGCTGACCTGCGAGGCAACGGGCACAACGCGCCAGCGCCTCCGGAAGGTGCTGGCGCGTTTTTGCTCTCGCAGCGCGGGATTGATTCTGCAATGGGACGCGGATTGGCGCAGATCACACGGATTTGCACGGATTTTCTATATCCGTGCCGCCCCGTCAAATCCGTGTTCATCCGTGTCCTGTTCCCGGTTTCCTCGTAGCGCAGGATTTATCCTGCAATATACGGATTTGCACAGATTTTTTATATCCGTATGAATCCGTGCCCTGTTCTCAGATTTGACAATTTTGCCAATTGGGTGTACATTGTTCTTGCAAAGGAGGGGCACCATGGCCCGAAACCGCGCGGTGTACTGGCTGGCTGGACTGGGAATCGCAGCGGTTCTGCTGTTCATCGGCGGGATGACAACCGGACGGCCGGCCTTCGCCGGGTTCACTCCGACCCCGACGCCTACGGAAACCCCCATCCCCACTCTCACCCCGACTCCGACGGCCACTCCCGTGCCACCACCTCCGCCGCCCCCTCCGCCGCCGACAGAAACTCCCACGCCGGCCCCCCTGCTGCCCGAGGTCGGCGGCACCGCTCCCTCCCCCTGGCCCCTCCTGGCCCTGGGCGCCGCCGCCTTCCTGGCCGGGTGGCTGATGAGGCGAAAACATACGTAACACGCAATACGCATCCCGTTTCACGCATCACGTATTCCGTGTTCCGTATTTCGTTCCCGTGAGAGGAGACAACCATGCACCGCACCTGGTTTTCCCTGTGGACGCTCTTATCCCTGCTGGTGAATCTGCTGGCCCCACTTGGGGTATCTGCCGCACCGCTTTACCGAACGGAGTACGCGATACGGGACACTTCCCTCTTCCCCGCTTGGTTCACGCCGGACCCCGCGCGCGCCTCCGGCCCGGCAGGGGCCCTTCCGGCCTGGTTTAACCACGGCCAACAGACGACGGACAACAGACCACGGACCACCGACGACGGACGACAGACGACAGACGACAGAGCACCGACGGCGGACCCGGCACCCCGGACGGGGGGCGTCCTCCCGGCCTGGTTCCTCTCCGGCCCATCCCGGAACACGGAAGACGGAATCCTCAACACGGATGCCCCCCACAACACCATCCATAACGTCACCGTCACCGGCCCCGACGGCCCCATCAACAACTGCGACGTGGTCACCTTCACCATCGTCGCCACCAACGACGCCGTCACCACGACCGGCGTCATCATCACCAGCACGATGCCGGCGGGCTTTGAGCCTGCGCAGATCGTCCTCCCCGTTGGCGAAGTGGGCCCCAACCAGGTCATCACCCGCCACGCCGTCTTCTCCGCCACCTGCTCCGCCGTCTCCGGGCAGAACGTGGTCACCCTGACTCAGGACGGGGCTGACCCCATCGTGGCGTACACGGACTTCGTGGTCAACCCTGGCGCCATCACCGTCCGCAAGGAGCCGGCCGTCGTCAAGGCTGCGCCCGACGAAGTGGTGACCTGGACCGTCTACGTGGAGAACACCGGCTACGGCACGGTCTACAACGTCCGGGTGACCGACACGCTGGGGAGCGGGCTCCAGTACGTCTCCGGCCTCACATCCGCCTATTTCATCTCCATCCCTGTCGGCGGAGTGGTCACCTTCCCGATTTCTGCCCGCGTCGTCGGCTGCTCCGGCCTGGAGAACGTGGTCACCGCCACCTGGGGCTGCAACGGCCAGGCCTGCCTTGCCCCCCAGACTGCTAAAGGCGCGGTGGACCTGGCGATGATCAACCCCGACCTGGACTTTTCCCTGCCCTCGTTTGACGTGCCCTACTGCGCTGGCTCCGGCGTCTTTACCATCCCCATCACCAACAACGGCGATGGCACCGCCTACTCCGGCACCCTGGCGGTGAACCTCTCCCCCTTCAGCGTGACCGTCGCGCCGGGGGCCTCCTACTCCGGCGGCGCGTTCCACCTGCCAGACATCCCGCCCGGCCAGACCTACAACCTGGTCTTTACCCTGACCCTCCCCACCGACGTCTGCAATATGCCCCGCAGCGGGACGTTCAACTTTGACCTGACCTACTATGACCGCTGCGGCAACCCCTATACCGAACTGCCGCAATCCGCCTCCTGGCAACTGACGAACACACCGGGCCAACTGAGCGTGAGCAAATCCATGCCCGGCGAGGTCTACCGGGGCGAGACCGTCACCGCCACCGTCGCGGTGAACGCCGACGGCATCGTCGGAAGCATCGTCGTCACCGATCAGGTGCCCGCCGGATGGAGCGTGGTGGACGCCGCCGGGGGCAACGTCTTCAGCGTGGGCGGCGTCACCTACATCACGTGGACACTCTCCGGCTCGGCTACCCTCAATCCGGTCTTCGCTACCCCCGACGCCGCCACCGGCTGCGCCTACTGCGGCACGCTGGCGACCAACGTCGTCACCGCCACGGCCTCCGATTGCCAGAACTGCCGTCAGACCGCCACCGCCCAGGCCACCACCTACCTCCAGTGCCAGGAGCCGGTGGCCACAACGGACAAGCAGGTCTCCGGCCCCGCCGAGGTCTGCACCGACCCGGCCTTCACCTACACCAACACCTACACCTTCGCCAATACTTTCATCGTGACCCCTACCTGGCAGGGGATGGTCTTCACTGATGTGCTGCCCTATCAGACCTATGTCACCGGCAGCGCGTCGATCTGGATGAGTGACGGCTCCATCACCTGCACCGCCGTCTTCTCCGCAGACGTCGTGGGCGGGAGTCTGGTCATCCGCAACATCTCCCCCACCTGCCCCATCACCGTCCCCGGCGCGACGATGTGGATTTCCTACACGGCGGCGGTGGACGAGCCGTCCGCCTGTTCCGATTTTGAATTCTACGATTGGTCCTCCCTGAACCTGGGGGTGACCGGCAACGCCGAGTGCGCCGCCGATGGCGTGATAGAAGAGGGCGTCTTCGTGCAGACCCTGGCCCCGGCAATGAGCCTGGACCTCTCCGGCCTGCCCCCCTGGGTCTCCTCCTGCGGCGTCTACACGGTGACCCTTACCGCCGAGCGCACTTCTTCCGTACCCGCCTACGATGCCGTCCTTGACGTACCCACAAATACGTTTTACGTTTTAGACGTCCTGGGCTTTTCCGGCGCCACGCCCGTCTACACCGAAACGGATTCTGGCGGCTACCACTGGTACTATTCCGACACGTTCGCCACCGCCACCACCGGCACGGTCCAGTTGCGGGTGCAGTTGCGCTGCGGCAGCGGCACCGCGCCCTTCCAGGGCATGCTCCGCTACGATAACCACTGTGGCAGCCAGTGCAGCACCGGGGGTACGTTAGGTTCACCGCCTGTAGTTCAGCCTCTGCCCATCCTGACCAAGTTCCCCGAAGTCATCTACGCCCACGGGGACGTGGTCACCTGGACGCTCATCGCCTACAACTCCGGCGCCGGGCCGGCCTACAGCGTCGTCCTCACCGACGCGCTGGGCATCGGCCTGCGCTACGTGGATTCCTCCATCACCTCCACCCAGGGCTCCGTGGCCGGAGTGACCCCCATCACCTCCTCCAACCTGGTCACCTGGAACCTGCCGGTGATGGAGCCCAAGGAGAAGGTCACCATCCAGTACGCCGCTGAGATCATCGGCTGTGCGGACCTCACCAACCGCTTCGCTGGCGCGCAGGGCTGTCTGGGCCAGACCTGTCAGTCGGGCGGGCCGGTGCAGTCCCGCGTGGAACTCCCGCCGACCATCCTCCTCAACACCAACCAGGCGGTGACCCCCATTGACACCTGCTACACCCGCACGGTCACCGTCACCGTCCGCAACGCCGGCCTCCTCAGCGTCTACTCCGCCACCCTCACCGAGACGCTGCCAGCGGGCCTGTTCTACGTCTCCGGTACCACCCGGGTGAGTACCAACACGGTGAACTGGCAGCCCGGCCCGAACCCAATCACCGTCGAGCAGAAACTCGTCTGGGGCCCGGCGAGCGGCTCGCCGCTGGACACGCTCCTCTCCCGCATCCGCCCCGGCGAGACGGTCTACCTGCGCTACGACGTCTACGCCTCCTGCCCCTTTGAGGGTGGACAACTGCGCATCCAGACCGGATACCGGGACACCTGCGGGACCCCCTACCTCACCGAGGCCTCCTACTTCGTGATGCCGGTGCGCACGGCGAATCTGTCCATCGTGAAGGTTGGGGAGAACCTGAGCCGGACCTCCCCGGCGCCGGATTTCATCTACGCCGAGCCGGGGGAGACGGTGGTGTTTACGATCACGGTTTCCAACCCCGGCAGCGCCGCCCCGGCCCGCGCGGTGGTGGTCACCGATGCCCTGTCGGACAACCTGATCTTCCAGGATGCCACCCCCGGCTACACCTTCTCCGGCGGCCCGCCCGGTGGCATCATCACCTGGACCTTTGACATCATCTCGCCGGCCACGTCCGTCGTCCTGACCGTCACCACCGTGGTCAGCCAGCCCGAGGGGTGCACGGTCACCGATACCTCCAACACTGCTGAGGTGGCCTGGGGCTGTCCCAACGGCTGCCGCCAGGGCGCCCGCTCGGATGTCGTCACCCTGCGCACGCGGCCGGTGTACGGTACGCCCAGCATCCGCACCGACATCCCGCCGGCCACCCTCCACCAGTGCGGCGGCCTGATCACCATCACCCTGAACAACGAGGGGCCGCCGGCCCACAACGTCACGTTGACAGACA
>Ga0071330_1062945_pt1 | contig 31172 bp, 38 predicted proteins | sample GBScel77sediment_FD_63802 | JGI IMG/M metagenome (GOLD analysis project Ga0071330, IMG submission 63802) | Hot spring sediment microbial communities from Great Boiling Spring, Nevada - Cellulolytic enrichment Sediment 77C v2 (version 2) | ecosystem: Environmental > Aquatic > Thermal springs >...
CTATAGGGAAAGTGGCGGCAATAATTATTGCTGTGGTTTTGATTGCAGCAATAATCGCTGGCATATACTACTTCTACCTTATGCCAAAGGGAGGCCCTATAAAGAACCCTAATACGCTCATTATTGCAACCATAGGTGAGCCTGAAACCCTCGATCCCGCATGGGCATATGACACCGCAAGCGGCGAGGTAATATGCAACATGTATGACACCTTGATATTCTTTGATAAAGAGAGGGTCGACAGTTTTGTTCCAAAAATAGCTGAAAAAGTTCCTTCCGTTGAGAATGGCTTAGTGAAAGATAATGGCCTAACCATAATATTCCCAATAAGACAGGGCATAAAAACCCACGCCGGGGGAACCATAACACCTGAAGATGTTGAATATTCCTTTGAAAGGGCTATAATTCAAAGCCGAAGCCACGGGCCAATATGGATGCTCATGGAGCCCTTACTTGGTGTTTATGACTTATCCGAGCTTGGAAATCTATCAGATCCCGTCGAGGCTGCCAGGGTTGGCGAGATGATCGATAATGCTGTTGAGGTTGAAGGAAACAATGTCGTCTTCAGACTAGCGAAACCATTTGCACTGACAGCCCTCCTTCAGATCTGGAGCCAAACATGGGCAAGCATTGTGGACAAAGAAGCCGCGGTGGCTAGTGGTGCATGGCCAGGTAATAAGGATAACTGGGTTGAAGTATTTGCCAAATATCATGACCCGGAGGTTCCCGAGCTTCAAGAGGCAGACTGCGGTTCAGGCCCGTTCAAACTGGAGAAGTGGGAGCATGGAAAAGAGTTGTCCCTAGTACGGTTTGATGATTACTGGGCTGGACCTGCAAAGCTGGAGCGGGTGGTTCTTAAGTATATTGATGAGTGGTCAACTAGGAAGCTGATGTTCCTTCAGGGGGACGTTGACCTATGCTATGTGCCAAGGCAATATTCCAGCGAGGTTGAAGGTGCAGAAGGGATTGTATGTGTAAAGAACCTGCCGACGCTGGCTGTTGATGCTGTATTCTTCACGTTCAACGTAGACCCTAACAGTCCATATTTAGGCAGCGGAAAGCTTGATGGAAATGGTATTCCGCCTGACTTCTTCTCGGACATAAACCTGCGTAAGGCCTTTGCCTACTCATTTGACTTTGAAACGTACATTAAAGAGGCTCTTTTAGGCGAGGCTAAACACATACCTGGGCCGATTCCTGAAGGTTTGCCGTTCTTCAACCCTAACCAGGAAACCTATAAGTTTGACTTGGCAAAGGCGGAGCAGCACTTTAAGGCTGCTTGGAATGGGCAAGTTTGGGAGAAAGGTTTCAAGATACAGATACTTTACAATAGTGGAAACGTTCCTAGAAAAACGGCAGCGGAAATACTTAAGCATAACATTGAAAGCATAAATCCAAAGTTCCATGTTGAAATTATAGAGGTCGATTGGCCAACTTACCTACGGGCATTTGTGAAAAGTCAATTGCCCGTGTTCATTATCGGCTGGCTTGCGGACTATCCAGACCCCCATAACTTCGTCTTTCCATTCATGCACTCGAACGGGGACTATGCTTCCGCGCAGGGATACAGTAATTCCCATGTTGATGAGCTGATCGAAAGTGGAATAGCTGAAATTAACCCGGATAGAAGAAAAGAGATATACTATGAACTGCAGCGGTTATATTTCGAAGACGTGCCAAGCTTTATTATAGACCAGGGATTAGGGCGCCACTGGGCAAGAGACTGGGTTAAAGGTTGGTACTACAACCCGATATACCCAGGGGCTCCTTTGTCGGCCTACTTCTATGATCTCTGGAAAGGCTATTAGACCCCCGCCAACATCCCGTCCTTTTTCTCTTATCTTGGCAAGATTGGCAAATCCTTATATTAGAGTTGAACTACAAGGTGTAAGAATGGTTAACGATATAAAGGCGTATGTAGCTAGAAGGTTGCTCCTCCTTATACCCACATTGTTAGGCGTTACTATACTAATTTTCGCGGTTGCACAGCTTTTTGATCCAATTCAGAGGGCGTCCCTCTACATTAGAGATCCCAAGCAATTGAGGGACATTGACGAAGTGATCGAAAAGTACGGCCTTAACCAGCCATTTTATTTACAGTACTTCAGCTGGTTCAGCCAGGTGCTTCAAGGGAACTTCGGATGGTCCCAGTCCCTCCACATGCAAGTGCTGGATGCTATTGTCACGAGGTTTCCTGCAACCCTTGAACTTGCTTTGTACGCTGCACCCATAACCATTTTCTTGGGTATACGTTTGGGCAAGCTTTCAGCAGTAAAGAAGGACACTTTGATAGATCACATTACAAGGGCCTTTGCGATAATAGGCTGGTCCCTTCCAGCATTCTGGCTTGGGATAGTTCTGCTGGCTTTCTTTTATGGAGGTTTAGGAATCTTCGCCCCTGGAAGACTCAGCCCCTGGGCTGACGTGCTTATTACAACTGGCGAGTTTAGAGTTTACACGGGCCTTTACACTATAGATGCCATTCTTAACCTAAATGGCGCAGTATTTCTGGATGCCTTGAGCCATCTAATTCTTCCAGTTACGACGCTGACGATAATAAACGTCGCCTTAATAATGCGTATAATGCGTTCAAGCATGCTTGAGCAGCTTGGGAAAACCTATATTATAGCCGCGAGGGCTAGAGGGCTTGACGATAAAAAAGTTATAGATAAGCATGCAGCCAAAAATGCTTTGATACCAGTTATAACCCTCTCGGGATTGCTGACTGCAGGCATGCTTTCGGGGATGGTTATAACCGAAACTATATTCGAATTTAAGGGTATAGGATACTTTGCGGCTCATGCAGCAACGCAGCTTGATATACCAGCGGTTTTAGGCTTCGCTCTCCTAACGGGAATAATATTCGTTATAGCGAATTTGATGGTGGATCTTCTCTATGCATACATTGATCCAAGAATAAGGCTGGCTTGAAAATGGCCAAGGTTAAAGGCAAATTCTGGAGAGAAAGTCCGAGAATAAGGGAACTCGCGTTTATCCTAAATAGGATTAGACGGAGCCCACCCTCAATAGCTGGTATAGCCATAGTTCTGTTCTTCACCTTCATAGCTATTTTTGCCCCGGTTTTAGCTGTTCCCCAACCTAACAGGGATCCCTACATTATGCCTAGATATGGTTTTTCTCCAATACCCCGCCCTCCAAGCCCAGAGTTTCCATTCGGCACAACAGAGGGGCAATATGACCTATATTATGGAATTATATGGGGTGCGAGAACGGCCTACCGCATTGGTGTGCTTGTGGTTGCTGTGAGCATGATAATAGGCATAGTCATCGGGAGCATAGCCGGATACTATAAGGGAGTTGTAGATGAAGTTTTGATGAGGATAACCGACATTATCCTAGCCTTTCCCGCGCTAATTTTAGCCATGGCTTTTGTTGTAGCTTTCGGTCGGGGTCTCAACAGCATAACCTTCGCCCTCATTCTTGTGTGGTGGCCATCATACGCAAGGCTTGTTCGAGGCGAGGTTCTCAAGGTAACAGCTGAAGATTTTGTTGAAGCTGCCAAGGCCGTGGGGTGCTCAGATTTCAGAATCATGGTTAGGCATGTGCTCCCAAACACCATTTTTCCGCTGATCATAATGGCTTCTCTGGACATAGGCTCAGTTGTCCTAACTGCGGCTGCCTTAAGCTTCCTAGGATTAGGCGCGCCCACCGGTTATGCCGATTGGGGACAGATAATCTCTTTATCCAGAAACTGGATTACAGGCGCTCCCGGAAATCCATTCGCTTACTGGCACACCTACATTATTCCAGGAGTGTTCCTATTCCTGTTTGTGATGGGCTGGAATCTTCTGGGCGATGCGCTTAGGGATGTGTTTGATCCAATGATAAGGAGGAGATAGAATTGCAACCGCCAATTTTAAAGGAAGATGAGCAGCTGAAAATTGAGGATCTATTGGTGCGGTTCTACACGTATGAGGGTATAGTGAAGGCCGTTGAAAAGGCAAAACTAAACCTAAGGCTCGGCGAAACCCTAGGAATTGTCGGGGAGACGGGAAGCGGCAAATCTGTTACAGCACTCACAATAATGGCTTTAACCCCGACTCCCGGCAGGGTGGAGGGAGGCAACATATACTTTAGACTGACATCAGGCGAAATAGTTGATGTTCTAAAACTGAAGGAAGTTGAACTCCTAAAGATAAGAGGTAAAGAGATCTCCATGATTTTCCAGGAGCCGAACGCAGCGCTAGACCCCCTTTACACTGTGGGTGACCAAATTGCAGAGGCAATATTGACGCATAGACTTCCAGAAATGCTTGAAAGGGTGAATCGGCTTAAAAAGAAAGAAGCAGGTAGTTTCTTAATGCGTCTGCCTATATTTAGGGGCTTTTTTGAGAAAAAGCTGCTTAATCAGGTTGTGCGAGAGGAGATTGTGCAGCTTTTAAGGTTAATGGAAATTCCTGATCCTGAGCGGGTTTTGGACTCTTATCCCCATGAGCTAAGTGGGGGTATGCAGCAAAGGATAGTCATAGCCATCGCTCTTGCCTGCTCACCTGCCCTTCTTTTGGCAGATGAGCCTACGACAAACTTGGATGTGACGGTTCAGGCTCAAATACTCGACTTGATTATGCGGCTTAAACAAAGGTTTGGGATGTCTATTATCTATATCACCCATGACATGGGCGTCATAGCTGAAATATGCGACAGAGTTGCCGTCATGTACGCCGGAAACGTTGTAGAGGTAGCCCCGGTTAAAGAAATATTCAAAAATCCGCTGCACCCATACACTAGGGCGCTCCTTGAATCTATTCCCAAACCTGGATCCGCATTCAAGTCGATACCTGGCACTGTTCCAAACCTTATAAACCCTCCGAGCGGCTGTCGCTTCCATCCAAGATGCGCCTGTGTCATGAAAAAATGTAGTGTCGAAGTTCCACAGCTTAAAGAGGTTTCAAAGGAGCATTATGTTGCCTGTTTCTTGCATGGTGATGTATAGTGGATAACATTCTGGTGACGGTGAATCTTAAGAAATACTTCCCCATAAGAGGCGGGTTGTTTGGCACAAAGAAAGGTGAGGTTAAGGCCGTTGATGGCGTGAATATGGCGATAAGAAAAGGTGAAACCTTCGGCCTTGTAGGCGAATCAGGCTGCGGTAAGACAACTTGCGGCAAGACCGTTATAAGGCTCCTCAAGCCAGATGGTGGTCAAATATTCTTCGATCCAAAAGGTGGTCTCCCGGAGAACCCTGGAGATAATTATAGACAATTTGATATAGCTAGACTGAGAGGTAAACAGCTGAAGGGTTTAAGGCGGCACATGCAGATTGTATACCAGAACCCTTCAACATCGCTAAATCCGCGAATGCTTGTAAAAGACCTTGTTGCAGAACCGCTTATAGTCCACAAAATATGCAGTGGCGCAGAAGCTGAGAAGCGTGTTCTAGAAATTTTTGAGGATGTAGGTCTATCAAGCGAGCATCTCCGCAGGTATCCCCATGAATTCAGTGGAGGCCAAAAGCAGCGGATAGCCGTAGCCAGAGCCCTCATAACCAATCCCGAGTTTGTTGTGTTGGATGAGCCCACATCATCCGTGGATGTTTCAGTGAGGGCTTCCCTACTACAGCTTTTCAAAGAACTTCAGCGGAAGATGGGGCTGACATACCTGTTTATAAGCCATGACCTTTCAGTGGTCCAAGCCTTGTGCGACAGGGTGGCGGTGATGTATCTTGGAAAAATTGTTGAGGTGGCTGAATCCAAGGAGCTGTTTAATAACCCCCTTCATCCATACACCCAGGCCCTGTTTTCTGCGATACCAATACCGGACCCTGAAATCAAGCGTAAGAGGATCATACTGAAGGGGGAGCCTCCAAGCCCTGCCAAGCCCCCTCTCGGATGTAAATTCCATCCAAGATGCCCAAAGGCCATGGAATTATGTCCTACAAATGAGCCTAGTTTGAAGGATACTAAGCGCGGCCATTGGGTGGCCTGTCACCTATATTAACTCGTATAATGGCTTTTTATATGTTCATTTTGCCTTATTTAAAGGAAAATTTTAAAGAGGGGAAACCTTTATGAAAGCTGAATTTAAACGTGTTTAGAAAAGGCCGGATGGGATATGGAAGGTCTCAGGGTTGTTGGCTACGATGATAAGGACAAGTTCGGGCCATGCTTTATCGTAGAGTCTGTTAAGGGACATGCTGTTAAGGTTGCAGACACTTTTGCCGAGATGTTCCCCCTGCTTGTTAGCCGCGTTTTGATAACGGCTGATAATGAGAAGTGGGCTCTAACGGCGGCTGAGGTCACAACAGGCTTTGCCACAAGCGTTATTATGGCTCCGGCTGAAGCTGGGATTGAGGGCATTGTCCCTGGAAGCCAAACTCCAGATGGAAGGGTAGGCGCATTGATTCAGATATACAACAGCAACAGGTTTGACTTGAAAAATCAGCTAATTCTGCGAATTGGGCAGTGCGTGATGACATGTCCCACAACAGCAGCTTTTGATGCCCTCCCAGAAGCTAAGAGACGCCTAAAAATTGGGAGGAGCCTCCGATATTTCGGCGATGGCTTCCAAAGGAAGGGACTTGTGGGAAACAGGAGGGTTTGGCGCATACCCGTAATGGAGGGCGAGTTCATAGTTGAGGATTCCTTCGGAGTTGCTAATGCCTATGCAGGCGGAAACTTTCTAATATTCGCAAGGGACAAGGCTTCAGGGCTCATGGCTGCCGAGGAAGCCGTTAAAGCCATAAAAAGCAGTGGTGTAGAGGCTATAATGCCCTTCCCTGGGGGGATCTGCCGGTCAGGCTCTAAGGCAGGCTCATTAAAGTATAAGCTTAAGGCTTCAACAAATCATCCCTTCTGTCCAACATTAAAGAAAGTTGTGGCTGACACGCAGCTTCCAGAGGATGTGAACTGTGTTTATGAAATTGTGATTAATGGTTTAACCCTTGATGCTGTTAAGAAGGCTATGGGCGAGGGTATAAAAGCGGCTATAAACGTTCCAAATGTTGTGAAGATTTCGGCTGGGAACTATGGCGGGAAGCTGGGGCCATATAAGATATTTCTAAAAGAGGTTCTCGGAGCGGCTAAACCTTAACCTGCACCTGTTTTTAATGTTTTATTCTCCATTTCCAGTATGAGAAGTGAACCCTTGTGAGCGTTAAAAGAACATCCCTTGAACTTTTCAGACTTAAGAAAATTTTGAATGCATTAGCAAGCAAAGAGGGACGGGGCACTGAACTTATTTCGCTATACATTCCTCCAGGCAAACAAATAAGCGAAGTCATGAACATGCTTAGGGAGGAATATGGAACAGCCTCAAACATAAAATCCACAACTACTCGCAAGAATGTGCAGGATGCGATTGTAAGAGTTCAGCAGAGGCTCAAACTCTTCAAGGAAACCCCTGAAACCGGGCTTGTAATATTCTGCGGCGCCATACCCCAAAATGGCGCTGGAAGCGAGAGAATAGAAACCTATGTCATAATTCCACCGGAGCCAATAAATATATACCTATATAGGTGCGACTCTAGATTTCACACGGAACATCTGCAGGAGCTTTTGAAGGAGAAGGAAGCTTATGGCATACTGCTCATAGATTCTTCAGAGGCAACCATTGCCATTCTTGAGGGGCGAAGGCTGGAAATAGTTTCTGAATTGACCTCAGGGGTTCCTGGAAAAACAAGGGCTGGAGGCCAGTCTGCAAGGAGATATGAGCGCCTTAGGGAAATGCGCCTTCAGGAATATTTTAGACGTGTTGGAGAGCATGCTAATGAGGTTTTCCTACAGAAGGAGAACCTTAAAGGGATTATTATTGGAGGACCTGGACCTACAAAGCATGATTTTGCTAAGGGCGATTACCTGAATTATCAGTTGAAGGAGAAGATTCTGGATGTTGTTGACACGGCGTATGTTGATGAACAGGGCGTTAAGGAGGTTGTTGAGAAGGCTCCTGAAATAATGAAGAAGGTTCGCTACATTGAGGAAAGGCGTATAATGCAACAATTCCTCTACGAGATTGGCCACGACACTGGCATGGCCACTTATGGCGAGGAGGCTGTTAGGAAGGCATTGGAGGCAGGCGTCGTCAAGACTCTGCTGCTCTCGGAGGGGCTTGATATAGCGCGGGTTAAAGTCAAGTGCAGCGCCTGCGGCTATGAAGAGGAACACACTGTAAGGGGGTCCATGCTTATGAGCTTCGAGCAGGGTCTCATAGGGAAGCCCTGTCCAAGATGTAAGGCGCCATCCCTCAGTGTGGCTGATAAGCAGGAGCTTATTGAAAACTTTGCTCAATTAGCTGAATATGCAAACGCGGAGGTTGAAATAATCTCGACGGAGACTGAGGAAGGACACATGCTTAAAAATGCCTTCGGAGGAATAGCCGCAATTCTGAGGTTTAAAATGTAGGAATAGCGATCAGTGTAAAATTTAGGGTTTAAATGATTGAAGATTCTCTATAATTTCTTCAGAGTTTGCATTTCGTTCGAGGAAGAGGCTTATTTTGTTTCCATTTAGGATTAGCGATACTATTTTGACTTTTTTCCCTATAACTGTCTATGTGTTTAATTTCTCCAATATTAAACAGGGTTGATAACTCCGCCCCAGCGTCGATAGATGCTGATGATAGAATGGCGAACTCTAGAAGCTTTGAGGGGTCCTTCAGGTCTATGCTTGTGGCTCCATTTCTTATGGCGTAGCCTATAACATTTTCCTGTGCTTTAATTTCCTCGAGGAGATCCCTAATGGTTTTGGGCTTTTCTACGCTTTGCCCTTCTTGGGATTCTGGGATCTGCGGTTCAATTATTTGAACATTGTAAACTTCCTCAGTTTTAGCGTTTTGAGTCTCCTGTTGCTGTTCCTGAGGCTGCTGTGGTTCCGGCGACTGCCCTAGGATTGCCTGTTGGGGAATTTCCGGATTGTCTTCCTGACTGGGGGCTTCTACTTGGGGCTGCCCCACCTCAGTCGGTTCCTCAGTTTGGAGTGGTTTTTCTTCGATCACTTAGGAAGCCCTCCTATGGCTGGTTTAACCTTGACAAGGTCTCCACTTTTGATCTTTAGGGCTTGTTGAATTCTTCTTGGAATTTGAATTACGCCTTTTTGTCGAGTTTTGAGTCCCTTATCGGTTTAACTTTGAATCTCGCTGTTTTTCCTTCGAGGGTTTCTATTTCCACAGTTTCAATGGATTTTACATTTAAGGCGTTTCCCCATCCTATGAGAATTTCGCTGGATACGCGGACAACGTCCTGTGGGGCGAATAGGCCCTCAAGGCTTTCGACAACGAGTTGAACAGCATTCTTCACGTCTTCCTGGAAGGTTTCTGGTGTGGGTTTTTCCTCCTCCGTTTTTCCTTTGGCGCCTCTGCTTCTCCTTTTCTTTCTTCAAGGGTTTCTTCGGTTTCCTTTAGCAGTATCTCCGCTGTTTTTAGCAATATTTCATTTTCGCCGGCTGCTTGGGGGATCTCTTTTTCTCGACTTCTTCTATGACGGCTTGTTGTGGTTCCGTTTGAACTTCTGCCTGGGTCTCCGTCTGGGCTAGAACTTGAGTTTCAGCGAGACTTGATGCTTCAGGCTGGGTGGCTGTTGGAGCCGAACTGAATCTTTCTATAAGCCTTAAAATTGTTGGGATTATAACCCTAGTTAGTAGGTTGACATATTTTACATCGGCATTTTCGGAGGTTACCGTTACCAGGTAATGTTGGCCGAAACAGTTTAGGGTTATCTTGCCCTCTGAACCTTCAACAATAACAGTTTCAACTTCGCCCGCTGACTCTGAGCTTTCAATAATATAGCGTAGGGCTGTTACTGCGCGGATCATGGCTACAGGCGAGGTTTCAGTGTTTCCGGCTTCAACCCCCTTTTTTGTTGAATAGGAAAACGTTTCTGATGTCTGGGCAGGCGTTTATGATCTCGTCTAAGGCATCCTTAAGAACTATGGAGTAGAATTCCCCGTCAATCCCGCTGTTCATCGCAGCACCTCCAAAATAGAAAGGGGGTTGGAGGGGCTAATGTAGCTTGAAGAGGATGCGCTCAGGAATTCCGTCATTCTCAACCACAACAAACTTTAAGCCTTCAGTGTCGCCGAGTTGGTCAAGCCACTTCAGGGCTTCTCTGGCCTTCTGCAATGTCAGCAGCCTATCCTGATAGCTTCTGACAACCTGCTCGATGGCTGAAAGTTCATGGAAGGGCGTAGTTTCAAGGACGATGTTCAACGAGCCTATGGTAAGCTCGCCCATGCTCTCCTGGGTAAACTTCTTGCCCGCAAGCTTCATGACCACTTCCCTGAGCTTCTTGGACTTCTCGGCCAGCGCCCTTATATCATCCAAGCGTCTAAGATAGTCGCCCAGCACGCTCTTGGTTTCTGAAATGGCCTTATCCAGGTTTTCAGCTATCTCCTGATTTGTACTCCCTAATCTCCACCACCATATGGTAACCGCACCTCTAATTGTCTAAGAAGCGAACAAAAGGGAAACTCTAGAGAGTTTTGATGCACAGCAGCCATTTAAAGCGCCAGGCCCCTTAACCAGTCGGCGCAGTCTCAGTTCGCATGAACGGATTACCCTTCGAACTCAAAAGCTTAACCTCATAGTTATTTCCGTAGTCCCAATCGTAACTAAGGGTTATTACTACTTTAGTGTTAGCCTTCAACGTAACTGTTTCAGCAGTATCATCATAAACATCGTTTCCTCCTGAATCAACAGCTGGCGTTATCCTCGCAGGCGCGTTATTTACTCTTACTTCTGTTATGGTTACTGGGGATGTTCCAGTATTGAGGACTGTAACATTCATCACATCACTGTCGTCGCCGCCGAAGTCTATTCTGGTTATTTGTAGTTGTTCTGTTGCTGTGAAGGTGAAGGTTAGGGCTCCCATCCATGCTGCTACGGCTATGCTTACCGCCACTGTTACGGCGATGAGGATTATGCTGGCAACGACGGGGCTTAGGGCTTTCTTACTCTTTAAGATTCGCATTTTTCCCTATTCCCTTCTTTTTCGGGGTTTTTCGTGTATGTAAGATTCAGAATCTAACATTTAAGTCTTATGACTTAATATGCAATATTCACTCTACTTACCAAAACAACTAAAGAAAAAAGACGAAATCCCCTTCAAGGCCTAAACTTCAAGCCGGTCAAAGAACTCCAGGAGAAGCCTAGCCACCTTATCCCCCAAATCAGTCTTCATATACTTCTTCTTCAAGGGGTCTATACGTTCGCTCTTAGCCAATCCAAGATCCTCAATTTCCATCATCCTAGCCCTAAAAGTGCCATCGCTTAACGTTAAACCATTAGCCCTCATAAAATCCTTGGCGTCCTTCCACTTACCCTTCCCCAAATAAAGCAACAATAAACAGTCAATGGCGTGGTCCTTCTCCAGCATTGCCTTAATCGCCGAAAGCTTTGGATCCGTAAGTATCCGCTTTACCTTCTCCTCCTCTCCCCTCATCCATCCACCTCCGACAATACAGCCCACCATTCCTTTACGCTTTGCTCTTCAGATTTAATACAGCTAATATAAAAGATTTAAGTCTATATTACGAATCATGACTTATTATTCAAAGCCACAACATAACATTGCCCCTAAGCTATTACATATAATGAGCGAACCGAAACCCAAAAAATTTACCGCATTGCATTTTAAAAACAGCGTCCAATCAAGGCAGGCTTAAACTCTTTTTGATGCAAAGCTTAGCGTTTTTGGTTATACCCGCTTCAGCTCAGCAGACAATCACCGAGATTCCCACATGGCTTTACATAACTGTTTCACCCAACCCTGTGGGGGTGGGTCAAACAGTATATGTTAACGCCTTCTTCAGCAAGCCCTTGCCAACATCTGGAATGGCAAACACTGGCGACATGTACGAAAACGTCACAGCGAGGGTGACGAAGCCTGATGGAAGCGTGGAAATTTTTGGACCCTTCGTGTCCGACGCTGTGGGAGGAATATGGTTCTCTTTCGTACCCGATCAAGTGGGCGAATACAAGCTTCAAGCCTTCTACCCGGGGGAGGTGCTTGACCTCAAGAACTCCAAGAATCCTGGCGCTCCGCCCCTCATCTTTGGAGGTTGGACTCCCCTTCCAGTAGGTGCCCACGTTAAGCCTGCCCAAAGCGAAGTGATCACACTTGTAGTGCAGAAGGAGCCAGTAGGCTATAATTATAAGACGCCGCCTCTTCCAAGGGAGTATTGGTTCAGGCCAATATACTCCACGAACTGGGAGTGGGCTAAAAACTTCGGGTGCGGATGCTGGTTCGGCCTCCGTGCTCCATCATTCGCGACTACGGGAATGTATGATGGAATGGGCAACTTTAACCCCTATGATAAGGCTCCCAATACAGCACACATCATGTGGACTAAGCCAACCCACTTCGGAGGTCAGCCTGGTCAACCCATACCCGGCGACCAAATGAGCCAGTACATGTCCACAACCATAGCCACGTCGTATTTTGAGCCCATAATTCTCAATGGCATCCTCTACTACACAGTATACGGCGGTCCAACAGCGCAGGTTACCGGATGGGTTGCCATAGACCTCCGCACAGGAGAAACCGTATGGGAAAAGCCTGCGGGCAAAACAGGCAATGAAGTTTTAAGGATGGGTACGCTGGTGCGGTACCACTCCGTACAGGAGTTCGGCTGCTGGGCATTACCATGGAGCGTTGACCAGCCGACATCCTTCTTTGGACAGCCTACAACATACAGAATTTACGATCCATTCACGGAGCATACCTTGCTGAAATTAAAAACATAAGGAATCTGCAGAACTTCATCCTCGACTGGAAAAACGAGGAGGCAATGGGCGACCTCATCGGATGGTACATTGACCGTGGCAACCTAACTAAGTGGAGTGCAACAAACTGCTTCGTGAGCAACAATTGGGCCCGAGAAACCTATAGGCCAAGCGGATCATATGACTGGAGTGCTGGCGTTGTTTGGAGTAAACCAATACCCAAAACGTATAACGGAGTGCCGATATCGCTTAGCATCGCTGCAGCAACCCCTGAAGTGATCCTCCTCAGATATGCCCCCGGACCTGGCATGTTCGTGTCGACAAGCTTCGGATAGCAAATAACCTGTGGAGTTGATGCTGCCACAGGTGAACTCCTCTGGGGTCAAATAAACCAGACAATTCCATATCTGCAAGACATTTCCGTGCTTGCTGCCCGGGACGGCGTCTATGTTCTTGGCAATAAAGATGCCCATGAAGTTTACGGCTACAGCCTAAACAATGGTCAGCTAATTTGGGGTCCAGTAAGCTTCCGGGCAATGCTTGGAGCGTAATCTCCTGGGCTGCGGAAATCGCCTACGGCGAGGTCATCGTTTGGGACTACGGAGGCTATGTGAACGCCCTAAACAAGGATACTGGCGAACTCCTATGGAGCTTCAACACTGGCAACTCCGCCTATGACACGCCCTACGGCACCTATGTGCTGTGGCAATTCGGAACCCAAAGCATAGCCGATGGCAAAATATTCCTCTCGGAGGGCAGCATGTACAACCCGCCATTGCATCCTGCCTGGAGATTAGCCATAGACGTTGAAACCGGCCAGCTCGTATGGAAGCTTTCAGGGTGGTTCATTGGAAATTCTCTGGCTGTAGCCGACGGCTATCTAGTTGGCTACAATGGGTATAACAATCGCATATACTGCATTGGCAAAGGCTTAACCAAAACCACTTTGGATGTTAAGAATGACGTTGTGCCACTGGGCTCAAGCATCCTATAAAGGGAACAGTTTTAGATGAATCCCCAGCAGTTAAGGGTAAACCCTGTGTCGCCGACGAAGACATGGCTGCATGGATGGATTACCTAGTAATGCAGAAGCCTATGCCCCCGAACGCTAAGGGTGTGACTGTTGAACTTTATGCCATAGCTGAAGATGAACTACAATATCCATAGGGCACGGCAACAACAGACCCACTTAACGGCGGAATATTCAGCCTGCTCTGGACCCCGCCAAGAGAAGGCAAATACATAATCACAGCAGTCTTCCCAGGAAGCAAAAGCTAGTGGGACAGCTACGCCTCAACAGCAATAGCCGTAACAGCGGCTCCACCAGCAGCACCTACACCAGCCACTCCTGAGCAGGTTTCTGAGGAGGTTAAGCCTCTTCAATCAAGGCTCGATGCACTACAGACCATCCAGACGTCACTTATCGTTGTCGTTGTTATAATGTTGCTGCTTGTAGCCTATGACATTTACATTAACAGAAAGATGCTTAGGCAGGCGGCAAAGTAAGTCTAAACCTTTCCCTCCTTTTTATTTTGGATGGTGATTTGGAAGTTTAAGTTCTAAGGGAAAAACGTCTTGAGTCTTAATAATGAACTTATAGGCGCTTATTACCAAATATGCTGATGTCGCAGCGCATATACAGGATTGAATTGTAGAGTCTTTCTATCTGTCGGTTATGTAGTATAGATTTTAGAGCCATGTTAAGTGCTTGGTCCATGCATACTCCATTCAGGAACACGAGCCTCTGGGAATGCGTCTGCCCTGGGAATATAGGGTTTAATGTCAATTATCGGGGAGCCTTCAAGGGCGTCAAGTCCCCTCACAATCAAAGTGCACTCTTCAATTCTAACCAATTCGACAACGCATAAGCCAATGGGATTGGGGCGGGATGGGCTTCTACAGGCAAAGACGCCGGTTTCCACATGCACGGCATGTCTTCTAGGATAGACAAGGAGGGTTCGCCTATCCTCCTCATTGTCCCTTAGATGAAGCCAATAAAGAATAATAAGGTGCGAGAAGCCTTCAATGCCTTTCAGCCCCCTACAATAGTCTTTAAAAATCCTCACCGTTGCGGTTTCTCCATCAACTTTTTCAACAGCCCCTATAAAGCGCACTTCCCCCCTCATCCTCATGGCATCCATAGGCGCCCCTGGCTTTAGGAGGAGATATGCCCAATGAAAGCTTCAGGGGTAAACTGCAAAACCCCTTTCGCCTGATAGGCGAATCCCTTGGCAACGAGAACCCTCAAAATCTTCTCGGGGCATAAACGTTGCTTTATCAGAAGCTCCAAGGCGTGAGTGTAATTTCGGTTAAGCTCTCTAATGGCTAGGATCTGCTGCTTGCGGGAAAGCACATAATCCTTACATTCAACAAGATAAGCCAAACTCATGTCGGGCTTAACAGCCAAAACATCACAATGATTCTGCCTAGTAAAAACTATGAAACCCCTACGTTTGAAAGCTTCTGAAACAATATCCTCAAGAAGGGTTCCGCTCAACCTGGCCACCCGTAATAAGGAAGTGCTGGAAACAATATTAACGCTTCCGTAAGCGTAATTGGGGAATGTCTCTAGGAAAGTTTAAATAAAAAATGGTTTACTTGTAGTTTGCTAATATAAAAGAATGGTTGGCCATAATGTCAAAGGAATTCCGTCATATAGTCAGAATAATGGACACTGATGTAGATGGCTCCCTAAAGGCCATATATGCCCTCAAAAAAATTAAGGGAATAAGCACAAGCCTAGCCAACGCCGTACTTAAAAAGGCTGGATTAGACCCCCAAATAAGGGCTGGCTTCATCACTGAAGCTGAAGTAGAAAAAATTGAGGAAATATTGAAGGATCCGTTAAGACATGGAATACCCGCGTGGCTTCTAAACAGAAGGAAGGATCTGGAAACCGGAAGGGACCTGCACCTTATAGGCGCCGACCTAATTTTAAGGACAAAACTGGATGTTGACAGGCTAAAGGAGATTAAATCTTGGCGTGGCTATAGACATGCTTATGGATTAAAAGTGCGGGGGCAAAGGACTAGAACAACTGGAAGAAAAGGAAAAACTGTTGGCGTAAAGAAGAAGGCAGCCACAAAGCCTAAAGGAGGCGAATAGTTATGGGAGATCCAAAGAAACAGAAAAAGAAGTATGGGACGCCACGCTTTCCATGGCGGGCGGGCATCCTACAGGAGGAGCTGAGGCTTTTAGGCCAGTATGGACTGAGAAACAAGCGGGAACTTTGGCGCTGCAAGACAATGCTCTCAAAATATAGGGGGATAGCCCGCGCCCTTATAGGTAAAACTCATGAGGAAAGAAAGGATATGGAGATGCAACTTCTACGTAGCCTAAAGAAGCTTGGTATAATCCATGAAAACGCGGTTTTAGACGACGTTCTAGACCTAACGGTTGAAGATATATTGGAGAGAAGACTCCAAACAGTAGTGTTCCGTAAGGGGCTTGCCAAAACCATACACCAGGCAAGGCAACTTATAACCCATGGGCACATAGCCATAGGAAATCAGCGCGTCACAGTGCCGGGCTATATTGTTAAAAAGGATGAGGAGGACAAAATAGCATACGCGCCAGACAGTCCCATTGCAGATCCGAACCATCCCCTACGTCAAGTCATAGCCGTTCCAATTTCAGCCAGTCGCAAAACCGAAGAAACTGGGGTTGAGGAGTGAAAATGAGTAGCAGCGGAGCCCAAGCTCAAGCTTCTAAAAAGGCTGAAAGATGGGGTGTAGCCCACATTTACAGCTCCTACAATAACACTATAGTCCACATAACCGACCTTTCAGGGGCGGAAACCATAGCCCGAACTTCCGGAGGAATGTTCGTTAAAGCCGACAGGCTTGAGTCTTCGCCATATGCGGCGATGCGCGCAGCCACGGCAGCTGCTGAAATAGCCAAGGATAAAGGCATAACGGCCATCCACATCAAAGTTAGAGCCCCTGGAGGCTCAGGTCCAAGAACGCCTGGACCGGGGGCCCAGGCAGCCATAAGGGCTTTGGCGCGAGCTGGCTTCAGAATTGGCCGCATAGAAGAGGTTACGCCTATACCCCACGATGGAACCCGAAGACCGGGCGGAAGAAGGGGAAGAAGGGTATAACCGTTCTGTCTAGCGTTAACTTTCATCCATTCCCCCCTCTTGTCGTGGGAGGGCTTTCAGAGTGAACGGATGAAGCTCCCACATTTGTCCGGTGTTTGTGGAGGAGGTTTTTGGCAGCTATTATGTCTCTGTCCTCCTCCATGCCGCATCTCGGGCACCTCATCAGCCTATGCCCATTCGGGCTTAGCTTTCCCCTACACGTCGGGCACAGGCTTGACGTGCCCTTGGCACGATCATACTTCACGTTGAAGCCTGCAAGCTTCGCCTTATAATCTATGATGTTCTGGAGCTTCAGGAAGCTCCACCTGTTGAGCCTTCCATTGAGGGCTTTTGAGCGCCCCTTCTTCCTCATGTTTTTTAGGTTTTTCAGCACGATTGTTGAGGCCTCAGCCTTTTTGCTTGGCCGATTATTTTGTTGGCGATCTTGTGGTAGGCGGCTTCAACCTCCTATGTTCTCTACCCCTGTATTTTGCCAGCAGGGTTTTTCGTTCAACCTGGGCTTTGACTGGAGCCTTCTGCGTTTGAGGAAGTATGCAGTTCTCATGGCCAGCCCCGTCTTTTCGTTGCTTACGCGCTCCATGGAGCCGAAGGCTACGTTGTTCTCGTTTACGTCCACGGCTATCGCCTTCCAATTCGGCTCTGCAAGCTGAAACGGTCTTAGAGAAAACTGCCTTTAGGCTGAGGCCGTCCCTCGCCTTTAAGAGCCAGGCCTGGCCAGCCTTCATACTCTTAAACTTCTCGTGGTATGTTCCGTGGAGAAGTTTTAGCTCAACCCTTCCCCTCCCAGTTGCTATCGACGCTTTCCAACCCTCGGGGTTTATGCTGAAGAGATGGTCATCGAGCATTACAACCTGCTTTTTGAAAAGCGGCTTCTCGGCCTTCGCCAAGCCTCTCCTCTTGAGCTTCCTGAAGCTCTTGTGGATTGAGCAGGCCATCTGGCAGGCGTGTGAAGGAGCCTAGTTGCATGCGGCTTCAATAAAACCTTCGTTTTTATAAATTGTTCACATGACTTTTTGGGTTGGGGATAGAAAAATTGAAATAATGCACCAATATTCTATTCCACCGCACTGCAATTAATTATGTATTATGGAGCGTCGTTGGGTGGAAATAAAGACCCTTGAAAAGGACGATCGAAAATTACGTTTACTCATTCGGGGAGTTGACCCTCCATACATTAATGCTATAAGGCGAAATGTTCTTTCAGAGGTTCCATGCATGGCCATAGATGAGGTTGTCATCATTGAAAACTCTTCAGTCCTTCATGACGAGATTTTAGCCCATAGACTGGGGTTAATACCGCTGAAGACGGATCTTGACAGCTATAACCTTCCAGAGGAATGCTCATGCAAAAGCGAATTTGGATGCAACCTGTGTCGTGTCACACTAACATTAGATCGAGAGGCAAAAGACGAAACAATAACGGTTTATTCCGGCGATCTTGTTTCGGAAAATCCAAACATAGTGCCTGTAAGCGATAAAATTCCAATAGTTAAGCTTGCGAAAGGACAGAGGTTGAAGCTTGAAGCCTATGCAAGGCTTGGAAAGGGAAAAGATCACGCGAAATGGCAGCCTGTTTCCCTGAGCGCATATAAGTATATGCCTCGCCTGAAAGTGGACGATAAAAACTGTGATGCATGTGGGAAATGTGTGGACATATGTCCAAGAAAGGTGCTTATAAAATCCAAGGGTAAAATCGAAGTCCGCGACCTATATGCTTGTATTCTCTGCAAGGACTGTGTCAACGCCTGCCCAAAGGATCCCCCGGCTATAAGTGTTGAATGGGAGGAAAACGCTTTTATATTTATTTTAGAATCCACTGGTGCACTTCCCCCTGAAAGAATCATAACAGAGGCTGTAAAGATATTAGATAGGCAGCTTGAAGAATTCGCAGGCCTAATAGAGGTGCAGAAACTTGAATGAAATTAAGGCCACAAACCCTCAGCTTATAATGCTTATCCGTTTCCTAAGGAAGCATAGCCGAGAGCATAAGGCAAGGATATGGAGAACTATAGCTGAATATTTGGGAAAGCCGAAGAGAAAACGTGTTGCAGTAAACATAAGCCGGCTAAATAGGTATACCCAAAAAAATGATGTGGTGGTTGTTCCCGGAAAAGTATTGGGCGCAGGGGAACTTGATCATCCAATCACCGTTGCAGCCTTTGCCTTCTCCGCAAAAGCCAGGGAAAAAATCCAAAAAGCAAAGGGTAAATGTCTATCACTTATGGAGCTTGCCCAAAAAAATCCAAAAGGCTCAAACATAAAGATAATAGGGTGAAAAGATGCCCGCAGATAGCTATGAAGGGACCATAATAAATGCTGAGGGACTAATTCTCGGAAGGATGGCCAGCGTAATTGCAAAACGTCTGCTAAAGGGCGAAAAGATAATCGTTGTAAACGCTGAAAAGTCGGTGCTCTCCGGCAAGAAATGGAGCAAGGTTAGAGAGACAAAGGAATTTCTTGAGGTTGGCTATCCTGGAAAGGGGCCAATCCACTACAGAAGGCCGGACAGGATCGTCCGAAGGGTTGTCAGGGGAATGCTTCCATATAAACAGCCAAAGGGCAAGGAAGCCTACAAAAGGCTTAGGGTCTATATAGGCATTCCCGAGGAGCTAAAGGATAAGAATATGGAAACTATAGAGGAGGCGCAAGCCAAAAAGCTGACGTGTCCCTATTTCACGCTTGGAGAATTAGCTAAAGAAATTGGGTGGAGTGGCTAACATGACTGCAAAAAAGGTTTTAGTTGTAAGCGGTAAAAGGAAAACGGCTTTAGCCCGTGCCGTGGTTAGGCCAGGAATAGGTAGGGTAAGGATTAATAATATACCGTTGGAAATTTATGAGCCTGAGGTTGCCCGCGCAAAAATAATCGAGCCTCTAATACTTGCCGGCGAGGAGCTTGTGAATCAGTTAGATATAGATATCAAAACTTCTGGGGGAGGCTACATGGGACAAGCGGAGGCCGCTAGAATCGCCATTGCAAATGCGCTTCTAAAATGGGCTAAAAGTGCCCAGCTACGCGCAAAATTCATCGAATATGATAGAACCATGGTTGCAGGTGATCCAAGACGAAAGGAACCCAAAAAGTTCGGTGGCCCAGGAGCGAGAGCAAGGGATCAGAAAAGCTATAGGTGATGGGGAGTAAAAACATGATAATACCCGTTAGATGTTTCACTTGTGGAAGCCTCATCGGTGACAAGTGGGAAGAATTTTCAAGTAGGGTTAAAGCTGGAGAAGATCCAGGAGAGGTTCTGGACAGCCTGGGAATTAAGAGGTATTGTTGCAGGCGTATGATATTATCCCATGTTGACATTATCGATGAGATATTACGATTCTATGAAGAGGCTGAAAAAAGGAGAGAGGCAAGACGCGGTTATCAATAGATTGGAGGGCTGAAATGTCCACAATCATTGAAGATGTGATTGCAAGAAAAACCTTCAACAGCCGCGGCGACGAAACCATAGAAGTGGATGTAATCACAAACTCGGGTTTTGGAAGGGCTTCAGCCCCGGCTGGAGAAAGCCGTGGGAAGGGTGAAGTTGTGTATTATCCCCCAGGCGGCGTGGATGAGGCGATAAAAAAGGTTGAGGAGCTTATCGCCCCAGAGCTTGTCGGATTGAACGCCGAATTTCAGGATGAAGTGGATAAAACTCTCCATGAAATAGATAATACAAACGACTTTAGGGTTATAGGTGGAAACACAGCCTTCGCTGTTTCCCTTGCCAACGCCGAGGCTGCGGCAAACTCTTACGGTTTACCTCTTTTCCATTACCTGGGCGGATATACAGTGCGTGAGCTGCCATACCCGCTGGGCAACGTTATAAGCGGCGGAAAACACGCCTACGGGAAGGCTCCGGACATACAGGAGTTTCTGGCTTTGCCATATGGGGTGGAATCGTTCCAGGAAGCCGCGTTGGCAAACGTTAAAATCCACAGGAAGGTCAAGGAGCTTTTGAAAAAGAGGGATAAGACCTTTAGCTGTGGAAGAAGCGATGAGGGCGCGTGGATCGCAAACATAACGAATACTGAAGCCCTGGAAATAATGGCTAAAGCATGTGAAGAGGTAAGCAATGAAACAGGCTTAAAATGCGGCTTTGGCATAGATGTTGCATCATCATCCCTGTGGAATCCTGAAACCCAAAAATATTCCTACAAGAGGGAGGGGAAGGAGCTGGACTCGGGCGAACAGCTTGAGTTTATAAAAGAGATAATTGAGAGTTACCATTTAGTTTATGTCGAGGATCCTTTTCATGAGGATGATTATGAAAGCTTTGCAGAGTTAACGGGGAAAGTTAAAAACTGCCTAATATGCGGAGACGACCTTTTCGTAACAAATGGTGAAAGGCTAAATGATGGAATTAAAAAGCGTGCGGCCAACGCGATAATAATTAAGGTTAACCAGGTGGGTACCCTGACGGATGCGCTGGAAACCATTGAAACCGCTAAGCGGGCAGGATATGTTCCCGTTATTTCCCACCGTTCAGGAGACACATGCGACTGGCACATAGCCCACTTAGCCGTGGCCTTTAAATGTCCAATAATTAAAACAGGAATTGTTGAGGGTGCAAGGATAGCCAAAATAAATGAATTAATAAGGGTTGAAGAGTTTCTCGGCGATAGAGCTAAAATGGCCGTGCTCCAAATACTCTAGGAGGATTAAAATGTCTGACAAAATTGAAATTAAAAAGGAGAAATTTGACGAGGAAGCTAGCGTAAGCGCTGAGGAGGAGCTTTTACTTCCAAGGGACAGCCTCCTTTCGGCTGGAATACACATTGGGACAAGGATGAAAACAAGGGATATGGAAAAATTCATATACAGGGTTAGACCCGACGGACTTTTTGTTTTAGACGTTAAGAAGACCGACGAGCGGATAAGGGTTGCAGCAAAGTTTCTATCAAGGTTTGAGCCCTCAAAGATAGCGGCTGCAGGGGCCAGGCTTTACGCGCAGGAGCCTGTAAAAAGGTTCTGCGAAGTAACTGGTGCAATACCTATAGTGGGACGCTTCATTCCAGGGCTTCTCTCAAACCCCCTGTACCCAGGCCATATCGAGCCAAACGTAATAATAGTTTCTGATCCGAAGGCGGATTCTCAAGCCGTAGATGAGGCCTCATCGCTTGGAATACCAGTAGTGGCCCTATGCAGCACAGACAACGACTTCTCAGGAGTTGATCTGGCTATACCCACAAACAATAAGGGTAGAAGAGCCCTTGCAGTTATTTATTGGCTTCTGGCAAGACAGATTCTAAGGGAGAGAGGAGAGCTTCCGCCGGATAAGGATTTGCAATTGTCCATCGAAGACTTTGAGGCTAAAATCTCCAAGGAAGAAGAGGAGAGCAAGTGATCATGGCGAGGATTCGGCATCCTTACGTTGCCGGGTCCTTCTACGCTGGAACAGCGGAATCCCTCAAAAGGCAGATTGAATCATGCTTCCTTCATAATCTTGGGCCTGGAAAGATCCCTGAAGTTGTCAAAGGCCGAATAGGTAATATAGTTGGGCTTTTATGCCCCCATGCAGGATATATGTATTCTGGCCCTGTGGCAGCCCATGCTTACTATAATTTGGCTCTGGATGGGAAACCTGACACCATTGTTATTTTCGGGCCAAACCATACGGGTTTGGGAAGCGCATTGGCAGTTATGAATGAGGGGGTATGGCGGACCCCCTTAGGGGATATTGAAGTAGACGGGGATACAGCTAATCAAATTATTAGGGAATCCAAAATCATAGATGCGGATGCATCTGCCCATAGGTATGAGCATTCAATTGAAGTTCAGCTTCCGTTTTTGCAATACCTTTTCGGTTCAACCTTTAAAATTGTGCCCATATGCTTTCTCATGCAGGACTTATCTTCAGCCATAGAAGTTGGGGAAGCCGTGGGTAAGGTTCTAAGCGGCAAAAATGCAGTTGTATTAGCCTCCTCAGATATGAGCCATTATGAGCCTCAAAGGGATGCGGAGAGGAAGGATAGAATGGCCCTTCAGGCAGTCGAGTCCATGGATGAGGGGAAAGTATACTTTACAATTGAGAATTATAATGTAACTGCATGTGGCTATGGTCCCATCATAGCCCTTATAAGGGCTGCAAAAATTTTGGGGGCAAAGAGGGCAAAGTTATTATGTTATCGGACTAGTGGTGATGTTACAGGCGACTACTTAAGCGTTGTGGGTTATGCCGCCGTGCAATTCGTAAAATCGTGATATAAATGGGGGTTACTGCCTCAGCTCCAGCCAAAGTCATCCTTTTTGGAGAGCACTTTGTTGTTTATGGAGAACCTGCCATAGTTTTGGCCATAGATAAAAGGGCTTATGCAAGGGCTGAGATTAGAAGCGACAATAAACTCTTCTTCCGTTCACTAAACTTTAAACTTTCAGGCTTTTTTGAGAATGGAAATTTTAGAGCTGAAGAAGGGGACCCTAAAGAGGCTAGGATGCGGTTCGAGCCATTAAAATGTGCAGTGGATCATGTGCTAAAAATTTTTGGAAGGAACATAGGGTTAGATATTGAAGTCAACTCAACGGTCCCTGTTGCCGCTGGGCTTGGATCTTCCGCGGCTGCAGCCTCAGCAGTAACCGCTGCTGTGGGCGCCCTTTTAAATGTTAAAATTTCTAGGGAGGACGTCTTTCGAATATCTTTTGAGGCTGAAAAATTTGCCCACGGTACCCCCTCAGGCGTGGACCCTGCCATCTCGACCTTTGGCGGTGTTTTAATGTTCCAGATGGATACAGGCTTCAAACCTATAGAGGTTAAGGCGGATATCCCCCTTGTCGTGGGTCACACGGGCGTGGCTAGGTCGACGCGGGTTCAGGTTTCGAAGGTGCGAAGCATTAAAGAGAAATACCCGCAAATCTTCGAATCCATGCGGGAAACAGCCCGTATCATAGTTCTGGAGGCGGTTGAAGCCTTAAAAAGGGGAGACCTGGAAACTCTGGGCTATCTGATGAATTTTAATCATGCTCTTCTTTATGGTTTAGGCGTTTCCGACGAGTCTTTGGAGTGGCTTATAAACGCCTCTAAGAAGGCTGGGGCGCTGGGCGCAAAGTTGACTGGAGCTGGAGGCGGCGGGTGCATGATAGCCCTTGCGGAGGAAAGTAACATTGAAAGGGTTTTGGAGGCTGTTCAAAGGGCTGGAGGTCATGCTTTCATAGCTAAAAAAATGGATGAAGGTGTTAGAATTGAGTCGTTTTAGTCCAATTATTTTGAAGATAGGTGGCTCAGTTATAACCAATAAGGGTGCAGAGCTTGAGGCGCGCATGGATATAATAAGCAGCATAGCTGATCAAATACGAGAGGCGAACCCAAAAAATTTGGTGATTGTTCATGGAGGAGGAAGTTTCGGCCATCCGCTGGCGCAAAGGTATGCCATTAGAGACGGCTTTAAGGATGAGTCCCAAATAACAGGATTTGCGGAAACTCATCATGTAATGACGGTTCTTAATGGGCTGTTTATGGATGCCCTAATATGGAGGGGCATACCTGCAGTAAGCATTAACCCGCTATCATGCGTATTAACACGCAACGGTAGAATTCAATGCTTTGAAATGACGCAACTGAAAGAGTTTTTGAAAATGGGCTTCCTTCCAGTTCTTCACGGAGACACCGTTCTAGATACGGAGCTGGGCTTCACAGTGCTATCTGGAGACCAGCTGGTGTCATATCTTGCAATTCAGCTTAAAGCGGAAAAAATTCTGATAGGAGTCGACGTAGACGGGCTTTATGAGAGGGATCCAAAGCTAAGCACCGGAGCTAAGATGCATGAAAGGTTAAGTTTAGAAGAGCTTAAAAAAGTCCATGAAAGCCTGAAAGAATCAAGCACCGCTGCAGATGTGACTGGTGGGATGCGCAGTAAAATAGCTGAATTGATGCCAGCGATAGAGCATGGAGTTCCCGCATTAATTTTTAATGCAACAAAGCCAAAATATGTCTATAAAGCCATTAAAGGAGAGAGGATAAAAGGCACTTTAATAGAGAAGGAATAGACGATTGATCGACAAAACTAGAAAACGCAAGGCTGACCATATCAGAATAGGCATTAGCCAAAACGTGCAGGCAAGAAATGTCACCACGGGTTTTGAGGACATCCGCTTAGTGCACAGAGCCCTTCCTGAGGTTGATAAGGATGGAATAGACCTAGCCACAACTGTTTTTAATCATAAATTCGCGGCTCCCATAATCGTAAGCGCCATAACTGGGGGGACGCCTGAGGCAGAGAAGATTAACGCCACTATAGCCACGGTTGTGGAGAAGCTTGGACTGGGCATGGGGGTGGGAAGCCAAAGGGCTGTTATTGAGGACAGAACCCTTGAAAAAACTTTTTCGATAGTGAGGGAGAAGGCGCCCACAGCCTTCTTAATGGCGAACATAGGTGGAATACAATTAGTTAAGGGATACTCCATAAAAGAGGCGAAAAGAGCAGTAGAGCTGATTGATGCTGATGCTTTGGCAATACACTTGAACCCCCTTCAGGAGGTCATCCAGCCAGAGGGTGAAACGAGCTTTAGGGGGGTATTAGAAAAGATTGGGGAAATAGCCAAAGAGCTCGACAAGCCGGTGATTGTGAAGGAAACCGGAGCTGGGATATCTGCGGAAGAGGCCAAAAAACTCGAGGCTGCGGGAGTGAAGGGCATAGATATTAGCGGCGCCGGCGGCACAAGCTTCGCTGCAGTGGAGTATTATCGCGCGGAGGAAATGAATAATGTCCACCAGAAAGTTTTAGGTGACTTATTCTGGGACTGGGGTATACCCACCGCTATAAGCCTAATCGAAGTATCCCAAACGGTTAGGGTTCCTGTTATTGCCTCGGGAGGAATACGCACAGGACTTGATGCTGCGAAAGCATTAGCTTTGGGTGCAAGCCTTGTAGGCATCGCTCAGCCAGTGTTGAAAGCTGCTGTTAAGGGGGTGGAGGAAACAGAGGAGCTGCTATCCATGCTTATAGAGGCGTTAAGATGCACCATGTTCTTAGTTGGCGCCCAAAGCATAAAGGACCTCCGCAAAGTTCCCGTAGTCGTAACTGGAAAGGTGGCCGAGTGGCTTAGGCTAAGGGGTTTCAACGTGAAAGACTATGCTAGGAGGAGGGGAACTTAATGGAGATAGAGCAACTCCTTGAAGAAAAGGCGCCTCTAATTAACAGGGCCATTGAAAAGTATATTCCAAGAAAATTCTCAGAAAATGATATACTCTTCAAAATGAATCCGCCAAGATACTCGCATAACCTGGAGGCAATAAACAAAGCTGTGGCTGAGCCGATATGGGAGTTCTTGGACAGGGGAGGTAAAAGGTGGCGCCCAACCCTGTTCCTGCTTATATGTGAAGCCTTGGGTAAAAATCCTGAAGATTTTCTGGATTACGCCATAATCCCAGAAGTTATTCACAATGGGACGCTAATAATTGATGATATAGAGGATTCATCAGAGCTCCGCAGGGGTAAGCCTTGCACTTACAAGATCTACGGCTTAGACGTGGCTGTGAACGCTGGAAATACCATGTATTACCTGCCCCTACTCCCCCTCATGGCGAATAGAGAAAAAATAGGCGCTGAAAAACTTTCAAGGTTATACGAGATTTACGTGCAGGAAATGATTAACCTCAGCCTAGGCCAAGCCATGGATATAGCATGGCACAGAGGCTTAGCAAACGCCGATATGATAGAGGAGAAGAATTACCTTCAAATGTGCGCATATAAAACCGGCACCCTTGCAAGGATGGCTGCGAAAATGGCGGCTGTGCTTGCCGATGCAGATTGCGAGCTGGTCGAGAAGCTTGGGAGATTCGCCGAAAATATTGGAGTAGCCTTCCAGATACAGGATGATATCCTAGACCTTATAGGCGAGGAATTCGCCGAAAGAAAAGGCGGAAGAGGGCAAGACATAACCGAGGGAAAGCGAACTTTAATGGTGGTCCACACCCTAAAGGTTGCAAGTCCAGAGGATAGGGCAAGGCTCATAGAAATCCTTGAAATGCATACGTCGGATCAGAGGCTCAGAGACGAAGCCATAGCCATAATGCAAAAGTACGGCTCCATAGAATATGCTAAGAGGCTTGCGAGAAAAATCGTTGAGGAAAGCTGGGAGCAGGTGAAAGGGCTGCTTCCCGAATCAGAGGCAAAGGAAAAGTTAAACACCTTCGCACGTTTTCTTATTGAAAGAAAAATCTGAAAGGGGCGTCAAAGCTGACCGCAACGGGCATAGACATCATAATAGAGGAGCTCATACGGAAACATGTATTAATAAACGCCATAAAGCACGGTGGAAAGGCACAAGTTGGAGCTGTCCTTGGAAAAATTCTGGCAGAGAGGCAGGAATTAAAGGGCAGGGTTAAAGAATTAGCCGCGATTGTTAACAGGATTGTCGAGGAGGTTAATGCCCTTCCGCCTTCAGAGCAAAAACGCATCGCAGATGAGATGGGTCTTGAAATAGTTGAAAGGGAAAGGGTAGAGGAGAAGAAACTTCCACCATTACCAAACGTTGAAAAATACCGGAATGTGGTAACACGTTTTTCACCCAACCCTGACTGTGTACTACATTTGGGATCAGCCAGGGCCATAGTTCTATCCCACGAATATGCTCGAATTTACCGGGGCAAGTTTATTCTGCGATTCGAGGACACGGATCCAAAGCTGAAAAGGCCAGTTTTAGAATTTTACGACAGAATAAGAGAAGACTTAGCATGGCTTGAATGCAGGCCAGATGAGGAGTATATTCAAAGCGATAGAATATCAATTTATTATGAGCATGCGGAAAGGCTTTTGAAGGATGGAAACGCCTATGTTTGCACATGCCAGCCCCAAGTGTTCAGAGAAAAAATTATAGCCCAACAGCCCTGTCCCTGCCGTGATCTACCCCCAGAAGAGCATCTCGAAAGATGGAACCGCATGCTTGAGGGCCACTACGGCGAAGGCGAAGCCGTAGTGCGCATCAAAACGGATTTAAACCATCCTAATCCAGCGGTAAGAGACTGGCCTGCCCTTCGTGTTATAGATACCGAAAAGTTCCCGCACCCAAGGGTTGGCGATAAATATCGCGTTTGGCCCCTCTACAATTTTGCATGCGGCATAGATGATCATTTGATGGGTGTAACTCACATAATTCGAGGCAAAGAACATCTGACGAACATGATCCGCCAACAATACATGTACAAGCATCTGGACTGGCAGTATCCTGAATCCATACACTATGGTCGCCTAAAAATTAAGGGGTCCTATCTAAGCAAGTCAAAGATAGTACAGGGGGTTAGAAGCGGTCTATTTGAGGGCTGGGATGACCCTCGATTGGCAACATTTGCGGCCTTAAGGAGGCGGGGAATAACGGCGGAAGCCATTAAAAGGCTTATTATTGATGTGGGGCCGAAAACCGCGGATATCGTTTTGAGCTGGGAGAACCTATATGCACATAACCGCAAGATCCTTGACCCTGAGGTGAACCGCTACTTTTTCGTCCCATCACCCGTCCAGCTTACAGTTTCAGGGATTCCCAGGCCCTTCACAGCTAAGATACGCTTACACCCCGATTACCCACAAAGGGGCTACAGGGAATATTCCATACAACCTTCAGGCGAAAACCGCGTCGCCCTTTTCTGGATCTCAAAAAGCGATGTGGAAAACTTTGACGTTGGAAGGGTAATCCGCCTTATGGAGCTATTTAACATAAGAATTGGGAAGATTGAATCCTACGCCGTTGAGGCTGTTTTTGAAAGCGGGTCATATCATGACGCTAGGAAGGCAGAAGCTCCGCTTATCCACTGGGTTCCAATAGGCGCTGATATGCCATGCCAAGTTGTAATGCCAAACGCGACAAAAATAGAGGGTATAGCTGAAATTGCATGTAGGGCGCTAAAACCTGGTAACATAGTGCAATTCGAAAGATTCGGCTTTGTAAGGATAGATGATGTAGGCGTTAAACTCATAGCCTACTATGCCCATAAATAGGGGGTGGTTATGCAGAAGAAAAATAAAATAGTTCTATGGCCAACATACTTTGATGCAGCTAAATCCCGTGGACAGGGCAGAAGAGTTCCTAAAACGCTTGCTGTGCCTTCTCCAAGGATTGACGATTTAAAGGAAGTCATTGAAAGGCTTGGTCTAAAATACGAGATATTGCCAGAAGCCAGCTATCCTAAAACACCATGGCTTAAAACTGGCGTGCTTCTGGTAGATAGAATTGAAAAGAAAAATAGTCTAGTTAAAAAAGTTGCAAAACAGCTTTTAAAGCTTCGAGAAAAGGTTTCTTCAAAATAGCCTAGCTTACTCTTGCTCTTTTATAAGAACAGCGTTTATAACTCCGTCCTGTCCCGTACGTGAGGTGACCCTGGCTAGGCCTAGAGGGGTTTCAATTATTGCTCCTTTTGTTACTACTCCCCTTCTGTCATAATCAACATTTGCCGGATTTTTGACAACCCGGAGAATTTCAACCTTCTGGGTTTTACCAGTTTTCGAATCCGCTACGCAGGCATATTTGTCGCTTAAAAGTTTGACTTTTAGGTTGCCTCCCCTTGTCCGCTCGATTTTCCGTTCAGGCTCGCCCAGAACAGTTTCTACTGGAAAAGAGCCTGCCTCAAACTTTCTCTTGCCTCTGTAGGGGTGCCTCTTGCCCCCCGTGGGCTTTCTTTTATGGAGATCGCCATGCCAAACAGACATTCTGATTCCCTTTAAACCTCAACTCTTTAGGCTTGTTCACTAGAGCGATGTTTAACATATAAATCTATCCCTCGGTCAGATACTTGTTGGAAACTTTTTCCTCATTGGCTGTAATCCCGAGAATTTTTCTCAATTCCCGTTTCATGGTTGCGACATCTCGGCTTAGGCCGAAATAATCTGCAAAGTAGTCGGTTGTTCTTAAAATTGTTGAGCGCCCTCTCCGCTCGGAAGTTATTAATTCCATCTCCTTAAGCAGCTTAATATGACTGTAAGCGTGGCGTCCGCGGACCTCAACAACCCTTTTTTGGGATACTGGCTGGCTGAGAGCTATGTATGACAGAGTTTTTAGCGGTCCCGCTGAGACGAGCGGTCTCCTTGCAAGCTTTCTAACACGCTCCGTGAATTCAGCCTTAAGCTGTAAAACATATCGCTCATCTTTAAGCTCCAATATTTCAAGGGCTGTGTTCCTTTTGGCGTATTCCTCCATAAGCGTTTTTACAAGCTTTTTAGCCCTGCTTTTAGATCGAGTCTTCAAAACGGTGCATATTTCAGAAAGGTCTAAAGGTCGCCCTGCAACATATAATGCAGCCTCAACTAGGGCAAGTTCTCTATGTAGCCTGTCTTCTACCTGTTCACTTTTAGGAGCCTTTTCGAGATCCTTAGGTTGCCCCTTCGCTTCCTCCAGATCCTAGACCTCCAATGGCTATGTAAATCTCTTCAGTTTCTTCATTTTGCCATAGAGTAACCTTGCCGCTTTGAGCCAAGAATAACAGGATTATGAATGTGCTTATGGCTTGTAGCCTCGGCATTCCACTTATCAGCTTCGAGAACTCTATTATCCCTGAGCCTTTAACCCGTTGATATAATGTTCTGTAGAGTTCCTCCATCTGAAGTTCAATTTTCATAAGGTAATAGTCGATCTGTGGAATAATATCTGAAGGTGCGGGAAGAATAGGCTCAGCCTCTTTTTTCACGTAAACAGCCAATTTTTCATTTTTTAAAATGTCCTCCAGAACCTCTAACAGGTGATTTATTGTTGTTGAAGTTAACTCGTGTCTCAGAGGAAGGAAAAGAGGCGGAGGAATAAAATCCTCTGGAATTTTGGGCGGCTGTGGAGGTTCCTCCAGCTTGAGAAGCAACTTCGACTTCATTAGGTATATGAAAGCCGAAGAGTCTAGGGCCACCCCAGAAGCCCTAAAGTCAACTTGCCCGCTCTTCTCCATTTCTTGAAGAAATGTTGTGAGCAGGTAAGAAATTTTAATGTCCCATGGTGTTAACCTTTCAAGTTTATGGAAATCAAATAGTATGTTCCATGGAGGACGCAGATAAAAGGGCTTTTGAATGATAATCGGGGACATTAGCTTTGCACCTCCAGAAACCTTGCTGAAACCACGTGGGAAACGCCATTACGCGCGTATACTCCATAAACTTTCTGGGCCTTGTTAACCATTTCAGGCTTTAGGGTGATAACAATGAACTGGGCTTTCTCCGACTCCTCCACCAGCAAATCTGCAAGTCTGGATGTGTGGAATGGGTCTAGGTGGGCGTCAACCTCGTCAAAAATATAGAATGAGGCTGGGCTGAAATCCTTTATCGCGAATAGAAAGGCCACAGCAGCCACTGAACGTTCGCCGCCGCTTGTTCCGCTTACAACTATGGCTGGTTTCATTGGAAACTGAACAATCATGTCAACCCCGCCGGCGAAGGGATTCTCGGGGTTTTCTAGACTTAGAGTTGCTTTACCCCCTCCAGTAAGCTTAAAGAAGTATTT
>Ga0071330_1071526_pt1 | contig 30899 bp, 30 predicted proteins | sample GBScel77sediment_FD_63802 | JGI IMG/M metagenome (GOLD analysis project Ga0071330, IMG submission 63802) | Hot spring sediment microbial communities from Great Boiling Spring, Nevada - Cellulolytic enrichment Sediment 77C v2 (version 2) | ecosystem: Environmental > Aquatic > Thermal springs >...
CATCTGGGCAGAGTTCAACGCCTGCAAAGCCGTACTTTGCAGCCAGGGTGAAGATATCGCGGAAGGTGGCGTTACCAGGAAATGCCCACTGGTTGATACCTTTTTTCATGGTTTCCCTCCTTTCAGAGGATTGGTACCCGTTCACCAAAAACCCGCTCAACCGTCAAGGCTGCGGCCCCTACGAGTTCTGAGTCCCCACCGAAGAATGCTCTCCGTACTGCCACTGGTCTTCGATGGAGGAAAAGAGACTGGATTTCCACGGTTCTCTTCAAGCTCTCGAAGAACACCGGATGGGCGAGAGAGAGTCCTCCGCCGATGACGACGAGTTCCGGATCGAAGAGGTTAACGAGGTTACCAATTGCCCGGCCAAGGAGTGTTCCTGTCTCTTCGAGGAGCTGCAAGGCAAAGGAATCACCGAGGTATGCGGCTTCGCTCACGAGTTCCGCGGTGAGGTCTTTGCCTTCCTCGAGGAAGTTGCGGATAAGAGTCTTTTCCCCTTGTTGCAGTGCCTTTTCAACCCTTCGGACCAGGGCCCGGGCTGAAGCGTAGAGCTCAAGGCACCCTCGATTGCCGCAGGGGCAGGAAGGGCCAGAGAAATCGATGCTTGTGTGCCCGAACTCCCCAGCGACGTGTTGCTGTCCCGTGTACAGCTCTCCATGGAGGATAATTCCTGACCCAATTCCGTTCCCCACCACGACGTAGATGAGGTTTTCCACATCCTGGCCGCTACCAAACCATTTCTCCCCCAGAGCACCGGCGTCAGCCCCATCTTCCACGAAAACGGGCCAGGGAGAGTGCTCGGCAAGAAGGCTCTTTAGAGGAACGTTCTCCCATCCCAGGTTCACTGCCTTGAGCACCTCTCCTGTTTCCCGGTCAATGACCCCCGGGCAGCACACACCCATGCCGAGGATTCGGGGGTGGGGCAGTTCTTCAAGGAGCATGGAGACCATGCGGGTGACCTGGTACACCACGTCTTTAGGATTCCGGGAAGCAAGAGGCTCGACCCTTTTGCCCTTGAGCTCTCCTTTGAGATTGGCCAGGCCCACCCGGACTCTGGTTACCCCGACTTTGGCGGCCACCACCCAGGCCCATTCGGCGTTGAAGCGGAGGATGGCTGGCTTTCTTCCCCCCCGGGATTTCCCCAGCCCGTCTTCCTGGACAAGACCACACTCCTCGAGTTCAGCCACAAGACTTGCCACCGTGGCGGGACTCAGGTGGAGTTCCTGGGCAATGGCCGGGCGGCTTGTACTCCCCATGCGGTGGATGAAGCGGAGTACCTTCCTGAGGTTATCCTCTCGTACCCTCTTTTGGTAGAGCGTGGTCATGAGTACCACTTTATTCTTTTACTGAAAAAACAAACTTTGCTTTCCTTATACCGTAAATTCCGAGCGATGTCAACCCCCCTCACGTGTTGTATCTCCCTTTTCAGGGGAAACCTCTGCAGGTATAATCCCAAAAAAGGGCTTTTTCGGGGGGATTGTTCCTGTGTTGACCATCTACACCATCGGCCATTCCAGTCATCCTTTTGAGAGGTTTCTGGAGCTTCTCAGAAAGCATGGGATTGAGCTTGTCGTTGACGTACGTTCCAGGCCGTACTCCCGCTACGTCCCGCATTTCAACCGCAGGGCCCTTGAGGACGCACTGGAGCAAGAGGGCATCGAGTACCGCTTCCTGGGGGACAAACTGGGTGGGCAACCGGAGGACGAGGCTTTTCGACGGAAAGACGGCACCGTGGACTACGAACGCCTCCTGCGTTCTCCTCACCTTCGGGAAGGTATTGAGGAGGTCATCGCCCTTGCTGCGAGATTCCGGCTTGCGCTCCTTTGTGGGGAGGAAGACCCCGGGAAGTGCCACAGAAAGCGGCTTCTTGCGCCTCTTTTCAGGGAGCGGGGGGTCGAGGTGCTCCACATTCGGGGGAATGGTGCAATTGACAGAACCGACGAGGTATTCCCGACGCTCCCTCTAAAGGGGTGAGAAGCCATGCGTGTGTACAGTATCGGCTCTGGCGGGAAAAGTGCCCGGGAGTTTTTTGGGAAACTGGAAGAAGCCGGCATCAAAAGGGTCATCGATGTCCGGTTGCACAACGCCTCACAGCTTGCCGGATTCACGAAGCGTGAAGATCTCCAGTTCTTTCTGGAACGTATGCTCTGTGCCGAATACCGCCATGAACCCCTTTTTGCTCCTACCAGGGAAATGCTGAGGAAATACCGTACGGGACAGTATTCCTGGGAGGATTACGAGAAAGAGTTCCTGGCGCTTTTGCGGGAACGGGCCGTAGAACAGAGGTTTTCCCCGGATCTCTTTGCCCTGCCCACGGTGCTTCTCTGTAGCGAAGCCTCTCCCACGCACTGCCACAGGAGGCTGGTCCTTGAGTATCTCCAGGGACACTGGGGTGGACTGGAAATCGTCCACCTTTGAGGGGGGAGAAAAGGTGCCGGTTTTTGAGATTCTTTGTCTGGCGAACTCCGTTAAGTACCAGGGACGGTGCATCGCTGGGGTGTGCCTTGATGATGGAAAGTGGATACGGCCGGTATCGGATAATGCCGAAGCCCGGGGCGCACTCTTTGGGTCTCAATACCGCTACGACGATGGTCGGGAAGTTTTGCCCCTTGAAGTGGCAAAAAGGGAATTCCTGAAGCCCTGTCCGAAGGATCACCAGTCCGAGAACTGGCTGATTGGCTCTGAGCCGTGGACGAGAGGAACCCCTCTTGATGAAGAGGAACTCCTGGATTTCCTTGAAGACTGTCTTTCCTGGAACCCCTTGCTTTTCGGAAACGCTTCCGATTGTCTGACTCTTGCAGAGTTCCGAAGACGCCCACCCCGCTCCTCGCTGCTTCTTGTGGAACCGGAAGAGTTGAGGCTTCGGCTGGTGAGGCGTAGAGAGGGATTCCAGACGAGAGCTCGTTTTTTGCTCGGTGACGAGCGTTACGACCTCGTGGTGACTGACCCCATCTACAGGGAGCACATGGAGAGATTTCCCCCGGAAGAAGAATACCCTTTTACCCAGGTTGTGTCCCTTGCTCCTGGTGCCAGGGTCTTTCTCACCATAAGTCTGGGGGAAGAGTTCAGAGGAGCCTTTTACAAGCTTGTTGCGGCTATTATCGTCTTTCCTCCTCAGGCAGTGCGATGGCGGGGCATCTGCTGAAATGACCCGCAAAGCCACGAAGTGGGTCTGTGGTCTTGGGGTTCCTTGCTCCTCTCTCTGGGTTTCGTGAACGGTTGGGGTACCGGTTGTGGTCTTTCCTGGGTGCTTCTGGTACGCTTGACGGAAGTACCGGAATAAAGTATACTAAACCAATAGGAATTATTGGTTTAGTGGTAACAGAAGTGGAACGTTCTGGGGTCTTGCGTTCTCCTGGGGGTGGGGGAGATGAAAAAGCGTGTGCAGGTCAGGATAGAGGGTATGCACTGTCCAGGCTGTGCCAGAGCGATTCAGGAAGAGCTCCGGGGTCTTTCCGGTGTTCATGAGGTTCAGATCGATTTTGCGGGAAAGCAGGGGACGATAACGTTCGATCCTCAAGCGGTGCCGCTACAGAGGCTCCTTGATACTGTGGGAGAGCTGGGGTACAGTGCCTTTGTGGAGGAAGAAGAGGAGGAAGAGGAGGAAGAGCGCTCCTCAAAAGAAGACGGAGGTTTTCGGGAAAGCGGGGGTGCCTCGTCACAGCAGGTCATCCTCTCCATTTCTGGGATGCACTGTGCCGCCTGTGCAACGCTCATCGAAAGGGTATTGAAGAGGAGTCCCGGGGTCCGGGAGGCTCGGGTCAACTTTGCGGCCGAAAGGGCTCAGGTGGTCTTTGATCCCCAGCTGACCAGCGTGGAACAGCTTCTTGAAGTCATCCGCAGGGCAGGGTATGGTGCGTCACCCGAAAAAGACCTCAGGGAAGAATCCCGAAAGCAGGAAAAAACCGTTCAGTCTTTCCAGAGGCGTTTCCTCTGGAGCTTGCTTTTGAGCCTGCCCCTGGCCTATTTCATGGTGCTCGACTTCTTCCCCCATCTTCCCGGAAGCGCTGTCCTCCCTCCTTGGATAGGCTTGCTCTCTCTGATCCTTGCGACACCCGTGCAGTTCCTCTTTGGAATGCCCTTTTACCGGGGAATGTGGTCGAGCCTGCGCCTGCGCTCCTTCAACATGGATAGCCTCATTGCTACCGGTACTTCAGTTGCGTACTTCTACAGCCTCGGGAACTACCTTACCCATGCGTTCCGCCACGGCTCTTTGCTTTGGGTGGAAGGAACAGAAACTCCTCATCTCTACTTTGAAGTTTCGGCCTTTTTGATCACCTTTGTGCTTTTGGGGAAGTGGCTTGAAGGGAAAACCAAAAGCAAAACGTCTGAGGCGGTGCGAAAGCTTTTGAGTCTACAGGCCAGAACCGCCCGGGTGAAGAGAGGGGACACGTTTGAGGATGTGCCTTTAGAAGAGGTTCGGGAAGGAGATGTGATTCTCGTCCGTCCTGGGGAGAAGATTCCGGTGGATGGGCGAGTGATACGGGGCTATTCAGCAGTTGACGAATCGCTCCTCACCGGAGAAAGTCTTCCGGTAGAGAAAAAACCTGGAGACCCGGTGATCGGTGCAACCATCAACAGAACCGGGAGTTTTGAGTTTGTGGCCACACGAGTTGGAAAAGACACGGTCCTTGCCCGTATTGCCCGGCTTGTTGCCGAGGCGCAGAACTCGAAGGCCCCCATTCAGGATCTGGCAGACCGGATTGCCGCAGTGTTCGTCCCGGCAGTATTCTCGGTGGCGCTGGCGACGTTTCTTGTCTGGTACTTCCTCTTGGGGGCTTCGCTCTCCTTCTCGCTCCTTGCCATGGTTTCGGTGATTGTGATTGCCTGCCCCTGCGCTTTAGGCCTTGCGACCCCCACAGCACTTATGGTGGGGACTGGAAAGGGAGCTGAGTACGGCATCCTCATCAAAGGTGGGGAGGTTCTGGAAAAGGTCAAAGACATCGACCTTGTGGTGTTCGACAAAACCGGGACCCTCACTCAAGGGAAACCCCGGGTGACCGAGGTGGTGGGGTTGAGGAGGCCGGAAAAGGAGGTCCTTCGCATTGCCGCCACTCTGGAACAATCCTCGGAACACCCTCTGGCGGAGGCGATTCTGGAAAGGGCTAAAGAGGAAGGTATTGTCCCCGAGAAAGCAGAGGATTTCCAGGCTTTCCCTGGGAAGGGCGTCGTGGGGAGAATCGGCCAGGAGGAATACTACCTGGGGAATGCCTCCTTCGTTGCTGAGAACACGAAGGGAGAGCTTGAGGGGGAGATGGTGCGAAGGTTCGAGGAGGAAGGGAAAACCGTGGTGCTTCTGTCCAACGCGCGGGAGGTCCTGGGCCTTCTGGCCGTTGCCGATACCCTCAAGGCCGGCGCCAGGGAAGCGGTCCAGAAGCTCAAAAACCTTGGGCTTCTGGTGTACATGGTAACCGGCGATAACCCGAGAGTTGCCCGGGCCATTGCCCGGGAAGTGGGCATCGAGGATGAACACGTGATTGCTGGGATCCTTCCTGAAGACAAGGCCCGTGAGGTACAGAAACTCCAGAAAAGCGGCCATAAGGTGGCTTTTGTGGGGGATGGGGTGAACGACGCACCGGCCCTGGCGGTGGCAGATCTTGGCATTGCCATGGGGCAGGGAGCGGATGTGGCTCTGGAAACCGGTGAGATTGTCCTTGTTCGGGGTGACCCACAGGATGTGGTGACGGCTCTTGAGCTCTCCCGGAAAACCATGGGGAAAATCCGGCAAAATCTCTTTTTCGCCCTTTTTTACAACCTTCTGGGCATTCCCATCGCGGCCCGAGTATTTTCAGGTTTTGGGCTTTCTCTGAAGCCAGAACTCGCAGGTCTGGCTATGGCCCTGAGTTCTGTATCGGTGGTGACCAACTCCCTGCTCCTTCGGGGTTTCCGTCCTGGAAAGCGGGACATCTTTTCTCAGGTTGCCCCGATCTTGATGGCGGCTTTCTTTGTCTTTCTCTTTTTCAGCTTTGCCAGGTTGAGCGCTGCAATGTAAGGTGTGTCGGGGTCTTCTGATCCTGGTTTCTGGGAAAGTCCAGAGGGACAATCCCTGAGAAGTCTGGATTCTTCAATCTCTGTATGAGGTAGACCTGAACACTTCGTTGACACTCTCCCAGAGTGTTCGGTATGATATAATTGAAAATGCTTCACTGCTGGGGTGTCGCCAAGCGGTAAGGCAAGGGACTTTGGATCCCTCATTCGGAGGTTCGAATCCTCCCACCCCAGCCATTGTCCTTTCCTGGAGCGTGGGTCTTGGTGCACACTTGGGCTTTGGTGGTGCTGGCGGCAGGGCTGGGGAAGAGAATGCGCTCTCCTGTCCCCAAGATTTTTTTTCCTGCTCTGGGGAAACCGCTTGTGGGGTACCTCATCGATGAAGCGAGTACCCTGGGGTTTGGAGCGCGTTTCCTTGTTGTAGCTCCCCATTTTCTGGAAAAAGCGCGGGAGCTCTTCGGAGACAGGGTGACAGTTGTCCCCCAGGAACAGCCTCTTGGGACGGGAGACGCGGCGAAAGCAGTCCTCCCGTACCTGCGGGAGGATACGACCTTTCTCCTCGTCGTCTATGCCGATATGCCGCTCCTTTCCCGAAAGACCCTCGAGGAGCTCTGCGTTTTCCTCAAGCAGGGCTCATGCGACCTTGTTTTTGCCACTTCCTGCGCTCCTGACCCTTCGGGGTTCGGTCGGGTGGTCCGGGAAGGGGAGGGCGTTCGAATCGTCGAGGAAAGGGACTGTTCCCCAGAAGAGCGCAGGCTCCACGAGGTCAACGTGGGGGTTTTTGCCCTTCGCCGGGAGGTGGCGATAGAACTCCTCCCCCTTCTTCGCAATGAGAATGCCCAGAAAGAGTTCTACCTCACCGATCTTGTGGCGCTGGCGCAAAGGCACGGTTTCCGGGTGGCTCCCTGCACGCTTCCCTGGAGTGAGGAGTTCACCAACGTGAATACGCCCCGGGACTTCGCCCGGGTTCTTGGTATCCTCAGGGAAAGGAAGCTCGAGGACCTCTTTGCCCGGGGAGTGAAAATCCTCGATCCCCGAACGACTTACATTGATTGGGATGTTGAGGTCGGGGAGGACGTGTGGATTTACCCGGGGGTGCTCATTGAGGGGAAGAGTATCATCGCTTCCTGTGCGCACATTGGGCCTTACGCTCGGATTGTGGAGAGCGTGATTGGTGAGCGGAGCCGGGTGGAGTACAGCGTGGTGGAGCACTCCCGGCTGGCTGAAGACGTCACCGTTGGCCCCTTTGCCCATCTCCGTCCAGGAACAGAACTGGCCCGGGGGGTGCGCATCGGGAATTTCGTGGAGGTGAAGAACTCCTTCGTTGGGGAGGGAACCAAAGCCCTGCACCTGTCGTACCTTGGCGATGCAACCATCGGGAAAACGGTGAATATTGGTGCGGGGACCATTACCTGTAACTTCGACGGAAAAAAGAAGAACCCAACCTTCATCGAGGACGAGGTTTTCATCGGCAGTAACAACTCCCTGGTGGCTCCTGTCCGCATCGGTAGGGGAGCTTACACCGCTGCCGGTTCCACCATTACCCAGGATGTTCCTCCCTATGCTCTGGGGGTGGGGAGAGCGAAACAGGTGAACATCGAGGGATGGGTGAAGAGAAAACGTAGGGATGGGTGAAGGATGTTCAATGTCATCGATATGACCCAGCATCTGAAGGTCTTTTCGGGGAGTGCCAATCCCTATCTTGCCCAGGAAATTTGCTGGTACCTTGATATTCCCCTTGGGCGGGTGGATCTCGGACGTTTCCCCAATGGGGAAATCCGGGTTCGGATTGAAGAGAGCGTGCGGGGCTGTGATGTCTTCGTCATTCAGCCCACTTCTCCCCCGGCCAATGACCATCTCATGGAGCTCCTCATCATGATCGATGCCCTGCATCGAGCCTCGGCCGAGCGTATCACGGCGGTTATCCCCTTTTACGGGTACTGCAAACAGGACCGGAAGACCAAGGGGCGGGAACCGATTTCGGCAAAACTTGTGGCCAATCTCCTGGTGACCGCGGGGGCAGACCGAATCCTCACCATGGACCTCCACGCTGGGCAGATCCAGGGCTTTTTCGATATTCCCGTGGACAACCTCGCTGCTCAGTCACTCCTTGCCCGGTACTTTGCCTCGAAAAACCTGGAGAACGTTGTGGTAGTGAGCCCTGACGTGGGGGGTACGGCCCGGGCCCGGAACTTTGCCAACCGCCTCGGGGTGGACCTTGCGGTCATCGACAAGCACCGTCCGTCGTACTCTGAAGTCATGGTGATGAACGTCATTGGTGACGTGAAGGGGCGGACGGCCATCATCGTCGATGACCTCATCGACACGGCGGGGACCCTCGTGGAGGGAGCCGAGGCACTCCTTGAGCGGGGGGCGAGAGAGGTCTACGCCTGTGCCACGCATCCCCTCTTCAGCGAACCGGCGCTTGACCGTATCCGGGAATCGGCCATTAAGGAGGTGGTGGTGACCAACACCATCCACCTTGATAAAGAGGAGCTCGCCCGCCGGGTAGGGGATAAGGTCAAGGTGCTCTCGGTAGCACCCATTTTTGCTGAAGCCATCAAGCGCATCCACGGAGAACGTTCCGTGAGCGAACTCTTCATATAGTGGTGGAGGAGTGAATGGCGATGAAAAGAGGAGAAACCGTCACCGTTGCCCTTGAACGGCGCCAGGAACTCGGTAAGGGTGGAGCAAGGAAACTCCGCCGCGTGGGGTATGTGCCTGCTGTTCTGTACTCCCGGGATAGCGCTTCAGGGTCTGAACCGCTGAAAATCCGTCTTGGAGAGCTGGAGCGCATCCTCCGCATTCCGGGGGTCACACACCATATCCTTGAGCTTTCCATTGACGGTGAGAAACGGCGGGGCATCATCAAGGACATCCAGTACAACCCGGTGAAGAACGAAATCTGGCACATTGATTTCTACGAGGTGAAGGCCGACCAGAAAATCTCCCTCACGGTTCCGGTGGTCATTCAGGGTGAGTCAAAGGGTGTGAAGGCGGGGGGTATTCTCGAGATCGTTACGCCAGAGCTTGAGATTGAATGCCTCCCGGACGCCATTCCTGAGGCCATTGTGGTTGATGTGACGGAGCTTGAAGTCGGCGATGCCATCCACGTTCGGGAGCTCAAGGTTCCAGAAGGCGTGACCATTGCGGAAAATCCTGACGAGGTTGTGGTGGTGGTCACACCACCTGAGGTTGCGGTGGAGGAAGAGGAGGAGAAGACCGAGGAGGAGCCCGAAGCTCCGAAAGTCATTGCCAAGGGGAAGACCGAGAAGGAGAAATGAGGTAACCCGTGTTTCTCGCTGTGGGGCTGGGGAATCCCGGGGCGCGGTTTGAAAAAACGCGGCACAACGCGGGATTTCGTGTGGTGGACATTCTGGCAGAGCGTCTCGGTATTCCCTGGAGGAGTAAAGACCGCTTCAGCTGGGCCCGGGGAGTGGTGGGGGGCAAAACCCTCTATCTCCTCAAACCCCTGACCTTTATGAACTTAAGTGGTGAGGGGCTTTTGGCCTTTTTTGCCCATCATGGCTGCGCCTTTGAGGAGCTCATCGTCGTTCACGACGAGCTCGACTTCCCCCCAGGGGTAGTGCGCATCAAGGTTGGTGGAGGCGTGGCGGGGCACCGAGGGTTACAGTCCATCGTGGAAGCCCTGGGGCGGGAGGATTTCATCCGGGTGCGGGTGGGCATTGGGAAGCCCGAACGTCGGGAGCTCGTGGTGGACCACGTGCTTGGGGTTCCCGGAAAAGAAGAAAGCGCCATTCTTGAGGCGGCGGAAAAGAGAGCTGCTGAGGCAGTGCTGTGTATTGTGGAGTGGGGGGTGCAGCGGGCGATGAACGTCTTCAACGCCCGGGAGGAGGAGAATGGACAGAAAGAGGCTTGCTGAGCTTCTGTCCCTTGTTTTGCAGCCTCAGGCTGTGGCCATCCTGCTTTATGCCCTGGTGTCGGCGAAGTACCTCAGGGGGATGAGGGCTCTGGGACTTTTTCTCCTTTCGGTGCTTTTCGTAAGCGTTCTCCCCACCGTCTTTGTCCTGTGGCTGGCCAGAAAGGGGAAGGTCTCGGATCCGGACCTTCCAAAAAGAGAGGAGCGGTTCTTCCCGTATCTTGGGATTGTGGGGATATACGGGGTGCTCCTTGCTGTTCTTGTACTCTTTGATGCCCCGCCTCCGCTTCTTGCCATTACCCTGTGCTACATTGCCGTGACCCTTGCGGGGGCGGTGATTTCGCTTTTCTGGAAGATCAGTCTGCACCTTGCCGGTATTGCGGGGCCGGTGACGGCTCTTTTGCTTCTTGTGCACCCGCTCTTTGCCCTGCTTTATGGGCTCCTTGTGCCGCTTGGGTGGGCACGGGTGGTGCTCCGCAAGCACAACGTTCTGCAGGCAGCCTGCGGAAGCCTTCTGTCTTTCGGTCTCACCTATGCCATTGTGACCTGGGTGGCGCTCTGAACGTTCATGGGGAATGGGCTTGAGCTTTTTGAGGATCTTCACAACCTCGAAAGAGAGCTCCTGCGCTCTTTCTCGGTGAACCTCTCCGTTCCTTCTTCCTTTGGGTCGCTGTGTGCGCTCTTTCTGGGGACACGGTACCCGGTGGTGTACGTGGTCTCCCAGGAAGTGGAGCGGAAACGGGTAGTTGAGGAACTGAGGACCTGGCGGAAATTTTTTGGGCGCGATGAACCGGTGCTTGAGGTGAATCTCGCCCTGCCCTTTTCGGGCGTGACACTCCAGAAGGATCTCCGGGGGTCTCCCCGGGGGGTTCTGGTGGTGGCTGTGGGCGACCTGCGTCAGGACGTTGAGGAGCTCGAGTACTTCCTCTCACACTCCTTTTTCTTAGAGAAAGGCGCTCGCGTTGACCGGGAGAAGCTCCTTGACCTCCTCTTCGCCCTGGGGTATGAGCGGGTGGAGACCGTTCGGGAGCGAGGTCAGGTTGCCCCGCGGGGCGAGGTGCTGGATCTCTTCCCACCTCACCTCGAGGAGCCGGTTCGCACCTACTGGTGGGGAAACGTTTTGGAGAGGATGCGGCTCTTTGACCCTGAAACCCAGAGGACGAGGTTCGACATTGACAGCCTCTTCCTCCCTCCCCGGAGTGGAGAGTTTCGGAAAATCGAGCTCCGGAAAGTTCTTGGACGGTGGGCAAAAGTCGTGTTCTGGGAAGGCGTGCTGCTTGAGGGAGTTCTTTTCCCGGTCCCCTACACGGTGTTCCTTGGTTTTGGCGAGGGGAAAAGGGTTTCCCTTTCCGTGGAGCGTGCTCCTGCCTTTTCGGGGGACCTTGAGGCGCTTTTTCGCTTTGTGCAGGATCAGGCTCTTGCACAGGCGGTGTTCTTCCTTCCCGAGGGGAAGCGGGCACTCCTTGAAGAGATGCTCCAGGGCGAGGGGATAAAGCAACGGGTGATGCTCGTTGAGGGATTCCTCCGAAAGGGGTTCCTCCTTAATCGCCTGCAGCAGGTCTTTCTGGGGGAAGAGGATATCTTTGGGTATGCATTCGTGCGGGGGAAGGAACGTCGCCGGGTTTCCCCTCAGGAGCTCCTCCAGACGCTCTCTCCCGGGGACTACGTGGTCCACGAGGAGGAAGGCATCGGCATCTTCCAGGGGCTGCGGGAGATGGTGGTTGGGGGAGTTCGGCGAGTGTACCTCGAGATCGCCTATGCCGGAGGGGACAGGCTCTATGTCCCTGTGGAGAATGCGCACCTTGTGGAGAAGTATGTGGGTCTTGGGGAAGCAAAGCCCGAGGTCCATCGGCTGGGGAGGGATGACTGGAAAAGGACCAAGGAACGGGTCCGCCGGGCGGTAGAGAAGGTGGCCCGGGATCTCCTCGAGCTCTACGCCCGGAGGCACATTGAACGGGGGCACGCCTTCTCCCCCGATACCTCCTGGCAGCGGGAACTTGAGCTCTCCTTTCCCTTCCTTGAGACTCCCGATCAGAAGCGGGCCATTGAGGAGGTCAAAAGAGACATGGAGAGCCCCCGTCCCATGGATCGACTGGTCTGTGGGGATGTGGGCTACGGGAAAACGGAGGTTGCCGTTCGGGCAGCGTTCAAGGCGGTGATGGACGGAAAGCAGGTCGCTCTTCTTGCCCCCACCACCCTCCTTTCTGAACAGCACTACCTCACCTTCTGTGAACGCATGAAGCATTTTCCGGTGCGGATTGCTGTCCTCAATCGTTTCCGTACCCCTCAGGAACAGCGGGAGATCATCGAGAAAACCGCCCGGGGGGAGATTGACATTCTCATCGGCACGCACCGGATCCTCCAGAAAGACGTGCAGTTCAAGGACCTGGGACTTCTCATCATTGATGAGGAGCAGCGTTTTGGGGTCATGCACAAGGAGCACCTGAAAAAACTCCGTGCGAATATCGACGTCCTCACGCTCACGGCCACGCCAATTCCCCGAACGCTCTACCTTTCCCTTCTGGGTATCCGGGACATCAGCGTCATCGAAACCCCTCCTGAGGGACGAAAACCGGTGTACACCATTGTCCTTCCTCGAGACCTCAAGACCATTGAGGAGGCTATTCGCCGGGAACTCGCCCGGGGTGGCCAGGTCTTCTACGTGTGTCCCCGTATCCGGGATCTCTTCCGGGTGGAACAAGAACTCCGGGCACTTTTCCCCGATCTCCCCCTTGCGGTGGCTCACGGGAAGCTCCGGGGGCGGGAACTTGAGCGGATTATGGAAGGGTTCTACCGGGGTGATATCCCACTGCTCCTTTCAACAACCATTGTGGAGATTGGCATTGATGTCCCCCGGGCTAACACGCTCATTGTGGATTTCGCTCCCTTCTTCGGTCTGGCGCAGCTCTACCAGCTCCGGGGCCGGGTGGGGAGGTTTGACCGGGAAGCCTACGCCTATTTCCTTTACCCCCGTCACCTCACGAATGAGGCCCGGGAACGCCTTGAGGCGCTTTTGGAATTTGGCGGGACGGGCTCGGGGTTGAAGCTTGCCCTGCGGGACCTGGAAATCCGGGGAGCGGGAAATATCCTCGGTACAGAACAGCATGGATTCATCCAGGAGGTTGGGTTCTCCCTCTACATGAAGCTCCTCGAAGAGGAGATTGCCCGCCAGCGGGGGGAAGAGGTGCCATCCGGTCCAGAACCCGTGATACGCCTGCGGGAGGAAGCGTTCATTCCCTCGTCATACATCGGGAACGAGAGTGAGCGCCTCCGTTTCTACCAGCGGCTTTTTACTGCGCGGACTGAGAAAGAGAGGCAGGAACTTCAAGAGGAGCTTGAGGACCGCTTTGGCAAGATGCCGGAGGAGGTTCGCCGGCTCTTTGAGATTACACGGATTCGCTCTTGTGCTAAAATAACTCAGGTTACGATTCTGGAGGAGCGAGGTGACGGCGTGTACCTCGCCGCTCCTCTTGAGGTGCTCGTGAGGTTTCAAGAGGAAGGGAAGGCTCTGGGCATAGAGGGGAAGCTTGTGACCGACCGCGCACAGGTGCTCCTGCGCCTGCCTCGAGTGCCTGTGGAGACGCTGGGAATGCTCTTTGCAAAGGTGGCGAATCACGGTGGAGAAAAGGACCGTCGGTGAGCTTTTTGAAGAACTCGTGGACATTGTAGCGCAGCTTCGGGGAGAGCACGGATGCCCCTGGGATCGGGAGCAGACCCGCACAACCCTCAAGCCCCTTATGCTTGAGGAGCTCTACGAAGCGTTTGATGCCATCGACCGGGAAGATGAGGGAGCGCTTCGGGAAGAGCTTGGGGATATGCTCCTTCACATTGTCTTCCACGCCCAGATTGGGAAGGAGAAGTCTTCTTTCACCATTGAGGACGTCCTCACCCATATCATCGCCAAGATGAAAAAGCGCCATCCCCATGTTTTTGGGGAAGCAAGCGTAAAGGATGTTGAAGAGGTACTCCTCAACTGGGAGAAAATCAAGGAGAAGGAGCGCGAGAAAGAAGGCATGCTCGCCTCTCTCCCCAGGTCTTTGCCGGCTCTTCTGCGGGCATTCTCCATGCAGGCCCGGGTGGCCAGGGTGGGTTTTGACTGGAAGGATGCTCATGATGTGGAGAAGAAGGTTGAGGAGGAATGGCGGGAGTTCAAGGAGGCCTGGAAAAACGCCGACCGGAAGCGGATGGAAGAGGAGTGGGGTGACCTGCTTTTTGCCCTGGTAAACCTCGCCAGACATCTGGGAATCCAGCCAGAGGACGCGCTGCAGAAGGCCTGTGATCGCTTTGCGGAGCGATTCGCCTTTGTGGAGGAAAACCTGAGGGCCCTGGGGAAAGATGTTTCCGAAGCTTCCCTGGAGGAGATGGATGCCCTATGGGAAAAGGCCAAAAGAGAACCTTTGAAGCGCTCTTAGAACGGGTTCGGCTGCTTTTACCCCTTGTTCGGGGATGGAACCCGGATTGCATTGTAGGGGTGAACGCTGGCGGGGTGCTCCTTGCGAGCGTTTTGAGCGGTATCTTGGAGAAAGAAGTCCGCGCCCTGGGGCTTTCGACCGAACCCCCTGAGGTACTCTGGGAGAGCGTGGGGGATCTTTCGGGCAAACGCGTGGTTGCCGTGGTGCGTTCCTTTACTTCAGAGAAAGAGCGGGAGTTCCTCGAGCGATTCCTGAAAAGCCGGGGAGCGCTTTCTGTGCTCACCATGGTCATGGTGGGGAAGGGAGGGGATTACTCCTGTTTCCCTGAGCTTGAGGGAGAAGAGCTCTTTTCCTGGGAAGAGGAATGCGACTTGATAAATTCCTGAAGGTCTCACGGCTCATCAAACGTCGTCCGGTAGCGCAGCTTGCCTGCCGGAGTGAGCGGGTTCTGGTCAATGGCCATGTGGCCAAGCCGGCCTACCAGGTGAAAGTCGGGGACCTCATCACCCTCCGGTCACCGGAGTGGGAGATGACGGTGGAGGTTCTGGCTCTTACAGCCCCGCGGGGAGAAGAGGAGTCCATGTACCGGGTGGTGAAGCTGGAGCGGAAGGAGGAGGAATGGTAGGCAAAGGGCATTTGTTCCGGGTGCAGGGTCCCATGGGCGAGCGAGTGCAGATTGTGGGGTATGCACCCTCCCCCAAAACGGTGGTCTTTGACCTCTGTGAGTTTTTTCGGGAGTGGGATCCGCTTTTTGCGACCACCTATGGAGTTGGTGAACTCCTCCTTGAGGCGATGGTGCGGGGAGGGAAACACATTGTGCTTGTGCTTCCTGAAAGACACCCCCTGGACGGTGGTATGGGCCTTCTGGAAGCCCTGGGGGTACGCTTCTTCGACGCTGCAGGTCGGGAGCTCACCGGAATGGGAGAGAACCTGAAGAGGGTGGCGTCGCTTGACTTAAGCGGTATTCTGAAGAAACCCCAGAATGTGCGCGTGACCCTTGCCCTGGGGGAAGAAAGGGACGAAGAGGCTCTGAAGTTGCTCTGTGAGGATCTTTTCCACTTTGCCCGTCTTCTTTTCCGTTTCACGGGAGAGCAACCCCCAGATGTTCGGGAGGTTGGAGGAATTGGCATGGGCCTTGGGGTCGTCTGGGGAGTACATGTTACAGGGAGGGAGGAAATGCCATGCCTGAGCGGATTGTGCTGAGCTTTCCGGATCAGGGGATAACGATTTCGGCAGAGCTTTTCGACACTGCTTGTGCGGAGAAAATCCTCAAGATACTCCCCTTTGAAGGGCGGGTGAACACCTGGGGGAAGGAAATTTACTTCCCCATCCCGGTGAAGAGCACCATCGCCCATCCCCGGGAAGTGGTTGATCTGGGAGATGTGGCCTACTGGCCGGATGGGGCGTGTCTCTGTCTCTTCTTCGGCCCAACACCGGCGAGTCGGACCCCTGGGGAGATCCGCCCGGCAAGCCCGGTAGAGGTGGTAGGGAAAATGGTGGGGGATATCGCAGGTCTGGAGCGGGTCCCCTCAGGAAGTATCGTTCGAATCACGAGAGAAGAAAGGAGTGGAGCCCAGTGAGCACCATTTTCGATGTCCATGCCCGGGAGATCCTTGATTCCCGGGGGAACCCAACGGTTGAGGTGGAGGTAACCCTGGCTTCTGGGGCCTTCGGCAGAGCTGCCGTGCCCTCTGGTGCCTCAACGGGAACTTTTGAGGCAGTGGAGCTTCGCGATGGGGACAAGAGCCGCTATGGAGGAAAGGGTGTCCGCAAGGCTGTGGAGAACGTAAACGAAATCATCGCCCCGGAAATCATCGGGCTTGATGCTTTAGACCAGGCACTTATTGATAAAACCCTCATCGAGCTTGACGGAACGCCAAATAAAAGTAAACTCGGTGCCAACGCCATCCTCGGGGTGTCCCTGGCCTGTGCGAAGGCGGCGGCGATGTACACGGAACTCCCCCTCTACCGCTACCTCGGTGGGGTCAATGCCCGGGAACTCCCCGTGCCTTTCATGAACATCCTGAACGGAGGCAAGCACGCCGACAGCGGTGTCGACATTCAGGAGTTCATGATCGTCCCCTGCGGGGCACCCTCTTTTTCGGAGGCCCTCCGGATGGGTGCCGAAGTGTTCCACACCCTGGCGAAGGTGCTGAAAAGGCGGGGGTACTCTATCGGTGTGGGGGATGAAGGAGGATTTGCGCCGAATCTGCGATCGTCCATCGAGGCCATCGAGGTGATTCTCGAGGCCATCCAGATGAGCGGGTACGAGCCGGGAAAGGATGTGTACCTCGCCCTGGACACAGCCGCTTCAGAACTCTATAAAGACGGCATGTACGTTTTCGAGCGCGAGGGTGTGCGCCGGAATGTTGATGAGATGGTGGAGTTCTACACAGAGCTTGTGGAGAAGTACCCGATTATCTCCATTGAGGACGGTCTTGCTGAGGAAGACTGGGAGGGCTGGAAGAAGCTCACCTTTGCCCTGGGGCATCGGGTGCAGCTTGTGGGTGATGACCTCTTTGTGACCAATAAGGAGCGGCTTGAGCGGGGTATTCGGGAGCGCGTGTGCAACTCGATCCTCATTAAGCTCAACCAGATTGGCACCCTTACTGAAACCATGGAGACCATTGAGATTGCGAAGAAAGCCGGGTACACGGCAATGATTTCCCACCGCTCAGGGGAAACCGAGGATACCACCATTGCTGACCTGGCGGTAGCCTGCAACACCGGGCAGATCAAAACGGGGTCTCTGTGTCGTTCTGAGCGTATCGCCAAGTACAATCAGCTTCTGCGAATTGAGGAAGAGCTGGGGAGTGCGGCCATATTCCGGGGTAAGGCGGTTTTCCGATTCGCTGCCTCCTGAACCCAGGTGGCAGAAGTTTCTGTTTGTGGTGCTCTTCACCTTTGCGCTCTTTTTCTTTGCTCCTCGCTTCAGCGCAAAGGTGGCGGAGTACGTTCGCTTTTCCCGGGAACTTGAAGAACTCACAAAGAGAGAGGCAGAACTCCGAACGCAGATTGCGTATCTTGCCAAGGAACGGCAGTACCTTGAAGAGGACTGGTACATTGAGAAACTCGCCCGGGAAAAGCTCTACCTCGTTAAACCCGGCGAGATTCTCGTGCGGGTCGTCCGGCCCGGGGAGTGAATCCCCGGGCTTTGGTTCTTTTCGCTGGTGCCCCCTTGTGGGTGCTGAAAAAGATGGTATAATATGGGTGCATTCTGGGGCTGTGGCGCAGTTGGGAGCGCGCCTCCTTGGCGTGGAGGAGGTCACGGGTTCAAATCCCGTCAGCTCCACCAGAAATTCCAAGCTCGTCCGAAAGGGCGGGCTTTTTCTCTATTGGGGGGTTTTCCGTGGCGCAGGGGTACGATTTCACTGCAATTGAGGAAAAGTGGCAAAAGCGCTGGGAAGAGGGGAAAGTTTTCCAGGTCGAGCGGGACGAGACAAAGAAGAAGTACTATGTCCTTGAGATGTTCCCTTACCCTTCGGGTGACCCGCACATGGGCCACGTGAAGAACTACGTGATTGGCGATGTGGTGGCCCGGTATTTCATCCGCCAGGGGTACAATGTCCTCCACCCCATGGGCTTTGACGCCTTTGGACTTCCGGCTGAAAACGCTGCTATTCAGCACGGGATTCATCCAGCCATCTGGACCCACGAGAAAATCGAGCGCATGCGGGAAGTTCTGAAACGCCTGGGGATAAGTTATGACTGGCGGAGAGAAGTGATCACCTGCGAGCCCGAGTACTACCGCTTCACCCAGTGGTTTTTCCTCCAGTTCTACAAAGCAGGCCTCGCTTACAAGAAGGAAGGCCCGGTGAACTGGTGTCCTTCCTGTGCCACGGTTTTAGCCAACGAGCAGGTGGTGGATGGCGCGTGTGAGCGCTGTGGAACCCCGGTGGTGCGACGCAAGCTCAGCCAGTGGTACTTCCGCATCACGAAATACGCCGAGGACCTGCTCAAGGACATGGAGCTTCTGGGAAGCTGGCCCGAGCGCGTCCTCACCATGCAGCGGAACTGGATTGGGAGGAGCGAAGGAGCCTACATCGATTTCCTGCTCCCCGACCTTGGGAAAACCATCACGGTGTTCACCACCCGTCCTGATACTGTCTTTGGGGTGACCTTTTTCCTCCTTGCTCCGGAACACCCCCTGGTGGATGAGCTTGTTCGGGGAACCCCGTATGAGGTGCAGGTGCAGGAGTTCCGGGAGCGAATCGCCCGAAAGAGCGAAATCGAGCGGGTTTCCGACCTCTCGGAAAAAGAGGGAATATACATCGGTAAAGAGGTGGTGAACCCCCTCAATGGCGAGCGGGTTCCCATCTGGATTGCCGATTACGTCCTCCTTGAGTATGGAACCGGAGCGGTCATGGCCGTTCCAGCTCATGATGAGCGGGACTGGCAGTTTGCGAAAAAGTATGGTCTTCCCATCCGGCAGGTCATCGCACCTCCTGAAGGGGCTTTTGAGGGGTGCTACACCGGCCCGGGCATCATGGTGAACTCTGGTCCTTTCAACGGTCTGCCTTCTGAGGAAGGGAAGGAGAAGATTATTGCTTTCCTCGAAGAGAAAGGCCTGGGGAAGCGGGCGGTGTCGTACCGTCTTCGGGACTGGCTCATCTCAAGGCAGCGTTACTGGGGTGCTCCCATCCCTATCGTCTACTGTGACCGCTGTGGTGAGGTTCCGGTGCCGGAGGAGGATTTGCCAGTACTCCTTCCACCCAATGTGGATTTCCTTCCCACCGGTCCTTCACCCCTTGCCCGGTGTGAGGAGTTCGTGCGAACAACCTGCCCTCGCTGCAAGGGTCCGGCCAGGCGCGAGACCGACACTATGGATACCTTCGTGTGCTCGTCCTGGTACTACCTCCGGTACTGCTCTCCCTGGGCAAAAGATAAACCCTTTGAACCGGAGGATATTGACTACTGGATGCCCGTTGACCAGTACATTGGCGGGGTGGAACACGCCATTCTGCATCTCCTGTACGCCCGCTTCTTCACCAAAGTCCTCCACGACCTTGGTCTTGTGAAGTTCCGGGAGCCCTTCGTGAACCTCTTTGCCCAGGGGATGGTCACCAAAGACGGGGCCAAGATGTCGAAGTCGAAGGGGAACACGGTGAGCCCTCGGGATATCATCGAGAAATTCGGGGCCGACACAGTCCGGGTCTTCATCCTCTTTGCCGGTCCTCCGGAACTCGACATGGAGTGGTCAGACCGGGGTGTTGAAGGAGCGTTCCGCTTCCTGAACCGGGTGTGGCGCGCGGCCCAGGACATCCTGGGACTTGTTCCCAAAGATGGTGTTCCCTTTGGGGAAGAGGAATACCAGAAGATGGAGCGCCGAATCCACCAGACGATTTTCCGGGTCAATACCGACATTACCGAGAAGTTCCACTTCAACACGGCGATAAGTGCCATGATGGAACTCCTCAACGATTTCACCGACTACCTCCGTTTCCTGGGGGAAAAGGGCGTACATCCCAGGGAGAAAGAGCTTCTCCTTTCCGGGATGCGGACGCTCGTGTCCCTGCTGAACCCCATTGCTCCCCACATTACTGAAGAACTCTGGGAACTTCTGGGGGGAAAAGGGTATCTCTCCGTGGCTCCCTGGCCCGTCTATGATCCGGAGAAACTCCAGGAGAACATGGTGGAGATCGTTGTCCAGGTCAACGGCAAGGTTCGGGGTAAAGTCGTGGTGCCCCGGGGGATGCGGGAAGAAGAAGTACTCCGAAGGGCCCTGGAAGACGAGCGCATTCGCCAGTGGCTCGATGGAAAATCGGTGAAAAAACACATTTACGTTCCAGATAAGCTCGTCAACCTCGTGGTGTGATGTTCCTCACCCAAAGGGAACGGATCTTTGCCGTTCTGGCTCTGGGTTTTGCTCTGCTTTTCGTGGGGACAGTCTGGTGGGTAAACCGTCCACAGGAGAAGGCCCCTGCAGTGCTTGTTGTCCAGATTGAGGGTGGTGTCCACCGTCCAGGGGTATACCGGGTTCCCGAGGGGACACGAGTGTACGAGCTCATTGAGCGTGCTGGAGGAGCGAAGGAGGGAGCGGATCTCTCCGGGCTCAACCTCGCTGCGTCACTCTACGACGGACAGAAAATTGCCATCCCCCTCATCCCTCCTTCATCCTCTGGAGAAATTCCTGAGGGAGCCTCTTCTCAAGTAGTAGTACAGAGCTCTGTTGCGTCGTCTTCACTGGTCAACGTGAACACGGCTTCTCCGAAAGAGCTCGAATCCCTTCCCGGGATTGGTGAGGTGCTGGCGCAGCGGATTGTTGAATACCGGGAAACCCATGGACCCTTTCGGAGTCCTGAAGACCTCCTCAAGGTCAAGGGTATTGGCCCCAGGAAACTCGAGAACATCCGGGACAGGATTACCTTTTAGCCCTGAGGAACTTCTTCTTTTGGCTCTTCTTTGTAGGAGACGTCGCGGATGTTGATATCGACTTTGGTAACCGTCATGCCAGTTTTCGTCTCCACGACGTTTTTAACGTCCCGCTGGATCTGCCGGGCGACATCGATGAGCACGGAATCAATGTCGGCCACGATGGCGATCTCAAGGTGCACCGTTTTGTCCTTAACTTCCACCTTGACGCCTTTGTTGAGCTCCCGCTTGCCGATGAGGGCACTCAGAGAAGCTGCTGGTACTCCAGCCATTCCCGTGACCCCGGGGACTTTCATGGTAGTGATGGCCGCTAAAGTCGCGATGATATCCGGAGCGATAGTGATTTCCCCCAGGACCTCAGGAGACTCCTTCGTTTCCTCAGGGCGGGTTTCCTCGCGGTACTCCTCGTTCATATTTCCGCCTCCTTTCTTTCTCTATTGTACAGGAAAAATCTTCATCCCACACCTGGAAAACCGAGATTAGGGTTCTGGCGTCAGAAGAGAGTTGAAAAAGTGGATATTCAACCATTAGGACGCACTACTTCTGACCCCTAAAAATTGCTTTCTGGATGACCGAGAACCGATCCTTGTGCCGAAATCCCTGTAGAGACTTTCGGTGAGCAATCCCTGGGGGTAGTTCGTTTTTTCCTGGATGGCAAGAAGCTCAATCACAACGAGGAGGAATTCCACGGTGAACTCTCCAACCCTGTCGAGTTCCCGGAAGGGATCAACATGTTGAGGTTTGAAAAACTGAAGGTGTGGAGGGAAGGAGTTCGCAGGCCTAATCTGTTGCATCATTTGAAGAATGTGTTCTTTAAGTTTCAAGGTGAGGTTTGGGTTGTGAGCGTGCTTGACATACATTTCCACAATGATGTGGACATGGGCAGGAGTTCGTTCTTTCTTTCCCGGTTCTTGAAACTTCACTTTAAAATCGTGAGGAGATTCTTTCTTTTTTCCGGGATAGACGTTTATCCTTATCCCTTTCTCGGTAGTATAAATGCAGTCATCCACCTGGAGGTGCTTGACCCGCCATATCTGGTACGAGGACTTAAGGTAATAGTAGAGGGCAACAATCAGAGCCAGAATTCTTTTACTCCAGAACTTCATAAACGAGGAGGTACTGATGAACGATTTCAAGATTCTCGTCGTCCCTTCTTGGGGGAAGTGGGCTTTTTCTCTCCGAGGTTGCAATGACGATCTCTTTCAGCCAGAGTTTCTGATGGTGGAGGGCATCGATAACGTGCTTTCCCATGGGTTCAATATATCCGTCAACCCGAACATCCCGTGTTTCAACGACAAGAAATCCTCCAGGGGTGAGCTGGGGAAGGCGTTGTTCCAGAAGCCTTTTTAGAAGCTCGAGGTAAGAGTGCAAGGTTTGCCGGTCTTGGATTTCCAAAAGCACTGGTGATTTTATGAAAAGTAGAGCAAGTGGCTCAAAAGAAAAAGCGGGCTCCGCTTCTTGGGAGGAAGGCTCGATAGAAAGCACCAGGTACGATCCTCTCTGGGCGTACCGTTGAATAACGTTGACATCAAGATAAGCGTTGTATTCTTCTTCGGGAAGGATCCAGACGGAGGTGGTTTCGAGATCCACCTCGTGATGAGCAAGAGGCACAGGGTCAATGAGCCGGACACCAATGTTGGAGCTTGGGGATGAATAGGAGGAAGAACAAACCGGTCGGTTAGGTTTTTTTTCAAAGATGGGCAGGTACTCATGGGCCAGAAGGAGGAAGTTGGAAGCGAGACTTTTCTCCTTCCAAAAGCCGGTCGTCTTACAGTTATGTTGCCGTTTGATCACGAGCTCTTTCAGTGCGAATCCCGCCTCAAGGAAAACTCCGATAAGAGCAAAACCGATGGGAACAACATGTTTTCTCTTCCTGGTATCCCCGATGAGAATGGCGCACTTGCCTCCTGGCTTAAGGACCCGAAAACTTTCCCGGGCAACTTTGCGCATCTCCTCCAGAAAGTCCGGCACATCAAGCCCTGAGAGATCCCCTTCGATCCTGGTGCTGTAGTTTATGATGCCGGCATATGGTGGATGAGCACAGATGAGGTCAATTGTACCATCTTCGATGTCGGAAAGATCCCTCGCATCCCCGACAGAAACCACGGGCTCGAAAACAGGACCTTCTTCAAAAAGAGTTTTCGGCGGGGTAAAGTCAAGATGTTCTTTGGTCATCGTTACACAAACGGGGTTGATGTCTTTGGCGATGCATCGGCGATGGAGGAGTTTGGCTTCAACCGCCGTTGTTCCTCCACCCACAAAGTAGTCAAGCACAAGGTCTCCAGGCTGGGAGTACTTGAGGATAACATTGCGGGGAATATACGGAGACCAGTTCCCCCGGTATCCTCCGTGGTGAGTAGCCCAGTCTCCACGCTTGGGATAGCTCCAGACTGTCGTGGTTTCCTCTCGAAACCCCTTCGGTTCCCATGAAGTGATGCGCCGAGACCGCTGGAGCGTTGAGATATTCGCCCCATAGGCTTCAATGACAATACGTTCGAGCTGCCGAAAGGTAATCCCGAATATTGCCCCAATCTGAGCATCGGAAAGACCGGATTGCTTCGCCTCAAGAACAGCTTTCTTGAAAGCTTCTTCGCCGTGTTCCCGGAGAAGGTGCTCTCCCAGGTTAGGTTCAGAACAAATCTGGCACACAGGGCAACGCAAAAACGCTTTCGCGGCGGTTTCTACACGCCTTGCCAGGGACATCACCCCTCACTTCCAGGGAATTATACCACACTCATCGGCTTCCAAATCGCCGTTCCACGTACATGGCAAAGAGCGGGTCAAGGAGTTCGTACTTCCCGGGGTGGAGTTTTTCCACAATGCCGTAGTCGATGAGTTTTGCCAGGGTCTTCTGGAGGAGCGCCGGACTCGAGATGCCCCATCTTGTCAGGACCTGGGGATTGAAGATCTCCTTTTCTTTTGAGGCGAGAAGCGAAAGGACTTTTTTGAGGTGCTTGTACCCCAGGGCCTCGATGAGGACATCATAGTTGTAGGACTCGTGGCACAGAAGCATCTCGCAGGCAGCATCGACCGTATCCTTTGTGATCCACTGTCCGCCCAGGTTCCAGACCTCGTAGGAGAGAAACTGGACGTAGTAAGGGTGTCCCCGGGTGAGGTCAAAAAGATACAGCAGGGCCTCTTCCTGGATGTTTTTGCCGCTTTTTCGAAACCGCTCTTCAAGGTAGCTCAGGGTGGCCTCTCTGGGGAGGAAGTTACTCATGTCAACACGTTTGGCTGAGAAGTAGAGGGGGCCGCTTGTGGTGAAGAAGAGCCGCTCTAGAAGATGGCGCCGGGAACCGGAGAAAATGTAGCTTGTCCCCCCTTTGCGCTGGAAAGCACTTCGGATGAGTCCGGGAAGCTTTGGGGAGAGGCGCTCGTATTCCTGGAACTCGTCAAGGATAACCACAACCTGGGTCTTCAGGGTTTCGTGGAGCACATGGGGAAGTCTCAGGGCCTCCTGGAGACACTCCTCTTCAGGAAGCGTGGGGTGCAGGGAGAAGGAAACCCCCCAGGCGGTGATGCTGAAGGACACGTACTGGGCGATGTCCTTCAAAAAGCGCGTGACGAAAGCGACCGGGTTTTCCTCTCTGAGGAGGCGGTAGGCCTCCTGCGCCATCTGCGTGGCGAAATCCCTCACGGAAAGAATGCCAAAGAGGTCGATATAGAGCGTGGGGAAGCCGCTTTCCCGGGCAAACTTCTGCAAAAGCCAGGTCTTCCCAAAACGCCGGGGAGCGATGAGTACGAGATTCACCCCATTCTGGACCCCGGCAAGAATTTCGCTGTACTCCCTTTCCCGGTCGATGAAGCACTCCGGGACGTATTCTTTCCCAAAACGGAAGGGGTTCATAGGATACCTCAATATACCTTTTTGGTATATTATAGCAGAATCATTTTGGTGAGTAGGCAGTTGAAGAAAAGCGAAGCGACGCTCTCCTTCTGGAGAAAGAAATCGGTTGCAGTAAAGTTTGGGTTTCTCGTTTTTTCGAGACTCACTTTTTGTTTTGACAGGGAATTCTTTACGCGTTATAATTGAGGTAAATCGATTTCGGGAGGTGAGAGCAACCCGAAAGCAGTGTGAAGGGATGAAGTGGTTTTCTCCCTGTGGCGGAAAACGGAAAGAAGGAGGGTTGTTTTCCATGCGAAGGATTGTTTTGACAGTGCTGGTTCTTTGGGGGATATTTCTTCTGGCCAGCTCGGTGGCCTGGGGTGAGGGGAAAACCATTAAGGTTCTGGCCATGACCGGTCCCTGGGTGAGCGGCCCGGTGAAGGTTCATGGTGAAGAGTGGGGGAAGATGACGGGGAACCGGGTTGAAGTGATTGAGGCTGATTTTGCCGATCTCTTCCCCAAGATGCAACAGGCTGCGGCCACCCGGAGCAAGGCCTTCGATATTCTTCTTGCTGGCAACATCTGGATGGCAGACCTCGTGGGGTGGGGTTACGTTATCCCTCTCGATGACTACCTGAAAGACCCTGAAGTACAGTACGAGACCGATGTGCCCGATGGTATCAAACTTAAGAACATGTTCGGTGGCAAAACTTATGGGCTGATCTGCGACAACGACAACATGTACCTCTTCTACCGGAAGGACGTCCTTGGAAACCCGGACTATCGGGCAAAGTTCAAGGAGAAGTACGGTTACGAGTACAACGTTCCTCCGAAGACTCTTGACGAGCTCATCGACGTGGCTGAGTTTTTTAACGGCTGGGACTGGGATAATGACGGCGAAATCGAGTACGGGTTTGTGCGGAGCACCAAGCGCGGCGCCCAGACGTACTTCTATTCTCTCCCCTGGGTGGCTCCCTATGTGGTTGTGCCCCGGGATAAGGCCCCGGCTCAGGGTATTCTCTATTTCCAGCCAGATATGACACCCCTTGTGAACAGCCCTGGCTGGGTCAAGGGAATAGAAAAGTTCATCGAGATGGGGAAACGCGGTTGTGGTCCAGGTCTTGACTGGGTGCGGGGTGATGTCATCAACGAAATGATTCTCGGGCACGCTGCCATGGCTATCGACTGGGGTGACATTGGTCCGAATTCCCACGACGTCCAGTCGAAAGTCAAAGGGCTCATTGGCTATGCTCTGCCTCCTGGCACGAAGGAGTACTGGGACTGGCAGAAGGGTGAATGGGTAAAGACCGAGGAAGTCCACTACGCCCCGGTACACTGTTTCAACGGCTGGTCCTTCTACATCACCTCCACTACGGATTACCCGGACCTCTGCTGGGACTTTGTGAAGTATATGATTAGCCCGGAAGTTAGCGCCAAGGACGTGGCCAACCCCTTCTCCGGGTACCAACCCTGGCGCAAGTCCCACATGCAAAACCTTGAAGCCTGGGTACAGGCTGGCTGGACTGAGGAGGAGGCCAGAGAGTACATTGCCAACACTCTGGCAGTGACCGACCATCCCAATGCGGTTATCGACATTCGAATCCCTGGCTCTGCTGAATACATGGATGTGTATGAACTCTATCTGACTGTTGCGCTCTCTGGGGAGAAATCGGTTCAGGATGCGATGAATGACTGCGCTAAGGAATGGGATGCTATCACCGAACGCCTGGGGAAGGACGCTCAAACCAAGTTCTACCGCCAGCACTTGGGGCTTGAATGAAACCCGCCCCCACCCCCTGGGGTGGGGGATTTTTCTTTTCTGGGGTGAGACTATGGCGCTTCGGGCGGAACGGCGAATGAAATACGCAATGATACTTCCTGTTCTCATTTTCATCCTTTCTCTGGCCATCTTCCCCCTGGTTTTCTCCATCCTTATCTCCCTGAGTCAGTGGACGCCGGGAACGGGGGGATTGCGCTTCGTCGGGTTCAAGAACTTCCTCGACATGGTCAGGGACCCTCGCTTCGCTCACGCCTTTGGCCTTTCATTCCTCTATGTTGGCTCTGTGGTGGGGATCGAGCTCGGCCTTGGGATTCTCCTGGCCATGATTCTCCAGAAAGATGTGGCGGGGAAAAACTTTTTCCGGGTCACCTATATGCTCCCCATGCTCCTTTCACCTGTGGCGATTTCCTATGTCTGGAAAATGATCCTCGACTACAACCGGGGACCGCTCAACTATTTCCTGAGCTGGTTTGGCATTGCGCCAGTGGAGTGGCTGGGCAAAGGAGGAACAGCATTGCTTTCCCTGATTCTCGTTGATGTCTGGCAGTGGACGCCCTTCATGATTTTTACCATTCTTGCTGCCTTTGAATCGATTTCTGAGGAACTATATGAAGCAGCCCTTGTGGACGGGGCATCCCATACCCATGTTTTTTTTCACATCACGCTACCCGTAGCCTTTCCGGTGATTATCACCGTGGTGCTCCTTCGGGTTATCGATGCCTTCAAGGTTTTCGATACAGTGTATGTCCTCACCGGGGGAGGACCAGGTACTGCCACAGAAACTCTGAACTTCTACATATACCTTAAAGGCTTCCGAGCTTTTAACCTTGGATATGGAACGGCCATGTCCTGGGCGCAACTTATCATTATCGTTATCATGTTCACGTATCTCACCCGATTCCTCCAGCGGATAGGAGCGTTGAGGTAAATGCCGGGAACGTATTTCAAGGTCCGGAGTAGCTGGCAGAAGGTTGGTATCTACGTGGTGCTGCTTTTCTGGCTTGTCTTCACCCTTTTCCCCATCTACTACAATGTGGTTACTTCCTTCAAAGAACACGAAACCGTGTACGCCCCGCGACCGAAATTTTTCCCCTTCATTGATTTCCGGCCCAGTCTTCTTGGGTGGATTCACCTTCTGGGAAAGACAGCCCCTGGGGAGCCGGAGTACCAGGTTATGAAGATTCTCGGCGCCCGGGGAGTGTACCTCAGAAACAGCGTTGTTGTAGCACTTTTGAGTTCACTTATCACCATGGTTCTGGGTGTCATGGCGGGATACGCGCTCACTCGTTTTGTGTACCGTCGCTGGCGGAATGAGAATATCGCCTTTTTCATCCTTTCGCAGCGAATGTTCCCTCCCGTGGCCCTGGCCATGCCTTTCTTCGTCCTCTTCAACACCCTGGGGCTTCTGGACAACGTTGCAAGCCTCGTCATCGTTTACAGCGTCATGAACCTGCCCCTCGTGACCTGGATTGTGAAAGAGTTCTTTTCTGACCTTCCCAGGGAACTTGAGGAAGCGGCGATGGTTGATGGATGCTCTCGATGGAAAGCACTCTTTTCGGTGGTCATCCCCCTTGCTGTTCCAGGTATTGCGGTATCCTTCCTTTTCTCCTTTATTTTCGCCTGGAACGAATTCCTCGTGGCTCTGACCCTGACGTTCGAAAACGCCAAGACCCTTCCTCTCCAGATGGCTGGGCTCACCACGCTTCGGGGCCCTCAGTACTGGGATATTGCGGCGAGCTCCCTGGTCATCATCATTCCCCCTCTTCTTGTGACTATCTTTGCCAACCGGTATATTATCCGCGGGCTGTCTCTTGGTGCAGTAAAGGAGTGAGCGTGATGGAAAAAGCAGAGCAAAAGATTCAGCGGGTTTGGACTGCCCTGAAAGAGCGGAGGGAACCGGACCGGGTCCCCCTCACGGACTTCTACTGGAGCGGATTTCTCAAGCGGTGGCGAGAGGCTTTCAATCTCCCAGAGGATACGGATATCTACGAGTACTACGACCTCGATGTAAAGGTTATTTCGCCGAACATGGATCCGAAGATTGAAAGCTGTGTCATCCTTGAGCGAACGGAAGACTATGTGGTCTTCCGGAGCGGTTTTGGGTGTACGGTGAAGAAAGTCTTTTCGGCCCCCATGCCGATGTTCCTCGATTTCTCGGTCAAGAGCGCCGACGATTTCGCCTCGTTCACCTTCGACGACCCCCGGGACGATCGGCGGTACTTTGAAAAACGCTGCGACATCATCAACTGTGGGGATAGTTTCGGAGAGTTGCCGAGTTTCGTCGAGGACGTTGAACGTAACAAGGATACATTCTGCCTTTTCGGTTCCATCTGCGAACCCTATGAGGCGATGTGGCGCATTCGGGGAACGGAAGGACTCCTCATGGACCTTGTGCTTGAGAAAGACAAGGTGAAGGCCTTTGCTGAGCGGGTTACGGATTTCATGCTCGGGATTGCGGAGCGAGAAATCGAGCTTGCTCCCCTTACCGGGATGGTCATCTGGGGAGACGTGGCGTATGATAAGGGAATGTTTTTCTCTCCCAGCCTCTGGAGGGAAATCTTCTTCCCCTGCGTGAAGAGGCTGTGCGACTTCCTCCACCGCCGTGGGCTCATCGTCGTGTACCACGGCTGTGGGCGAAGCCTTGATATCTTCCCCGATCTCATTGAAGCAGGGATTGACGTGTACAACCCTCTGGAGGCCAAGGCAGGAATGGACCCTGTGGAGCTGAAGAGGCAGTATGGAGACCGGGTGTCGTTCTTCGGTGGTCTTGACAGCCGGATTCTCGGATACGGGACCTGGGAAGATATAGAGAAGGAGGCGCTCTACAAGCTCCGGGCGGCAGTGGGGGGAGGGTACATGCCCGCCTCAGACCATTCGGTGGCGAGTAACGTTGACCCCCTGCTCTACGACCGGCTCATTCGCCTTTTGAAGGAACAGGGTACCTATCCTCTGCGGCTTTCGTGAAAGTGCGATGACAACCATTTACGACGTTGCGAAGAGAGCCGGGGTTTCTCCTGCTACAGTTTCCCGGGCTTTAAGTGGTGCCAGAGGTGTAAGCGAGGCCACGCGACAGAGAGTCCTGGCCGTTGCTCAGGAACTTCAGTACTCGCCGAATTACATCGCCCGGAGTCTCAAGAAGCGGCAGACGAACACCATTGCCCTCATCATTTCCGACATCACCAACCCCTTCTTCACCACCCTGGCCCGGGGAGTTGAGGATAAGGCCTCGGAGCATGGGTTCAATACGATTTTCTGTAACACCGATGAAGACCCCAGAATTGAGGCCGCCTATGTGGAGCTCATGCTCCGGCGCCAGGTTGACGGCCTTCTCATTTCAAGCTGCAGTGACGGGGAATCCCTTGAGGTTCTCTCCCGGAAAAACGTTCCGGTTGTTCTTGTGGACCGCAGGGTTCCCCATGCTCGCTGGGACTACGTGGTTGGAGACAGCGAATACGGTGCATACGCTCTCACCCGGCATCTCCTTGAAGTTCACGGAAAGCGGAGGATAGCCATCATTTCCGGCCCCCTCACCCTCTCCACAAGTCGGGAACGGGTTGAAGGGTACCGAAGGGCATTGCGGGAGGCGGGTATTACCCCTCGTGAAGAGTACATCCGTGCCGGGGCATATAAAGAGGAATTCGGGTACCAGGCTGTGCGGGAACTCTTGATGGGGAAACACCCGGTTGAAGCGGTATTTGCCGGGAACAATGTCATCGCTGTCGGGGTCATTCGGGCAGCCCGGGAGCTTGGAGTGCGGGTACCGGAAGACCTTGCCCTGGTTACCTTTGACGACTTTGACCTCGCTTCAGCGCTTTTCCCGTTTCTCACTGTTGCCAAACAACCGGCCTATACGATTGGAACGCTGGCTGTGGAAATGCTCCTTGAGCGTATCCGGGGGGAGAACATTCGGGAGCGTCGAGAGGTTGTCCTGCGACCGGAAATCATCATCCGAAAATCCTGCGGATGTTCGTGAGGGAGGCGATACGATGCGCCGTTTTGGTATGGTCATTCGGCTCAAGCCTGATAAAGTTGAGGAGTACAAGGAGCTCCACCGGAATGTCTGGCCGGAAGTGCTGAAAACGATTAAAGAGTGCCACATCCAGAATTACACCATCTTCTACAAAGACGGGTATCTCTTCAGCTACTACGAGTACACGGGAGACAACTACGAGAAAGATATGGAGAAGATGGCTGCGGACCCCATTACACAGAAGTGGTGGGCTCTCTGTAAGCCCTGCCAGGAACCTCTCGAGACCCGAAAAGAGGGGGAATGGTGGGCAGAGATGGAAGAGGTTTTCCATCTGGATTGAGGCTTCTTTCTCTCCAGTGCCCTCTGGGTGTTACGGTAAGGATTCCCCTGCCTGAGTCTGTGGCAATTCTCTGATTGCCTCAAGGTTCAGGTCTTCCACAAGGTTGGCGGGTTTCTGTTGTCTTTCTCGGGTGCTTGGGGGTAGATGAAACGCATCCGAGAATTTTTTAATTTTATTATTTCCCTGGTGTAGAACTGTGGTATAATGGTACCGTGAACGTTAACGGCCATGACGCCCAGGAAACGCCCAACCATTAAGGATATTGCCCTGGCTTCGGGGTTTTCCATCGGAACGGTGGATCGGGCCCTGCATGGACGAAAAGGCATCAGTG
>Ga0071330_1054979_pt1 | contig 30842 bp, 30 predicted proteins | sample GBScel77sediment_FD_63802 | JGI IMG/M metagenome (GOLD analysis project Ga0071330, IMG submission 63802) | Hot spring sediment microbial communities from Great Boiling Spring, Nevada - Cellulolytic enrichment Sediment 77C v2 (version 2) | ecosystem: Environmental > Aquatic > Thermal springs >...
TGGACAACAACCAGATAAGTGATATTCTTCCGCTGGCTAACCTCTTTAACTTGCACACGTTGAGCCTCTCGAACAACCACGTGAGTGACATCCAGTCGTTGGCCAATCTCGTTAACATGGAGTGGTTGGACCTTTCCAACAACCAGATAGGCGATATCAGTCCGTTGGCCAACCTGACCAGCCTTAAGTGGCTGATCCTCAACAACAACCAGATAAGTGACATCGGTGCGTTGGTGGGCAACGCTGGGTTAGGGAAAGGAAAGCTCGTTGAACTTCGAAACAATCTATTGGACCTTTCCCCAGGCTCTGACGATATGCAGAACATCGAGACCCTTCGCAGTAGAGGTGTAATAGTGCAGTACTGATCTGAGGGACTTGAAGTTCTTTCAAAGTTCAAAAAATCGTAGTGTACAAACTGTAAGTTGAAAGGCGGCCAGCTGCCCGCCTTTCGAAAAGATCGATGCGATCATTCGTTTTCCAATTCCAGAGTTATCGCAAAAATGTGCGTGTTAATGTTCCCTGAGACCAACATTTCCTTGATGGACTTGTTCAATTCGAACGAATGAACTTTCAAACCACATTTTATGAACTCTTTTTGCCCGCTCGCCGTGTAGCGAAAGTCGAGCACCAAATCCTTCTGTCCCCTGCACCAATCGGAAACCAGAACAGAAAATTTGTCTCCATCACACATAAGTGTGAGCTCATAATCTCCGTGGTTTGAAGCAGCCAGCAAATGCACACTTTTCACTCTCACAGGCTCTGGCAGTATGAGTTTTTGGTCTGACACACGAAAGTTGTCCAAGCCGATCGGTTTGAGTAAAAATGATATGCCGTTGATGACTTTCACACCTTCATTGAGTTCTTCCAGAGGTAAGTAAGCTCCAACAGCTCCACCAAGGTTGTCGAAATTACCAGGCATCTCGGGAGTGGCTATCCCGTCGTTGTTGAAAACTTCTTCGAGCCGTACGAGCAGAAAGCGATCGATCTTTTCCAACTGAACGTTGAAAACTTGTTCCTTTTTCGCTGCTTGGCGCTGAAAATATCTTTCTGGCACAATCTTGAGTTTTTTCGATTCCTCAACTGAGTAAGCCACGGTCCAGGCTTGATTTTCAAGTTCAAAGGACACACCGAAGACTACCGGAATCAAAATGAGCTGATCAACGACACCAGAGCCTTCAAGACTGAGCCTCAAATTCGAAACGGCTTCGATCTGTCCAGCGTAGAAGACCCCATTTCCATCCAACGTTGTGGAAATAGATTTGGGGCCACTCGAAATTGTGCAACGGTTTTTGGCAAACTCCCCCGATACGTAGACATAATACTTCCCCTCAGGAACATCAGTCCATCTCAAACGCGTTCTCGATTCGAACCTGCAAGCAACGTTCGCTCCATAATCACCCGTGACGAATGATATTGGTGAAATGCCTGGGTCTGCTGTTTCCGCTTCCAGTACAAGCATTCCTTTCTGGGCGAAGCTTTCCATCGACGTGGCAAGCTTTTGAAAGAAAATTGGTAAAGAGCTCAGATAGATCATGCTTCTGATGGCACAGATCGTCGATTCCGCACCAGCATTTCTGTTGACATGCACGTACTCGAGTCCATCGTAACCTTCCCCGTTGGGCCCGTACATTCTTTCGTTCAGTCTATTCGCGCCGAAGTACCAGGCTGCGGTCAGAGCCGAGAGAAAAGCCATGTTTTCGTCCTTCGTTAGTTCGTACGCTTTGGCAGCTGCGACGACCAAAGGCTCGACGGCATACGATAACTCCGGTATGAGTTTCACATATCTACCCACGTTGTAAATGAAACCACTTGAGGAGAACAAAGGTATTTGCAGCTCAATTGATTCAGTTGCGATGTTCAGTAGCTTTTCCTCCCCCAGTACTTTGTACGATTCGATCAACGCTTCGGCGTAGCGGTTTCCCCAGCCGTTCCAGCGAAACTCTCCTTTTTGAGTGCTGAAGAATCTGCCGAAGATGGGATCATTTTCAACGATGAGGAATTGCAACAACAATTCCACAGATTCTTTAATCTCATCCGTGACGTTCCTGATTTTGTTGTACTCGCACAAACCGAGAATGTAAACCGAAAGTTGATCGGCAAAGATCGGAGGCTTTCTCGATATGGCCTGGTGGGACCTCCGGGCGGCTTCGACGATCTGTTCGTCTCCAGTCTCAACGGCAAGCGCAGCCAAAGCCCAGAATGCCCTCAGAGCCCACCAGGAGGTTGACTTGTAACTCGTTGGACCGTACATGTTGATCGTTCCGTCTCTGTAGGCGAAGTTGTAAAATTCACCGTCTTCGGCCTGCATCTGAATCAAGAAACTCGAGGCGTCTTTTGCCCGGTTCAAATACTCATGATTCTTCGTCAACCGGTAGGCTTCGGTGTAGACCAGCACGGCTCTGGCAACGTCGTCCACGCAGAAATCTCCCTCGTTGATCGCCCCGACTGGTTTGTAATCGCTGTTGAACCTTTCAGCGTAGACCCAGTAACCCTTGACCAGGGAGTTTTTCAAGTTGAACCACTCGGAGAGTTTTTCGAGATGGTCGAACTTCACAAGGTTCATAGCAAAGATGTGGGAACATAAAATCAGGCAGATCAAAACTGTTTTCATAATGATCACCATGGGGCGGGTAAGGTCCCGCCCCCAGGCTTCACTCACCTACCTTGACAGATCTGAAAGAAGCACTCTTGGTCTCTATCCATTTCACTGCGCTCTCGATGTTCGGTGCCGAGTAAAGGCTGAGGAGTCTCAGGTGGCTGACTGAATCACCAAATTTGTAGCGATTCGGCATGTCCTCAACCTTCATGGAGTAGATTCCGCGTGTGGATTCGTATGCATCGAATTCTCCAGGCATCCATTTGAATATGCCATCGCGGAACTCCAGACTTTCGTAGACCCAAGTGTCCGAATCGAGCCATTTCTTGTAATCCGCATGGACGACTGGTACGAACGGTAGTATCTGCGCTACACCGATCTTGGCGTTCGGCGAATAGTTGGTTCTCCATCTCTCCATCGATGCGAATATGTAAGTTGCACCCCACCAAAGGGGTTTCATACTGCTGGTTGCGGGGAAAGCTATGTAAGGTGTTTCGTCGACGTAAATTATCGCATTCCTCATCTTCCAGTATTCCAGTGGTGTTATGTTCAACTGATCGGCCCAGACCAATCTTCTGAAGACTGGAAGAATGTGCAGTGCATCGTCGAAGGCGGGAACAAGAGGTCGCGTAACCATAGTCTGGAGCTTCATCATGTCTGCGTAACTTTCGAATTTGAACGTGTTGTTCACCAAGATATCGCCGTTTGCGAAGACATATACCAACAGGATCTGGTTCAAACCGTGAAACCTTTCAGATTTCAAGTGCGCGTGGATGCCAACCGCGACCGGACCAGGTTTGAAAACGTTGACCGATACTATCCTGAAACTTCCCGTGGTCTCCTCATGATGATTTCCAAGTTTTCCATCGACCCAGTAAGTGCTCTCAGGCCAACCACTCACCCGGGCGATACCGATCTCGTCGAGCAGTAGTTTTTCTACACCTTTGAAAGCAATCACTTGTGCCAGACCGTGCTTATTTGCGCGCAACTTCAATGAGCCATCTTTCGAGGTGATGGTCCAGCCATCATCAGTCTTTGTTGTGTCAAACTTGGGTTCGAACTTGGGAACTTCGATGTTTTCATCTGCATCTGGTATGACGATTTCTCCTTGATCTTTGAGCAGAAAGACCAGATAGTCTCCTGCAGAAATTCTACCGTTGCCGTCGGCGTCGTCAATCTGGAAGGGCACGTGAGCGTTTCCCGAGACCACATGCAGTGCCGACCAGTCCGCATCGAAGTCTTCTGGCACCAGGCTCAAGAGGTCACTCATTTTGATCACGATCGGAACTTCAACCTCACCGGCTTTAACTGGTATCTTGTAGACTGTGGCTAAGAGCACGAGCGAGAGCGTGAGTAATAACAGAGTGAGTAACCTTCTCATCAAAACACCCCCTTCTGAAAGCGTTTACATATCTGATTATATAACCGTGTTTCGTTTTTTTCTAACCCCGTATGAGACCAAGAATCTCATTATGCCGGCGAAACGAACAGTTACGGTGAAAATCCTTTCTTTTTCTTGAAATATCTTCGGTTTTCTCCTTCGATCTGATGTTTCTAAATTTGAACTAAAATCTTGTGATGGTATAATCTTTCTGAAAAGGCTTACATATGGAGGAATTTCACAATGGCGTCCATCGACGATGTGGCAAGGCTTGCGGGAGTTTCCATAGCGACGGTGTCGCGAGTTCTGAACAACAAAGGCTACGTGTCCGAGAAAACCAAACTCAAAGTCTGGGAAGCGGTGAGGGAACTCGGTTATAGACCGCAAATATCTGCCAGGACTTTGGCGAGCAAGAGACTGTTCAAGGTGGCTCTCGTGATAAGTGACAGAATCAACAAGCTTTTGAGGAGCGAGACAGGGAACTTCTACGCCATAGTACTGCAAGCGATTAAAGACGTGGAAAGAATGTTTCGATTCTCGACAGCTCCATTGATCTTGGAATCTTCCGATCCGAAAGGTTTTGACGGCTTCCTGCTGATAGGAAGCGACGCGACTGCTGAGCAGGTTATGTCCTACCGCAAGCACGGGAAAGTAGTTCTCGTGGACCACTACATAGATGGCCTGGGAATCGACTGTGTTGTGAGCGACGGCTACGATGGGGTTTACAAAGTCGTGCAAGACTTCGTTCAGCGAGGGTTTGAGAACATTGTTCACCTGCATGGTCCATTGAGATTTTACGGCTTCAAAGACAGATACAGAGGCTATGTGGAAGCGATGCAGAGAAACGGTTTACTACCGGTCTGCTACGAGTACGACGACTTACATGAAGAAATAACTCCGGTGTTGAAGAAGATTTTCAGAGACAGAAAAGTTCAGGTTCTCATCTGTTCGAACGACATCATTGCAATAAGGGCCCTCAAAGAGCTCAAAAGTTGGGGATACAGGATTCCTGAAGATGTCAGTGTCATAGGATTCGATGATATTCCGCAAGCCGAGAGAGAATCATTGTCAACCTTAAGGGTCCAAAAGTATGAGATGGGTTTAATCGCGGTGGAAAGGTTGTACGAGCTGTTGATCGGTCATGGTCACCACCCATACAGAATGTGTTTGTACACGGATTTCGTTAAGAGATCTTCGTCTGTCTGAGGGAGGTGAATTGAGGTGAGAAGGTTCTGGATTTTCGCACTGATGCTGGTGGTCGTCGTCACATTCGGTGCCACAAAACTGGTGTTTTGGACAGCACCCAATCCACTCCAGGAAGAGTTCTGGAAAGAGGTCGTGTCGGAGTGGAACAGACTCAGACCGGATATTCAGATCGAAGTTTCGGTCATACCGGCGGCAGGCAGCTCCGAAGAAGCTATTCTCACTGCGATCGCGGCTGGAACAGCTCCGGACATTTCTGAGAACATATTCAGTGGTTTCGCGGCCCAGCTGGCAGACATCGGGGCAATATACCCGCTGGACAACTTCAAGGACGAATTTTGGAAACTCGTAGACAACAGAAAAATGAGAAACATCGTGGAAGGATGGAAAGTCAAGGGTCACTACTACGTACTTCCAATTTATTCCAACCCGATGCTTTTCTGGTGGAGAGGAGATCTTCTCAAGCAACTGGGTTATGACAAGCCTCCGAGAACGTACTCTGAAATCTACGAACTGAGCTCTAAATTCACCAAGATCAACGAGAGGTATGTGATGCAGGTCATCGCCGGAAGGAACTGGTGGGACAGGTGGTTCGACTTCATAACTTACTACTACGCAGCCAGCGGTGGAAAGGCTTACATAGACACAGAAAAACGCAAGGCGGTCTTTAACAACGAGTACGGCCTGAAAGTCACAGAGTTCATCTACAAGATGTTCAAGGAAAATCACACCGCAGTTGAACTGGGTACAAATCCATTCTACATGGGCAACATACTGGGTAAGATCACAGGACCATGGGAGATCAACTGGGCCAAGGAGACTTTCCCAGACGTGATGCCGCACGTCTGGTTGGCTCCACCTCCTGTCCCGGACGAGTATCCAGCCGATCTTCCTGTTTACACCTTTGCGGACACCAAGGGATTGGTGATCTACGAAAACTGCAAGGACAAGAAGGCCGCTTTTGAGTTCATCTCGTGGGTTTTTTCGAACGTAGAACACGATGTTTTGTGGATCGAGAAAACAAGGATGCCACCTGCCAGAGAAGATCTGGCAACCAACTCAGCGTTCGCTAAATTCATGGAAGATCCATTTTTCAAAGCTTACGCCGAATCTGTACCGTACGCCGTACCACCTGCGCTCATCGACAAGACCATAGATGTTCAACTTTCCATGACGACACACTTGATCGAACCGTTGATGCATTTGAAGGGAGAGCCAAAGGACATCCTGAACAACGCAGTTAAAGAAGTAAACAAGATACTGTTCTGAGGTTTAACTGTCGGGTGGTGACCATGGCCAGTTTGAGATCGAAAGAAAAGAGGTTTGGCTTCGGAATACTCGCCTCTTACCTGGCCCACACGGCCATCTTTTGGGGTTATCCCTTTGTCTGGATGGTCATGTTGGCCTTCTCACGCTGGCGATTCGTAGGTAAACCAAGTTTTGTCGGTTTTGCGAATTTCATCAGGATTTTTCAGGACAGCAATTTCATCAGGGTGGCGCTGAATACTCTGAACTTTCTTGCATACCTCATTCCGATGCTTTTGTTTTCTTCTCTGCTGTTCGCCATAGCCCTTTCAAAGATGCGCTATTTTAAGACATTTGTTGTGATGAGCTTCCTGGTGGCGAACGTCTCTTCTGGCGTCGCATACTCGATAATGTTCTCAAATCTCTTTGCAGTGAACGGACCTGTGAACAGACTTGTGTATTCTCTCTTCGGCTTCACGATTCCGTGGTTCAACCATCCACAGCTCGCCATTTTTTCAATATGTCTGATCGTCACCTGGAAGTTCATAGGTTACTACGGGATGATAATATACGCAGGATTACAGTCCATACCAACGAGCGTGTTTGAAGCTGCCAGAATGGATGGGGCGAGCAACTGGAAAATTTTTTGGACCATAACGCTTCCTTTGTTGAATCCATCGTTGATAACGGTCACAGTTTTCGCAACGACCCTGACCTTTGGAATCTTCACCGAACCTTACATGATCACCGGCGGTGGACCAATGATGAGAACAACGACTTTCTTGATCTACATGTACGACACAGCTTTCAGAAGAATAAATCCGTCCTATGCTACGGTCGTTGCCATAACAGCTGCGGCCATGAGCTTTTCGCTGGTTATGATCATAAGGCGCATCTTTGAAAGGGAAGTGGCTTTCGTATGAGGAAGATGAAGATCTCTGATTTGATCCTTCACGCGGTGATGATCGCTCTGGCCTTAGTTTGGATCTACCCATACGTTTGGCTCTTCATGTCTTCTTTCAAGCCTGCGAGAGAAATCTTCACGACTTTCATACCGAGCAGGTTTACTCTTGAACACTATGAGTTCATATTCTTCATGTCCGGTCGACTCGGAAGACCTTTCCTTAGAGCATTACTGAATAGCGTTTTCGTCGCGAGCACCGTTACTTTCTCTGTTGTGATGACATCTGCCTTTGTCGGTTTCGTGCTGGCAAAGATCAGATTTTTGCTGTCTCGAACGATTCTCAATTTCATTCTGTACCAGATGCTTTTCCCAGGTTTCATGTTTCTCATACCGTTGTTCATGCTAATAAGAACGCTTGGACTGATGAACTCCTATTCGGCCTTGATCCTTCCAGGTTTGATGAGTTCCTGGGGCGCTTTCATGTTTGCGCAATCTTTTAAGACCATCCCTGACGATTACATTGACGCTGCAAAATTGGACGGGGCGAACAGATTCTGGATCGTGCTCAGGCTCATGCTTCCTTTGACGAGATCAACCGCGTCGATAGTGGGCCTCTTTACTTTCATAGGTGCCTGGGACAACTTTCTCTGGCCTTTGATGGTCATGAAAGACTACAAGAAGATGCCACTCGCCGTCCTCTTGGCGACTTTCAACCATGAGTATGCGGGTTACGTTGGCCCCGTCTTAGCGGGAGCCGTGCTTCAAACCATCCCCATGGTTCTAATATTCTTGATGCTCAGAAAGTACTTCTTGCAGGGAATATCCCTGTCACTCAGATAAGGAGGGTCAAAAGATGGAGTTGAAGCTTCAGAGGTATCCAAGACCTATTCTCGAACCAATCCCATGGCACAGTTGGGAGAACAAGTGTGTTTTCAACTGTGCTGTGGTGCACGACGGAAAGGTCTTTCACATGCTTTACAGGGCTCAAGGAGAGGACATGGTCTCGAGGATCGGATATGCGATCAGTATCGATGGCTACAGTTTCAATCGCCTCGAAAGACCTGTCTTCACACCGGCCAGCCCCTACGAACTTTACGGCGTTGAAGATCCAAGAATCACGAAGATAGGAGAAAAGTACTACATGCTGTACACCGCTTATTCACCAAAGGGAACGAGGGTGTCGATGGCCTCAACTGAGAACTTCTTCATCTGGGAAAGACACGGTGTGGTGATACACGACGTCAACAACAAAGACGCCGCGCTCTTTCCTGAGAAGATAAACAACAGATACGTGATGTTGCACAGGATCGAGCCGGACATTTGGCTTGCGTTTTCTGACGATCTGATCCACTGGACGGATTTTGTCAGCATAGCCAAACCGAGAGAAGGTTACTGGGACAACTTGAAGATAGGAGCGGGTGCGCCACCGATCAAGACCCCGTACGGTTGGTTGCTCTTGTACCATGGAGTTGAGAGAGCCGACAGACCCATCTACAGATTGGGGTTCATCCTGCTCGATCTCAACGATCCAACGAAGGTTTTGAAAAGGAGTGAAGAACCGATTTTGGAGCCAGAGGAAGAATGGGAAATTTTCGGAGTGGTTCCAAACGTCGTCTTCAGCGACGCGATGGTTGAGTATCAGGGCAAATACTTCGTCTATTACGGAGCGGCAGACACCTGCATCTGCGTTGCAACAATAGGCGTGGAAGAGACTCTCGAATGGTGTGAGAAAATCTGAGAATCGTGGCTAATTCTTTGTATTAAAAAACGGCGGGCAGCTGCCCGCCTTCAAATTTCGAGGTTCTCGAAGGCTTAGCCCGGTACGTCTGACCAGTAGGTGGCGTAGAAGCCGAAAGGTATTCCGTCCCACCAGGTGATTCCAGCCATGGCCCTTTTACTGGCATTATCAATCGTTTGGGTGAAGACGTAACCATCGAAGCGTTGATCGTCAGACTTGTTGGTTGGTGTTCTGGCGAAATCGACCATGAAGACGATACGATGACCCAGGTTGGTGTTCTTTCCCGTGTAACCCGGGCCCGTCATTCCCACAACGTTGTCCTGAGGATTCTTGAGGATCACGTACTCGAGGTCGTACCTGGTTCCACTCACCTCGATGTAACCCTTGCCACCTTTTAACAGCACCAATGTGCCTTCCCAACCATCCCAGTAGATCTTCCAGGCAGAACCGTAGGGACCGATGAGCTGAGATTCCTTGATCGTCGTTGTCAACATGGGGATGAAGGGAATGTTCGGTTTGATTGGCTGAAGCTGTCCGATCTGAGCAAATATCAAACCACTGACCAAAATCACCAGAAACAAGATAGCCCGCTTCATTTCCATCCCTCCTCGGATGAGATGATTCTATTTTAAGGTGGGCTCATTAGAAAACCATTAGAATTAAGTCAAACCCTCAAGACCTTTTCTATTCTTCCGTCCTTGACCACCAACATCGTTCTGTTTTCCATCGGTTTGAAATTGTCGTTCATGGGCTCTGATGCTACCACGAATCCCCAGCCGTCGTCGTACCAGAGCGTGTAGTAATCTTCGTTTTGGCTGTAACCGCAGTACACTATGAGCTCATCATCGTTGACCATCAAGAAGTTCATGCCCGTGTGTCTGTAACCCTCCGCGACGTTGCGAATCCTTTCTGCGAGCTCTTCGTACGACGAAAAATCTTTGATCTTCACGAAGTAAGAGAATGTGTCGCTCTCGATCGAGACGAAAGGAATATCGTAGATTGTTCCGTTGTGACAGAAGGCCTTGCCATGGTTGTCTATGAATGGATGAAGCTGCATGAAACTCACAGGCAGATGTTCCGAAGCCTTCCTGGCATGCAAAATCCCAACCCTTGCCTTCAATGGGATGAGTTCTTCTTCGTAGACAGACTTTGGCGAACGATAGTAGATCACAGCGTCATCGAAGAGAGCGTAGATGCCCCAGCCGTGGTTGTGTGGGGCGTTTTTTCCCATTTTCGCCATGCGTTGTAGATGTTCGAAGAAGCCGTTGATTTCTTGGTTCGTTTCAAAACAGAAGCCCACCATCCTGCACACGATTCGATCACCTCAGAAAAAATACTACCAGCCTCATCGGCCGGTAGTATCATCTGCGCATTGATTGCTCCTGCAGATCAGCCGTTCTGGATCATTTCCCTGATCGCTTGAATGGCTTGCTCTGTGGTCATGTTCCTTATGTCCACACCGAAATGTTTTGACCTGTCAAAACCACTCTGTTCGAAAGCATCACGAAACATCTTTTTCTGCATGTTCGGATCGCAACCTGCTACGTAGAGTTTTTCTATCTGTTCATCCTTGAGCAGTGTTGAGAGATACACATCTCCGTCTTCTGCACAGAGTTGTGGGTGTATCGCCACAAAGTCGACGAGTCTTTCTCTCCTCACGGTGTTGAGTATCTCGAATATGTTCATCTGTTGAAACGACGGGCACGTTCCCTGACAGACACAGAGCAACAAACCCTTTTTACCCATGGATTCTCACCTCCGCCGAGTAGGTTATCGCACCATAGTCACACAACTTTTGACAGCCTCTGCAGAATTCGACACATTCGAGTGGGTTGACGACGACGGGTTTGCCATCTTCAACTGCATAAACTCCGTGCGGGCAGAAGTTGGCACAGGTCAAACACCCATTGCACTTGCTGTAATCGATTATCGGATACCAGTTCTTCGCCATCCACTACACCTCCTCAGTTTTTTCCGCTATCTGCTCGGCCAGTTCGATGAGCTCCATCACGCGAGGATCTTTCAGAATCACCCTCTTCCTCTGTCCTTCTCTTCTCAACTCCACAATTCCCACGTTTTCTAAAAGCGATATGTGTCTCGATAGCGTTGTCTTGTCTATGTGGTTCAAAGCTTCAAGCTCGCAGATGCACACATCCTGTTCGGCGATCTGTTTCAATATCTCGATCCTCCATTTGCAGGCAAGAGCTTTGAACAATTTTTCGACCTTCATCGATTACCTCCTTTCACTATTGTACAATTATACAACAATTCTTTTGACAGTCCCCGTGGCCGAACTATTAATCCTTCCTTAAGTCCCCAGGACAAGTGAAGATCTCGAAGTTTCAGTCTGCCGTGAATCTGGCGAGCAATCTGTCTGGCAGCAGTTTCTTCGCAGTGAAACTGATCAACTTGTTCTTGAATGCGGGTACGTAGACGGGTTTTTTCTTCTCGAACGCCTCGATCGCACCGAGTGCGACTTGTTTCGGATCCATGAGCTTGCCAAAGGTACGAAAGCTTTGATCTTTGAACGCACGTTCGAAGAATCTTGTTCGAGTCGGCCCGGGAGCAACGCACAACACGTGGACGTTGTACTTTCTGAGTTCTGCCCACAGCGCCAAAGAGAGATTGTACACGTAAGCTTTCGTGGCACCGTAAGCGTTGAAGTAAGCGAGCGGCATGTACCCAGCGATGGAAGAAACGTTTATTATGCCTCCGCGACGTCTTTGAACCATCTGTTTTGCGAAGTGATGGCTCAACACAGTGAGCGCTTTAACGTTGACCTCGATCATGCTTTCCATCTCTTTCAGATCGAGCTTCACGAACTCACCGTAAAGGCCAAAACCTGCGTTGTTCACCAGAAGATCTATTTCGAAATTTGAAACTTCGTCGATGAAACGTTCCACTTCCTGCGGTGAGGATAGATCTACCACGAAGGTGTGGATCTCTGTCTTGAATTCTTCTTTGACCTCGTCTGCCAACTGCTTGAGTCTTTCTTCATTTCTGCCTGTTGCTATAACGTTCAGTCCCTTTCTGGAAAGTTCCAGAACGAACTCTCTGCCAATCCCGGAGGATCCTCCCGTCACGATCGCCCATTTGAAATCTTTCAAGTTCATCACTCCCCAACCTGTGTCACTAAAATTCTACCGAATTCTTCAGCTCAAGATTCTCGATCTCATGTAGCTGCTTTCACTTGACATGTGGTCTGCATGGTGCTATAGTAATAAAAACATCGATTCACATTCGTTTCCGCTGACCTTCCAAGGTGGGGTGTCGACGAGTGCCATTCTATGACGTCGTCGTCATCGGCGGTGGCATAATAGGACTTTCAACGGCTTTTCAGCTCGCTCAGAGGAAAAAGAAAGTTCTGATCTTGGAACAATCCGACGTCGGCTCTGGCACTTCTGGTGCGTGTGATCACATGATTTTACTCCAGTCCAAGCTTCCAGGTCTTCCTTTGAAGATGGCCTTGCTGAGTCTTGAGATGTACAAAGCTTGGCAGAGAGACCTTGGTGAGGATCTGTGGTTCGAAACGCGCGGTGGAATGATCCTCGTGGACAAAGAGGAACATCTTCCATTCATGGAGCGTTTCGTCGCTGAGCAAGAATCTATAGGTTTGAACGTCACGATGCTCGATAAAAAGCAGATCAGGAAAAAACAACCCTTCGTGAGTGAGCGCGTCTTGGCGTCCACCTACTGTCCGGACGATTCTCAGATCGATCCTTTCTGTGTTCTGAAGGCTCTTTTGAACGCGGGAGCACGTTTTGGAATGGAGTTGAAGAAATTTTCCAAAGTCGTGGCTTTGGAAAGATCTTCGGATCATTGGCGTGTGAGGGTTCAGAATGAAAACAAGTACGAAGCTCAAGTTGTAGTTTGCGCGGCTGGTGTGTGGTCCAGAGAGGTTTGCAAGATGGTGGGACTTGAACTACCCATCAGACCGAAGCGAGGGCAGATCCTCGTCACCGAGCCGATCGAACCGATCGGAGAAACGAACGTCTGGGATTCTGACTACATAATCGCCAAGCACGTGTCCCACATGCAAAAGGATGAGACCGCCAGAAGGCTTGGCCTCGGTTTTGCGATGTCGAAGACTCATCCGGGTAACTATTTGGTGGGAAGCACGAGAGAGTATGTGGGTTTCGACAAGTCGACGACGCTGGAAGCCTTCATCGCGATCGCGAAGCGACTGGTCGAGCTGTTTCCCATCTTCAAAAACGTTCGTATCATAAGAACCTTCGCTGGCTTGAGACCGGCGTGTGAAGATGGAAAGTATGTCATAGGGGAAGATCCAGAGAATCCAGGTTTCTTCGTTGCGACCGGACACGAAGGTGATGGCATCGCGCTCGCTCCGATCACGGGTGCTTTGATGACACAACTGATCTGCGGAGAGAAAACTTCTCTTGCAATCGACGAACTGAGCCCTGCGAGATTTCGCAGTTCCAAGAAGCAAGAGCAATCAACTGTTGAAAGGGGGAGGTTCTGATGAGGTTGTCACGGATCGCAGTGGTGGTCCTTCTGGTGCTCAGTCTCGGTACTGTTCTGGCTCAAGAGCTCAAACCCGTAACGCTCACTTGGATCGCTGGTGGTGTTGGAGGAGGCTGGTACGCTCAAGCGGGTGCCATCGCGGCGCTGATAAACGCTAAGGAGCCGAAGATATCCATCAAGGTCATACCCGGCGGAGGCGTCGTCAATCCCGTGCGTGTCTCGATGGGCGAGGCGGACCTCGGTTGGGGCATCACGTTCGTCGACAAGATGGCGCTCGAAGGTGCCGCACCGCTCTATGAGAAACCGAACCCGAAGGTCAGATCGATCGGAGGTTACTTCGGTTATTATCAGATCCACTTCGTGGCGGATGCGGCAAAGGGATTGAGCACCGTACAAGAACTCGTCGACCTGATAAAAGCGAAAAAGGCCGTGAGGATCGCCATCCCAATGAAAGGAACATCAGACTTGCCCATCGTGGAGGAAATACTGCGCTTCTACGGAGTCACGCTGGATGACATCAAGAAGGCTGGTGGAGAATACTTCCACGCGGTGTACGCGGACATGATAAGTCTCTACAAAGACCGCCATGTCGATTTCGTCATCACACATCTCTCTATTCCTGCAGCAGCGGTGACCGAGATGTTCTCCTCCAGAAAGTCCGTCCTCTTGGCCGTCTCGGATGAATGCATCGACCACATGCACAACAAGTTTGGAACGGTCGGCAGAGAAACCGGTTTGTGCCTCATACCTGCGAACACGTATCCGGGCTTCGACAAGGATGTTCCTGCAGTCACAACGGCTGGAGAACTTTTGGTGAACGCGGATGTTCCTGAGATCGTTGTGTACACGATAACGAAGATTCTCTGTGAAAACCTCGAGGAACTATACCAAGCGCACCCAGCGAACAAGACCTTCGTTCCTGAAGTCGCATGGCAACACGTGGCTGTTCCTCTGCACCCCGGAGCGGAGAGGTACTACAGGGAAAAAGGTTACATGAAATGACGAGGAGATAGCGACATGCGTCAACTCAAAGGATGGCAAAGATGGATCCTGGGTGGCTGGCTCGTCGCCGCCACCCTGTTTCATCTGTACACCGCGACCGTGGGTATACTGCAACCGAGACTTCAGAGGGGCATGCATTTGTTGTTTCTTTTACCTGCAGCGTTTCTTCTTTTTCCGGCCACCAAGAAGTCTCCCAAAGACAGATTCACCATTTTCGACGTCGTGTTAGCCGTACTCGCAGTGGTTCCTCCCATCTATCTCATGCTGAACAATGACATGCTCAACATGCGCTTTGAGTTCATCGACCCTGTGACTTCAATTCAGATCGTTCTTGGACTGATCAACATAGTTTTGATCCTCGAAGCGATAAGGCGCGCGGTCGCACCAGCGATGGCCATTCTGATCTTAGGTGTGATAGGTTATCTCTACATAGCACCCTTTTTACCTGGGGTCTTTTACAACAAGCCTGTGAAGTTGCCTCGGTTGGTTGAGATGTTTTATTTGCTGACCGATTCGGGAATCTACGGTAGTATAACTGGTATCTCAGCCACCATCGTCGCATTGTTCGTGATCTTCGGAGCGTTCTTCGAGCAGACGAAGGTTGGCGATTATTTGCTCAGGATAGCGTCGAAATTGACGGGTGCATCACCTGGTGGACCGGCGAAGATCGGAGTTTTAGCCAGCGCCCTGTTCGGAACGATAAGTGGAACGGCCGCGAGCAACGTCTATGCGACGGGTTCCTTCACCATCCCGATGGGCATTAGGTTGGGTTACAGACCCGAGTTCTCAGCCGCCGTTGAATCAGTGGCCTCGACGGGTGGCATCTTCGTTCCACCGGTGATGGGAGCTGCTGCGTTCGTGATGTCTGAGATCACGAACGTACCGTATTTGGAGATATGTTTCAGAGCCATACTTGGAGCTGTGTTCTACTACCTCGCGCTCGGTTTGACGGTACATCTGGTCGCTCTCAGGGACAATCTGAAAGGTTTACCCCCAGAGGAGATACCCAAGTGGCGTGAGATCGTGAGAGATTCCTATCTGTTGTTACCAATCGTGGTGTTGGTCTATTTCCTCGTCAAGGGTTTCTCACCCTTTTCGGCAGCGTACTACGCCATCTGGACCGCCTTCGCTCTGAGTTTCTTCAGGAAAGATACGATTATGACACCGAAGAGACTCGTCATCACCTTTGAGAAGGGTGCACGCAACATGATCGCGGTCGCTCTGGCCTGTGCGGGTGCGGGAATAGTGGTGAGCGTTTTCACCAACACCGGGCTTGGTCTGGGCATAGCTTCGGCGATCACGAGTCTTTCCGGTGGAAGATTACTGCCTGCGCTGGTCTTGCTGATGGGCGTTTGTTTGATTCTGGGCATGGGTTTGCCGACCACACCGGCCTACGTGATCGCGGCCTCCATCGCGGGATTGGCGCTCACGAAAATGGGGGTGGACGTGCTCGCAGCGCATTTGTTCGTCCTTTATTTTGCGCTGCTTTCCGAAGTGACACCGCCTGTCTGTATAGCGTCCTACTGCGCCGCTTCGATCGCGAAAACGAATCCCATGAGGGTTGGATTCATCAGTTGGAGACTGTCGCTGACCGGTTACATAGCAGGTTATCTGTTCATCTACAACAAGGCCATACTCCTGAAAGGATCGATCATGGAAGTGATCTCAGTGTCAATCTTGATGACAGGTGTCAGTTACTTCCTGGCTGTGGTGAATTCTGGTTACTTCCACAGGCCCGTCAGTTCGCTTGGCAGGTTCCTGAGCGCAATCGTGGTCGTGTTCTTGGTCATTTCGGCTGCCTGGGCGAAGATGCCGAGGAATATCATTGCCGCCGTTACTTTCGTAGTCTTGGTCTATTTGTTGATCAAAGCGAAGAGGTCCGAAAAGAGTTTGGAGAGTCAACGATGATCGTTCAAGGTGGAAAGACCCTCTACGGCTTCACCTTGGGAGTGATAACACTACACACGCACTTTCCCAGAATTGTGGGAGACGTTGGGAACGCCAGAACCTGGAATTTTCCCGTGCTGTACAAAGTTTTGGAAGGTTTGAATCCCAGAGCGATCATAGGGAAAGAAAAGAACTGTGTTGAGGAAGTCTTGAACGCTGCGAGAGAGCTGGAAGCTGCGGGTGTGAAGGTGATAACCACAAGTTGTGGATTTTTGGCCGTGTTGCAGGAAGAGCTCGCTCGTGCGGTGAGCGTGCCAGTGGTAACATCCTCTTTGCTGTTGGTCCCCTTAGTTCACAGGATCTGCGGTATGAAACCGGTGGGAATATTGACGGCGAATTCTCAGGTGCTTTCTCAGTCACACCTTTTACCTGTGGGAGCAGTTGAAGCTTTCGTCGAGATCGTTGGTCTTGAGAACACGAACTTCGGCAGAGTTTTGCTGAACGATGAATGGTGTATAGACTTTGAAGAGGCGCGGACCGAAGTTGTTGATGCTGCGAAGAAGCTCGTTGAAAAACGATCTGATCTTGGTTGTATCGTGCTTGAGTGTACGAACCTGCCACCCTTCGCCGCTGATGTGCAGAGAGTGACGAACTTGCCAGTCTTCGATCTGACGGATCTTGTGAACATGGTGTGCTTTGCCGTTGAGAAAGGTGGGACTTTTCCTTGGAAAGGTGCAACGATGGAGTGAGAAAAGCAATGTACGTCGTAAGAGACCATCCCATCTTACAGTTCAACAGAGGCAGAAAGGTCATCTTCTACCACGACGGAAGGCCTTTGGAATGGTACGAGAACGAACCCATCGCTGTCGCTCTGTATGCGAACAACGTCAAGGTTCTCAGCTACACGAAGAAGTACCACAGACCGAGGGGATTCTTCTGCGCCATAGGCAAGTGCTCGTCTTGCTTCATGAAGGTCGATGGTTTGCCGAACGTCAGAACCTGTATCACACCACTCAAGGAAGGCATGAGGATCGAAACGCAGCACGGCTTGGGGAGATTCACTGAAAGTTCAACCCTCGCGTTGGAAGAGCCTCAAGGATCGTCCATCGTCCAGGCCGAGGTTCTGATCATCGGAGGCGGTCCAGCGGGTCTGTCTGCCTGTCTCGAAGCACTGCGATGGGGTTGTAAGGTCACGCTCGTCGACGAATCGCTCCGTCTCGGTGGCCAGCTCATAAAGCAGACGCACAAGTTCTTCGGTTCATCGAAAGACTTCGCAGGCGTCAGGGGAATAGAGATAGCCCAGATACTCCAACGACAACTGAGTCCATACATCGGTTCAGGTCAACTCAAGGTACTTTCGAACACGTCCGCCGTGGCTTACTATGCGAAAGAAAACGTGGTTCTCTGCGAGCAGAGTGAGAAGAGACTCTTCATGATCGAGCCAGAGGCCATCATCGTCTCCACGGGGGCGATGGAGAAGCTGGTCCCCTTCGTGAACAACGATTTACCGGGTGTCTACGGTGCGGGAGCGGTTCAAACGCTCATGAACGTCTACGGAGTTCTTCCAGGAAAGAGAGTGCTGATGGTCGGAGCAGGAAACATCGGTCTGATCGTTTCTTACCAACTGCTCCAGGCTGGTGCCGAGGTGGCAGCGATCGTGGAATTGGCTCCGAGCGTTGGAGGCTACTGGGTGCACGCAGCCAAGGTTCGCCGTCTCGGAGTTCCGATACTGCTCAGACACACGGTGAAAAAAGTCGTAGGGGAAAGTCACGTCGAAGGTGCTGTGATACAGGAAGTGGATGAAAAAGGCGAGCTCATCGGTGAAGAGAAATTCGTGGAATGCGACACGGTTTGCCTTGCCGTCGGTTTGTCTCCAACGGTGGAACTGTTTTGGCAAGCGGGTTGTGAGATGGTCTACGTGAGTGATCTCGGTGGTTTCGTTCCAAAGAGGGATCACACGTTGAGAACTTCAAATCCCAGATTCTGGGTCGCGGGTGATGTTGCAGGAATAGAGGAAGCCACCACGGCCATGCTCGAAGGCAGCATAGCGGGATTGTCCGTCAGCAGGGCTTTGAACAGGGTGGATGAATCCAGCTTCGAGAGCAGACTCGAAGGATACTGGAACAAGTTGAACGAGCTTCGAATGGGTGAAACCTCTTACAGGGTGAGGAGGGGCTTGAGTCAGGTTTTCATCGAAGGTTCTCTGCCACTGTTTCAGTTAGTTGGTGATAGTCCGTTGGAAGATCGACTCCAAGATGAGCAGTTCAGATCGGGTGTGCTGAGTGAGAACATGGTTGAAACCGTCGCACCACCCATGGAACTTTGGAAGAAAAAGAAGAACGGTCTGGTGATAATAGAGTGTCCTCAGAAAATTCCGTGCGATCCTTGCCATGCCAATTGTCCCACGGGTGCGATACTACCTTTCGAAAACATCAACGATGTGCCGAGGATAGACTATTCCAAGTGCACCGGTTGTGCCATGTGCGTTGCCGCATGTCCGGGCCTTGCCTGTTTCGTCGCCGACATATCTGGCGAGCAGGCGATTCTGAAGTTGCCCTATGAGATGTTGCCCAAACCTCAGGTGGGGGACGAGGTGGTCTGCCTCGACAGATGTGGAAGAGAAGTCGCACGATCGAAGATCGTCAGAGTTCAGGAGCCGAGGAAGGATAAAACCTACGTCGTCCACGTGGTTGTTCCAAAGGATCTGGTGATGCACGTCAGGACGGTGAGGATGATAGATCGTGGATGAAAAGATTTTCGTTTGTCGATGTGAAGAGGTGACGCTCGAAGAAGTTAGAAGATGCATCCGAATGGGCTTCACAACCTTCAGCGAGCTCAAGAGGCTTTTGAGGATCGGGATGGGACCGTGTCAAGGACGAGGCTGTAGAGAGATCGTGCTCAGGGAGTTATCCAAAGCCAAGGGTGTTTCGATTTCTCAACTCAGTCCGGGCACCTTCAGACCTCCCTCAAAACCTCTTCTGGCTGGCCTGCTCTCGGACGTTGAATCGAAAAAGCGAGGCTGAACGGTTCGTTCGCGAGAGTGGGTCGATCCGTCAGAAATTCAAAGGTGAAGAAACGAAGATGAAACACATTGAGACCGGCGCGAGGGTATAATTTTGTTTCAGAAAACGGGGTGAACGGTGTGCTGGCTGTAACGAGCACGATTTTGGGCCACGCTTTGAATAGATGTGAAAGCAGTCCGAAAGGGGCTTCAAAAGCCCCTTTTATTTTAAAAAGAGCGAAATTTGAGGGGCCGAAAGGCCCCTTTATTTTTGCTCCATCGGAGGTGATATCGTGAGGCATCTGCTGGACATCAAGGATCTGAGCAGGAAAGAGATCGAGACCATACTCGAGCGCGCCAGGTGGTACAAGTCACTGAAGGTTTATCCGAAAACGCTCGAAGGCAAATTCGTGCTCACCGCCTTCTTCGAACCTTCCACGAGGACGAAGGTCTCTTTCCAGAAGGCCGCGATGAACCTGGGAGCCAACGTCATCGACTTTGCGCCTGAAAGTTCCTCACTGTTGAAGGGTGAGACCGACCTCGACACGATTTTGACACTGAACATGATGGACTTCGACTGTTTGGTGGTTCGCATTCGAAGAAACGGTGCGCCAAAGGAGTTCTCGAAATACGTGAAAATGCCCGTGGTGAACGCGGGTGACGGCACGAACGAACATCCCACCCAAGCTCTCTTGGACGCCATGACGATGGTTGAACATTTCAACACGCTCAAACTCAAAGTCGCCATCGTTGGAGACATCGTCCATTCGCGCGTGGCCAGATCTTTAACCGAACTTTTGAACAAGTTCGGTGCGGAAGTGAGAATGGTCGGACCTAAAGGTTTTGTGCCGGAGAGCTTCGAAGGTGTGAGCCTGATAACGAACGATCTGGAAGAAGCCATACACGACGTCGACGTCATCTACGCGCTTAGAATTCAAAAAGAGAGGCTTGAGCAGAGTTACACCAACGTGGATGAATTCTTCCGCACGATGCAGATAAACTCGAAAACGATAGAACTCGCACCAAAACACGCCGTCTTGATGCACCCAGGACCCTTCAACAGGAACGTTGAAGTCTCAGACGACGTAGTTTACTCGGAGAGATCGAAGATATTGGAGCAGGTGAAAAACGGAGTGTTCGTGAGAATGGCCGTTCTGGAGTTCGCCATGGGAGTGATCGAGGTTGAGAGCGTACGATCCATGGAAACGTCGTTGGCTGGACGTTGAGATCGATTTACCAGAGCCAAAGGAAGGGCTCGTGGCTTGTCCAACCTTCTTCGACATGCACGCGCACGTGAGGTTGAACGGCCAGGAAGACTACGATTCACTCGAAAAGGCCGCGATCGCAGGTGGTTTCGGTGCTGTTTTGATCCAACCGAACACCAATCCAAAGCTTGAGAGCGTGGACGTTTTGAACATGCACTTTCAACTCGCCAAGGACAAGATCGTCGATTTCTACTGGTCCGTCTCTCTGTTCGGTGAGCTCGAACCAGACGGAGAAAGAACGTTGTGCTATTCCAACGATGGTATTGAATACGACACGCTGAAGATCTTGAACGCTTTCAGGAGAAAAAAACCACACCTCGTGTTGGACCACAGTCAGGTGCACGAACTTGGAGGTTTGTTCTACGAACCTACACCGATCGAAGTACCAAAGAGACCGATCTGCAGCGAAGCTGTATCCATTTTTCGAAACGTGATGCTCGGTCTCGAACATGGCTTTAATAGGTTCCACATCCAGCACGTTTCAACGAAACTTTCGATCGAAACGATACTTCATCTTCGAAAGTATGCCAAACTGAGCTGTGAAGTCACACCACACCACCTCTTCTTCACCATGGACGATGTGAAGAACACCAATTTCAAGATCAATCCTCCGCTCGGCACTGAGCAAGATAGAGAAGCGCTTCTCGAAGCCGTGGAGAAAGATTTGGTGGACGTTTTCGCAACAGATCATGCGCCACATCCAGAAAAACCGAACGATTTCGAAAAGGCGTCGTTTGGAACCAGCGGTATCGAAGTGGCGTTCAGCGCCTTCTACACGGCCACAGAATGTCTCGAAAAAACCATCGAGAAACTCACCGTGGCACCTCGAAAGATCCTTGGAATCGAAGGGTCTTTCGAGCTGGACAGCGTGATCGTGATCGATCCGAGCATTCAATGGGTGGTTGATGCTAAAAAATTTTACAGCAAAGGAAAAAATTGTGTTTTCGATGGTACAAAACTGAGGGGCAAAGTGGTGGGAATGAAACGTTCAGGAAGGTGGGTGTACTGGGATGGAGAATTTCTCTCTGACGAGGAGTGAGCTTGTCCAGCTCACCGCAGACACGTTCATCATTTCTTTCAACGAGTGGATCGATTTTGAACCCATTCAGTTCATCATGATAGAAACGGAAACTTCGATCGTTCGAAAGCCTTTCGGCCTCGGTCGGTGGAACGGAAAGCTCGCCATAGGAGTGCAGATCATAGGTCCTGGAACGAACTACATAGTACAACAGAGCGTTTTGAACGCACACGGTCCGTGCGGCAAAGGCTTCGTTCCACCTGAAGGTAAAGGTGCGATGATCGCAACGCCAGCTTGTCTACCAATGGCTCTCGATCTACACAAAAGATGCAGTTGCGACGTGTTCATCGGTTCTTTGGAGGAACTTTCGATCGAAATTCCCTTCCCACTCGTGGTGGGAGACGAAGCGTTCTTAAGCTTGCTCAGATCGCTCGAAGGTTACGATTGGTTCTTAGTGATCGGTTCGGACCAGATGGAGAAGATCAGCTATGATGCTTTGAAAGACAAAGCAGAAGTGTTCGTTTCGTTCAACGAATACATGGCCTGTGGGATCGGAGCGTGCAGAGGCTGTGCGAAAGAAACCAAGAACGGTTTGAAACATCTGTGCATCGATGGACCTGTTCTGAGAGGTGAAGAGGTGTGGAGCTGAGACCACCCATCGTGATAGCCTCCGGAGTCGGAGGCATGGGAGAGTATCTCAAGCTGATCGATCCAAAACATATAGGCGCCTACACGCTCAAGACCATCACGTTCAATCCGAGGCGTGGAAATCCTCCACCAAGACTCATCGCCACGCAGAACTATTTGATCAACAGCATAGGACTTGAGAACGTCGGGGTTGAGAAGTTCATCGAAGAGCTCGAAAATAGAGTGTACGATGAACTCTTCAAGAAGGTGAAGGTGATCTTCAGCTTCGCAGGGGAAAACTTCGAAGAATACCTGTTGGTCGCTCAAAAGATGGCACCTTACCAAGACAGATTCGTCGCATTCGAGTGCAACTTCTCTTGTCCGAACGTGCATTTCAATCCGCTCTCCAATGTCGTTGAACTCGAGAGAATGCTATCGGAACTGAGAAAGAGATTGAACGTATTTCTCATCGCCAAACTTGGCGTAGAGGGTGCCTTCATTGAAGAAATCGCCAAAATCGTTGAAGATTGTGGTTGGGACGGTGTGACGTTGATCAACACGATCCGAGCGCTCCACGTGGACGGCGATAGGATCATAAAAGGTGGTATCTCAGGACCTGTGCTCAAGCCCATCGCGTTGAGGGCGGTGTACGAGGTGAGGAAGAAAACCAACCTCTACATCATCGCCTCGGGTGGGATCATGAACGAACAAGACGCCGAACAGTTCTTCAAAGTCGGTGCCAACGCGATCAGCGTCGGAACGGCTTTGTACAAAGATCCCAAGATGATCGAGAAGATCGCACAGAAATTCTCTTGAAGGAGGGATTTTCATGTTCGAAAGTTATCTTCCCACCAGGATCGTCTTCGGAGTGGGTGCGATTGAAAAACTTCCAAAGCTTGTGACAAACCTTGGCAAGAAAACCATGATCGTTACCGGAAGAAAAAGCACGAAGGTCACAGGCCTTTTGGACAGAGTGAAAGCGATGCTGGAGAAAGTCGGTATCGAAGTTTTGGTGTTCGACAAGGTCCAACCCAATCCCATCAGTGACCATGTGGATGAAGCTGCGAAGATCGCGATCGAACAGAACGTTGAATTCATCATTGGACTTGGTGGAGGAAGCGCTATTGACTCTGCCAAAGCCATTGCGATTGCCGCCGCTATGAAGGACAGCTTTTGGAACTACACGAACGCTGGTGGCAACAAGAAACCAGACAGAGCCTTGCCTGTGATCGCGATCCCCACCACCCATGGGACTGGCACCGAGGCAGATCCCTTTGCGGTGATCACCAACCCCAGGACGAAGGAAAAGGTTGGAATAGGTTACGATGTGATCTTTCCGAAAGTTTCCATCGTCGATCCATCTCTCATGACGACTCTTCCCAAAGATCAAACTGCGTACACCTCGATGGACGCCTTCTACCACTCACTTGAAGCCTTCTTGAACATCGACGCGAATCCCTATTCCGATCTTCTCGCCATAGACTCGATGAAGAGAATCGTCTCTTTCTTGATGAGAGCCTACGTGAACGGTGAGGACATCGAGGCGAGAACGAACCTCGCCTGGGCGAGCACCGAAGCGGGTATCACAGAAACGCTCACGGGTGTCATCGCCAACCATGCGATCGAGCACGGTTTGAGTGGCTTCAACGAACAACTTCCCCACGGACTCGGTCTGTGCATAACTGGGCCATATTTGCTCGAGTACATGTTCGAAGAGTGTAAAGAGAGGCTCGCGGTTTTGACCAAACACGTGTTCAACATCGACGAGTTCAATGTGAACAAAGCTGCGAGGTTGTTCATAGAAAAGCTCTACGAGTTCCAAGATCTCTTCAATCTGAACGAGAAACTCTCCAAGTTCGGTTTCAAAGAGCAAGATCTTCCAGAGATCGCCAAGGTTGCCTACAGGATCATGAAGGGTGTGGTCGTGAAGAGTCCCAAGAAATTGGAAGAAAACGACCTCGTTGAAATCATGAAGAAAGCACTGTGAATGGAGGTGGTGAAGTTGCATCTGGTACTGAGTTTGGACATGGATGAACCGCTGTCGTTCATCGATCGTTTCGGAAGTTTCGAGTACGTCAAGGTGGGTCACAACCTTGCATCACTCGGTAAAAGCGTGTTCGACGAACTTGCCAAGAGGAACCTCAAAGCCATACTCGATCTGAAGTTCGTCGACATTCCTTCAACCATCGCAAGATCCATCAAGGCATGGGACCATCCTTCCATCGTGGGTTTCACCATGCACGCCGCCGCGGGCATCGAGTCAGTAAAGGCCGCTTTGGAAAGCACAGAGAAACTGATCTTCGTGGTCGTGAAGCTCACGTCCATCGAAGGTTCCTTGGAGGACTATGCGACGCAGGTGGAATCCCTCAGATTGCTCGGTTGTTCCTTCGTTCTTCCCGGAAGTTGGGCAATGAAGTTGCGCAAGAAGATTTCAGGAAAGATACTCGTTCCCGGTGTTCGCATGGAGAGGGGTGCGGACGATCAGAAGGACGTGGTGAGCCTCGAACAGATAAAGAAAGTCGCCGACTTCGCCGTCATAGGCAGAGAAGTGTACAAGAGCCAAGATCCAAAGGCCACGATGGAAAAAATGAGGAGGTTCGTTCATGCTTGAGCTACTCAAAGAAATCGGGGCAGTTCTGGAAGGCCACTTCCTGCTGTCTTCGGGCAAACATTCTTCAAAGTACATCCAGTGCGCGAAGATATTCGAGCTTCCAAGTTACGGTGAAAAGATAGGTAAAGCGATCGCTGAAAAGATATCCCAGCACAAGCCAGACATCGTCATAGGTCCAGCGCTGGGTGGGGTTATCTTGGCTTACGAAGTGGCACGCCACGTGAACGCACGTGCCATGTTCACAGAGAGAGAAGATGGTCGGATGAGACTCAGAAGGAACTTCAACATCGAGGAAAATGAAAGGGTCGCGATCGTTGAAGACGTCACGACGACTGGCAAATCCGTCTTGGAGGTCGCCGAGGTCGTTCGAGAGCACGGTGGACAGGTCTGTTGCATCGCGAGCATCGTGGACAGATCTGTAGAGAAACTTCCCTTCGAAGTGCCTTTCTATTCTCTCGTGAAGCTCGAGCTTCCCATATTCGAGCCGAACGACTGTCCACTGTGCCAACAAGGTGTTCCGTTGGTCAAACCAGGTAGCAGGAAACACATCGTTTGAGCGCAAAGAAAGAAAGGGGCCACTGGCCCCTTTTGATTTTTGGTTGTATAATTGTTCCAACATCCAAGGGGGTGATCGTGTGAAGAGAACGTGGCTCATGTGTTTTGTCTTCTTGTTCTCGGTCCTGAGTTTTTCTCAACTGAAGGTTCCACTGACGCACGTGGTGCCGGGAGGTTTCACCGTTTCATCCATCGAAATACTCACAAATCCTGAGAAGTTCTACGGTCAAAGCATCATCAACGTGGGTGTGAGGATCAACTTCATGAGGGTCATTGGACAAGCTGCGACGTATTCTTTTGATTTGAAAGAGAACGAAACGAAGCTGATGAGCATCAGGTTGATAGGTCTGAAACTCAGCGAGACGGAGACCAACACCTTGATCTACTACGGTCCAACGTCGGCTTTCCCGAGCAACTACCAGTACGGAGGTTTTCAGATCGTTGGTTTTTACGTCACAAAAGCCGATTTGGACACGGGCTACAAGGAGATCTGGGGTTGGAGAGTCTCATACCCGCTGGCTTGCAGGAATTTCAGCATCATCGCAGACCTCGACATGGATCCAATCTACAATCAACCGACGGCAGGTGTGCACAAAGGCGCCCGAGTGGACTGGGTGTCTGTTCAGAAGGTCACGGCACCCATGCAGGGTTGCGAGTTCGTCAGGAAGGATCAAGTTTCACAGCAACAAACTCAACAGTACTTCCAAGTCGAACGAATACTCGATGTACTCGTTGAGCCAGAACCATTCGAACTGGGTCAACAGTTGAAGATCACCGTTGTCGCAGATTCAAAGCCCCAGACGAATCCTTGGGATCAGTACTTGGTCTACTGGATAAACGTGAAATATCAGAATGGACAGACGAGCTCTATTCCACACTCCTTCGGCAACTTCGATCCCAACTCGGCCATCATCGTCACTTCGACTCCCAAGGGTGCTGGGGACGTCAGGTACTTCGTCGTGAACCAAGCAGGTTCGGTGAGCTACGTGTTGCCCGAGGCGATAAAGATTCCCTTCAACAGCTCGATCGTCGAAGTCGAAATAAAAGTACAACTCTGGGCGGGTTTGGACGTCGATCGCTTCTCACCTCACGATTTCACAAAGCGCTGGGTCGCAAAGATCGTTTTCGTACCAGTGCGTTGATTCCTTAAAAAATATCCTGGGAGCGCTATAAACGAATTAGAATGAGGGCTTTCTAAGATGACTTCGTTCCATCCGGACGGTTCCTCGGAGCGCTCCCGTAAATACATATACGGACTTCACCTTTGAGAGAAGGAAACATTTTGGAGAAGATCTACCAACTTTCGACTTTGAAGGTCTTCGAGCCCCTGCTATACTCAACCCAGCGAAAGGAGGTAGAAAGATGAAAACGAAATTCATAGTGATCCTGGTCCTGATAGCTCTCGTCGTCGTTTACATCATGACCGGCATCTACCAGGTCGATCCATCTCAGGTCGCACTGGTAAAGACTTTCGGGAAGTATTCTTACACTGCCGGACCTGGTATTCATCTGCACGCACCCTATCCATTCCAATCGCACGTGATCGTGGATGTGCAGACGATTCGAAAGCAAGAGATCGGTTTCAGAACGATCCGGCCAGGTCAATACGCTTCGAAGAGAGAAGAAGCCCTGATACTCACCGGGGATGGAAACATCGTCTCCGTGGAGGCCGTGGTGCAGTTCCGCGTCAGCGATCCAGTGAAGTTCGTCTTCAACGTCGAAAGACCAGAAGAGCTGGTTAAATTCACCACAGAATCTGCTCTGAGAGAGAGGATCGCCAAAAGGACCGTGGACGAGATCTTGACCGCAGAAAGGGACAAGGTGGCCTACGAGGTTCATGAGATGGTGCAGCAGCTTTTGAACGAGTACGACGTGGGTGTCACAGTCTTGAACGTTCTACTCCAAGAAGTCGTCCCACCGGACCCAGTCATAGCGGCCTTCGACGATGTGAACAACGCCAAGCAGGACAAAGAAAGATACATCAACGAAGCGCTCAGGTACGCCAACAACCTGATTCCCGTGGTCGAAGGTGAGGCGAGAAAGATCGTGCTCGAAGCCGAGGCCTACGCACAGCAGAAGATCCTTCAAGCCACGGGTGAAACTCAGAGGTTCTTGAGCATACTGAACGAGTACAAAAACGCGCCCAAAATCACCGAGACCCGCTTGAGGATCGAGACGCTCGAGCAGGTGCTCCCGAGAGCGAAGACAGTCATCCTTTTGGATCGATCCCAAAAGATCTTGCTCATGAATCTCGAAAACTTGCTGGGTGGTGGTGCAAAATGATGAAGCTGACCATAATCGTGACTGTTGCGATCGTTTCGATCTTGGCGATAGTTCTCGTGGCGCTCTCTCTGTTCATCGTGGATCAAACCCAGTACGCTATAGTGCTGAGATTCGGAGAGATAAGAAAGGTCATCTCGGAACCTGGTTTGTACGTGCGCACGCCTTTCGTTGACAACGTCGTTAGGCTGAGCAAGCGATACTACATATACGATATTCCTGTTGAAAAGATCATCACGCTGGACAAAAAAACCATGCTCGTGGATTCGTACGCGATCTGGAGGATCGACGATCCTAAGAAGTTTCTCGAATCTGTAAGAACTGTGAGCCTCGCGCTCTCAAGGATCGACGATGTGGTCTACTCTGGCTTGAGAAACACGCTCGCCAAACTCGAGTTCGACGACATCGTCACCGGTGAAAGACAGTACCTGGTCGACATAACCGATTTTGCGAAAAAGAATCTTGCCGACTTCGGTATAGAGATCAGAGACGTCAGGATCAAACACACCGACCTTCCCACCGAGAACCAAAATGCAGTCTTCGAGAGGATGAAGTCCGAAAGACAGAGCATCGCCGCGCTGATCAGGGCGGAGGGACAGAAGGAAGCGCAGAAGATCCGCTCGGAGGCAGACAAACAAGCCACCATAATAAGGGCACAGGCAATGAGTGAGGCTGAAAGGATAAAAGGTTCCGGTGAAGCGAGCGCAACACGCATCTACGCAGAGGCGTTCTCGAAAGATTACGAGTTCTACAAGCTTTTGAGAACGCTCGAAAGCTACAAAAGTATCATTCCAAACAGTGTGGTCATCGTTGGAGAGGATCTGAGCATTCTGGAACAGATGAAATAGCGCAAAAGATTCAAACTATATGATTCGTCGTCTGTGAGAAAAGATTGAGCAACGCCTGTGGAGTTGCCGGTTGTGTTTTGACTTCTTTGATTTTGGTGTTATAATAAACATGTTACAATCCATGTCGTTGGGGGTGACGCTGTGAGGCAACTTGTAAGAATCCTTCTACTGTCCTTCCTGGCAATGGTTTTACTGTATTCGTGCGCCGATCCTTCCGGTTCAACGAATCCTGTGGACAGGAAGGTTTCTGTCAGGGTTCAGGTCAACGCACCGGAGGAGCTCAAACAGACCAAAGCGTACATCGATGAGGTTCACACGGTATCTCTACAAGTTTATGACTCTACCAATCGGTTGGTGTACTCAGCCAGCACGAGTGAGAAGTCGAACATCGTGTTCAACGTTGAGCTCGCCTCTCCTGGAACGCACACCTTCCAAGTTCGAGGAAAAAGGGTAGATGGTAGTATCGTATTCCACGGTTCTAAGACCGCAACACTGAACTTTGGACAAAACCAAGTTTTCATCGACACAGTGTTTGAAAACGGAACGTTGAGAGCGGTGGTCGAAATCGATCAGATTGTGTGGAGTAGGTACGACGTCGAATCGGCATCGTTGGAGATCGTGAGGGATGTGACACAGGATGCGACCACGATGACTCTCACCATAAACGACGCTACGACCACGCACACAAAGACGCTTTATCCAGCCGTGTACACGCTGAGATTCAGAATATCTTTGGTCGCGAGGAATTCAAACATCACACCTCCGACGTGGAGCAACATCGACGATCCAGTCGTCATATCTGTACCAATCAGTCCAAGCAGACAAAGAGAAGTCAAATTCAGAGTGTATTTTGAAAACAACATTATCAACATCGTGGCTGTGATGAGTGAGATAAGCGTACCTTACGCAAAGCCCGTTGAAAATCTTTCTGCAATCTGGGATGCTCAACAAGAAAAACTCTCCTTGGAATGGGATTACGATCGAGAAAATGCGGAGTTTTATGTCTACAAAGAGATCGTGAACGATGGTTACGAATACTACGAATTTGATGGGAAAACACAGGAAAGGAGATATGAGATAAACAACGTTGACATTAACGAGTACTACCGCATAAGTGGGGTAGCAGTCAACGTGTTTGTTGATGGAAAAGAGAGCGGTTTCGTGGTGTTGAGGAAAGAGAGCATAGTTCGAACAGACGTTTGGCAAAGAGTATTCGGTGGAAGCAGAGACGACGAAGCGGTCTCTGTTCAACAGACGAGCGATGGAGGATACATCGTCGCGGGGTATACAGACTCGTTTGGAGCAGGTGGAGATGTTTACGTTCTAAAGCTCGATGCAAATGGCAACAAAGTGTGGGAAAGAACGTTCGGTGGAAGTGATTTTGACTTAGCGTTTTCTATTCAACAGACGAGCGATGGAGGATACATCGTCGCGGGGTATACAGACTCGTTTGGAGCAGGTGGATGGGATGCTTACATCGTCAAGCTCGATGCAAATGGCAACAAAGTGTGGGAAAGAACGTTCGGTGGAAGCGGCTACGAAAATGCGTACTCTATTCAACAGACGAGCGATGGAGGATACATCGTCGCAGGGTGGACAGGCTCGTTTGGAGCAGGTGGGAGAGATGTTTACGTTCTAAAGCTCGACGTGTACGGCACCACTGGTCCTTATCCGCAATGAATTTACCGATTCGCAAAAGGCAGGGGTTATCCCTGCCTTTTTGTTTTTCAACGCTGGAACTTTTTCACAGCCTTCACTCTATGAACATCAACATCATTTTCGCCACTCTGATCAACATCCTCAAACTGTCGTAAGACTCAGGTTGCACCGCGGAGAGAACCATGTAAAAACCCTTGTCTGGTACTTCAAAGATCGTGAATTCAACGTGGCAAGATAAGGTTGTGGCTTTGTTTAATCCCGTGAGACTTACCATCCGTGAAGTCCGTTATGTGGAAAAACGAGTATGGTAATACGTTATGGTGCGACAACTCTTCTTGGTTCGTCGATATGAAGAAGTGAGTCTTCGAAAGATCAAGCAAGAAGTCATTCTGCGCGGCGAGGGTTTTTCTCATCTATAATATTGAATTGACCAAACGCTGTGAGGGGGGGCTCTCATGAAAAAATGTTTGACTGTTTTGGTTTTACTTGCCTGGGGAGCAATTCTGTTCAGTGGTGGAACAAAGATTGTCTACGACTTTG
>Ga0071330_1064065_pt1 | contig 30833 bp, 26 predicted proteins | sample GBScel77sediment_FD_63802 | JGI IMG/M metagenome (GOLD analysis project Ga0071330, IMG submission 63802) | Hot spring sediment microbial communities from Great Boiling Spring, Nevada - Cellulolytic enrichment Sediment 77C v2 (version 2) | ecosystem: Environmental > Aquatic > Thermal springs >...
CTCTCTCCAGCCTTGACTATCTCGAGAGGGGTGTGGAATACTCCGGTTCCGGGGATGTATCCTCCTCCACCCCCTCCGCCACCCGCTGGTCTCGGTTTTGGAGTTGGAGTTGGCGTTGGCGTTGGTGTGGGAGTTGGTGTTGGAGTAGGACTGGGTGGTGGAGCTGGCTTAGTGAGAGGGATCTGGTCTTTGTTGTTCTCATCTATGACAAAAGGCTGGTCGCAGATTCCGTCCCTGTCTCCATCAGCGCAGACATCGCTGAAGCCGCTGCCATCCGGACTGCCCCAGTAGTTACCGCCAAGCCAGTTTCCTCCGACGATGTTTCTTCCCTCAGTTTTGCTTGTGTTCCAGGTGTTTGACTGGCTATCAGAGATCGTAACGTTAACGGTGTTGTTGAAGTGGTTGTTGTAGATCTGGTTTCCGGATGAGCTGTAAAGAGATAATCCTGCTGTATTGTTCCAGATCCTGTTGCCCTCAATTAAATTGCTGTTTGACATATAGAGATGAATTCCTGAATCCGAATGCCTGCTGTCGTAAATCCTGTTTCCAATTATTCTGTTTGAATCAGAGTAAGAGAGACTAATGCCAACACTGTTGTTCTGAATCTCGTTTTTCTCAATTATGTTATTAGAAGAATAGTGAAGCCGGATGCCACTGTAGTTGTTGTCCGATATTCTGTTTTCCCTGATTTCAAGATTCTCTGACATATAGACATTCAAACCATCACCAGTATTCTCGGAGACATTATTTCCTGTGATCAAGCCGCCTGTGACGTAGTAGAGATTTGCTCCAGATATTCCCCCGCAGTTGTCCACGATCTGATTGTTTTGCAATGTTATATTCTGGACATTGTAAATCTCAAGTCCGTAGTATTTGTTGTTTGTCACAATACTTTCGGAGACTGTGATATTCGAGGAGTCTACGATATTGATACCGCTTCCCATCTCTCCAAAGTTGTTACTCCTGATTTCGCTCTTTGCAACCGTAATGTTCGAAGATTTCAAAATCCGAATTCCGGATCCCTGATTGTTTCTTGAAGTGATGTTGGTGACTTTGATGTTTTCCGAGCTCCAGACCTGTAATCCCGCTGTTGCATTTGTCAGAATTAAATCCTTTACCGTCATGTTACTGCAATTTACAAGAATTACCTGCCCTGCATTGCTGCTCCCGTTGACTTCGAGGTTTTCAGCATTCTCGAGGTAAACGAGAGGCTTTCCGTTGACTGTTGTGTCTGTTACGGTGTTGTTGTAGGACTCTTCTACATAAATTCCGTTGTTGATGAGAGTTACACCGGTTATGCTGTTGTTGCTTGAATAGTGGAGATGGATTCCAGTTCTGAAATTTTCAACGGTAGCGTTCTTTATCGTTACGTTGTTGGCTCTTTCGACGATAATTCCTATCCCCCTACCATCCCCTGTTATCCTGAATCCGTTTCCTTTAAGCACGACATCGCTTGCAGAGATTCTGAGGCAATTAGTACCCGTCAAATTTTGTTCGAGTCTGTAGAATCCGCTGCTGGTTATCCCCTGACATTGGGAAATGGGTGTAAATTTCGTGAAAGTGGCTGTGCATGTTTTGTCTGAATCCATCGTTATCTGGCATTCACTGTTTGAACCGCAATGCGAGCAATCCGCACTCCAGCCTGCGAAGTAGGAATCTTCACTGGGGATTGCCGTCAGATTGACTATACTTTCAGCCGAGTAGAATTCGTAGCAGTCGCTTCCACAGTTTATCACTTCTGGTTCGCTTGTCACCGTGCCTGATCCTGATCCTGCCTTGTTAACGGTTAAGGTATGAGCAGAGCCTAAGGTTACGACGAGCTTTGGCCTCAGGCTTGGGTCATCAGTATAGTCGGAGGAGTAAATCAGTAGCTCATCTCCGTTTGCGCAGATTTCGTTGTCGAGGGTTATTACAACGCCGTGGTTTGGAATCGTCCCGTTAACCCAGCCTTTATATAGCTCTGTTATATCAAAACTCATCCAGCCCTGAAATTCTGTGTAAGGGTTGCCCCATCCCCCAACCGTTGTGAACGTCTCGAAATCAATGATTTCTGAATCATAGCTTGGTTGAGTCCATTTGTCAATCGTCATCTCATTCCAAGGCGAGGTGACCTTTCTGAGGGATAAATTGTAGGTTCCAGGCGGCCAGGGCCATCCATTGCCATTGAAGAAGACCCAGAGATAAAGCATTATCTCGGCCTTGGCTATATCGCCGCTGGGCATATTTTCCGTGGAGAACTGAAGATAGCCTGGGTGCAGGCCCACGTTGCATGGGCTGTTGTAAATGTACATATACTGCCAGTTGCCCGCATTTCCACCGTCATGCTTCAAACCCGCATCCTTTCCCTTATTTGCAGAACCGTCATCGCTTCCATCATTGCTCCCAGGACCGGGTTGAAGTACAACCACGTTGTCCTGCTGAATAGAGCACATTCCAGCGCTTCCAGCGTTGTAAATCGCGGCAATCTCTTCAGCAGTAAGAGCCCTGTTGAAGACTGCAACCTCATCCACTAAGCCGTTGAAAAGCTCTGGAGGATCGAAGGGGTCAGCTATTCTGGCCCCTATTCTGAGAATCCCGGAACTCGCAGTATTCGGCTGATATTCCGACTCCCCAACCAAGGAGCCGTTGATGTAGTGCTTTTTAACTCCATCATTAGAAAGGCTGATCGCGACATGGCTCCACTGGTTTAGGGGAACATTTCCCGCGCCCTCGTAGTTTAACCATTCGTGCGCGATTAGCTGCCCATCGTTTGTTATTACCAGGCCCCAGGATTCACCGCTACTATTGTTACCGTAGTGCACTATGTGATTCAGCCCGTAAGTATAAGCCGTAGGATAAACCCATGCAACGATGGTTCTTTCAGCGCTGCCCAAGGGCAAACCCTCATCAGGTGCTTCAACGTAGCTGTTTCCGTTAAAGCTAAATGCCCTGCCAACCATTCCATCTTCAAAACTGGCCTCATAAATTTCACCGTGATTCATGCCTGCACTGTCATCTGCGTTGTCTTCGCCCTTCCACCAGGAAACAAGTCCTGAAGGTGGATCCACGCAAACTGGAACGATTGCCTCAGATGGTGCTGCAGAGAAGAGTAATAGTAGCAGCAACAGTAGCGATAGTTTTCCGCTTTTAGGCATAATTCCCGCCCTCCATCTTTCCAACATAAAAGGCCTCAACTGGCGCTGTAACCGCAGATTTCGTTGCCTCGGCCATAAATAAATCCCTTAGCAGTCCTATTATTGATTTAACTCCCATATTTCCACCCTTTATACTAAAAGTGGTAAGTTGGGCTTTCCGTTACCACAAAATAGTGGTTACGCAAAACCTACTTGACCACCGCAATGATTTTTGGGTTGGTATATAAAAGCTTTTTTAAAATAATTTACCTAAAAATAATAAAAAAACTTAAAATAAAATTAACGGATCGATCCCACTACAATTCAAGCTAATCAAAACTGGTCCGAGTAAGAAAATTAATTCTTTTATTGCTATAGAAATTTTATAGCTTTTTCGAAAATTTCTTCTCCGAATTTTGCGTGAACGTATCTGTTTCTTCCCACTCATTTTCGCAGAAGGCTATTTCGATGAGTTTTTCGAGCTTCTCTAACACTTCTTAGTACTTCCTGCATTTCACCCTGGCTTCGCCTTTCCGAGCCGAGTAAATTTCACCAGTTGAGATCTTCCAATAGGAACATATTATCCTCAGCCCTTTCCTCACTGTTGAGAGCTGCGAGCGCTTTTGCAAAAAACGGAAAGGTTCACCTTCATGCGCCTTCTCAACATCTTAAAGCTCTACCTTCAATGCTTTTCTGCTCTCAGCAATCAATCCCGCTGTTTTTAAAAGAAAAATGCCGTATCTAAAATCTAAATGACCTACTTACTCCGTTAAGCATGGGCAGCTGGGGGAAAATTGTGCAACGAGCTTTTAGATGAGCGTCCGGGGTCTGTTGAAAGCCTTAAGGAATCTGGATGATGAGAACATAAATTGAATTGTGGTCGCCTTTGGAATAACTGGAACAAATATTCTTTGAGATAATCTTTTTCGAAAAAATGGGCTCGGAGGGATTCGAACCCTCGATCTCCGCCTTGTAAGGGCGACGTCATAACCGCTAGACCACGAGCCCTCGAGAGAGTTTAGAATGATTTGATTATTAAGCTTAACGCCTCGGTTTTTGAAAAACTTTGAAACTTTATTTGATTTCTGATTGTGAATTCAGCTAGCAAATATTTATAAAGCTAAACACGAAGATGCTAAATATGCCAATTGATCCTGTTTATTACCAGCTTGCCAGGTATTTCGAATCACTGCCCAGGTTTGATCAGTTTAGTTCGCCTGCTGAGTTCAGGGAAGCAATAAATCGAATTTATGCCGAGAGGAACAGACAGATAAGTCAGTTTGAGAACGTTGAAAGGGTTGAGGACAGGGTTATAAAGGGGAGAAACGGAGACATAAGAGTCAGAATTTACCAGCAAAAGCCCAATTCCCCGGTTCTGGTTTACTATCATGGAGGTGGATTTGTGATATGCAGCATTGATACTCACGACGCACTTTGCAGGAGAATTGCGAGACTATCAAACGCCACCGTAGTATCGGTCGATTACAGGCTCTCGCCTGAACACAAGTTCCCGACTGCCGTTTACGATTGCTATGATGCAGCAAAATGGGTGGCTAAAAACGCTGAAGGGCTTGAAATAGACCCTTCAAGGATATTTGTGGGAGGAGACAGTGCAGGAGGGAATCTTGCGGCAGCAGTTTCAATAATGGCAAGGGACAATGGAGAGGATTTTATAAAGCACCAGATTCTAATTTATCCGGTTGTAAACTTTTTAACCCCCACTCCATCGCTTTTAGAGTACGGTGAGGGTCTTTGGATTCTCGACGAAAAGATAATGATGTGGTTTTCCGAGCAGTACTTCTCCAAAAAGGAGGACATGCTCAATCCCCTCGCATCCGTAATTTTCGCCAATCTTGAAGATCTCCCTCCAGCACTTATTATCACCGCTGAATACGACCCTCTAAGGGATGAGGCGGAGATCTTTGGACACATGCTGAGAAAGGCTGGTGTTGAGGCAAGCACTGTCAGGTACAAAGGTGTGCTGCACGGATTCATCAATTACTATCCCGTGATTAAAGCAGCAAGGGACGCAATAAACCAGATTGCTGCCATCCTTGCATTCAGCTAAATCCTCTTCCCAAAATTTTTGGCTAATGTGAGAGCGAAGCCAATTGCCTTTTGCACGTCAGGATCTCTCAAGGCTCTCATGGCTTCCACTATACTCATCTGTTCGTAAACCATGGACTCCTCAAATGCATCGATGAACCTCTTTATAACCTTAAGAACCCTTTCATCGACTGAAAGCAGTATCTTTAACAGCTGTTCGAATTTTTCTGTAATCTCTTCGACTTCCTCATGTGACAATGGTATTCTAAACTCGGAAAATTTCACTATTTCATCAAAAACCCCTCTTCTCTCAAGAATGAGGAGTTTGTCAATGGCATCAAGAATTTCATCGTGGTTTTCGACAACTTTCTCGAAAATCTCGTAAATTGCCTCAACTGCCTTGGCAAATTTGTCTGGCGAAAAATCTGACATTTTTACACCAAAAAATAGAAAAATTACTTCTTTTTCCTTTTAATTACTTCCTCAAGTCTTTTTTCAAGCGGCTCTTCGTGAGTGTAGGGACACATGAGATAGTGCTCAACAGCTTTCGCTATGGCATCTTTCGTTGCACTCTCTCCGGTTTTCTTCTTTAACTCCTCAAGAACGTTTTCTGGCAGTACTGTTTGAGCGTGAACTATTTTTACCATTACTACCACCTATCATTATAATGAACACTACCATATTTAAGTTTTTCTCATAATTACCATTTGGAAAATTCATTTCTTGTTACCTCTTACCATAGCAACTTTTCCGGTTCTTGCAAGCTCCTTGATACCATACTGCCTCATTAAATCGATAAATGCCGATACTTTGTCCTCATCTCCGGTAACTTCGATGATAAAGCTATCTCTCGAAACGTCAACTATTCTCGCCCTGAAGATGTTGGTCAGCTCCACTATCTCCCCTCTCTTTTCAGGTGGTGCGTGAACTCTGATCAGGCAAAGCTCCCTCTCAACCGAGTTTTCAGTTATTTCACTGACTTTTATTGTCTCAATAAGCTTGTTAAGCTGCTTTATCACCTGTTCAACAACCCTGTCATCTCCCTCCACAACAATAGTCATTCTTGACAGATCTTCCCTTTCTGTAGTGCCGACTGTCAGACTTTCGATGTTGAATCCCCTTCTTCTAAACAAACCCGCAACCCTTGCAAGAACTCCGGGCTTGTTCTCAACCAGAACGGCTATTGTGTGCTTCATTGTTACCACCTCACTCCTCGTCGATAATTTCCCACAATGCAGCTCCCGGTGGAACCATTGGAAAGACGTTTGCCTGGTAGTCGACCCTGAAATCTATAACAACTGGCGCATCGATTTCTTTCGCCTCTCTCAGGGCATCATCAACCTCCGATGGTCTTTCAACTGTCATTCCCACCGCACCAAATCCTCTTGCTATTGCTTCAAATCCTGTTTTCTCGCATCCGATGCATGTTGCAGAATACCTTTCTCTATAGAATAACTCCTGCCACTGCCTGACCATCCCCAGATAGCCATTGTTCAGAACCAGCACTTTCACCGGAATCTCGTACTTGACACATGTGGCCAGCTCCTGAATGTTCATAAAGAAGCTACCATCACCGGCAATATCGATAACGGTTTTTTCGGGAAATGCAACCTGTGCACCCATTGCTGCCGGAAAGCCGAAGCCCATTGTCCCGAGACCACCACTGGTTATGAACTGCCTCGGATACTTCACCTTGAAATACTGCGCAGCCCACATCTGATTCTGTCCAACCTCTGTCGTTACGATGGCATCAGACATAATCTCGCACGCCCGCTCAACCACGTACTGAGGCTTGAAACCCTCTTTTTTATACTTCAACGGATACTTCTTCTTCCATTCGTTCACCCTGTCTTCCCATTCCTTTCTCTGCTTGTATTCAACCGCTTTCTTCAACTTTGCAAGAACTTTCTTTGCATCTCCAACTATTGGCACATCTACCCTGACATTTTTACCTATTTCTGCAGGGTCGATGTCAATATGGATTATTTTTGCGTTGGGAGCAAACATCGTGACTTTTCCTGTGGTTCTGTCACTGAACCTGCAGCCGACAGCAATAACCAGATCACTCTCACTGAGGGCATAATTTGCGTACTTGGTACCGTGCATACCTGCAAATCCAAGTGAAAGTGGATGAGTTTCCGGAATTGATCCCTTACCCATCAATGTGGTGACAACGAAGGCCGGAATTGTCTCCGCAAGGTCGACAAGCTCTTTTGAAGCGTTTGAAATAATAACACCACCACCAGCAAGTATAACCGGTCTTTCCGCTTTCATTATCAGTTCAGCCGCTCTTGCTATTTGCTTCGGATGCCCTTCAAGCTTTGGATTGTATCCTGGAAGATTAATTTTTTTTGGGTAGTTGAACTCCACATCGGCGAGAGTGATATCTTTTGGAATATCAACAAGGACCGGACCGGGCCTGCCCGTTGAGGCAATATGAAAAGCCTCTCTTATTGTATTCAGAAGATTTTTTGGATCGGTCACCAGAAAGTTGTGCTTGGTTACGGGCATCGTGATTCCTGTTATATCTGCCTCCTGAAACGCATCGTTTCCAATCAAGCTCGTTGAAACCTGCCCGGTAAAAACGACTATTGGTGAAGAGTCCATGTAAGCCGTTGCTATTCCTGTAACAGTGTTTGTTGCTCCCGGCCCTGATGTGGCAAAAGCAACTCCAACTTTCCCGCTCGCTCTCGCATAACCATCCGCAGCATGCGTAGCACCCTGCTCGTGCCTTGTTGTTATATGCCGAATCCCGGAATCGTATAGCGCATCGTAGACTTCAAGTATCGCTCCTCCGGGTATGCCAAATATGACCTCCACACCTTCCATCTCCAAAGCCCTGACAATAGCATCAGCAGCACGCATTTAAAACCACCCCAACCACCTCTAACTACATTTAGAAAAGAAGTACAAGCTGTACTACAATGATTTCCTTTCCGTGGAACTTTTTCATTACATCTCAGTCAACATGCGCTTTAAAAATTTTTGGTTTCAAAGTCCCGATTTTAACATTGAGAAAGATTTAAACAAGAAATGTGGCTGAGGTTATCTGCTGAAACGATAGCGGTGAATTAAAGAGAATTTTTTAATGGTTTAAAGTGACTGATGGCAGTTTAAAACGTATAATAATTTATTTTGTTGGAAGCAAAGCATAGAAAAGAGACATTATATCTCCTTTACCATCCAGAAAGCTTATTTCGTGTGTTACGTAAAGCTGAAAGATGGATACAACTCTGGACTTGTTCTTCCCGCTGTTTGAATCTGAATCCAACGAGGATTTCTGGAGGATTGAGGAAATAAGAAAGTATCACGAATCCTTAATGGTTGAACTTGAAAGAATTTACAGGATTGCAGAAACTGCAAGGAAAAAAGGGCTCGATCCAGAGCCTAAAGTGGAAATTCCAATTGCAAAAAACATGGCAGAAAGAGTTGAAAAGCTGATGGGTTTGCCCGGACTGGCGGAGTGCATAATGCAACTTGAGGGAGAAGGTCTCAGCAGGGAAATTATCTGTTTTAAGGTTGCAGATGAAATTCTGGAAGGCAGATTTGGAGAATTCTCGAAAGAGGGTGCTATAGATAAAGCGGTCAGAACTGCGGTTGCGATAATGACTGAAGGTGTGGTTGCAGCACCGATTGAGGGTATTGCAAAAGTTAAGATTGACAGGGACGACTTTCTGAGAGTTTACTACGCAGGCCCGATAAGAAGCGCTGGGGGAACTGCTCAGGTTATATCTGTTCTCATTGCCGATTATGTGAGGAGAAAGGTCGGAATTGGCAGATACGTGCCAACAGAAGAGGAAATTCTCAGGTACTGTGAGGAGATACCACTATACAAGAAAGTTGCAAATCTCCAGTACCTCCCCTCTGATGAAGAGATCAGACTCATCGTTTCAAACTGTCCGATTTGCATAGATGGTGAGCCAACGGAAGATGCTGAGGTTTCAGGATACAGAAACCTGCCAAGAGTTGAGACAAACAGAGTCAGGGGGGGAATGGCTCTGGTTATTGCAGAGGGTATTGCCTTGAAAGCTCCCAAGCTCAAAAAAATGGTCGATGAAGTTGGTATAGAAGGATGGGAATGGCTTGATGCATTGATTAAAGGTGAAAATGAAGATGAAGATGAGAAAGCTGCAATCAAGCCGAAGGACAAATACCTTGCCGACATAGTTGCTGGAAGGCCTGTTTTGAGCCATCCGTCAAGAAAGGGTGGATTCAGGCTTCGCTACGGAAGAGCGAGAAATTCGGGCTTTGCAACGGTTGGAATCAACCCGGCAACAATGTACCTCCTCGACTTCATTGCAGTCGGTACTCAGCTAAAAATTGAGAGACCCGGAAAGGCTGGAAGTGTTGTGCCGGTTTCAACCATTGAGGGGCCCACAGTCAGACTCAGAAACGGGGATGTGGTAAAAATCAACTCTTTAAGTGAGGCAAAAGCTGTTAAGAGTGAGGTTGTCGCAATCCTTGATTTGGGAGAGATTCTGATAAACTACGGTGATTTTCTTGAAAACAACCACCCCCTTATCCCGGCATCCTACACATACGAGTGGTGGATTCAGGAGGCTGAGAAGGCTGGATTGAGGGGGGATTACAGGAAGATAAGTGAAGATGAAGCCTTAAAGTTATGCGATGAGTACCATGTTCCGCTGCATCCGGATTATACCTATCTATGGCACGACATAAGTGTTGAGGAATACAAATACCTCAGAAACTTCGTTTCCGATAATGGTAAGATAGAAGCAAGGCATGGAAAGAGTGTTCTTATTCTGCCCTACGAAAAAAGAGTTAAGGAAATCCTTGAGGATTTGCTGGTGGAACACAGGGTGAGAGAGTCTTTTATCGTGATAGAAAACTGGAAGGTTTTCGTGAGGTGCCTTGGCTTAGATGAAAATCTTTCAAAGGTCTCGACAGTTTCAGGAAAAGACGTTCTGGAAATTGTAAACAGTGTTTCCGGGATCAAGGTGAGACCAAAAGCTCTTTCAAGGATAGGTGCAAGGATGGGAAGACCTGAAAAGGCTAAGGAAAGAAAAATGAGTCCCCCACCTCATATTCTCTTTCCTGTTGGCATGGCCGGTGGGAGTACGAGAGATATAAAGAACGCCATAAACTACACTAAAAGCTACAACTCAAAAAAGGGTGAAATAGAAGTTGAGGTTGCGATAAGAAAGTGCAGACAGTGCGGGAAGGAGACTTTCTGGCTAAAATGTGACGATTGCGGTGGATTGACCGAGCAGCTTTACTACTGCCCTTCATGCAGGATTAAAAGTAACTCAGCTGTATGTGAAAGCTGTGGTGGAGAGTGCAATGGATACATGAAAAGAAACGTGAACCTCAGAGAACTTTACGAGAGGGCAATATCCAATCTCGGCGAGTATGACTCTTTCGAGACAATAAAGGGAGTAATGGGGATGACATCCGAAACAAAAATCCCTGAGAGGCTTGAAAAGGGGATACTCAGGGTTAAACACGGTGTTTTTGTATTCAAAGATGGGACTGCAAGGTTCGATGCAACAGATCTTCCACTGACACACTTCAGGCCTGCTGAAATTGGTGTAAGCGTTGAGAAGCTCAGGAAACTTGGTTACAGTAGGGACTACAGGGGAGCAGAGCTTAAAAATGAAAACCAGATCCTGGAGCTGAAACCTCAGGATGTTATACTGCCCAAAAGTGGTGCTGAGTATTTGCTAAGGGTTGCAAACTTCATAGATGACCTGCTGATCAAATTTTACGGAATGGAACCGTTTTACAAAGCAAAAACAGTTGAAGACTTAATTGGTCACCTTGTTATAGGCCTCGCTCCTCACACCTCTGCCGGTGTGCTGGGTAGAATAATCGGTTTCTCTGATGTTCTTGCCGGCTACGCCCATCCATACTTCCACGCTGCAAAGAGGAGAAACTGTGATGGTGATGAGGACTGCTTCATGCTTTTACTCGACGGTCTTCTGAACTTTTCAAGAAAGTTCCTGCCTGATAAGCGCGGAGGGCAGATGGATGCCCCACTCGTTCTGACAGCCATAGTAGACCCGAGAGAGGTTGACAAGGAAGTTCACAACATGGACATTATGGATCGCTATCCGCTTGAATTTTATGAAGCAACGATGAGGTTTGCGAGCCCAAAGGAGGTTGAGGATTGTGTAGAGAAAGTCAAGGACAGACTGATGGATGAAAGAAGGTTCTGCGGACTTTTCTTCACTCACGACACGGAAAACATTGCTGCAGGAGTGAAGGAGAGTGCATACAAATCACTGAAAACGATGCAGGAGAAGGTTTACAGGCAGATGGAACTTGCAAAAATGATTAATGCTGTTGACGAGCATGATGTAGCCGAGAGGGTTATAAACATGCATTTCCTGCCTGACATAATCGGAAATCTGAGAGCTTTTTCCCGACAGGAATTCAGATGCACGAAGTGCAACACAAAATATCGCAGAATTCCTCTTGCTGGAAAGTGTCTGAACTGTGGAAACAAGCTCACATTGACAGTCCACAGCAGTTCCATAATGAAGTACCTCGAACTCTCGAAGTTTCTCTGCGAGAACTTTAATGTTTCCAGTTACACCAGACAGAGACTCATGCTACTTGAGAAGGAGATAAAATCAACGTTCGAAAACGGTAATGAAAGGCAGGTTTCAATATCTGATTTTGTCTAACAGCAAAAATATATAGTATGAAGTGAACTCTCAATGTGGACGAAAAAGACATGAAAATACTTGACCTGCTTGTTAGCAACGCACGAATTTCGAAAACGAAGATAGCCAGGGAGCTGAATATAACCGAGGCGGCAGTAAGAAAAAGGATCTTAAATCTGGAGAACAGAGAAAAAATTCTGGGTTACAAGGCAGTCATTAACTACAAGAATGTTGGCCTCAGCGCATCGCTGACGGGAGTGGATGTTGAACCGGATAAACTCTGGAAGATAGTTGAAGAGCTTAAAAAACTCGATAGTGTTAAGTCGCTCTGGCTCACCACGGGTGACCACACGATAATGGCAGAAATAATAGCAAAATCTGTAAAGGAGCTCTCAGAAATACACGAGAAAATAGCAGGGATGGAGGGTGTTAAGAGAGTCTGTCCCTCGATAATAACAGACATCGTAAAGTAAATTAGCATTTGATATTAATTCAGGCAATGGAAGACAGGTTCGTAAACTGCATCCTCGGTTTGGCAGTGGGGGATACTCTCGGAATGCCTGTTGAAGGTCTCTCAATTGAGAACATCAAACAGCTTTATGGTAAGGTTACAGATTTTCTGCCCTCTCCATACGGTGATTTGAAGGCTGGAGAGTGGACTGACGATACTGAACAGATGATTGTCTTAGCTGAATCCATTCTTGAGACTGTTTACTTTAACCCGGAAAATTTTGCTGAGAGGCTGAAAAGGTGGTTTGTGGAGACAAGCAGCAGAAGGGTTGGGCCAAGCTCAACGAGAGCAATAATGAATTTAATGAAGGGAATGCACTGGAGCAGAGCAGGGATTTTCAGCGATACCTGCGGTGCGGCAATGAGAGTTGCACCAATCGGGCTTGTTTATCACTTCAGCCTGGATCTTGTTGAAAGGTATGCGGAGATATCCGCAAGGGTTACCCATACCGGAACTGCAGCGGTTGGTGGGGCTGTAGCTGTGGCAGTAGCGATATCATGCAACATTCTTGACTTCAGTGAGGAAGAAATGCTTGAGGAGGTTTTTAAAAGGGTTGAGGCATATGACAATCTTCTGTCGGAAAAAATAAATTTCGCCTATGAAATCTCGAACAGGGATGTGGATTATGCGGTTGAGAAGCTCGGGAACAGTATATCTGCACTTGATGTGGTTCCAATGGCTTTTTACTCGTACTTTTCGGGAAAGGATTTCGAAGAATCATTGATAAAGGCCGTTAACGCTGGAGGAGATGCAGATTCTATCGCAGCCATATGCGGGGCAATTAAAGGAGCAAAGGGCTTCAGCATTCCCGAAAGGTGGCTGAAAAAACTGAAAGACAGAGAATATCTTGAAGAGCTCGCAATGAAGCTATATGACCTCCACATGAGGATAGTAAAGCTTACTTAGTCAATCTTGCACTCCTCCGGACTTTTGTCTTCTCTCAGTCTCAGAAATACCGGTGCTCTGAGCTTTCCATCTTCCGTGAATTCAAGAAATTCCACCTCGCAGACATACTCTGGCCTGACCCAGTGTACGTTCCTTGATTCAATATCAAGAAGCGGTTTTTCAATTTCGATATCCCTCAGCTTTTTCGAAAACCATGTCAGGAATTCAGCGTCAAAGCCGGTTCCGACATTTCCGACATGCCTCAATTTCCCATCTTCATACACAGCAAGGACAAGGGATCCAAAAGTTTCTGCTCTCTCGCCCTCACCCTCAATCCAGCCAACTATCACGCAATCTAAGGTGTTTCCCTTCTTTATCTTTTTCCAGAGATTGCTTCTCTTTCCCATCAGATATTTCCCATCCTTCTTCTTTGCAACGATTCCCTCAAGCCCCATTTCTACTGCTTTTCTGTAAAGTTCCTCTCCATCACCTTCAATCCAGTCTGCCATAATAACTCTCCCCCTGTTCTGGAGAATCTCCGAGAGTATCTTTTTTCTCTCCATCAATTCCAGATCTACCACCCAGCCGTCACAGTAGAGGACGTCGAAAACTATGTAAACTGCAGGAATTGTTTTGCTATATATCTCAATCTTGACCCTGTTATCGACATGCTCCCTTTTTTGCAGCAACGGAAAGGATGGTTTTCCATCTTTCATTACCACAATTTCACCATCGAGAATGGCATTTCTATCAACTGCATCCAGAACCTTTAGCTCAGGATAGCGGTAGGTTATGTCCAGAAGTCTTCTGTTCTGGAGTCTTAACCTTCTTCTTTCCGTGTCAGCGAAAGCCAGGCACCTTGTCCCATCCCATTTTACCTCGTAAATGTAATCATCGCTGCTGAATGGCTTTGACTTTACTGCAAGCATTGGTTTAATTTTTCTCTCAAACCAGCTCATTTAACTGCCTCAAGGCTTGCTTTCAGAGCTTCAATCAAAGACTTAACTTCCTCAACAGCTTCACTGACAACAATTTCCTTCCCGGAAAGTTTGGCTTCAATTAGCTGCATAAGAGCCTCTTTGTAATCGTCTCTGAACTCTTCCAATTTAAGTGGTTTCTTCATTGCAAGAATCAGTTTTTTGGCAAGATCAAGCTCTTCTTCAGTAATCTCTGCCTCAGCACCCCAGCCAGGCAGACCTAAGGGGCTGCGAACTTCATCAATATAGTGCAGCTGAGCAAGGATTATCCCCCCATCGTGAGGGCGTAATGCGACGAGGTACTCTTTCCCTCTCATGGTCATTTTTCCTATTCCCATACTGCCGGTTTCCTCCATTGCCTTCTTAAGCAGATAATACGCCTTTTCACCACCCCTGTCGGGCGAGATGTAGTAAAAGCTGTTGTAGTATATCAGCCCGAGCTCAGCGGGGTCAAAAAACTGCCTTATCTCTATGCTTCCCCTCGATTTTAGAGGTATCTTTTCAAAATCTTCATCGGTTAGAATCACGTACTCATTTTTTGATATTTCGTATCCCCTAACTATTTCTTCATCAGAAACTTCCTTCCCGCATTTCTCGCAGAACTTTCTGTATCTAATCCTGCCCCCGTCTGAAGAATGGAGGAGATGAAAAGTGATCTCCTTCTGTACGGTAGCTTTGTAAACTTTCACGGGTATGTTCACGAGACCGAAAGATATGCTACCCTTCCATGTTGCTCTCATATCCTTGCATAGATGCGCTCGGTAAAAACATTTTCCGTCATTAACATGATAAATTAAAATACAAAATTCTTAACGGCTGTCTGCTAAAATGAAAAATTGAAAGTTTACTTCAACTTCGGAATAATCTCCTTACCGATCAGCTGAATGGACTTCTTCTTGTCAGGTCCAATCGGACTTCCGGCAACAACCTGAGTGACACCTGCCTTTGAAAGTTCGTTAATTCTGTCCAAGACATCATCCGGTGTTCCGCTGATTGAGAAAACATCGATCATCTCATCCGTCACACTCTTCGCGACTCCGCCCCAGTCACCCTTTGTGAATGCATTGTTCAAAGCTTCTCTTACACCGTTCACAGCATCCTCACTTAAGCCATGCCTCTCAAGGACTGTCTGTGGACTGCCAGCAACGATAAATGCAACAACAATTTTTGCCGCATTTCTTGCCTTTTCTCTGTCCTTGTCAACACTCATTGATGCATAGGCAACTGTATCAAATGCATCTCTGCTCTTTCCCGCTTTGGAAAGTCCAGCATCTATGTTCTCTTTTGCTACCTCAAAGTCCTTGGGATGTGAGGCATTGATCAGAACGCCATCTCCAAGCTCAGCAGCAAGCTGCAGCATCTTTGGTCCCTGAGCACCGATGTAAATCGGGATGTTTCCTGCTTTGAAGCTAAGCCTTGCTCCGTTGAACTTGTAAATCTCACCATCATACTTAACAGCCTTGCCCTCCATGAGCTGTCTGATTATTTCAACAGCTTCTTTCATTCTCTTTAATGGCATCTCCCAGCTTATTCCAATTCTCTCAAAGGTAACCTTGTCTCCAGCTCCTATTCCTAAGACCGCTCTGCCCCCGCTGATTTCATTTATCGTAGCAATTGCCGATGCCGTAAGGGCAGGGCTGATGTGGTAAGGATTTGTCACACCCGGACCAAGCTTTATTGTTCTTGTTTTCATGGCAAGGATTGTCAGCATTGAGTAGACGTTTCTGTTGTTGTAGTGGTCTGTAATCCATGTGTAGTCAAAACCGCTGTCTTCAGCCAGTTTTACATAGTATTCAAGCTCGTAGTACTTCATATCTGGCACGAACTCTATTCCAAATTTCATAATATCACCAGTAGGGGGAAAGCAGAAAAGCAAATAATCTTTTCGATTTATTTCGCTTATCTGAATTCACATCCTTAACCCGAATTTGATTCACGCATTCAACTTCCCTTTCATCTTTCGCCAACCATCTTGGCGTGTTGGGTACTAACAAAACTTTTTTAAACTTCAATGAGAAAAATTAAAAAGAATGCCAACGATATCGCGAATTCAGAAGATTAAAGAATATCTTTCTAAAAGAAAGCTGTCCCAGCGCAGGAAAGTTGGTGTACTGGTAGATGGGCCTAACATGCTCAGGAAGGAGTTCAATATAAATTTGAAGGAAATAAGAGAAATTCTTTCTGAGTATGGAGATATCAAGATTGCAAAGGTTTTTCTCAATCAGTATGCAACCGAAAAACTCGTTGAGGCAATCGAAAATCAGGGATTTGAGCCAATTGTAACCTCAGGAGACGTTGATGTCAGAATGGCTGTGGAGGCCATGGAGCTGATATACAACGACTCCATTGATGCAATTGCGCTTGTTACGAGAGACGCTGATTTCAAGGCTGTTTTAATGAAAGCCATGGAGATGGGAAAGGAGACAATTATCATTGGAGCTGAACCCGGTTTTTCGACTGCTCTCAAAAACTCCGCAGACATAGCAATAGTTCTTAATGAGGATGAGGCAGAGAAACTCGATGCCAAGGGAGAAGAGATAATAGAAGTATGAGATTGTTCCTATTCGAATTCGCCACGTGCGGTGAAAAAATAGAAGACAGAATAGCTGTTGAAGGTCTTGCGATGTTTAAATCAGCCTTTGAAGGTTTCAAAAATTACTTTGAGATAAAGGGGTTCGTAAGACCTGAATTCACGCATCTTTTCCCCCTTCCTGCAGATTCTCTTGATTCGCTTGAGAACTACCTTGAGGAAAGCGATGCCTTTCTTATTGTCGCCCCAGAGGATGATTTTCTGCTGTACGAACTGACAAAGAAGGGTGAAAAGTACGCTGAAAACCTCGGTTCCTCAAGCAAGGCGATTGCAGTAACATCGGACAAGTGGGAGCTTTACAAAAAGTTGAAAGGGAAGGTCCAGGTTCCCGAAACATCATTGAGGGAGCTTGACCGCAGATTTCTCGTAAAGCCGCGCACGGGATGCGCTGGAGAGGGGATCAGATTCAGTAATGTTGTGCCTGAAGGTTACATAGCTCAGGAGTTTATAGAGGGGATGAATTTGAGTGTCAGCCTCAAGGTTGGAGAGGACATACAGTGCCTGAGTGTTAACGAGCAGCTCCTTAACGGTTTCAGGTATGCTGGGGCCATCGTTCCTGCGAGAGTATCTGAAGAAGTTAGAAGAGAAGTTGCTGAGGAGGCTATAAATGCTGTAGAATGTGTGAGTGGGCTGAGAGGTTATGTTGGTGTCGACGTTGTTTATGCAGAGCAGCCCTACATAATCGAGATTAATGCAAGGCTCACGACCCCAGTTGTAGCATTTTCAAAAGCATACGGTGTAAGCGTTGCTGAACTTCTTGCAGGAGAGAAAGTCAGGCATGTAAGGAGACAGCTTCTAAGAAAAAGTGAAAGAGCTGAAAAACCATACGTGAGTGTAGGAAATTACGCAGTTGAACTTGTTGATGTGGATTAGCCGAAAAGCCTTTTCAGGAAACCCTTCTTTTCCTTTTTTTCCTTGCTTTTTTCGTCTTTCTTTTTGCTCCTTGGCTTCTCTTCCTCCCTTGGCTTTGTTACACTAACAGCTTCCCCATGCTTGCTCTTTCTGCTTCTGACCCTCACTATTACGGGTCTCTCAAGCTCGGGACTGACAATCATTGCATGTCCCGGCGGAAGACGTTTGATCTCCTCCACCATCTCTGCAGTTATGCCCTCCACTCCGTTTTTAATTGCGTTTATGTCGTTTGGATTTGTAACTCTGAGAATTATCTGGGTGTTGCACTGGCTTATCACGTTTTTGTCCACTCTCGCGGGTCTCTGGCTGATCACCATCAAACCCAAACCGAACTTTCTGCCCTCACTGGCTATTGTTCTCAGTATTCCCGTCGAAACAGCCCTGTCAAATCCCCTTTCAGGGATGAAGTTATGGGCTTCTTCAATCACAATCATTCCCGGCTCAACCTCGCCCTTCTTTCTAAGCTCGAACAGCTTGGTACAGACTCTCGAAACTATTAGGTCCTGATAGGCAGGATCAACTCCTCGCAAATCAAGTATGGTTGCTTTTCCACGCTGAAGAAGCTGTTTAAGGTCAGTTGGTTTCTCTCCAAACAATCCAGACTCCTCAACCTTCGCCAGAGCTCCCAGAAGGGTCCATTTTCCGTTGTGCTTTATTTTCTCAACTTCTTCTATAATATCCTTTATTGTGTAATCGTCATCCTTCAGCTCCTTCAGTGCCTGGTAAAGCAAAGCCTGAGCAGTGGGATTTTTCAAACCCGTCAGCTCAATGATTTCTTCTGCGGTAAGATTGACACCGTCGAGCACAAGCAGACCGTCAGCTCTGTCTGCGAATGGTGATATTGGAGGTACAAGTATTCTTATCTGCTCTTCATAGCCCTTCGGCTTAACACCGAAGTCACTCTCAATATTTTCATTTGGATACCTCATGGAGTGATACTCGCCATGTGGGTCGATGATGAGCAGTGGAACGTTTTGATCCAGCAGTTCTTCTATAATTACACCTGCAGTGTAGCTCTTTCCACTTCCCGTTTTTGCAAGAATGCAAACGTGCTTTTGAACAAGACTGTTTGGATCAAGCTTAACCTTAACACCCGTATCGCCAAGAAGGCCGATATAGACACCATCCTCGCTTAACCCGAGAACTTCGGCTATCAGCTTCTCCTCGGCAAGAAATACGCTCTCTCCCGGAACGAAAGGACTTCTCGGAACCTTCAACCTTCCGTCCTCCCTCTTTCCAAGAACAATGGCCTTCCCAATAAAAAATTCATTCTGGCTGTCCGAGATCTCCTTAATCTCCTTGCTCCTGACGTTAGACTTGGCAACGATGCTGTCTACATAGGCAACAACCCAGCCATCTACATCATTCCAGACCTTAACATAGTCTCCTCTCTTTACCTGTTTCTGGTTGAATATAACAAAGTTGAACTCAAATGGTGAAGCTTCACCGTAAATCTTACCTATGGCTCCTTTCATCGTTAAAACTCTTTTCTGCATATTTTTAACATTTTCTCCTCGTCAGCTTCTCACGCAGGTCATTTTTTCTCCGCTATTTTTACCCCATCCGGTTTTCGGTTCTGCTCCGAAAAACTCTCTTCAGCACCCACAGCAGTATTATTGCCAACAGTCCGAGAGCCATGTAGGATATGATTTTCATGTAGCCTTCTACAGCAGCCATGTTGATTATTACGGCAGCCATGCACAGTAATATCGCTACCAGCTCGGCGTAGGATTTCATTTTGGGATAATATCTTCGCGAGGAGAGGAGGATTATTACTGCTGTAAATAATAACAGTATTGCTACCGTGTTTGAACTATACATTGCAATCCCTCTAAATCACCACAGCAAGTTCTGCACTCGCAGCAAACTGCCAGCCCCCAACTTCGCAAGACTCAATCATCTTGACTATGATAATCAAACTCACGGTATTTAAATTTAACTGAACTAAACAGGCTGGTTGTTCTAAAAGGTAGTGGGCATGGCCTAAAATGTTTGGAATTCGCATTTCCTATACCAGCTCCCGATTTCAGCCTCACTTTCAGGAGCTGGATTTTTAATATGACTACAATATCTGTCATTTCTTGCATCCCTCTTGCAACTGAGCCGAAAAGCACGAGTTTATCTCCGTATTTTTCTTGAGCAATTCTACCTTCAGAGTAGGATGGAGAGAAAGTTTGAATGAATTCTTGTTAACGGGGCTGTACCCGTATTTGTAAAAAAAAAGATTATTTTCTCATGTATCTTTTCTTCTGCGATGCAAGAGATTTGCTTGACTTTTTAACACCCGAATCAGCATTGGACAGCTCTTTTTCAAGTTTTCTAACTCTGTTCAGTTTTATATACAGCTCGCCAAACTTTTTAAAGTTATTGAAGTCTCCTCCCGTTAATTTTATAATTTCATCGGCAACTTTTTCCGCAACTTTTATACCCTCCTCAAAGCTTGCTTTATCAAAGACCCTTTCGTCCACCATTTTGGAACATATACAATCCTTCAAAACTTCTTTCGGATCTCTTGATGTCCCCAGCTCGTAGTAGGCATCCCTCAATGCGCCCTCGACCACATTATGCAGCCGATTTCGAATTTCCTCGTTTTCACTAAACTTCAAAAGCTTTTCATGAAACTCCTTAACCTTCTCCAGCATTTAGATCCCCCTGAATATGATATTCGCGTATTTTTCTATCCTGTCCCCAAATTTCTGGCGGAATTTCTCTGCAAATTTACCGGGATTTCTTCTTTCCTCACTGAAACTCACTCCATCGAATTTGATCTCATAAAGTCCAACATCAATTAACTGCAGCTGTCCAAATCCCTGCGGTTTTGCGTAGCCTATCTTGAAAACTGCTCCATTGATTCCATAACCCAGAGATGCCAGCAGACCTCCAAGTTCGAGATCGTTCAGATTGTAACCGTTTATCCTCCCCTTTAGAATCGTGCCAGAGGGTATGCATTCCATCAGTCCGTATTTTTTCGTTTTTGGTGCTCTTCCAATGTAAAACTTTACGTGCCCCCTCCTTTTCCTTTGAGGTTTCCACTGCCTCAAGACTTCTAATTCCCGCATTTTAACATCACTTTCTGGAATCAGATCTGAGAAAAAGAGTTTTGATATCACGGCCATATCTTTCGTAGCTCCGAATAGGTTTGCTGTAATTTCTGCACTGCCGCATAAAGCTAAGAAATTCTTTGAAACAGCCCCCTTTAAACTTGAACCGGGAATAACCGGAACTCCATTTGAATTTTTGTAGTGCTGGAGTAGAATCCCAAATATATTTCCTCTCTTTACAAGCTTTTTCTTTCCACTTGAAACGTGCAGATCGGTTTTTGCTTTAAAAACAGGTCTTATTATGTACATGTTAGTGTATTTAAGCCTGCTATCGTGGTGAGAAACTTTTCTCAGCGTTGAATCAACTGGAACAAAGTCGTAGTAGCTCATAATTTCACCATTCTCAGCATCGAATCGAGAAACTTTTTCGCCTCTTCTTTGCCAATCTTTACCTCCACGCCTAAATACGGATTTTCTTTCATCTCTGCCTTAAACTTTTCATCATCGACAGAAAATTCCGAATCTGAAGCTTTCACTCTTATCGAACCGAATTCCTCCGGTATAAGATCTTCCACGCTGAAGCCACTTCTAAGATCGTTCATACCCATTCCGGGAAAGACAAGACCAATGTCTTCAACCGCAATCTCGACTTCTCCATACCCTCTGCTTTTAAATCCACCAAGTCTCCCGAAGCCAAGCTTTGTGACGTCAATAACAACCTTTATCAAACCCAGAGCCTTGGGGTTCAGATTTCTCGCTGAAAGCATTTTTCCTTCAAAAACTGCCCCATCCATCACACATTCGACATCAAAGAGATTGCTGACACCGCCTGTTTCGGGATTTATCGCTATATGCTTCCTTTCAGACACTCTGCCCTTAATCATCCTCATTTCATGGAATAAAACTGCAGAAGCTTTATCACTTTCTCCAGAACCACCAAAGATCTCTTTTAGCAGATCATCAACATAACTTTTTTGCATCCTCATCAGAAGAATCTTCTGCAGCTGTCCTCTGAAGAATCCCTTCAAACTTGAGCCCGGAATAACAGGAATTCCATGCGTGTTCTTTATCACAGGCAGATCGGATTCCATGATACCCAGAGCTCTTCCAGCTCCTATTCTAAGAGGACTTTTAGCCGTTATTGTCCCGCTTACGGAGATCAGTATCGAATATTTGCTGAAATCCGCCATACAATCACCTCAATTCCTCAGCCTTTCCAACTGCGAGATTTTGGGCTGAGAACTTCAGAGCTTTCTCGATTTTCATCTCGCAAAGTCCGTAACCTCTGGATTTCATCCCACCGAAGTGAAGCTCAATTCCATTTTTGAGCAACGGATAGAAAAACTCGTGGAAGAATTTGTTCACATCATCGTAGTCGCTCGCAAGCTCATCGAATACTATCTTGAACTTAAACAAGCCCTCAACAAATTCAACCGTAAACAACTTTCCTTTTTCTGCCCTATCCGTTCTTGGATCTATTTTCACATGCGTTCTTGTTCCTATGCTCCAATTCTCGGGTTCCGCATCGGTTATCCTTAAAGGAGATGCCAAGCCAGAGATTCCAAAAAGCTTTTCAAGCGTTCCGAGTTCTTTGAATTTCTCCTTTTTCTTATTCTCATCGCTTCTGGAAAATTCCCTCTCAAATTCCTCCAGGTTCCCCTTGAATACTCTGTATCCGAGTTTGTCAAATACTCCCGAATTTGCCAGTCTGTAGAAGTGTGCTCTAAGCACACCTTTTATGCTTGATCCCGGGACAACTGGAATCTCCCTTCCATTCCTTTTAATCTTTATAATCGGATTGTCAACTCCAAAACCAAGAGCTTTTTCTGAGCCGATGTGGAGCGGTGAAAGGGTTTTAAGGTGGCACTCGAGGACGTATCTGTTCTTCAACGCTTCATGCATAGGTCCTCACCTATTTCTGCTTTGATGTAGTAAATTTTAATCGCATGTTCGAGCAGGCTTTTTAGCTCCTCTCTGACCTTACTCCAGTCCCCCTGTAATTTTTCCACCGTTCCCCTCAATCTAATAAAAAACTCAACCGTGTTTTTGCTTTTCCTTCTTGCGACCATGTATCCAACCGAAATTATATATTCCTCCTTTCCTTCAGCCTCTTCCAGAAGCTCGTAAACCTTCCTGAGAAAACTTTTCGTTACCTCTCCCTCTTTTTCCTCTTTAACAACCGTTATGTCCTTTAAAAGCTCACAGGCCATACCAAATTTGTCATCCATACCCCCTCACCCTTTCAAAACGCTTTTTTCAAAATGAACCGGGTGGTTGAAAAACACCCAGTCAAACCATGGAAAATCAAAAATATTCAACTCAAGTTCGGCCAGATTTTGTGAGATGCTTTCAGGCTCTTTTGCTTTAAATACAGCAGCAGATCCTGCGGAGACAGCGTTTAACGAAACGAATAAGCTTTCTGTTCCATTTCTCTCGTATTTTATAATTTTTCGAACTCTTTCTGCCTGAAACGTCATCTCAAGCCCCAGTTTTCTGAGAGCTGTTTCTATTTTCTTTGTTCCATCCGTAAGGTAGGTATAAGTCCCATAATGGCCATCGAGTCCTGACTCACTGAGTATTTCCGCAATCCTCTGAAATCCTCTGCTTATTTCTTCGCTCCTTTTCCTTACATAATCCTCCTGTGAAACCTCTTTAACGATCTTCGTCTTGACAAGTCCCATACCTCTCGATTTCCAGGCTCCGATTTTAATTTCTCCATTCAAGTAATTCCTGAATTCTTCATCGCAGTAGATCATGAATCTGAGCTTCTCTCCATCCTTTATAGCAGTAAAACTGTAAAGCTGACCTTCTTTTGAGGTCCTGAAGTTTTCATCTATCGTAACCCTTGTAAGCTGAATGGTTTTGATTTCTGCAAAATCCCTGCCATTGTATGTGGATGGAATTTTCTTGTACCCAATTTCAGTTATATTTTTTATTTTACCAGCCTTTGCTTTTCCAAGCCATAACATTCTCTCAAGCAGAAGTTCAAGCAAGAAGTCCATCTTAAAGTCTTTCGAATGCTTTAATCTCGGCTCACATACTGTCTGAAGGTTCGAGATTCCCGGACTGCTCAGATCCCATTCACCCAGGACGCCGTTCGTAATCTTTACTTTTCTATCAATCCAAAGTCTTCTGTACAGGCAATTTTCGGTGCAGTTTGCACAATCCGGTGTTCTATTCAAACTGGCTAAATCCCTGCAGTTTCCCAGCGAGTTCAGTATGTTCTCAAGAACTATATTCCTCGCAATCGCTCCTGCTATTGAGGATGCTGGAATGTACTTCAAACCTTCCACGAACCTTGACTTTCCTTTCTTGGCTGCTATCACAACAGGTTCTACGGTTTCCATCTCAACTAAAAAAACCCTCATTTCTTTACCCCCAAAAATTTGAGAAAATCCTCACAGATTTCCACATCCTCAATAAGTCCTATCCCCCGAGATCCGAATCCACCCAAGGTTTCGTACCTCAGGTAATTGAGGGCATAAAAAAGGAATTCTGCTTCATCCTTTTTAAATCCTAAAAGCGGTCTGAGGGTGAAACAAAGTTCATCTAAGGTTAGGAAGTTGTAGGAGAAAAGATGTCCACTTTTGACTGAGCTTGTGCTCGGATCTATCTTTACTCCGTATCTTTTTTCCTTCTCGGATTTTGGTGTGGACTTTACAATTATTTGTATTCTGCCCTCACTGTCCGCATCGCCGAAGATCTCTCTATCAAAGCCTTTAATTCCGAGAGAATTCGAGACTCTCTTTGCTGCTTTTCGCAGCAGCCCCTTTATGCTGCTTGCCGTGTATTCAGCAGGAACCGTGCCCAGATCCACATCTTCTTCCTGCTCAACTCCTCCGACTCTCAGAGTCTTAATCTTAAGCCTTACATCAATGTCTCCGTGCCATTTCATATCAACCACCCAGCAAAATTTTGGCCGTCTCCACCTTCAAATTCTCTTCCACGTTCTCTGTAAGCACTCTCAGAGCATCTGAAAGATCTATGTGTTTGTATCTAACAGAATTCACTAATTTTCCGTGGATTTCATAGATTTTCCTTAGAATTTCGTATTCAGGTGTCTCTTTTTTGGCTCTTGCCATCTTAAACAGCAAATTTAAAGATGCCTCGGTCTTGTCTTGAGGTAATGCTTTTCCGAAAACTCTCCTTATCCAGTTCGGGGAGATATTTCTGCTCGCAAAGAATTTGAGATCTTCAACGAATTTCTCAAACTCCTCACCGCTCATTGGGTAAGACGTGAAGTCCTCAAAAGCTTGGACGCCGTCTGTTGTAGGGATCTGTTCAAACTTCTGCATGTATACATAAATCTCACTTCCAAATGGCCTTTTATCGCTTTTCGACTTCTCCTTTGCCTTTTTTACCATTAAATCAAGAGTCTTAAGGGTTGAGCCTATCGGTGCCCTGCTCTTCACAATGGCGACACCCATCGATACTCCAAGAGGTACTATTGAAAGTGGCTCGTATGGCTCCTTTTTATATCTATCAGTCTTCTTTCCAAGCATTTTCTGCACGTTTGCTCTGAAGCTCTTCAGGAACGTAAAGGCATAAGCAGAATCCATCACAATAAAGAAGTCGTCTCCTCCGATGTAAATAACGTCGAAAGGTATTTCCAGCTGATAGCTTGTCCTTGAATCTCTTCTGGCTTCCAGCCACTTATTAAACACTTCCAGCTCTTTTATTAGCATTTCCGAGAATGCTTCGACGATTGAGCCCTCAATAACTTCCTCAAAAGTCTTCGAGAATTCCCTGAAAAGACTTGGAGAGGATGACTTTTCCTTTGTTTTACCGAAGTTATCTCCGTCACCTTTTATGAAAGCAACATCCCAAACCCTGTCCTCGTAACTGTCAAAGGAGATGTGCTGCCTGCCCAGATGATCCCAGGATTCGACTAACCTGAATATTACCTCATTAACACCCTTGTAACGCAGAGCAGAAACTACACTGCTATTCTTGAGCTTTTCCTGAAAACTTCGCAAGAGTTTGTTCCAGAATTCGTTTTTAATCTCGTCAAAGTTTTCCACTTCTGGTTTTTCTAAATTCACGAAAAAGGCCAGTATTTCCTTCGCATTTCTGTGCTCCTCCAATACCAGTTTGCAGCGTTTGCATATTTTAACATCCTCGTCATCAATTTTTTCCTGCTCTTCACCCTTATACTCGTAGCACGACCTGCAGATTTCCCCGGTTCTTATTCTTTCCTCACTTCCGATATTTAGATAACCCATGTCTTCTTCCAGAAAGCTGAGAGTTCTCGAAACTAATGCTCCAAAGTTTCTTTTGTCAATCAGTTCTTCATTCTCTTGGCAAACTTTTGGACCGTATTTTATCTCGCTTAGAGTGTAGGAAAGAGCTTTGCTGCTCGGAAGCTTTGCACGCACAACTATTGTTCTGCTCTCGAAGAGTTCTAAAATGCGCTGTTTTACCTCATCATAGTAACTAACAGGAATGATTGCCAGAAGTGAACCGCCTTTTGCGTAGATGACACTTTCGGGGGCAAAAAGATCTTCGAGATATTTTCTAACCTCCTGTAACACGTTTTCCAGAAGTGTACTTGCGCCGGATATATATTTCCTGTAATCTGATGCAGTAACAAATTTTTGGATTCCGGCGATTTCAAGGCACAGGATACCGATTTCAGGTTCTGTCCCGAAAACTTTTTGAGAATTGAAAACCAACTCGTCTATTTCCTCGAGCTTTTTTAAGTCTAAAGGCAGAAGTGCTATATCGCTTATGTTCGACCTTTTTCCCTCAACGTATTCTTTTAGTTCAGATATCTTTATTCTGTCTTCAGGGGTGAGATTTCCGTCCAGTTTTTCAAGCAGCCAGCCATAAACTTCAGAAAACTCCTTTCCGATAAAAAACGGCATTCTTTCAAGAACTGAAACCTTATCCGCGATTGCTACGACCCACTCAAGCTTCGTTTTTGGATAGAAGTCCTCTTGGACATCCCTTCTGTAATGATGTCTGGAAGCCAGCTTGGCAATGTCTTCCGAAATTTTGCCAAAACCAGCTATTTCGAGAATCTGCCTTGTGTACTCTCTTGTCCTTTCCTTGTGTCCCACAGGGGGATGTTTTCCAATGTCATGGAGAAGAGATGCGCATCTTACGACTTCTTTCAGTTTTCTGGGATCCTCAAAGTATTTAAGGAAATCTTCAGAATAATCCCTGGGATCTAGAAAGTTAACACCTTTTTTTCTCAGATCAAGCGCGATTGCTACAGCTATTGCTGATGTAAGCAAAGAGTGGTCAGCTAAACTTGAGAGAAATCCTGGAAATCTCGTATCCGAAGGCAAGTCTTCGAAAATCCCACTTGCAAAAAGGCTGTATATCTGGTTATTTAGTTCCGATAGCCCTTTAAAGCTTTTAGCGGACTCTAAAATTTTGTTTTTTATTTTCTCACCAGCCACGTAGTTCGAGCTAAAAAGCCTCAGGGTCAGAGGATGGAGTCTTATCATCCAATCACCCCAATTGAAGGCGGTGGAGTAACTAAAATTTTCAATATTGTAGAGATATATATTCTTTTCCATTTGTTAGCTCAATGACATCCATGGTCTACTTGGTAGCATACGAATTTTGAGGATTGCTTCATCAAAGCAGATCAGATAAACACGGTCACTCTCACCGCTGGAAACTACATCGCATAGGTTTTAAAATACTACTACCTTTTCCAAAACGATCCAAAATTGCCTGAACCAGAATGCGCCGAAAAGCCAAAAAAGGAAAACATAGAGAGTTTAGTCACTTCAGCAATTGAAAAATGGCATGAAATCCCGATCTTTAACCTCGATTTGGGAAAGATTATAACAAGGCTTCGAGATGAATTTTCTGTCAGAGATAAGATAAACTTGCGAGAGCTGCGGCAGATTCTGCAAGAATTGGGTTTGGGCATGGACTACATACCAAAGTTAAGGATTTGGTTATAAAAGATGATTTAGTCGAGAAAAGCCCAATTTTCGACAGGTTGGTGGGATTCTGGCAGAAGCTTGACGAAATAGGGATCAAAAACTTCACTGATTGGAAAAAATGGGTAGATGAGAGGGTAATTCTTAGCGAGATCGAAGTTTTTTCTCAGACTTTTTAGTCCCCGATCCTAATTTACAAAGCCTTAAGCTTCCGTAGGAGTGTTAAAAAATTTTTAAAATTTTCCCAAAGCTTAGGATTGTATGAGACTCTGGAGCCTACATCCGAAATACCTCGATTCAGTAGGCCTTGTTGCGCTTTGGAGAGAGGCTTTGCTAGCTCAGAAAGTGCTTGAAGGAAAAACGAAAGGCTACAGAAATCATCCGCAGCTCATTAGATTTAAAAATACAAGGGATCCGCTGCTCTACATCGGAACATACCTTTACCATATTCATTTAGAGGCTAAAAGAAGGCGGTACAAATTCGATGCTTCCAAAATAAAGAAATTCAGTTCGGAAATAGAAAGGATTCCAGTCAAAAGAGGTCAAGTCGAGTATGAGTTTGCGCATCTTCTCAGAAAGCTCGAGAAGAGGAACAGGGAGAGATACGAGGAGTTAAAAGAGCACAGCGAGATTGAGGTGAATCCGGTTTTTTGTGTAATAGAGGGGGGAATTGAGGATTGGGAGGTTTTAATTAGTCGCAGAAAAGATTGAACTCGAATGCGGTTTCAGCGGGTATCTGCAAAGAGGACACAAAAATCGCAGACAATAGAGATAAATTCTATATCAGCTTCGTTTTAATTTCTTGACAGGAGGCATCTAAGAAGCTAATTGTGGTTGTAATACTGTAACTTCTAAATGTAATACCTTTTCACACCGAATCATGCCATAATATATCGTATAGCATGCAAGCACTGCGGAGCCTTATAAAATTCGGTTTTTCGAATCAAATGGAATAAATAATTTTTAATAATCTTATACGACCTTTAATGAACTAAAATCCAATTTATTTCGTTGGAAAGTTACAGATGAAAGATATCGGTGAAGATAAAATTCCGCATCCTTAAAATTGGAATTGTTTATATTCACCTGTTAATAATATACTTTAAACTGTAATTAGGAATCTTATGCTTCAGATATTTTTATAGATCTGTTTCCCAGCTGTATCGATTTTTATTAGAATTTCTTTGTTTTTGATAAATGCAAGCAGGAAGCTAATGGCGTATATGTTTCCGGATTCCCTTTTTAAAACCCCAGGCCAAGTTCGAGGGATTCCGTCAGTGTTACTGGAGGGAGACAGTAAAATTTATATTTTTTGAATTGCAGGAATTTTCGATAGCCCTTGCATTGGATGTCCCCTGAAAACGGGGATTGAAAGTTCTGTTAAATTGTATAGTTTGTAATCTAACGTTGTGTTTGCTTGCATTGGATGTCCCCTGAAAACGGGGATTGAAAGAAATGCGATGTTTAGCTCTGTAGCTCCTGTTTGTAGCCTTGCATTGGATGTCCCCTGAAAACGGGGATTGAAAGGTTAAACTACGCAAAACTGCGTTTTGAGCTGTTACCCGCTTGCACTTGCATTGGATGTCCCCTGAAAACGGGGATTGAAAGTGCTCTGTGTTGCGATCATGATCATAGCTAATTTCTTCCTTGCATTGGATGTCCCCTGAAAACGGGGATTGAAAGGAGTATTCTGTCACCGTTTATCGCTTCAACTAATGCCTTGCATTGGATGTCCCCTGAAAACGGGGATTGAAAGGCTCTGAAGCTCAGGTATTCGAGCGGGTCTAAGCTTAACTTGCATTGGATGTCCCCTGAAAACGGGGATTGAAAGTCGCTATATGGACAGTAGTCGGGATTTCTTACGTATAACTTGCATTGGATGTCCCCTGAAAACGGGGATTGAAAGGCACAAAATCGAGTAAAGCAGCTTTTGAAGTTATTACTGTGCCTTGCATTGGATGTCCCCTGAAAACGGGGATTGAAAGCCTCATTTGGTGTTCAGCATTGCCGTGGCGTATTCTCTGGCCTTGCATTGGATGTCCCCTGAAAACGGGGATTGAAAGTGCAATGTGCCCGCTTTCGGAAGTGATAAGAAGAGACTTCCTTGCATTGGATGTCCCCTGAAAACGGGGATTGAAAGTCGCTATATGGACAGTAGTCGGGATTTCTTACGTATAACTTGCATTGGATGTCCCCTGAAAACGGGGATTGAAAGGAATTAAGTAATAGAAATTACTTAAAAGAATTCTTAAAGCACTTGCATTGGATGTCCCCTGAAAACGGGTGCAAATCAGCGAGAACAGAGTTTTCTCGTGTGGCGTGGAACAAATTCCATCAATCTCAGCCATCATATCACCGACCTTAATATCCAGATATACGGAAGGAAAACGAACGCCATATAAACAGCAATTGTAACTTTAATCTGTCTCTTCAAATATGACTGGGCTGTTAAACCTACAAGGAATGTAGAAATCCCAGCAATTTAAATAAAATTCCTTTTGAGAAATTGCGCCGAACAAGAGTATAAACGCACCCGTTGCTATCCAAAGCTTAGCTGGAATTCCAAAAGCGATATTTCTTCCATCGGTGAGGGTGCTTTTTGTAGCATAATGTATCAGCGGAAGTGGCAGATTCGCAGGCAATACAGCAACTAAAATTCCCTTAAATACACCTTCAAGCAGTATTTCGTAAAACTCATGGCCTTTTTCTATTATGAGAATTACAGATAGGCCGTAAAAAAAGATACCCGAAAAGATTACTGCGAGGAGAAAGTAGCCCAGATCGTATTCCCTGCTTTCGATTGTTGCCAGGTATTTTCGGTTTTTACTTCTGGCTTCTTCGACTTCCATTGCCTTTGCTATAAACTTGTGCAAATTTTTAATCTCCCCTGCAGGGTGGCCGAATCTTACCAAAATCAGCACGATTGCCAGCGAAACAAAAGCTGCGAAGAGGAGTGTGACCATCAGAATCAACCAAAATTTTTCCGTTAAAGGGTGAACTTTAAGAGTGTCGTGAGTCATTTTTAACAGTGCAGCGATAATAAACACAATCCATCCGACTATGAACATTGCCTTAGCTCTGACGGACATAATCTCACATCTCTACTTCAACCATTCTCTTCAAGGTTATTTCACACGCTCCACACCCGCACTTTCGACATCATCCAAAAATTATATTTGTGAAGCCAATTGTGATCCAGCTTACTGGTATCTCGCACATAATCAGTGAGCCAT